>Ga0302324_100030082_pt1 | contig 10269 bp, 10 predicted proteins | sample Palsa_T0_1_FD_201949 | JGI IMG/M metagenome (GOLD analysis project Ga0302324, IMG submission 201949) | Peat permafrost microbial communities from Stordalen Mire near Abisko, Sweden - Palsa_T0_1 | ecosystem: Environmental > Terrestrial > Soil > Palsa > Peat permafrost | place: Sweden: Abisko... | reverse complement strand
CAGCGCAACTGCGCCGGTTCCCACTGCCGCCGTGATTTGGAACCCAGCGATGCACGAAGCCTGCGAACCCACTCCATCATAGAAAGCGGCCAGGGCTCCTGTGCTGCCCGGCGAAAGAGTTACGCCGACGGCCTCTAGCAGCAGCGTTCCGCCCAGTTCGACGGGATCGATCCAACTCAACACCGTCTCTCCATCGATGCCATTGCCGCCATCCATCAGCACGCCGCCGGCGCCAAGGCCGATGTAGCCGTCTATTCCTGTGTTGGACCAGACAGTTTGATTGATGGCGGCCTCGTTGAAGAGTTCGTCAATGATTTCCGATTTTGAGGCTGCGGGGAAGAACGGGTCCGCAGACAGGAAGAACTGAGTAGTAACTCCGTCGCCCAGAAAGTACTCCGTGACATAGCCAACCGGCTCGTGCTCGCCGCAGACAGTAACATCGTTTGCCAGGGCGCGTTTGACGTTGGCGGTGAAGGAAAGCGCAGCCAGATTCAGGCTTCCGTCGGTCTCATTCAGCGGATGAATCGTAGTTTGTACGCTGGAAAGCATCAACGCCCCATTGACTGCGCGATAAGCCGCGCGCGCCTGGCTCGCCAGCTGTCCCGCACTCCTGCTCCAAGACGCGCCATGCTCAGGAGCGAAGTTGCTAACCGCAGCGCCGAGCGAAAGGCCGCTTGTGGAGAGCGCAGTCGATCCGCTGTGAGTCACGAGGGCGGTCATCAGCACACCGGCATTCGCGGCAATTGCGCTCGCGCTGGGCGGCATGAGCAACTGGTCCAGCAAAAGTTCGTCGCTGACTGCTTGAATGGCAATCCGGTAGCGTGGACCCTCCATTGCGAGGCCGGCATACTCGGGTAACGGACTCACTGCTATGTAACCTGTAAAGTAACTTGTTCCGTCATCGCCTGTAACTTCCAGGAACCGATATTGAGAAGGAATCGCGATGCTGCCATTGGCGGGCAGGCTTAGCCATAACTGGCAGATGGAAGGCTCATTCAACCTGCGCTCAATGGTCAGCGGCCGCGCCGCGTCGAGGGTCGCGGTATAGTCCTGCCCCTGGATCGTAATTTTCATGTTTTAGCCTCTCGCTCGATGACTCGCCTGTAAGGTGGCTCGGTTACACAAGCGCATTGGGTGCGGGCAGGAAGCTGCGATAGCACAACACGCGCTCTCCATCGAGCGGGTCGGTTACAGGCAAGGCGAGAAACTGGCCCTTGAGCAACACGCGCGCCTGTCCGCCAGGATTTTTGCCACTAAGCGGAATGGCCGATTCCTGTGCGCCGGTTATGGTTTGCAGGCGCGGATAATAGAAGAAGATTCTGTCTCCCTGGCTGCCCTGCATGACAAACAGCGCCGACCATTCCTGATAGAAGCTGCCGCCTTCGCGATCGACAAATCCCGAGAGCGCTTGCAACTTCGCGCCCGCTGCCGGGGCGCCGCCGGGCAATGGCTCGGCGAGCGTGAGGCCGGTGGAACTTACCTGCGACACCAGCGCAACATTAAACGTTACGCGCCGAATATAGTCGATGTCCGTGAGCGCCTGCCGCACATACGCGCCTGAGATCGGCGCGCCTACAAAGCCTGTTTGCCCGGTGTAATCGGCGTCCAGCGCAATGATGGAGCCGGGAGCAAATTTGGCTGCGTCGGTTGCGGCCAGCATGATGGACGAAGCTGTGGAACCGGTTTGCACCACGACAGCTGTTGCAGCCACGGCTCCGTCGGCGGCGGCGGTTGCACCGCTCGCGGGGACGAGCAGATTCATGTGCTGCGCGCCCGTTGCCAAGGCCATGGTCAGTTTTGTCCAACTTAGAAATTGCAGGCTCACCTGCGCCTGGAGCGTTTCGCGTACCTGCTCCAGCGTTGAGGCAGGAATGCCGGATAACACCGGAACGGTCTTGCTTTCCGACTTGCGCGTGAATTCCTGAATCCATCCCAGGCTGATCCAAGGAGCAGGCGGAGTGTCGAGGTTGAAGCCGCCCTGTTCGGAAGGATCGAACAGGGCCGGAGTTGCAGTGCTCCGGGTTACTGGCGCAAAGTACGCTCTAACTCGCCGAGTTACCGGCGCTGGAGCCGAAATCCAAGTCGACGCCATTTACTCCCCCTGCTCCTGGTAGCTGTAGACCATAACTTTCGCTGAGCGGCTCAACTGATCGCGCAGCGTTACGATGGGCGTCAATGCCGGCTCATCCCAGAACACATTGGTCAACATCGCCGCAGGCGGCGTTGCAATGTAATTCAGTTTCGGCGTGCAGAAGGGTTGCAGCATGGCGAAGAGTTCCTCATCCATCGCGCTCAGCGAGCGGCCGCGGTCCAATCCGCCGAAGCTCTGCGTTCCGCATGTCTGATAGAGAATCTCGCACTCCTCGGCAGCCATGGTGGAAGCGAGATCCACATCGACGCCGAGCGCTAGCCAACGGAGCACGAACACATCGCCGGGAAGCTGGCTGAATGGGGCTTCGGCCTCTTCCACCAGGATTCCCGGCCGCACCGTTCCGCGCAGCAGGATGGTCCGCTCCGGATTGATGGTGACCAGCCGCGCGCGCAGCGCCATATAAAACGAGTCTTTCGCATTTTGCATGGAGTTAAACTCTCCTGAGCTGACAGCTTACAGCTGACAGTTCTCCAGTCACTCGAAACTGTTAGTTGATAGCTGTCGGCTGTTAGCTAACTCAAACGGCTTGCTGACGAGCTTCGCGCAATAGCAGTCGATAGAGATACACCTGGCCAAACGCTTCATTGGAGGCGATGGATTCAATCAGGAAATCCTGGCCTGCCACGGTAACTGCCAGAGTGATGGCAAACAGCGACTGGGCCGAAGCCAAATCGAGCGCGTTGACCTGTTGCTCTACACCGGTTGCAGAAACGAGCAACTCCCACTTCGACTGGCCGCCTTCCTGCCACGTTGGCCGAAGCTTGCGCATCACTACCGGGCTTATTACAACATTGAAAAATGTTGTTGCCACCAGGCCTAGTTCGGACTGGCTCGTATCCGCATTTGTACCGGTTACGCGCAGCAGAGCCGTGGCGCCCGCCACGCTTCGCAGCAAGGCATCGGCCAGCATCTGCGGCGCACTTCGAGGGTTGCGCGGCGCGGTATCGCTCATCGCTCACCCCAGCCTGTTCGCAACGTAGGGACTCAGCCAGGCCTGCACTGTCTGGTCTACCAGCGAACTCGAAAAATACTGCATCTGCATGGTGTCGATCTTGGTCTTGCTGGCATTCAGCGCGGGCGTCGATTGCGCGTTGCGCACGATCTGCGCGCACGCCGTCTTGACGTCGTCGCCGATGGTCGCCAGGCCTGCCGTGTAGGTCGCCGAGACTTCGTTGTAAGGGAGCCCGAGCACGTTCCAGGGAAGAGTCAGTTCGCCTGTATTGGGATCGAAGTCCACCGTCGTCGGGTCGATGGCAGTCCATTGGCCGGGAAGCGCGAATGCCTGCACGATTTCAAACATGGGCTCGATGGGAAGCTCTCCGCGGCGCGGCTTTGCGTAGCGTCCTTCCAGGCTGACAAGCGGGGAAGTGGCCGTGCCAAGAGGCGCCAGGGGCAGATAACTCAGGATCACGGTCTGCGATCCGGCGGTCAGACGCAGGCGCTCGGTGTATTGGATCACGTTCAGGTCGGGCCGCCTGCAGTAGCTGTTGATCAATGCCGTGGCGGCTGTGATCCAGTCCGCAGTGGTGCCCGCCGGCAATCCATAGTTGGGGTAATCCGTCGGCAGCAGATATGCCATGGTCGTATCTTCCCTCTTTGATGATGAGGTTTCCCAGGTCTCAAAATCGAGACCTGGGGTACCCAGCTGACTTACTAACTCGGAGTTACCGGTCGACGAGCACCTGGTAATGCGCATAGTTGGCACCCTTGACTACCGGCGCGCCGAACTTCACCGCCACGTACTGGTAACTCATGGAGTTAGGCAGGCCGAGCTGGAAGATGCGCGGGGTGGGATCGCCGAGCCAGTGATACTCGATCAGATCCTCGGTCACGATGTAAGCGGGAAGCACCGCCGAGCCCGATCCGGGCGTGCCTGTGTAACTCAGGCTCCAGTCCGGAATCAACGGCAGGTCGCCGGCCTGGGTGGAGAGCATCTTTACCCGAAATCCGGCCGTGATCTGGTCGGTGGCAAGAACCACGTTGAATTCGGTTTTCATCTCGCGGTCGATCAAGTCCAGCAAGACCGGGTTAGCGTAGATAGCGGTGGGCCGCACGGAGTACCCGTTGCTGGCAACCATTTGCGCAATGGTCGACTTGATGCCGTCCACGATCAGGCCGGTGGTGGGGATGGTTACGGTGTTGCCGCCGGCCACGATTTGCGCGGTGACGCCCATGTACTGCGTGGTGGTGGGCGTGGCCAGGCTGGTGTCATTGCCATTCCAGAGAGCCACGTCGTGAGTTATCATCACGCCGCTCACTGTATCCACAAGATCTTTTGCCTGGAGATAGGCGAACTGCTTCTGCTGATCGCCTAACTCGATGTCGAAGAGGTTGTAGTTGATTTGCGAAACGATGGCCTTGAGGGGCACGCTGCGCTCAACCCGCGTGGGACTGACAACGGTGGGCACAATGCTGCGCGGATTGACGAAGCCGGCCGTACCCGGATTGGGAATGGCTGTCTCTTCAAAAAAGCGCGAGGGGTGGCCGGTTGCCGGAACCTGCTTGATGCGTTGCCCGAAGGGGCTGGAACGCCGGCAGATGTCGAAGATTTCTGTCTGATACAACGGAACTTCGATTGCGCCCGGCCCGATGTAGTCTGCTGCCGCGTGAATGTCTGCAAAGGTTGCGTTCATGGCTTTCGCCCCCTCCATGGGGCTTGTTGTTCGGCTGACAGCTAACAGCTGACAGTTATCAGTACTCAGTTATCGGTTGTTAGCGGCCAATCGATTTCCTTGGCCGAGGCTTGTTCACTGTCAGCTGTTATCTGTTGGCTGCTTTCACGCAATTGCGCCCGCCCGCAGCAACTGTGTCTTGACCGCGATGCGCTGCTCCAGGCTCAGTCCGGACAGCGCCGCGTCGAGAGCGCGAACATCCACCGGCCCCTCGGCAATGCCGTGTTTGGCCAGCATCTCAGAGGTAGCCGCGGGTACGGTTCTACGCAGGGGATTAAATACTGTCGCCGCCGCCCTCAATTCGCTCAGCTCCATTTCGGCCGCCGCCAGCTTTTCCGCCAGCTCGACCTCGCGGCGGCTCTGTTCCACGGTGGCTGAAATCCTCTCCACCTCGCCGCTCAACGCGGTCGCCGCGGCTACGCGCTCTTCCAGCCTGTTCAGCGTCTGCTCCAGCGTTTTGGTTGCTGCTACCAGGCGCTCTTCAATGTCGGTCGTTTCCATGCTTCTCCTTTCTTGAAGCTGACAGCTGACAGCTAACAGCCGACAGTTGTCATTCGTCCGTGATGAGTTAGTTGTTTCCAGTGATTCGCTGTCAGCTTTCAGCTGTTAGCTGTCAGCTGTTTCCGTCTAACTTGCCATGCGAAAGCTGGTTGCCCGATAGGCAGCCTTTTCGCGCAGCAGGATGGCGGCGCCGGTAAAGGTGACGCGGGTCAGCTTCCACACTTCGGCGCGCAAATCCTCGACGCGCGCGTCGGCCAGTTCGTAACTCATTCCCATGGCTTCGAGGCCCTGCGCCTTGATTGCCTTTTCCACCTCGGGGAAATCCCGCGCGTAGAGGTAGCCGCGCACCACCAGGCGCTGGCCGACCAGGTCGGCTTCGGTGAGCAGTCCGATCTTGCGCCGCGCATCGTGGCCGTCCCAGCCGGGCCTGTAGTCGACGGCCATGCCCAGCAGCGAGGGCAGCGCCGACTCTGCCGCCTCGCGCGTCAACATCACCTTGTGACCGCGCGCTCCGGCCGGCGCCTTGTCGCTGGCTGTGTTGACCACCGTTAATACTCCGTCGAACGGCACCCGGTTGGGGTGCCCGTCCACGTGAGGAAATTTCACCGCCATTGCTTCCAGTCGCATGCGCTCTCCGGTCTGCACGAGGGACTAGGGACTAAGGGGCTAGGGACTAAGGGGCTAGGGACTAAGATCGGGAGTCATCACTTCAGTTGCATAGCTGTGATAACTCCGCTGCAGAGTCGGCCCTGACTTTTCTTCTCCAGATGCAAGCCCTTTTTAGTCCCTCAGCTCCTGGTCCCTCAGTCCCTAGTCCCTTAGCCCCTGTCCTTCGCTTCTTCTCCCGCTAACTGCACCGCGCCATCCCGCCCCAGCGGACCCAGGCCGCGCATGGCGCGCACTTCGTTCACCGTGAGCACGCCGGCCTGAAGCAACTGCACCTGCACGGCCAGCTCCGTTTCTTCGTCTCTTGCATTCAGTTCGTTGAAGACAAACTCGAATTCGCGCCAGCCGATGCACTTGCCGAAAAGATCGCGAGTGATGTGCCCGGCCAGCAGCATGGCCAGCGGTGAAATGGCTCCGCGAAAAGCCTCGTCGGTCATCTCCGCGGCGGTCGACTGGTTGACGTCCGCTTCCAACCCCAGCAGCAGCGGAGGCAGGCCGAATGCGTTGGCCACCATCCTGATGAGGAATTCCTGCCAGGCCAGGCGCAGGTCGGCGTCCGTGCCTTGCGCGAAACGCAAGACCTCGGGCTTCTGCCCGGTTGAAATCAGCGGCACGCGGCCGGTGCCTTCGATCTCGTCCTGCCACCAGCGGATCAACCGGTCGTGCTGCGTGGGCGTGGCCTCGTTGAGCCACAGTGCATACTGCGCCACCGAGTTTGCGGCAAGCTTGCCGGCGAAGCGGTGCGCGGACAGAAATTGATTCACGGTCTCGAAGGCGACTTCGAGCGGCCCCAGGCCGAAGGGTGTAAAGCTGCGCGGATTCATGCGCACATACATCAACTGGTCGTCGCGCAAATCGATCGCGCTCGACTCCAATTGTCCCGGCAGCGCCTGCGCGTAGCGGGGCGTGTCCGGCTGCCCATCCCAGCGGGCGTTGATGCGGATCGACGCGCCATCCACCGGCCACAACATGGCCGGCCGCTCCGGGTCGCCGCTCGGCTCCATCTCCATGGCGCCGAAGCCGCCGGTCAGCGCGTCTTCAATGACCTGCTCGATCAGGGTGCGAAAGCTGTCGACAGCATTGGGCTCTTCGAGCGTGCGCCGCAGGGCTTTGAGCTTTCTCGCGATGAACGCCACGTCCCCTGAGTCAACGCCGCGGCGCACGCGAATCTGCCAGTCCATGGCGGCAATGCGATCCTTGATGACATTGATGGCGCGCCGCACAATGGGTGTTTCCGCAAAGCGGCGCAGGTTGGCCGGCGTCGGCTTGGGCAGCAGCTTACCCGGAAACTGGACGGGACCCAAGATCGCCGGCATCGCCAGCGTCCTGCGCTCCGATTCCGCATCCGTGGCCTTGGCGGAGACATGGTCTTCCCTGCCGTGCGTCGCCTGCCGCCAAATCCCCCGCAATTGTTCTGTTACCTTCACAGGCACCTTCCGATTCCATTAAAAAAGGCGCATCCCAGGGGGATGCGCCTTTTCAGATGACAGGTTACAGATGACAGCTAACAGTTCGCAGCTGCCAGTTACATGAATCTTACTAACAAAACCTATGCTAACTTAAAAGCTGGAAAATATATGCAACGATTTTCGAAAAATCTTCCGCAAAGGAAAATTGCGAAGATGCACGGAGCAGGGTCCGCTGAATTTCCGTCATGAGCCGCTCTCGGCTAGAGCATGTTTCAACGATGGACTTCGCAACGCGGGGCAATCCCCGCAGGGGTTACCCCCCCCGCCTTTCCGGCCTTGCCCGGCACGACTGAAGTCATGCCCTGTTACAAAACGCTTCAAATTCAGCATTGCAGCGAAATCGTCAGCTAGATGTGAGGTCGCACCCATTAAAGCATCAACACATTCAGACGTTCCCTAACTGTCAGCTATTGGCTGCTAGGTCTTGGCTGATCACTAATCACTGACAACTGTCTCTCAGATTCGCAGTTCGCGGCGCGCCGTTTCCGCCACCCGGCCCAGGTCGGAGGTGGTCAGCACGCGGATCTGGTGCTCCTCCATCGTCTCCACGCCAAAGCGGTACATCTCCAGGCGTTCCGGCTCTTCATCGGTGGCGCCCACCTTGGCCGCCGGCTCGATCACGGCGGTGAGTTCGAGATCCGCCTTCTCCAGCTTTTCGACGCCGGCACGCAAGCCGGCCGCAGAAAACGCCAGCACCTTGGCCATCTCCACGCCCGGCTCCAGGCTCACCGCGTGAAACATGCGGATCAAGCCGTTGGGGCGATAGGCCACATCGATCTTCAGCGGGTCGCCGGGCCGCGTATATGCAGAGGCCGCAATCCTCTTGCGCAACAGGTCCCACACCCCTGCTCGCTCGAACTCGCTTCGCATCCGGGCCTGAATGGCCGCGCGCCCGCTCAGCCTGGGAATCCGTTCCCTTGGAGGCGGCTCGACGTACAACCGCATCAGCTCCTCCATGCCCGCCGGCAGGCTTTCCGCCAGGTAGGCCTTGGCCTCGGTCATCTGCACGCTCAGCGAAAGCGATTCTCGCAAAAGGCGCATCAGGTTGCCCTCCGGCTCCGCCTGGAAGCGCCGGCGCAGCTCGCTCTCCATGCCTTCGAGCAGGGCCGTGTCTGCGTCGGGGTCAAGGCAGCGCACTCGCCGCCAATCGCGGGTAAACATTACGTCCGCGGCTTGCCGGCTGCCCTGCTCGCGCAGGATCACCCCGATATGGACAAATTCGTTCCTGACCGCATCCGGCACGTAGCGGAGCAGATGGAACTCGCACGATCGCCGATCGCCTGAACCGCTCATTCCCGGTTTGCTCATTCCCGGTTTGCTCATTCGTGGCTCGTTCATTCCTGGATTGCTTCTTCCCGGATTGCTCATTCGCCGTTCCTCAAAGTGCTTCCGCAATGCCGGCGGCGCGCAACGCTGGTGACCCCGCCGGCCGCCTTACATGACTCTTCCCGCAATGGTAATGTCCCAGCGGGTGCCGCTCCAGTTTTCGTTGCTGCTGAGTTGCTCTTTCATGCCCCATTTGGGAAACGGGTTCCGGTCCGAGGCGCGGAACTCGTCAATAAGTTCGCGGATCCTGGCGCGCCGCGCCAGCAGCTTCTCCACCAGCGCCTCCATGTCGGCAAGGTCGCCGCCGTACCACTCGGGCGGAACCTCATTGGCCGCCAACCACACTGTCTCCGCAGCCATGGTCTCAAGGCGCGTCAGCCAGGGCTCGAACGATTCCCAGCCGGTAATCTCCCGGTACACATCGTTGCGGAAGTAAACCCCGCGCAGCGGAGCGTCTTCGTATCTCCATTCCCCGGCGTGAAAGCAATAGCCGTGGTCGATGAAAACGGCGCGATAGCGGCGCTCCCGCTGCCGCCGCGCAAACACAGCCTGGCGCCCGTTGGCGTTGCCGGTCCACTTGTCGAGGGCCAGTATGCCGGCAAACTCGCCCAGGTTCTTCAGCTCGGCCAGCTGCTCCTCGGGCAGATAGTCCACCACCTGGCCGGGCATCAGGCCGCCCGCAAAGCGCGATCCGAACTGCAGCCCCGGCAGGCATCTCACCCGCGTACGGCCCAGGTCGATCTCCAGCTCTGTCGTATTCTCTATCAGCCAGCTCGATACCTCCACCAGCACCACGTCCGGCACGCTCAGCCCGGCTGCCAGCGCCAGCCGCGAAGCCAGAAACTCGTTGGCCAGCACCCGCATGTGCTGCGGGTTGTTCTGGAACTTCACCACGTAGACGTGTCCATCCGCGCCCAGCATCAACTGGCCCTGTGCACCGCCCCGCATGCGCCGGATATGCTGCACCGCCAGAACCGCCAAGACCGTCCCCCCAATCCTCATTGGGATTCTAAGCGCATGAGGCGGAGAAAGTTCGCAGTTCTCAGTTCGCAGTTCTCAGTTCACAGTTCTTAGTTCACAGTTCTTAGTTCACAGTTGCCGGCAATACGTGGTTCGCGGCCCAAGCGGCTCGCATCACTCTCGACGAGCCCGGCGCAGCGCCACTCTGAAGATCGCCGATTGCGCCCCTGGAGGCATGAACCAGGAACTGTGACCTACGAACTACGAACTGTGAACTACGAAGCACACAGCTCCGCCCGCGCTCCAAGGCCGATCGCCATGGCCATCACCAGGTCGTCATGGGTGCCGGCACGCGCACCCATCCTGCCGTCGGGGAGCCGGACAAAGCTGCGGCACTCGGCCAGCAACCGGCGGCTCATGAACCGTTCCGGCTGGTCCACAAGGGCCGCGCCCAGTTGCCCCAGCACCGCCGGCCGGCTGGTGGTCGTGGTCAGCCACCCGGCTTGGCCATTCTGCCAGAAAA
>Ga0302324_100030081_pt1 | contig 10269 bp, 8 predicted proteins | sample Palsa_T0_1_FD_201949 | JGI IMG/M metagenome (GOLD analysis project Ga0302324, IMG submission 201949) | Peat permafrost microbial communities from Stordalen Mire near Abisko, Sweden - Palsa_T0_1 | ecosystem: Environmental > Terrestrial > Soil > Palsa > Peat permafrost | place: Sweden: Abisko... | reverse complement strand
CGACTTGGCTCGTAAACTCCGACGCTACATCAACGCATACTCCGCTAATGCTCGACCGATCCAGTGGAAATACTCTGACCCCACCCGCCGCGCCCGCAGTAACGAGATCGCTGCGACAGGCCACTAGACGCCTCGATAGGAGGGCCAAGCAATAGCTGGGGGAGAAGAAAATGTTGACGAATGCTCGGAGCAGTTCACAGGAAACCGTCACAGAGGAATTGATTGGGGAGCGCAGGCTCTGGACAGCGGTAGTGGTGATGGCAGTGGAGGATTGGCGCAACGGCTCCCTGCGTTCACGCCGTGAAGCGCAGCGATTTCTGTTCGATGACGACAAAGATTTCACGGCGGTCTGCGCATCCGCCGGTCTCGAACCAAGCAGCTTGAGGGCCAAGCTGCTCAAGATAGGCCATCGCGTGGAGATGCAGAATTCCTGGCGCAATGAAGTGCACGGCAGGCTCGCGGCATAGCTTGGCTAAGTAGCCATTCGCTTCCTCCTAGTGGCGACGGCTTGGCTACCAGCGATGCGTGGCCGCGCCACCTCCGACTGAATCCCCGACGCGGCTGAGTTGGCGTAGAATCGTGCGGGAACGGTTCCCGCTTGTTGATGCCTTCTTCTCCTCCGATCGACACATTGGCGCCGGAAAAGCAGTTACTGATCTACTGCGCGCACGCGAGTGCCGCCCGAGACTGCGGGGAAAATTCGTGCGCTGGCTGCGGGCGGACTCAACTGGGACGCGCTGCTTTCCGAGGCTGAGGGAAACGCGGTCGTGCCGCTGCTTTGCCGGCAGCTGAACGCGATTGCGCCGGACGTGGTACCGGCAGAGCCGATGCTGCGCGTCAGTGAGGCGAGCCGCGCGAACACGCTTCGTTGTTTGAGTCTTACCGCGGCGCTGGTGCAAATTCTCCGCTTGTTTCAATCCGAAGGGATTGTGGCGCTTCCTTACAAGGGGCCGGTTCGGGCGGCGCAAGCCTACGGCGACGTGTTGCTGCGCCAGTTCGACGATGTGGACATCATCGTACGGGGCCGGGACATGGCGAAGGCCCATGGGGTGATGCTGCGATTGGGATATGAGGCGAAGTTTCCCGGGCTGATGTCCCCCGATTTGGATGCCGTGCTCGTTCCTGGAGAATACAAATATTACAGCGAGACGCGGGCGGCGATCGTCGAGCTTCATACAGAAAAAACCTTGCGACATTTTCCCGTTGCGCCCGATCTCGACGAGTTTTCGTCGCGGAGCGTCACCGTAAATCTTGGCGGCCACGACGTGCACACGTTTTCACCGGAAGACGCCCTGCTGGCAATTTGCGTGCATGGTTCTAAAGATCTCTGGGCGCGCATAGCGTGGATTGCGGATGTGTCGGAGTTGATTCAGTCGCACCCCGGCCTCGACTGGAAGGCAATCAGCGCTCGGGCGGAGGCTTTGCAGGTGCAGCGCATGCTGCACGTCGGGCTGATTCTTGCGGCGAGTATTCTCGATGCAGCCCTTCCGGAAGAAATTGCGCGACTTGTGAAAGCCGACCGATACGCGGAAGAAATTGCGATGGAGCTGGAACGGAGCCTGCTGGATTCTGATGCCCCCACAATGGGCGCGTTGGATCGATTTCGGCTTCGCCGGCGACTGGTACCGGGATTCTTCGCGGGCTGGCGCTACGCCTTGCGCCTCGCGATGGCCCCGGCGGAGGAGGATTGGCTGACGCTCCGACTGCCGCGCGCGCTGGCGCCGCTTTACATCCTGCTGCGCCCGCTGCGTTTGATTCGGAAATACGGGCGGTCGCACGAAACGGCCTGATCAACTATTTTGAAATGATCGATTCGTTCGAAACGATCGACTACTTCGAAATATTCACCACTTGTATCGCGTGCAGCATGCGGACCCAGCGGGCCGGTCGCTTGTCGTGCGGGGCTACCAGTCGCAGGGGGCCGAGCTTTTCGCCGAGGGGCTTGCCGTCCATGGTGTCGGCAACGATTACTTCCGAGTCCAGAAAGTCCGAATCCAATTCGGCCAGCGAATAAATCACACGGTAACCGTCCGATCCTTCGGCGACAACGTAGGTCGCCATGGCCTTGCCGCGCAGTTGGGCTCCCTGGACTGCACCGGCCTGCTTGAGTAATCCCGCAAGCGACGTTCCTTCGTACACTTCGTTTTCTCCGGCGTGTTCATTCGCGACCGTGATCGTTTTGCGAGGCAATTGCCGCACGTCGTCCAGGGAAAGCGACAATGGATTTTTTACATCGCCGCTCACGGTAAGACGGAAAGGTTCGGAAGCCGCAGGCGAGGCGGCCGTGGCGGCCTGGCCATGTATGGCGGGGGGTGCCGCGGCGAAAAGCAGGGCGAGCGTTGCGAGGGGGGGATATTGCCCGAAAGATTATGCGATGCGCTGGGTTCGCCATTTTGCGCCCACTCCTTTGAGGGCTGCTGACAAAGCCAGGCGGCTGCGGCTGCTTCGAGCGAATCACCGGCCCGGGGGAAGGAAGCCGTATTTCTGGAAGACCGATTGCGCCGCCGGCTTCTGCAGAAACGTTTCAAACTCCTTCGCGTTCGATGGATCGCGCGAATCCTTGACGATCGCCATCGGATAAGTCACCGGCGAATGAGAGCCGGCGGGCGCCGTCGCGACGACTTTCACTTTCGACGATACGCGCGCATCGGTGGCGTAGACAATGCCCGCGTCTGCGTTGCCGGTGGCGACGTAGGTCAGCACCTGGCGTACGTCTTTAGCTAGAACGAACCTGGGCTTCAATTGCTCGTACAATCCGAGGTGCGTCAACACCTGCTGGGCGTATTTCCCGGCGGGAACCGTCTGCGGCTCACCAATGGCGATGAGTTTCACCTGCGGCAGGGCGAGGTCCTGAAAACTCGCGATGTTGGTGGTGCTAACGGGGACGATCAGCACCACGCGGTTCGCGACCAGATTGGTTCGCGTGCCGGGCATGAGCAGGCCTTTTGCCTCGAGATTATCCATCTCGGCGGGTGATGCGGAGATGAATACATCTACCGGCGCGCCCTGCTCGATCTGGCGCTGCAGCGTCCCCGAGCCTCCGAGGTTGAAGTGCACGGCGACATCGGGCTTCCCGGTGCGATAGAGCTGGGCGATTTCCTCCAGCGCATCCTTGAGGCTGACGGCGGCCGAGACGGTTATCTCCTGCTTAGCCGCCGGCAGCGCGCCTGGATGCGTGCGCGGCGGCCCCAGAAGGGCCGCCGTTACAAGCAGCAGCCAGCAGACTTGCGAGCGCAGCGCGCGCACTATGTCCCCGTTACCAAAGCAGCTTCAATCCGAATTGAATCTGCCGCGACGTCGTCGAAGTGCTGGTGATCTGTCCCGCAGTCGGATTTACCTGCGCGAGGGTCGAAACCGTTGTGCTGCCCTGCGGCGGCGGAGTCAATACCGCAACGATTAGATTCGGCGTGTTGAGATTTGCGTGGTTCAAGATGTTGAAGAATTCCACGCGGAATTGCAGGTTCAGGCGTTCGCGAATTCGAGTTTCCTTCATTAGGGAGAAATCCCATGTTGCCAGACCCGGCCCTATCAGCGTGTCTCTCGGGGCATTGCCGTAGAATCCGGAATTGTTGGGAGGCGCTATAAAGGCAGTCGGATCGAACCATTCACTGACAGTCCCCGGAACCGGATTCCCAGTAAACGCTGGATTAATGAATGGCCGCACGGGATTCTTCGTATCCCCGTTTCGCGATGGGTTGTAACTCATTTGCGGAGTAAATGGAAATCCGGATTGAACCGTCACGATGGTATTTACCGACCACCCGCCTACTATCGCCTCGGTCAAGCCAGTCAAGTTGCCTGCAAACGCCTGGCCGTGTCCAAACGGCAGTTGGTAGACGGCGCTGATCACACCTACATGCTTGGCGTTGAATGTCGCCAGGCCTTTATCCGCAGCCAGGTTAAAAGGATTCGAGACAAGTCCAGGAGCGTTGTTTGCGGTTGTTCCATTCAACGAATCGCCGTCATCGATCGCCTTCGACCACGTATAGATTCCGCGCAGCGACAAGCCGTTGCTGAGCCGGTGGTTCGCATCCACTTGCAAAGCATTGTAGCTACTCGTACCCAGCGAAAACCAAGACCACGGGTTCGCGAGGCTAAAGTTGCACGTTGTAACCGTCGCGCTACAAGCGGCGGGAGTGTAATACGTTCCGGCTGGCACGGCTGCGCCGGTTAAGGCGCCAAAACCGGCGGGAAAGATCGTGGGGCATGCCACGTTAGGGCAAATCACTGGCGAAGGCTCATTCGTGTCCAAACCGATAATCTCATGATAGCCATGCGATCCAACATAGCCGACGCTCAAAGAAGTGTTGGGTGTCAGTTCCCGCTGGACGCGAAGCGAGTACGAAATAAGGGTGGGAGTTTTCAAGTTAGGTTGCACTCCGCCGGGGGCGTACTTAGCTCCCGTGGCTACAGGAGAGAGCGGTTCCGGCAGATTCGCAACCGGCACGGAGCTTACCGCGTATGCCGGATTAAAGGGCCCATTCTGGTCCATGCGATATCCCAGCGCATCCTGAAGGTCGTTATACATTCCAAATCCGGCGCGAATGGCAGTTTTTTCACCGAACGGGCTCCATGCTACACCGATCCGAGGCTGGGCCAGAAACTTCGCATTGTTCGTGGTGAAAGGAGAGCTGCTTATGTTTGGAGTGGTGTTGATCACGCCATTCGTGAACAAAAAGTTGGCTGCGCGACCATGCGCCTCGTTCCATCCGGCTGACGATTCCTCCCGGAATCCTAGCGACACTGTCAGCCTGCGGTTCACTCGAATCGCATCTTCCGCATAGAATGCGAAGAAGAGCGATCGCCAATTCAATTCCGTCGGGGCGGGATCGTATGTAAAGGTTCCTATAACTCCGCCCAGCAGCGCATTGATGCTGCCGAATGATGACTGCCCGAATTGGCTGAGCGCGATATTTTCATTCGATTGAAACTGTTGAAACCATGCCCCGAAGCTGAATTGATGCCTGCCGCGAGTCATCGTCACCTGGTCCTCATAAGTGTAGAGGTTCCTGAACACATCCAGATTTGTTCCGTTGTTGCTCCCTGCCAATCCCAATTGCGTCGCAGGATTCGAAGCTGTGCTTCCCCCAACCACCACGGCTCCCGTGGGAAAAGTTCCCACAAAACTTGTGACGTTGGCCGCGGGAGTTCCGGGCGTGAGTTTGCCAAGGAAATAATAAGCCGCGCGAGAGTAGCCAACTCGTGCAGTATTCACGAGAGAAGGAGAAAAGACGTGCGTCTCTTCCACGCTCAGCACCTGTTCTCGCAGGTTGGCTATATCAGTGCTGAATGGATCGAGAGGAGTTGCCGTCACGGCTGCGCCATCGTCAACGGTGTAGATCGCGCTGAGGGTGTCTTTTGGAGAGAATACGTGGTCCATACGCACCGTGCCGAAGTCCTCACGAATGGTTTGCGGTGCACTCCCGGTAAACTGCGCGATGCCGCTCAGGCCACCGCCTGGCAGAGTAAGTTCCGGTCCGTTCGGCGCGGGCCACAAGTTCAGCAATTGCTGCACCTTTAGGGCACATGCAGCCTGCTGCGCCGCCGTGCACGCGGATCCGAACTTGACAAATGTGCCGGCGCGCGAATCAAGAGCTGGTACGAAAGTGTTCGATGTCTGGCTCAAGAACTGTCTCAGTCCTTCGTAATTGGCAAACACAAATGTCTTGTCGGTGTGGATCGGCCCGCCCATCGCAGCGCCAAACTGGTTCCTCCGAAACGGCGGCGCCGAAACGCCTTCAGGATCGAAGTAGTTCCGCGCGTCCAAAACGTTATTGCGCAGAAAGTCGTACGCCGACCCGTGCCATTGGTTCGTGCCCGATTTGGTGACGATCACCACCTGTCCCCCAGGGCGTTTGCCGTACTCGGCGCCATAGGAATCGCGCAGAACGTTGAATTCACGGACAGATTCAACCCCCAGCAGCTCCCCGCTCGTGCTCCCAGGCTGCATATTGTTTTCAGCGGCGCCCGTGTATTCCACGCCGTTCAGGAGAAAGATGTTTTGCTGCGGCCGGTTTCCTGAAACCGCAAAATTATTGCCATTCGTGGAATTCGATACGCCCGTTCCACCTGTCTTCTGCATGGTGAAATTCACAATTCCGGGAGTGAGCGGCAGGAGCAGATCATAGCTCCGCCCATTAAGAGGAAGGTCTTCCACCTGTTGCTCGCCGACCAGTCCCGAAATGTCCGCTGTGGTGGTGCTGACGATCGGAGCGTTCTCGTTGACCGTCACCTGCTCTTCGACCTGCCCCAGGCGCAATGTCAGGTTGACGATTGCCTCCTGACCAACCAACAACTGGACTCCGGAGCGGATTTCCTCGGCGAATCCCTGTTTCCTGACGTGGATTTCATACCCGCCGATCGGCAGCTCGAAAAGATCGTAACCGCCTGCATCGTTCGTAGCAGTGGAGCGGATGATGCCGGTGTCCAATTGCTTCGCCGTGACCGCGGCCCCCGTCACGGCCGCGCCGGATGGATCGGTGACCGTGCCGGAAACAGTCGCTGACACCTGGGCAAAAACGCTGGAACTCCACAACAGTAGAAAAGCAAGGAAGCCAATACGCATCGGGTATCCGCCTCAATAAGGAATGTTGGCCCACGCCATAGAAGGCCACTGGAAAGCGCTATACGTTTTAATACGTATGGATAAGTAATGTCAAATCGACTTTATGCGATATACGTAGCGACAATGGCGATTGGCGGATAGTTTGCGGGGTAGCGAATTACGGGCGGACGATCATCACTTCGGTGGACTTGATCAAGGCCGCCGCGGTCTCGCCCACTTTCAGGCGCATTTCACGCACGGCGTCGGCGGTGATGATGGACGTGATGTGCTGGCCGCCGATGGAGAGCGTCACCTGGGCCATCAGCCCGCTGACTTTAATCTCGGTGACGCGGCCCGCCAGCTGGTTGCGTCCGCTGATCCTGCGAAAGTTCGGCCGGCGGTCGCGCACGGGGCCGCGCTCCCCGGCGCGGTAAAGGAATTTGTCTACTTGCTTCTCGGGGATGCGGTGGTGGCCGCCGGCGGTTTTCACGGTGCGGATCTTGCGTTTGTAAATCCACTGCTTGAGTGTGGGATAGCTGACCCCCAGCACCTTGGCCGCTTCGCGAGGAGTGAAAAGCTTCATGACGGTCACTTTAGGGCTTGGGATTTCCAGCCGTTAAAATGCAGGCCGGGTGGGGCTGCCCTGCGAATTGTAAAGTATTCCGCCTTTAGATGGGAGAAACATCCGTCGGGCGAGTCCGCCTCGGGCTTCCGGCCATCGAATGCAATGGACCACACCTGGTTATTTCAAGCTGGAACTGATGCCCACAGACCCATTACCGAGCCCTGTCATTCAGCAGTTATCGCGGGTAGACTGGCACCTCAGAACGAGATAGCCCGGTTAACACTTCGCGAAGCGGCTGTGCCTTCGCTGCACGAAGAACGATTTCTCGATTCGAACGGTATGGCGGCTCTTGGGAGGCCCAGCTGATGGATTCAAACGACGGTTCCGCTCCAGCCACACGCGAAACGCTTGGCGAGCCTGCCGCCCCCTGCACGATGGTGATTTTCGGCGCGGGAGGCGATCTCACCAAGCGGAAGCTGATTCCGGCGATTTACAACCTGGCGAAAGGGAAGCTGCTCCCGGAAAAGTTCGCGATCATCGGGGTCTCCGTCGAGAATTTTTCCACCGACGAATTCCGCGCCCACGCCACCGAAGAGATCAAGGGTTATTCCACGAGCGGCGCGGATGAGAAGACCTGGGAGTGGTTCGCCCAGCGTCTCTTCTATATTCAGGGCGATTTCAACGACCCCGGACTTTATAAGAAACTTGAAGAGCAGCTCGGTACGGTGGAGAAGGAGCAAGGGACCGGCGGAAGCTGCCTGTTCTATTTCGCCACCAGCCCCGCGTTTTTCGCGACCATCGCAAAGCACTTGGGAGAGGCGGGCCTCACCAAGCAGGACGACAAGAGGTGGAGGCGGGTGGTAATCGAGAAACCTTTCGGCCACGACTTGGCGTCCGCGGTGGCGCTCAATCGCGCGCTGCTGGAAAGCCTCGAAGAAAAGCAGATCTTCCGCATCGATCATTACCTCGGGAAAGAAACGGTGCAGAACATACTGGCGTTTCGTTTTGCGAACGGCATCTTCGAGCCCGTCTGGAACCGCCGGTACGTCGATCACGTGCAGGTGACCGTTGCAGAGGAATTGGGCGTCGAAATGCGCGGCGGCTATTACGACACGGCCGGCGCCCTGCGCGACATGGTTCCCAACCACATCTTCCAGTTGATTACATTGACGGCGATGGAGCCACCTATATCGTTTGCCGCGGAAGAGGTTCACGACGAACAGACCAAAGTGCTGCGCGCGATCCAGCAGCTCACGCCTGAACACGTGCTCGATCAGGCGGTGCGCGGACAGTACGGCGAAGGGACAATCGATGGCAAGCGCGTGCCGGCCTATCGCGCGGAACCTAATGTTTCTCCCAATTCCAACACGCCCACGTACGTGGCGATGGCCCTGCACATCGACAACTGGCGCTGGGCGGGCGTTCCTTTTTATCTCCGGACCGGCAAGCGTCTCGCGGATAGGATCACGCAGGTGGTCATCCGCTTCCGCCGGCCGCCTTTTGTTTTATTCCGCCACACGTCCGTGGAAAACCTTGCTCCCAACGAACTTGTGATCAGCATCCAGCCCAATGAAGGCATCTCGCTGAGCTTTGAAGCGAAGGTTCCCGGGCCGGTGGTTCGCCTGGGCGCCGTGAACATGGACTTTCAGTACTCCGATTACTTCGGAACCACTCCTTCGACGGGGTACGAAACGCTGCTCTACGACTGCATGATGGGCGACGCGACGCTCTTTCAGCGCGCCGATATGGTGGAGGCGGGATGGGCCGCGGTCCAGCCGATTCTCGATGTGTGGAACGCGCTGCCCGCGCGCGATTTCCCCAATTACGCAGCCGGAAGCTGGGGCCCGGAACAGGCGAATGAATTGCTGAAGCGGGATGGCCGCGAATGGCGCAATACCCCTCGCACGCCGTTTCCCCACGGGGACCGAAATGTGCCCGCCCAGGGCTTGGACAAGACAGTTTCCAAAACCTGATTTGGCCGGCTGGCTTGGGGCCGCGCGTCAGCGTCAACGGTGGAACCAGCCCAAAGGTTTCTCGTAGGGCTCTTACTTCTGTGTGCGGCTGAAATCGAATCCGATTCAGCTTTTTTGCGGGGCGGAATCCGGGACCGGGCGAATGCGGACGATTTCGATCGAGCACGGCGCGTGGCGAGCGACGGCATCCGACACGCTGCCCAGCAGAAACCGATTCAGGCCCTTCCAGCCGTGCGAGCCCATTAGGATGAGGTCAGCGCCCCATTTGGCGGCGTTGTCGATGATGATGGTTTTCGCGTCTCCAAAATCGACGAGTTCGCTGGTAGTGAAGCCCGCGTCGCGAAGCTGCTTGGCGACCTGCTTCACCAGCTCCGTGGCCTGGGTCTTGCGGTCTTCTTCGATTTCCTCGACTTGCGGAGTGAAATGGGGGAATACGTCCGCCGAAACATAGACGCTGATCGGCTCGACGACGCTGAGAACCCGAACCTCCGCGCCTTGAACGCGAAATTGAGCGAGCAGGGTTCGCGTGGCTTCCTGGGAATATTGGGAATCGTCAATCGCCAGTAGAATTTTCATTTGTCGAATCCCCCAGGTTGGTATTCATGCGTGCGCGTCAACTCTCTTAATCCAACTCTCTCGATTGAACTTTCTCAAAATCGTGGAAAGAGTATAACCCCGGGAGTCACGTACAAGCGTGACTTGGATCACAGATCGGATTTAGAGAAAGCAGCGGCGCGCTATTGCGGCTCCGCGTAGAACCGGCGCACGATTGCGGGTATCGCGGTTGGGCCTTTGATGTCGGGGTACTTGACGTCAAATTGCCCGGTGAGGATTTGTCCCGCTTCTTCCGCCGTTTTTCCCTGGGCCTTGAGCTCTCTCGCACTTTGCTGCAAATCGCGGAGCACTTCACGCTCGCGGGGAATGAGCGACGCATCGCCGAATTGTCCGTGATTGGTGAAAATGATGCGTGGCCGAAGGGCTTCGAGTTTATCGAAGACCGAGAGCCAATTGGCTGCGCTCACGGTGCTTTCGCCCATGCCGGGGTAGGACTTGTTCTGCAGGAAATTCCCGGAGAGCAGCACTCCGTCTTCCGGCACAAACACAACGATATCGCCGTGAGTTACTGCGGGGCCATACCAGATGATCTGGGCCGTGACGCCGCCCAGATCGAGGATCGCTTCGTCGTG
>Ga0302324_100030080_pt1 | contig 10269 bp, 8 predicted proteins | sample Palsa_T0_1_FD_201949 | JGI IMG/M metagenome (GOLD analysis project Ga0302324, IMG submission 201949) | Peat permafrost microbial communities from Stordalen Mire near Abisko, Sweden - Palsa_T0_1 | ecosystem: Environmental > Terrestrial > Soil > Palsa > Peat permafrost | place: Sweden: Abisko... | reverse complement strand
TCAAAGAAGGGGAAAAAGTGAAAGTGTCGACGGAGAGCCGGGAGTTTGCGGGACGGGCGTGAGCCGGTTTCAGATCGATGGCCGGTTGTTGACGAAAAGTCGCCATTTTACGAATTACGAGGCGGCAGCGGGCACACTCAATGATGAATCAGAGTGATTCACGATGAAAGTGGCAGACTTCCGACGGATTGCTCTGACCTTAGAAGGGGCAGAAGAAGGCTCGCACATGGGGGCGGCTGATTTTCGCGTGGGAGGCAGGATCTTCGCCACGCTGGCCTCGCAAAAAGATGGCTACGGTAACCTGATGCTCACGCTGGAGCAGCAGGCGGAATTTGTGCGCGAGTTGCCCGAGCTTTTTCTGCCCATTCATGGCGGATGGGGACGGATGGGAATGACCCACATTCGGCTGGCGAAGGCGAGTGAGGATGTGCTGGCGGGCGCTCTGCGCGCCGCCTGGATGCTCAGGGTCGAAAAGAACGCGGGGACCCGGAAGAAGCGTGCCCCGCGGCGCACCTAGACAGCTTGCGGAAAAATTCGTTTCTGAGCGAAAGCCGCGTCCTCAGCGGCTAAAGCCTTATTTAAAATAGTGCGGTTGCCGCAGGCGGTGAACCGCTGCGCCACCTAAAATCAAGTGCGATACCGAATCCCAAATCAAGTGCGACATCGACTTTTTCCGCAGCCTGTAGAGTCGCGGAGAATCGCTGTCTGGCGAGCGCCCGGCACTCCTGTACAATTTCTCGAAATGAAGCGCATGGCTCGAGTTTCGACAATCCTCTGGATTAGTTGGATTTTGCTGGCGGCGTCGGTGTGGGTTGCCGCCGAGCCCATTGCTTCTCTGCGCCCCACCAACTACGTCAACGATTTTGCCGGAGTGCTCGATGCAGCTACCCAGGCGCGATTGAACGATCTTTGCCAGCAGGTGGAGCAGAAGGCGCACGCCCAGATTGCCGTGGTTACAGTGAAGTCGTTGGATGGGCAGGACGTGTTGAGTTACGCCGTGGCGCTGTATCAGAAGTGGGGGATTGGGGCGAAAGGGCAGGATCGAGGCGTGCTCATCCTGCAAGCTACGCAGGATCGTCAGTTCGGGGCAAGTGTCGGCTATGGCTTGGAACCGATTCTTCCAGATGGCAAGATAGGTGGTTTTCGTCGCGAAGCAGCGCCGTATTTGACCAGCGGGGATTCTGCGGCGGGTCTGTCGCTCATGACCTCTGCCATCGCCGACGTAATCGCCAAAGATGCGGGAGTGAAGCTGGACAATCAGCCTCAAGTCGCCGCGCCTCGTGGGCGACCCGCGCCGAGCGGTGGCTTTCCGCCGATTGTTGTCATCCTCATCATCATCTTTGTTGTGATCCCCATTTTGCGGGCGATTTTTCGGGGCGGCGGCTCTGGACGGCCTGGAGGCGGATCTGGGTTTTGGTCAGGATTGCTATGGGGCACGCTGCTTAGCAACACGGGGGGTGGCCGTGGTGGATATGGTGGAGGTGGGTTTGGAGGCGGTTTCGGCGGCGGTGGAGGGGGCGGCGGATTTGGTGGCTTTGGCGGCGGGAGCACGGGTGGCGGCGGGTCGTTCGGCGGCTATTAGAAAGCGAGAGTCACGATGGTTCCGGAAAAACTGATTGACGAGTTTGTCGAACGGACACGCGGGGCCGCAGGTGCGAATCTGCTGGCGATGATTCTTTATGGTTCGGCGGCGGCTGGAGATTATGTTGCCGATCACTCGGACGTGAATCTATTGTGCGTGCTGCGGGAGACTTCTTTTTCTGCGATTGAAGTGCTGGCTCCGGTTATGGAATGGTGGGGGAAGCAAAAGCATCATCCGCCGCTGCTGATGAGTGCGGAAGAGATGCGACGGTCAGCGGACCTTTTCTCGATCGAGTTTTTGGATATGCGGCGCCACTATCGCCTGCTGTGGGGGGAAGACGTTCTGAAGACCCTGGAAATCCCGATGCGTTTGCATCGAGCGCAGGTGGAGTACGAGTTGCAGGAGAAGACGATCCTGTTGCGGCAGCGCTTGCTGATCGAGTCGGGAAACGCGGAAGGGAAGTGGGATCTGTTGCTGCGGTCGCTTCCGGCGTTTGGGACGCTGTTCCGTCATGCGCTGATCGCGCTGGGCGACGCGGGTGTGCGATCGAAGCGCGAGGCCGCGGCCGCGCTAGGGGGCAAGCTGGGGATTGATGCCGGCGTATTCGGGGAGCTGCTCGATCTTCGCGAGCGCAAGAAAGATCGAAAGACGGCAAAGGTAGATGAGATATTTGCGAGATATCTGAAGTTGGTGGAACAAGTGACGGCGGCGGTGGATAAGATGCCGGACCGGGCGGCGTAAGGTTGCGATTGATTTCGTATTCAGGAGAATGACATGGGCAAAGGCTTGATTGTACTGGTGGTGCTGGTGGTGATTGTTCTGGCGCTGTTTGGGCAGTACGTGGGAGTCAAGAATCAACTGGTGGCCAAGGATCAGGCCGTAAAGGCGGCGTGGTCGCAGGTGGACATCGTGCTGCAACGGCGCGCGGATCTGATTCCGAACCTGGTGGAGACGGTGAAAGGATACGCGCAGCAGGAAGTGACTGTGTTTGGGGACATCGCCAAGGCGCGGTCGGCGCTGCTTTCGGCGCAAACTCCGTCCGACAAGATTGCCGCGAACGGCCAGTTGGATGGCGCAATTGGGCGGTTGCTGCTGGTCGTTGAAAATTATCCGCAATTGAAGTCGAATGAAAACTTCCTGCGATTGCAGGATGAACTCGCGGGGACAGAGAACCGCATAGCGGTGGAGCGCAAGCGTTACAACGACACGCTGCAGGATTACAACACTTACGTGCTGCAGTTTCCGAACAGTCTGTACGCGGGGTGGGCGGGCTTCAAGCAGAACCCGGCGTACTTCCAGGCTACGGAAGCTTCGCGGCAGGTGCCGAAGGTAGACTTTGGCGCGAAGCCGGCAGTTCCGGCGGCGGTTCCGGCGCCGGCGCCGGCGCATTGAGCGGCTGAAGAAGTCGTTAGTCGATGGTCGTTAGTCGTTTGCTAGTCGTTTGCGATCTGACTCGTGTTGCCAGCGACTCGCGACCTGCGACCAACAATCAGACGAAACTGAACATATTGCCCGTGCGTGCGTCACACGCTGGGTGAGATCTGCGGTGGTATATAGATTGGCAGGGTCTCTGGAATCCCCTCCCGATTCCGAAGTCTCGGAACGAGGGGATTCATATGTGCCACCGCAGTGCGCCATTTCCGGCGACGATTCGCAAGGTATTTCTGGCGATCGCTTTCCGGCTATTTCTCTGTCAACTCCTCTTTATTGTTTTTGCCAGTTGCGGAATGTGGGCGCAGGACGCGTCCACGGGCGCGTTGCGGGGTACCGTCTGGGACGCCCAGGGAGCGGCGATTACCAACGCGGACATCGTGGTGATTAGTGTGGAGACGGGAACCCGCTACCACGCGGCCACGGATTCGGCGGGACGGTTCGCGGTTGACCTACTGCCACCGGGGCAGTATGCGGTGCGGGCAGAGGCGGAAGCGATGTCACCGGAGATTTCGCCGATGATTCGCGTGGAAATAGGGGAAGCGGCGCTGTTGACGTTCAAGCTGAAGGTCGCGGGCCCACAGGAAACGATCACAGTGTCGGATGCACCGCGCACGGTTGAGATGGATCCGAGTGCATTATCAGCGTTAGTGGATGAGCGAGCCATTAAGGATCTGCCACTGAATGGGCGGAGGTTCACCGACCTTTTGTTGCTAATGCCGGGGGTAACGGAGGATCCGCGAGGATTGACGTCGGGATCGAACGGAGATCTTTCTTATGGCGGAATTCGCGGATACAACACGAGCTTCCTGGTGGATGGAGGGGACGACAACAACGGGTTCTATGCGCAGGCGGCGGGACGCTATCGGGCGCCTTACCAGTTTTCGAACGAGGTGGTGCAGGAGTTTCGCGTGTCGTCCAGCGGTTATGGGTCGGAGTCGGGGAGGGCTGGTGGCGCGGTGGTGAATGTGGTGACCAAGTCGGGAACGAATCATTGGCACGGGAGCACCTTTTACTATTTGCGCGACAGTGCGCTGGGGGGAGCGGCGCCGGCATTTGTGGGATTCAATCCGAGCGATCAGCAGCAACAGTTTGGAGCGACGCTCGGAGGTCCGATCCAGCGCAACAAGACGTTCGTATTTGCGGGATACGATCAGCACATTTTTCAAGTGCCGGCTGTCGTGCAGTTCGAAAACGGCTCGACGCTGGTGGTGCCGCGGTTGGGCACCTACCCAACTCCCGGGGACTATGAGATCTGCAATCCCGCTATTGGGGGACAGGCCTGTGACCAGACGCTGGTGTTTGCGTCGGCGGCGCAGCTTTCGACGATGGGCGGGACGTTTCCTGGGGAGTCGCTGGGGGACACGGGATTTCTGAAAGTGGATCGAGTGTTGGCGCCTCATCAGCATCTTGCGACGCGGCTGAGCACATCGCGGTATTACGGGACGAACAACGTCTTCTCCGATCCGGAGAGTCCGATAACGAATTATTCGATCAGCGCGAATGGGGAACAGGAGGTGGCGACGGAAAGCGGCTCGCTTAGCTTGCTAAGCGCCATTGCGCCGAGCGTGTCGAGTCATCTGCAAGTGCAATTCTCGCGCGATCTGGAACAGTCGTTCCCCAACACAACCGGGGTGCAGACGAGCATTTACAGCTGGATGCAGGATTTTGGGCAGTCGTCAATATTGCCGCGGGAGACACGGGAACACCGGCTGCATGTGTCGGAGACCTTCAGTCTGAATCGCGGGCGCAACCAGTGGAAGTTCGGGGGCGACGGGATGTTGACCTGGGACTACAACTACTTTCCGTCGCTGTTCGGGGGTGAGTACTTCTACGACGACATTTCCGTGAATGCTTTTACCTTCGCGCCGCAGCACGAGGGGCTGGAGTTGACGCCATTGCGGGCGTGGGCGCACAGCGTGCCGCGATATTACCTGCAGAATTTCGGGAATCCGGCGTCGCATCCAGACAGCAACGACTATGCGGGGTTCGTGCAGGACACGGCACGGTTGACGCCGCACTTTACCCTGAGCCTGGGAGCGCGCTACGACCTGCAAACATTTTCGGAGAAGGGAATGGTTAGCAATCCGCTGTGGTCACCAGAGGGAAAAATGCCGCTGAACAGAATGAATTTCGCGCCGCGGCTGGGAATCGGATATGCCTTTGGCAACGATCATCCGGTGATGGTGCGGGCGGGATTCGGAATCTTCTATACTCGCATTCCACAGATTTATCAGTCGGCGGTAACTACTAACAATGGGCTGAACGACAGCTTTCTTTCTCTGGATAATTCGGATTCGTACCAGGGGCAGGTGTTTCCTTCCTATCCGAATGCGGCGGTGAACTGTCCGCCGCGTCCGGCCTCCTGCACGTTGCCGGCTGCCTGGCAGCCGTACGCGAGCAATGAGATTTCGGCTTTTGCGCCGGACTTTAAGACACCGCGCGTGCAGCAGGCAAGCCTCAGCCTGGAGCGGGAACTGCCCGACGGGTTCATGGGCACACTATCCTATCTGTTGGTACACGGGGTAGATATGATCCGGGCACGAGATGTGAATCTGCCGCCGCCGACTTATTACAGTTATCCGGTCTATGACGCGACCGGTATTATTGTTCCAAATCAATCTTATGCCGTGGAGTCCTTTGCCATGTGGCAAACGAGTTACAGTATAAGTTGCCCATTTCCACCGTGCATCAACCCCTTGGTTCGCCCGATATCGCAACTGGGGGCAATCGACCAGTTTGAGAGTGCGGCCTCGAGCGTTTATAACGGCATGACGGTTTCGTTGCACAAGCAGATGTCCGGAGCGATGTATTTCCGGCTGGCGTATACATGGGCGCACGCGATCGACGACGGGCAGTATGCGCTGGTGGCGGGACAACCGGTAACGGTGCAGGATTCCTATTCGACGAAGAGTGAGAAAGCATCGAGTGTGACGGATCAGCGGAGCCGGCTGACGATTTCCGCGATCAAGGAGCCGAATCCGTTTCCAGCGGGACAGACAGTTCTAGCGACGATCTTCGATCACTGGAAATTCTCGGGCATCATGACTTATGGCAGCGGACGCCCGGCGAACGCAATGGTATCGGGTGATCCGAATCAGGACGGGAACACGAGCAATGACCGTCTGTCCGGGTATGGACGCAACGCATTTATCGGTCCGGATTATGCGAGCATGGATGTGAGAGTTGCGAGAAAGATGAATCTGAGCGGACGATATCATCTGGAGTTAACTGGAGAGTCGTTCAATCTCTTCAATCGCGACAATCAGAGATACGACGTGAACGACGACGGCTTCTACAATGCAGCGGGACAGTTTATAAAATATACACAAGTAGTGGGAAGCACTTACTATCCAGCGTATTATCAGCAACCTACAAGTTTAATGAAGCCTACGAGCGCGTTCGGTCCGCGGCAGTTGCAGATGTCGATGCGGTTAAATTTCTGATGTGATGTGAAGATTCCTGCACAATCCACTTGACTTAGGGGTGCAATGCTTGCCATAACTAACGAGTCCAGTTAGGACGAGTAGGGGGGTGTGGTCAAGTTGGCGGAAGTTCGACTTCAAGAAGGTGAGTCCCTCGAAAACGCGCTTCGGCGGTTCAAGCGGAAAGTACAAACCGAGGACATTATCAAAGAAGTAAAGCGTCACTCGTTTTACCTGAAGCCTGGCGAGAGGAAGCGAGTAAAAGAAGCGCTCGCTCGCAAGCGCAGCCGCAAGAAAGCACGCAAGGAACAGGACTAAGCAAGAAGCGGCCGTTCCTTTTGGGGACGGCCGTTCCTCACAATCGAAGGTGATATGAATCCGGGACGATGCGGATTCATAATTTGTTCGCACTTTCCCGGCAGTTGTCTTAATCGGTACACCAGTAAACCATGCGGAGCACACCGCATGGCGGGCCGAATCCAAGGGGTACGCATGAGGGGGATGTAAATCTCCTGCCCACGATGTGAACCGGATCCTTCCCTATTCGGGTCCCCCGTGCAGCGCAGGGACGCGAAATGGGAGCGCCTCTTCAAATGGAATACCAGGACAAGGTTTTAAAGTGCATCGATTGTGGCACGGATTTCGTGTTCACAGCGGGCGAACAGCTGTTTTTCCACGACAAGCAGTTCAAGAACGAACCGAAACGCTGCAAGAACTGCAAGGGCAAACGAGTAGCAGTGGTGGGAGCCGCATCGCACGGAGCCTCGCGCGGGCATTCCTACGCGAAGACAGAGACCCGGACGAACTGCTCGCAGTGTGGGAAAGAGACCACGGTGCCGTTCCGGCCGACCCAGGGACGGCCCGTATTGTGCCGCGAGTGCTTTCAGCACGGGCGGCAGACCGCGAGCGCCTGATCATTACTCCGAAGGAGAATCGGGGCCGCCGGGATGCTTCATCCGGCGCGGCGGCGGGCGTATTTTGCCTACGGGCTGGGCTGGCGGAGTTGCTTGTCGGCGTGGCGACGGACCTGGGCTTTCGCCGGACGATGTGGCGATCACGTCTTCAGTCGCCTCGTTTAGTATAGGAGCGTGGCACGCTTCTACATCGAAAACTTTGGCTGTCGCGCTACCCAGGCGGACGGGGCGGAACTGGAACGGCAATTTCTGGAACGTGGACTGGAACGCGCCGGCGCCGCCCGCGACGCCGAAATCGTTGTGCTGAATACCTGCACGGTCACCGGGAGCGCGGACAAAGATGCGCGCGCGTCGATACGGCGACTGCAGCGGGTAAATCCAGATTGCCGTATTCTGGTCACAGGCTGCTACGCGCAGCGGGCGCCGGAGGAATTGGCGGCGTTGCCGGGCGTGACCTGGGTCGTGGGTAATTCGCACAAGCACCAGGCAGCGGACATTGCGACTTCTTCTTTTCCTTTTTCACGGGATGATGTGACCGCTTCTGGTTCTTCTTCAACTTCTGGTTTTGTGCCGCTGGGACAACTTTCCAATCGACCGGGTAATGTAATTGTGGGGGATATTTTTGCGCATACCGAACTGCTGGCCGCTCCAGTGTTTGAAGCGGCAAACGAGCGCACGCGTCCGAACCTGAAGGTGCAGGATGGATGCGACAACCGCTGTTCGTTCTGCGTGATTCCGTACGTTCGGGGACAGAGCCGTTCGCTGCCGAGGGAGCGCGTCATCGCGGAGGTGCGGACGCTGGTGGAGGCGGGCTATCGCGAAGTTGTGATTTCTGGAATCAATTTGGGGCGGTGGGGGAGGGATCTGGAGAGCAGTTCTCAGCTCTCAGCTCTCGGCTCTCAGTTAAAGTCAGCGGCCGATAGCTTACGGCTGGAACTTCTTATCAAGTGCATTCTCGAGCAGACTTCTGTTGAGAAATTACGGATCAGTTCGGTCGAGCCTATGGATTGGAGCGATGAACTTATTGGGCTCGTGTCGTCGTCGGAGCGGATCGCCAAGCATGCGCACGTGCCGATGCAGTCAGGAAGCGACGCGGTGTTGCGGCGAATGCATCGCAAGTACCGGCCCTGGCATTACCGGGATAAGATCCTGAAGATTCGAGCGGCCATGCCGACGGCAGCGATCGGCGCGGATGTGATGGTGGGATTTCCGGCTGAGACAGAGTCCGAGTTCGGCGAGACCCGGTGCATGATCGAGGAGCTTCCGTTTACCTACCTGCATGTTTTCACATATTCGGCGCGTCCGGGAACCCGAGCGGCGGAGCAGTCGGGCCAGGTTCGGGTAGAAGTGGCGCGGGAAAGAAACCGTGTGTTGCGGGAGATTGCATCTAAGAAGAAAGTGGCGTTTATGCAGTCGCTGGTGGGCACGGTAGTCGAGGCGATTACGCTGCAGTCCGGTGGAAAGGAATTCACCGAAGCGATGACGGACAATTATCTGAAGATGAGAATTTTCGGACCTCATGCTCCAAACCGCTGGATCGATTTGAAAGTTGAAGGCGTGAGCGGCGAGATGATCCTTGGGAAGCCGTTGGTGAACCAGTCCCGGAAGCCTGCTTTCAGCGAGCCAGGCAACCGGGTAGGCGGTGACTGGGGAGTACGGGTACAGGAACAAACGCATTGACCGTTAATCTTTTAAGGCTTACGATAGCAAAAATCCAGAGATGCGGGGTGATCGTACCCATGTCACAATCAGCGTTTCGTTCTGCGGTGTGCTGTCTGCTGGCGATCCTGTTTCCGGCGCAAATGATGCTGGCAGGAGAGACGGCATCAGCCATGTTGTACACGAACGGCGCTGCTTGGTTGAATGGCAGCGAGGTGCCGAAATCAGCAGCGGTGTTCTCCGGAGACATGTTGCAAACTCAGCCTGGTTCGACGGCCAGTATTCAGTCGAACGGATCGAACGTCATGGTGCTGGCGGACTCGCTGGTGAAATTTGAGGGGCCGGCGGTGGACATTGAGCACGGTACAGTGCGAGTCACGACTTCGCATGGAATGGCGGCACGCGCCGGCGACGTGACCGTAAAGCCAGCGGCCGATACGTGGACAGAGTTTCAGGTAACCGACGTGGATGGGCGGGTTCAGATCGCCGCCAACAAGGGCGATGTGACCGTGCAGGATGATAAGGGAACGACGACAACCGTCACTCAGGGGCAGGAGACCACACGCGACGACACCTCCGATACGGAGAAAAAGAAGAAAAAACATCGGCACGGAAACGGTGCGGCGCCGGCGGCAGGTGGAGGAATCATGAGTTCGACGCCGGCGGTTATCGGCGGATTGGCCATCGTGGGCGGGGTTGGGGTGTGGGTGTTGGTGCAGCAGGGGGAACCGGTGAGTCCGGCATGCCCGACGAATCCCTGCCAGTGATTTTGTTGCGAGTGAATGGTGGTTGCAAGTTGTTGCCAATGAGTTCTGGGGTGGGCGACTGAATTCATGGCGCGTTATATTTCCTACCGAGATTTCGACTGGGTCCTGCTGGGCTTCGTGCTGGCGATCTGCGCGCTAGGCGTGGTTCAGATTCACAGTGCGACCGAACACACGAAATTCGCCGGAGCCCACATCAAGCAAATCTACTGGGTTCTGGCTGGCGTCGGCGCGATGTTCCTGGTCAGTCTGCTCAACTATCAAGCCCTGCTTGAACAAGTCCATTGGATGTACATTGCGTCGCTGGCTTCTCTGATTGCGGTGATTCTATTTGGGCAGAAATATCTCGGCGCGCGGCGTTGGATCAAGCTGCCGGAGGGCGTGCATTTTCAGCCGTCGGAGTGGGTAAAGCTGATCCTGATTCTGGCAGTGGCAAAGTACTTTTCGGATTTGCATGAGCGCGAGCTGTCGTGGCCGGACTTTCTCAAGGCAGG
>Ga0302324_100030079_pt1 | contig 10269 bp, 9 predicted proteins | sample Palsa_T0_1_FD_201949 | JGI IMG/M metagenome (GOLD analysis project Ga0302324, IMG submission 201949) | Peat permafrost microbial communities from Stordalen Mire near Abisko, Sweden - Palsa_T0_1 | ecosystem: Environmental > Terrestrial > Soil > Palsa > Peat permafrost | place: Sweden: Abisko... | reverse complement strand
ACCAGCGCGCGGTGCGCGGGCTTTTCGTTGTCGAAATGAAAGGTATCGTCGGCATGTCCGATGCTGTGGATGCCCTCGTTGAGGGTCACCCAGTCGTCAGCGGTCCGACTGGAGGCGGGAAATGTCCACTGCGAATCGTAAGCCGGCGGAATCGGGTTCTGCGCAAACGCATGCAGGATGTCGGTCAGCATCAATTCCTGATGCTGCTGTTCGTGGTTGAGGCCGACTTCCACCAGCGGCGCGATGGCAGCCAGCGTGTCATTGCCGGCCTCGTGAAAGAATTTGACCACGGCCGTGTCGACGTGGCGGCGGTAGGCCGTGATTTCGTCGGCGCCCGGCCGGGTCAAATGGCCGCGCTGGTGCCGGGCGTGCCGGGGTCCGGCGCTGACATAGTAGGAATTGAACAGGAAGGCATAGTCGGGATGAAAGGGCGTATAGCCCTTGCAGTGCTCGCCCAGCAGGAATTGCTCGAAGAACCAGGTGGTGTGGGCGCGGTGCCATTTCGCCGGGCTCGCATCCGGCATCGACTGGATCACCTGATCCTCCGGGGTCAGGGGGGCCGCGCGGCGTTCGGTTTCGTCTCGAACGGCAAGGAAGGCTTCCGCCAGATTCTGGGCCGGACTGCCGGAATCGGAGAATAATGACGGGCAAGGGGCGGCGGTCGCGGCCGCAGCGGATGCTGGTTTCGTCACAGGTATCTCCGGTTCGGGAGAGAACGTTAGTCCGGCGGACGGGTTCCCCGAGAACAGCCTGTCCTAGATAGGGGCTCCTGCCGGGGATAAAAGCCTCCCAAAGTACGTTCAAGGGGACGTTGGAGGCCATCATGTTGTTGCCGCCGGCCAGGGTCCGACCCCTCAGGCAGGCACCGGCTGAAAGCTGTGCATGCCAGCTCCTCGCCATTTTACTTTGGATGCACAATGGTTTGGGGTACATATATGGCAGTAGCGGGTTTGACGGACGGATGCCGGCCCGAGAGGTTATGCCGCAGGGGCAGTGCCCAAAAGGAAGCGAATATGAGCATCGAACAATTCATTGACAATGAAGTGAAGTCGAACGACGTCGTGCTGTTTATGAAGGGGACGCCGCAGTTTCCGCAGTGCGGTTTTTCCGGGCAGGTAGTTCAGATTCTCGATCATGTCGGGGTCGGCTACAAGGGTCTCAACGTTCTCGAGTCCGCCGATCTGCGCAACGGCATCAAGACCTATTCCAACTGGCCGACCATTCCGCAGCTTTACGTCAAGGGCGAGTTCGTGGGCGGCTGCGACATCATCCGCGAGATGTTCCAGGCCGGTGAGCTGCAGCAGCTTCTCGCCGACAAGGGCGTCACGGTCAGCGCGGCCGCCACCGCCTGAGTTTGCCCGCGCGCCAGATCGGCCCGGCGCGGCTGCAAGTCATCGTCGCCGACATTACGACCCTGCGCGTTGACGCCATCGTCAACGCCGCTAACAGTTCTCTGCTCGGCGGGGGTGGTGTGGACGGCGCGATCCACCGTGCGGCCGGGCCGCAGCTGCTGGCGGAATGCCGCACCCTCCATGGCTGCGAAACCGGCGGCGCCAAAATCACCAATGGTTATCGGTTGCCGGCGCGGCATGTGATTCATGCCGTAGGTCCGGTCTGGCACGGCGGGAGCCGGGGCGAAGATGAAGCGCTGGCCTCGTGCTATCGCCGCGCCACCGAACTTTGCCAGACCCACAACCTTGCTTCGGTTGCCTTTCCCGCTGTCTCTACCGGCGTCTATCGTTTCCCTGCCGAGCGCGCGGCGCGAATCGCGGTCGCGACGACGGTCGATACGCTGGCCGTGGCACCGTCGCTCGCGTTGGTCATTTTCTGCTGTTTTTCGGACGCCAGCGCCCGGCTGCATGCGCAGTCGCTGGCTGAATTCGGCGACCCTTGTGCCGGGTGAGCCGGCCGCTAAACTCTCCGCGGCAGGAATTCCAGGGAGCGGCAATGAATTCCCGATACGCCATGCGGTCGTTGATCACAGGCGCGCTGCTGGCGGTCGCGGCTGCACCATCGGCCTTTGCGGAAGGCGGCTTCGATCTTCCCGCCGGCGCGCATTTCAACCCGCAAAAACTGCAGCGCATCGGCGAGTACTTCCGCGACCAGATTGCGAACGGCAAGATCCCAGGCGCGATTCTGCTGATCCGGCAGCATGACAGGCCCGTCTATCACGAGTTCTTCGGCGTGCGCGATGTCGCAACCGGGCTGCCGATGACCGATGACACTATCTTCCGTCTGCATTCGATGACCAAGCCGATCACGTCGGTCGCGGCGATGATGCTGGTCGATGCGGGCAGACTGAGGCTCGACGACCCCGTTGCCAAATACATTCCGTCATTCGCGAACACCAAGGTCGGCGTCGAAAGGAAAGCCGATAATGGCGAGGAGGTGCTCGACCTGGTGCCGGTCAACCGGCCGATCACGATTCAGGATCTGATGACGCATACGTCCGGTATCACCTATGGCTTCCATGGCTACGGCCTGGTTCGGAAACTCTACGTTGACGCCAAAATTCGTGACGGCGATTTTGACAATGCCGAATTCGCCGAACGCATCGCTCGTCTTCCACTGGCGACGCAACCCGGTACGCTGTGGAATTACGGCCACTCGACCGATATTCTGGGACGCATCATCGAGATTGTGTCGGGAAAATCATTGTTGCAGTTCGAGCAGGATCATCTGCTCGGCCCGCTCGGCATGACCGATACCAGCTTTTTCGTCACCGATCCCGCAAAACACAAAATGCTGGCGCAGCCGATACCAAATGACCGCGATTTCACGGTCGGTTATGAGAGTAACCCCGAAGTTGTGAGAAAATGGCAATCCGGCGGCGGCGGGATGGTCTCCACCATGGCGGACTATGCGCGGTTCTTGCAGATGCTGCTCAACGGCGGCAGCTTCGGGGGCAGGCAATATCTCAGCCCCAAGGCGTTCGATTTGATGACGTCGGACTATGTCGGACCCGGCTTTGGCGTCGCGCATGATCGTTTTTATTACCCCGGCGACGGCTTCGGTTTTGGGCTCGGCTTTGGTGTGCGCATTGCTCCGGGCAACGCCAAGCCGCCGCCGCCGGGATCGTTCGGCGAACTGAAATGGGATAGCGCCGGTGGCTGCTATTTCGTGATCGATCGCAGACAGGACATGTTTTTTGTGTTGCTGGAGCAGACGCCCTCGGAACGCGGGCGCATCCAGCCGGAGGTGAAGAAGCTGATTTATGAAGCGATGGAAAACTGACGGCCCCAAGCGCCGCCTCGTCGCCGCGGCGCTCGCATTTGTGCTTATGGCGGTCGCTGTCGGCCGGACTCCCGTCGGCCGCGCGGAATCGCCGGTATCGGCGGGCTTTTCGCGCGAAGGGTTGGCGCGGGTCGGCGATTACCTCCGCAACGAGGTTGCGACCGGAAAAATCCCCGGCGCGATCCTGCTGATCCAGCAACATGGCGATCCCGTCTATTTCGAAAACTTCGGCCTGCGTGACGTCGAAAGCAGGCAACCGATGACCGCGGATACGATCTTTCGCCTCTATTCGATGTCGAAGCCGGTTACTTCAGTCGCAGCCATGATGCTGGTCGATGACGGCATGCTCTCGCTCGGCGATCCCGTTTCGAAATACATCGCGGCCTTTGCGGACGTGAAGGTCGGTGTCGAAAAAGTCGGTGAAAACGGCCAGCCGGCGCTGGAGCTTGAGCCGGTCAAGCGCGCGATCACGATCGAGGATCTGCTGCGCCACACCTCGGGCGTCACCTACGGCTTCTATGGCGACAGCGCGGCGCGAAAACGCTATGCGAATTCGAATCTGTTCGAGGGCGATTTCGACAACGCCCTGTTCGCCGAGCGCATCGCGAAACTGCCGCTCGCCGAACAGCCGGGAACGCTGTGGGATTACGGCCACTCGACCGATATTCTCGGCCGTGTCATCGAGGTGGTGTCGGGGCAGTCGTTGTTTCAATTCGAAAAGCAGCGGCTGCTCGATCCGCTTGGCATGGAAGATACCGCTTTCTCTGTCGCCGATGCCGCGAAGCGGCCGTTGATCGCCGAGCCGCTGCCGGCCGATCGGTTTACGCGTCCAATAGCCGGAATCGGTGAGCCGACCTTGCCGCAACGCTGGGAATCCGGCGGGGCAGGCATGGTCGGTACGACGGGGGATTACGCACGCTTCGCCCAGATGCTGCTCAATGGCGGTACATTGGACGGCAGGCGTTACCTCAAGCCCGAGACCGTGGCGCTGATGGTGTCGGACCATATCGGGCCGGAGACGAAAATCGCCCGTGACTATTTCTATTTTCCGGGTCCCGACAGCGGCTATGGTCTCGGCTTTGCAGTGAGAACCGCGCAGCGGCCAAATGCATTGTTGCCGGAAGGCGAATATCGCTGGGACGGCGTCGGCGGCACTTTCTTCTTTATCGATCCGAAGCACGACATGTTCGCGGTCGTCATGATGCAGTCGCCGTCGCAGCGCATGCGGATTCAAACCGAATTGAAGACGTTGATTTATCAGGCGCTCGACAAATGAAGGGCGGCGACGCGCGTTCGCCGCTTGAATCGGCCGGCTGGATCGCCTTGGCGATCTATCTCGTGCTGGTTGTCGGTTTCGCCTGGAATCCGACGCCTTTGGCGCAAGTTCTGGCGGCGCTCGGAATAGCGATCGCCTGCATTCACGCAGCATTATTCTACGGCTGGAAGAATGCGCTGGTGCTTCTGGCGATTTGTCTGGTGACGACATTTGCGATGGAGAACATCGGCGCCGCCACCGGGTTTCCGTTTGGCCATTATCATTTTGAAGTCGGATCGAACCTGATCCATGTCGGAGCCATCCCGATCATCGTCGGCCCGCTGTGGTTCGGCATGGGATATATCTCGTGGATCGTGGCCGGCACGTTGCTCGGCGATGCACGCCGGCGTGTGAGCTGGAAAGTCCAGCGCGTTGCGTTGCCCGTTGTCGCTGCATTCGTGATGACGCAATGGGATGTGGTGATGGACCCGCCCGAGGCGACCATTTCAAAAGCCTGGATATGGCACGATGGCGGCGCGGATTTCGGCGTTCCCCTGTCGAATTATCTCGGCTGGTTGTTGACCGCATGGCTGTTCTATCAGGCGTTCGCGGTCTATCTCGGCAGCCGGTGCGACGCGCTGGTGCGCACGGCCGAACAAGGGCGAGCGCTGCGGCTGGTGGCGATTTTGCTGTATCTTTGTTCCGGCCTTACCCATGTGACTCCATGGGTCATCGGTCAAAGCGGCGAAGTCACCGACGCCGCCAGCCATGTCTGGCGCGTCGCGGATCTGCGCGAGACAACCGTCGTGATCCTGCTGTTCACGATGGTCTTCACATCGATGCTTGCCTGGTTGCGGCTTGCGACCGACGCCGCCGATCGCTGAGGGCAGACGGTTGCGTTACACGCCCCGCACAATATCCCGCACCAGTCCGACCGTCTCTTCGATCATGTCAGTGGAGACATCGAGATGGGTGCAGGCCCTGATACGGCCGTCCATCATGGCGAGCAGCACGCCGCGCGCACGCAGGCGCGCGACCATGTCGCCGCCGCCGATGCCGGCGCCATCGGGCTTGAAGAACACCAGATTGGTTTCGGGCTGCTGCACGTCGACGCCGGCGATCTGCGCCAGCCCGCGCGCCAGCGTCCGGGCGTTGTTGTGATCCTCCGCGAGCCGGTCGACATGGTGGTCGAGCGCGTAAGTGCAGGCCGCGGCGCAAATGCCGGCCTGACGCATCGAGCCGCCAAGGCGTTGCTTCCAGCGCCAGACCTCGTCGATGAAATCGCGCGAGCCCGCGATGACAGCGCCGATCGGAGCCCCGAGCCCCTTTGAGAAGTCGATCCAGGCCGAGTCCCACCCCGTGGTCATGTCGCCCGCGCTGATGCCGGTCGCGACGCAGGCGTTCAACAGCCGCGCGCCGTCCATGTGGGTGGCGAGCCCGTTCGATCGTGCGATCTGCACGATCTCGTCGAGATCGGCTTTGTTCCAGATCGTGCCGCCGCCGATATTGGCGGTCTGCTCGACGCTGACCACCGTCTGCGGCGGCTGATAGCGGGTGCGCGGATGCAGTGCGGACCGGAATGTGCCGGGCGTGAATTTTCCATCGTCGCCCGGCAGCGCCGTGATCTGGAATCCGCCCAGCGCGGCATGGGCGCCGCCTTCGCGGGCGATGATATGCGCGGATCCATGCGCCAGGATTTCATCGCCGGGCCGGCAATGCACCAGCGTTGCCGCGACATTGCACATGGTGCCGGAGGGCATGAACACGGCGGCCTGCTTGCCAAGCAAACCGGCCACGCGTTCGCACAGCATGTTGACCGAGGGATCGTCGCCGATCTGCTCGTCGCCAACTTCAGCCCGCGCCATCGCCTCGCGCATCCCGGCCGTCGGGCGGGTCTGGGTATCCGACAACAGATTAATGCGGACCGGCGGCTGCTTCGGATCGCGTGGGGCAGGGGTGTACATGGCGTTAGAGCCTTTTTGGACTGGATTGACCTAATGACGTTATTCCGGGGCGCGTCGAAGACGCGAACCCGGAATCTCGAGATTCCGGGTCTGGCCCTTCGGCCCATCCCGGAATGACGGAGCAAATGACTGCAGTTCAGCAGAGCAATGATCTTACCGAAAGAAAAAGGCCCCGGCAAAACCGGGGCCTTTAATCTCAGGACATGCCGACGATAAAATCAGCGCGAATAGAATTCGACGATCAGATGCGGTTCCATCTGCACGGCGAACGGCACGTCGGACAGATGCGGGATGCGGTTGAACTTCGCCGTCATCTTGGAGTGATCGACCTCGAGGAAGTCGGGCACGTCGCGCTCGCTGAGCTGGCTTGATTCCAGCACGACGGCGAGCTGCTTTGAGGATTCCTTGACCTCAATCACGTCGCCGACCTTCAGCTTGAAGCTGGAGATGTTGACGCGGCGGCCGTTCACCTTGACGTGGCCGTGATTGATGAACTGGCGCGCGGCAAACATGGTGGCCACGAACTTGGCGCGATAGACGATGGTGTCGAGACGGCGCTCGAGCAGGCCGATCAGGTTTTCACCGGTATCGCCCTTCATCCGGCCGGCCTCGACATAAATGCCGTGAAACTGCCGCTCGCTGATATTGGCGTAGTAGCCCTTCAGCTTCTGCTTGGCGCGCAACTGCACGCCGAAGTCGGAGAGCTTGCCTTTGCGGCGCTGGCCATGCTGGCCGGGGCCGTATTCTCGCTTGTTCACAGGGCTCTTCGGGCGGCCCCAGATATTCTGGCCCATACGGCGATCGATCTTGTATTTCGCCTCACTGCGCTTTGTCATCGCGTCCTCTTTGCAAAGTTTGAGTTTTGAGGAGACGCGCCCTCCTGTGCACCGGGAATTTCCCGGTGCCGACAGGTCCAGCCCCTAAAGCAAGGGAACAGACCACGGGTCGCGAAACGCATCGCGGGCCGAAAACGGCCCGCGAGCAGGCGATTTCTAGGGAGAAACCGCCTTTCTGTCAAACGATTAGACCCGGGTTTTGGGGCCAAAACCGGTCATTCCGGGGTGATCTGTCAGGTCGCGACCGCCAGGACCGGTTTTGGCTCGGTTTGCTGCCTTTGGCTGCGTAATTCAGCCGCGATCTCGGTGTTCAGCACCTGTTCCAGCCGGGTCAGGACCTTTGCGATCAGGGCTGCGTCGGTAACCCGGTGATCCCAGCGGATCACGACATCGATGCTCTGGTCCGGCCCTGCCACGCCATAGCTGAGGATATACGGACCGGGACTCAGCGCATGGAGCTCGCCGGCGCCGTACGCGGCGACCGAAGTTACGGCGACATTGCCGAAATAATTGGCGTGCTGACGTCCGAAATTAATGCCGACCAGCCAGATCAGGCGACGCAGCGGCAACGGCAGCCGCGTCGTGAACAGGATCTTTCGGAACGCGGGCACCTCGCTGACCGGCGCATCCTTGGCGTGCCGGATCAGCGCATCGACTTCCGCGAGCGGCAACTCCTCCGGCGCCGTGACTTTTTGCGGCAGGACGCAATCCTCGCCGTCTTCGACGCGCGCGATCGCAACCGCGCCGACACTGCGCGGCAATTCATAAAAATGCGGCCACGGCCATTTGGCGTAAAGCGTGCGCAGCACGGGTTCGTCCTTCGCCACCAGACAGAACGCCTTGACGAAGATCGCTGCGAAGCCGGGCGGCTGCGCCGTCATCCCGCGGGCCTCGATCAGTTGACGGATGTTGAGGGTTCGCCGCAGCGAGACGAATGGCACGCGGACCGAGGCGTGCATGAGGTCGGCGAGGAACCGGCGCGGCATTGAGATTTTTCGAACCGTTCCGCGCATGTTCCGCTTAAACCCCTGCAGCGACCAAAATGGCTGATCGGATGGTCCGTCCGCCGCCTGCCGCTAATTTAGCACGAACCATCGGGCCGGATGTCGGGTTTTTCGAGGCGGGGTGGTGGATCGATGGATCCACATGGATCCATGGCGCCAAAAATGGCTGCGGCCCGGGCATTGCTACCCGGGGCGCGACTTTGAAGCTTGGCTAGTGCGATCAGCGCAGCAGCTGAAGCACGCTCTGCTGCGACTGGTTGGCGAGCGACAGCGCGGATACCGCGATCGACTGGCGGGTCGACAGCGCCTGGCTGTTGGCCGCTTCCTCGTTGGTATCGGCCAGCGTCAGGTTGGACGAACCGGTCTGCAGCACGTCGATCAGGTTCTTGTTGAAGTCCTGGCGGATCTGCACGATCGACAGGTTCGAACCCAGTGCGGAAGCTTCGGTACGGAGTACGGTGCTGGCGTTGGTCAGCGCGGTCAAAGCCGTGTTGGCCGAGTTGTTGTCCAGGAAGTCGGTACCCGCGGTCAGGCTGGAAAGACCGAGGCCGGCATCGTTGAAGGTGACGCCGGTGATGGCCAGCTTGGAAGCGCCGGTCTCGTCGAACGTCAGGTTGAGGGTATCGCCGTTCAACAGGTTGACGCCGTTGAAGGACGAGTCTTCCGAGGTGGTGTTGATCTGCTGCAGCACGTTGTTGTACTGCGAGACCAGGCCGGCGCGGGTGGCCTGCGAGTTCGGATCAACGACCGGGGCGGCCGCAGCCGTCACGCTCTTGAACGCACCGCCGGTGAGCGTCGTGGAACTACCGGTGAGCGCACCGATCGTGGACGATGCCGCATTGTTGGAGGTCACGATGTTGAGCGCGCCGGTGGAGGCGTCGATCGTGGCCTGCAGGTTGTTCGCCGCCAGCGCAGTGTTGAGCTGGTCGAGCGTCGAAACCTGCCCGGTACCGAGACCGAAGGTGATGGCGGTCGCGGTGCCGCCGCCAGTGGCGGCAATCGACAGCGTCTGGCCGGCAAGTCCGTCGCCGACCGAGCTCAGGCCGAGCTTGGCCAGAGCGGTACCCGCCAGCGTCAACCCGGCAGTACCGGGAGTCACGGTGAGTGCACCCGCCGCAAGCGTCGTGGTGACGCCCGCCGCCGAGTCGATGGTGGAAATCAGATCGGTGACGGTGTCGCCGATGCCGATGGTGGTGCCCGAGCTGGTGCTGCCGGCGGCGAAGGTAAAGGTGACGCCGTTCACAATCAGCGTGTCGGTGGTGGTGAAGGCGCTCGCCAGGTCGTTCGACGAGGTGGTCCCGGTGCCCGACAGCAAGGTCGCGCCGGTGACGGCGACGGAAGAGGCCGTGTTGTTGTTGGCAAGAGCGGAACCGGCGGACGCGGTCGAGGACGATTCCAGCAGGTTGGTGCCGGTTGCGCCCGTGATGGCGTTGGAGGTCACGTTCGACTTGGTGGTATAGCCGACCGGGCTCTGCAGCACCTGGTTGGCGATCGACTGGGCGCTGGCGACCAGGCTCTGCAGCGAGGTGATGCCGGTGTTGGCGGCCTGCAGGACCTGCACGCCGTTGCCGATGCCGTCGAGCAGGTTGTTGATGTCGCTGGCCCGGTTGTTGAGGCCCTGCGCCGTGAAGTATTCGGTCGGGTTGTCGAGCGCCGAGTTGACCTTGTTGCCGGTGGCGAGGTCATTCTGGGTGGTCGCGAGCAGTGCCGCGGTCGACTGAAGGGAGAGGAGGTTTTGGCGAACTGACGCCGAAAGAACGATGCCTGACATTTTCATACCTTTCTGGTGTGAAACTAGAGTGCGAGTGTGCTCCCGACCTTCTTGATCGGGCAACCTGGCCACGTTGGGAGCAAGCCTCTAACAAAGCATGAATAGATACCGCTGCTTCGACCAGGTGGCCGCGCCGGCATCCCGTCAATCGTCCTTCCGGCCCTGGCGCGATGTGCAAAATAACGCTGGTACGACTGCATAATCT
>Ga0302324_100030076_pt1 | contig 10270 bp, 7 predicted proteins | sample Palsa_T0_1_FD_201949 | JGI IMG/M metagenome (GOLD analysis project Ga0302324, IMG submission 201949) | Peat permafrost microbial communities from Stordalen Mire near Abisko, Sweden - Palsa_T0_1 | ecosystem: Environmental > Terrestrial > Soil > Palsa > Peat permafrost | place: Sweden: Abisko... | reverse complement strand
CTGAAATTCTCGCCAAATACAATTTGAAGCTCACTCGACTGTCCGAAACGCCTTCAATTTCAGGTTCGGCATTGGTCGGCTTGATTGAAAAAGTAGGTGTTTAGGCCATCTGGGCCATTTCCCTACTCCGTCAGAACCTGTTTGACCTTGCGCAACAAGTCCTGGCTGGTGAACGGCTTTTGCAAGTATCGCTCCGCTTCCTCGGGACCGGACGAGCGCACGTAACCGCTGCACCACAAAATGCGCGTCTGCGGCGCCACGCGGTGAATCTGTTCGGTCAGTTCACGCCCGCTCATGTTCGGCATGACCAGGTCGGTAACGACCAGGTCGATTTTCTTTTTTGAATGGTTGAAAATTTCCAGGGCCTTTTGGCCGCTGTTAGCCGTCAAAACCGTGTAACCATAGGAGGAGAGGATCATCTGCCCCATAGTCAAAAGTAAGTCTTCGTCATCCACAAAAAGAATCGTTTGCGTGCCGCTCAAGTCCGACGGCGCGATGGGGGCCGCCCGCACGATCTTCCGCGTAGCCGGCAGATAGATTCGCACGGAGGCGCCCGCGTCCGGCTGGCTGGAAAGCGCCACCGCGCCGCCGTGATTGGTGACGATGCCATAGACCCAGGCCAGGCCCAGGCCGCGATGCCGCGAGCCTTTGGTCGTGAAAAACGGCTCGAAAATGCGCGGCATGACCTCCGGCGCAATGCCCGCGCCGGTGTCCGAAATCTCCACGCACACGTAGTTGCCAGGCGTCAGCTTGGCGGTGCGGTCTTGCGTCGGCTCGGACAATTCCAAGTTGCGGGTCTGGATGTTGATTTTGCCTTCGCCCTTGATGGCTTCCACGGCATTTTCGAGGATTTTGACCAGAGCCTGCTGCATTTTGGCCTCGTCAAAACTGGCGGTGAAAAGTTTGCGTTCGACCTGGCAAGTGATCTTGATCGGCTTTTGCAGCGAATTTTGGAATGCCTCCACCGTCCGCTCCAGCAGCGTGTTCAGATTGCCAGCCACTTGCACGCGGACGTCTTTTTCTTGCCGGCTGAAGGCAGCGAGGTCGTTGGCGACTTCCGCCGCTTTGGCCGCTGATTTTTCGATCTCGCCCAACGAACTGCGCCATGGATGGCCCGGCTCGGCTTTGCTCAACAGCAACGACGCATGACCCAAAATGCTGGTCAGCGCGTTGTTGAAGTCCAGCGCGACCGAACGAGCCAGTTGCAGGGCGCAATCCAGCTTCTGTTTGTGCGCCAGGCTGGCTTCCACCGCTGCCGCCGCTGCTGCGGGCAGGGCCGGCGCCGCTGTGGATGCGGCAGATTCTGGCGTGACGGCGGATTTGGACGCGGCCGCCGGCAAGGATTCCGGCGGGATTTCCTTGAGCAACTGAAGCAGGCAGATGTCGTCGCTGGCGGTCAGGCACGATTGTGCCAGAAAAGCGCCCGGCAATCCGCTCTTGAGGTTGAATTTCAAGTGAATCGGCGCGTCAGGCGGCGGCAGCGAAAGAAATTGGAGGGCGGATCCCTTGTTCAGCGACGACCAAATCGAGGTCAGTGTTCCATCCTCTTTTTCGATCCCCGAACCGAAGGCGCGGACGGCCGCGCGGTTGGCGCGGAGAACTTTTCCGTTCTTTCGCATCAGCAAGACCGGCCATTCCGCGTTCTGCAGCAGGAAATCGTCTTCATCCTTCGCAGCGGCGTCCGGCGGTTCGTCCGCCGCCTCCGCTTTGAATAATTGCACCAACGCCACATTCGCGTCGCCACCCGGGCAACATTGCAATCGGAAGCGCGCCATGGTTCCCGCCTCGAGGCGGAATTTGAGCAACGCGGCGGATTCGCGCAACGGTTCGGCCAGCAGATGGGACAAATTCTTGGCGTCTTCCGGCGCGCACATCGCCGCCAGGGCCGAGCCTTCCGCCGCCGCCTTGACTCCAAAAAGGCGCGCCGCCACATGGTTGGCGCGCACGATGACAGTCTGCCTGTCCACGACCAGCACCGGCCACGCGGCGTTGGACAGTCCAGACGGGATTTTGTTTTTTTCGGCCGCGGCAGGCGCAGCCGGCGGCAGATCTTTGGCAGGCGCCACGTATGTCAAATCCGGAAAAGCCGCGCCGGAATCCTTGAACAGTTGCAGCACCACGTACTGATGTCCGTCCCGCGCCACTTTTGTCCCGTGTGCGACAAACTGCGCCTTGGCCCCGCCAGCGACTCGCAACTTCAGATGAGCTGTGCCGGAGGCGATTTGCTCGCGCAGAAACTCTTCCGGCGAGGTTTTGTTTCCGTCATCCCACAGCGAAGCGACAGTGGCCGAGCGCAAAGAGACGGGCAGGTCGAAGACGCGGCGAGCCGCCTTGTTCACCCGGCAAATTTGGCCGTTTTCCTCAAGGAGCATGGCCGGCCAGGCGGCTTGTTCAAAAACAAAATCAGTTTCGCGCCGCATCGTTAGTGCGCAACATAACCTCTTTTGCGCGCCGCTCCAATAAAATTGGCGTCATGGACGTTTACTGCTTTAGCCGCCGTCGCAGACCAACGATCAGTCCTGCTATGATAACGAGGCTTCCCCAAAGTTGTCCCCAATGCAGTGATTCATCCAGCCACGCTATGGCCACCGCGGCGCCCACGACCGGCTGAATGAAAACCGTGAGCGCAGCCACGTTCACCTCCGCCTCGCGGATGACCACGAACCAGAGCGAGTAGCCAGCCAGCGTGCAGATCAGGCTCAGATACGCCAGCAGCAGCCACGCCCGTAGCGGCATGGCCGACGCCGCTCGGAGAGTGGGCGTTCCGTCCACCAAAAAATTCACTGCGGTGCCGGCCACCAACGCGACGGCAAGGAGTTTGAACAGCCCAGCCCTGCCGAGCATGGGCTTGCCCATGACTGAATAGGCGGATTCACAAAAAAATGACAGAAGTATCAATGCGTTTGCGGTCAAGGCTGGCAAATGAAATTCCGGCCGCCATACTTCTGCCATCAGCACCGCGCCCGCCAAGCCGAGAAAAAAGCCTATCCACCGTCTCGGTCCAATATGTTCGCGCAGAAAAATCGCCGCGCACAGGGTCGTGACTAACGGGTCGAGCGCCATCAGGACCGAGGCATCGGTGGCCCGGCCCATTTGCACCCCCGCGACTTGCAAGCGAGGTGCGAACACAAAAACGATAACGCCCATGACCATCGTGCGAAGCAGATCGCTTCCGCGCGGCGCGAAACCCGGTAGCCACGGCCAGCAGAGCATCAGGACCACGCCCGCCAGGCCATAGCGCATGGTGGCGACGCCGCCCGCATCAAGCCAGGGAGACAACGTTTTAAACGTTGAGAAGGACACCGCCCAGAGGCAGTTCATCAAAAGGAGGAGGATGAGATGCAAAGGTTTCATGGACGGCAACAAAAAGGAAGAAGGAAGAAAAACGCATCCTTCAGTCTTTAATCTTCTGCCTTCTTCCTTTTTCCTTTCCCTACCGCCGGTGCCGCAAATGTTCCAAGGCTGCTGAAAGAAGGTCGTCCCGGTTTCCGCTCATTCCATCGGGCGCAGGCGTGAAGGGAATTTGGGGCCGGAAGCCGTGCTCGTCGAGCGGCGTGCCGTTCGGCAAATAATCGATCCAGCGCGGCACCCCCACGGTCATGTCCAATGGCAACTCAAGCACTTGCGGGTTTCCGCTCGAACCACAGGTGTGATCGCCCATTGTCGTCACGTTGGCCGCTCCCATCATCATCCCCACAAACGACTCGCCGCTGCTCATGCACTTTTGCCCAATCAACAGAATGACCGGCTTTTCATAACGCCAGGGACCGGCCGGCCCTGTGCTCCGTGGAAATCGCTTGGTCAGATTCGTGCGCTCGGGGCCATCGCGAAACTGGTCGTAGGCATAGACCACCGGTTTTTGCAGAAAGCGGCCGGCCACTTGTTGGGCCAGACGCTCGTTGCCCCCGCCGTTCCATCGCACATCAACAATCAGGCCCCGTGTCTGCCGCATTTGTTCCAGGGCCTTGTCGAATTGCTCCGGCACGGACGCGTCGTCCCATCCGTAGATGCCGGCAAAGCCAATTTTGTCGGCCGTCACAGCCCATTGCAGGCGGCCCGCGACATGAAGGCCGCCCAGGATGCTCTTGTGGGCCGGCGGATTGGAATTGGCCGTGCGCGGCCGGTCGAAGACGGGGATATCAGTCCCGGCCAAACTGAGCGAGACGTGCAGGTCGCGCAAGGGCTTAAGCATCTCCGCGCACGCGGCGGCAAAATCATCGGATGTTTGACTGGCCAGCGCTTTGGGGCGCCAGTGGTCGCGCAGACGGTCCCAATTCACTTCCGGCCGGATGATGAACATGGCGTAAGTGCTGTCAAAGTCATCCCAGAGCTGATCAAAGGCCAGTTCAGCCAAGGCGGGGGTCAAGGCCGGATGCGGCTTGAAGCTCTGATGCTCGAAAGCAATCGCGCAGGCCGCCGTCCGCTCGGCGCGATCCACCACAAAAAAGCGGCGCAAACGCTCCGGCGTGTCCACATCGACAATCACATCGTTGGGCTTGGGGATGAGCGCATTTTCTCCAGCATGAAAGGCGGACCGGAATTTGTGGGCCGCGATGGCACGCATCACCGGCAGCAAGTTGGTCGGCCCAGTTCCGATGACGGACTGTGGCGGAAAAAGAATATTGAGCAGGGCGGGATGAAATCTCAACCAGACATGTGCGACACCCTCCTCGTTGTTCGTCGCGGGGCTGGACAGCTTCCCATTCTCACGCGGCAGGACCAGCGCCCAGACCGCCCCGTCGGCACAGTGGCCAAGGCCCAAGTCCGACGCTCCTGTTTGGACGCGAAGATTGCGCGCCATTTCGTTGGTGAAACCCGAGATTTGAAAGATGTCGCCAGCGGCAAATTGCCATGGACGCGCCCGTTCCGGGGCGGTGTCGCCGGCCTCCAATTGGGTGGGATACCGTTGGAGAAGGTCCACGTCGGCGCGCGCCATCCAAGCCCCGCCGGAGAGAGCCACCAAGCCAACCGCCACCACGCTGCGCCGCCATCGTCGCCGCGTCGTATTGCGCCGCCCCTCAGGAATGTTGTTGAGCGTAAGGGCCATCACTCTGAACTGTGTCACGGAAGCTTCGTCTCGCGCAAGGACGCAAGCGCGCGGCAGGCGGGGGGGCGTGTTCTTTTTTGCTTTTCTACCAGCGTGGCCCAGTCGCGCCCCGAGCGCAGGTCCCAGTGTAGGTTGCCTGCTTAAGCCAGTCATCGAGTTTACCGATCGTCTCCTTAAAATCCTTGGCTTTTAAGGGCTTGGTCAAAAAGGAGCGCGCCCCAATCTCATAGGCGTATTGCGCCACCAGCACATCACCCGAAACGGTGAGCACAACCACCGGAATGACATCGTACGGCGGATGATTCCGCAACCAGAGAAGCACACTGAATCCATGCATTCCGGGCATCGTCAGGTCCAGCAGAATCAAGCTCGGATACGGAAAATCCATTCGGTCAGCGAACTCATGTTCCCCTTTTAGATAACGGATCAACTCTTCACCGGACTGCACACTCCTGATGCAAAATTCAGGGCAGGCCGCCGCGACCACGCCTTGCGTGAATTGCAAATCGTCCAATCGGTCATCGACGATGAGGACAGTTCCCGGCTGTCGGTTACGCGGTTTCTCTACACGGTTCATCAGTTCACTCTTAAATCCGTGCAATGTAACCCCAGGCAGGTTCCAAGCTCAATCGGGTCAGACCCTGATAGATTCATCGAATTTTCCTCTAGGTAATGGCGATGCGTCTTTCCGCCGCGGCATATTTGCGTTAAGGACATTCAACGCAAAATTTGAAATTGGAGCTTTGAACTCTGAACTCAAAGCGGCCCATGTGCTATCGAGAATCCATAAAAAGCCGATTGGCATTGGGCGGTTTTAACATATCCTTTGGGCCATGGCGATAAACGGCAATGTATCGGGTGCCAAACAAAAACGGTTCAACGGCAGCTTTCTGCTGTTGCTTCTGCTTTTGGGCGGGACGCTGGCTGTGCTGTGCCGTCAGGGATTCAGGCCTTATGAGGTTTTCTGGGCCAACGACATTCCTTTGGGACCTAAGGAGGCAAGCTCTTCCCGGCTCCCCGGCGCCATTTTCGTCTGCTGGGTCGATTTTTTCTGGATTGGCGGTCCCAATGTAGCTTTTCCACCCAACCTGTCCAACTTCTGCATGTCGCTCCTGTCGCCGGCGCATCAACTCAAATTCTACGCTCCCGGGAGCATGCTTTTCCTGGGATTTGGCGCGTGGTTTTTCTTCCGTCAATTGCGCTTCGCCCCGATGGTTTGTGTTTTGGGCGGGCTTGGCGCGGGGCTGAACATGCACTTCCTCTCCAATGCCTGTTGGGGATTGGGACAATGGAATGTCTGCTGCGGCATGATCTTTATTGCCTTGGGCATTCTGGTCAGTCCTGTCATTCGTCCGCTTTGGCTCAAAGGCGCGCTGGCCGGCTTGTCCACAGGCATGGCAGTCATGGAAGGGTTCGACAATGGGGCGATTCTGAGCATTTATGTCGGGATTTTTCTCGCATTCCTATTTTTGACAGCAAAAGAGGAACCGCCGCCGCGGCGCGTGGGCCAGACTCTGCTGGTGGGCGGCCTAGTGGTCGTTTCCGCCGTTCTGATTTCGTTAAGCACGATTTACACACTGGTCGTCACGCAGATCAGCGGGACAACTAGCGGCGGCCAGAGCGAGAGCGACAAGGAGGCGCGTTGGCAGTTCACCACGCAATGGAGCATTCCAAAGTTGGAATCGTTGCGCGTGATTATTCCAGGCCTCTTCGGCTATCGCATGCAGGAGTTTACGACTTCGACCAACAAAGCCGGCTCCTATTGGGGCAAGATCGCCGAAGACCCGCGCATAGAAGACTTGGAGAGCAGCGATCCGCAGGTCCGGTCCAACGCCGTGGTGGCGCTTGGCATTTCGCCTCAGCCCGAACTTCAAGCTATCTTCGCCAGCCCCGACCTGATGGCGCGCGCAGGGTATTTGGAACAGATCAAGAGCCAGGTGCAACGGCGGCACACCGGCAACGGCGAATACGCCGGGATATTGGTGTGTCTGCTGGCGGCGTTCGGGCTGGCCAATGCGGGGCGAAAGGCCGGTTCCCCTTACTCTGCCGAGGAACGGCGGGCGGTTTGGTTTTGGGGCGGCGCGGCGCTCTTTTCCCTCCTGGCGGCCTGGGGGAGGTATAGCTTCGTTTATCCCGTGATCTATCATTTGCCGTTCTTGACGAATATTCGAAGTCCGATGAAATTCATGCACCCGTTGAATATCAGCCTGATTATTCTTTCGGGTTACGGATTAGAGACGCTTTATCGCCGCCACTTGACGCAGCCGCCTCCGCGCCCCGGCTCCCGCCCCCAGAGCAAGTTGAATTGGTGGCAAAAGGCTTCCAGGTTTGAGAAGAAATGGGTCATTGCGTCGGGCCTCGTCTTGATCGCGGCGGTAGCCGCCTTTTTTATGGTGCAGTCATCGCAGCCCGACATCACCCATTATCTGGAGCACAACGGATTCGACGACGCGGATCTGGCCGGGCAGATAGCCGGTTTCTGCACCGGTGAAGTGGGGTTGTTCGTGATCTATCTGGCCCTGTCGGCTGGTCTGGTGATCGTCATACTTAGCGGGGCGTTAGCCGGCCAACGTGCCATCTGGGCCTGGGCCTTTCTGAGCGCCATTATGATTTGCGATCTCTACCGCGCCGATGCCCCTTGGATTCGGTACTACAATTACAAAGAAAAGTACAGCTCGAATCCGGTGGTGGAGATTCTCCGGCAAAAGCCCTGGGAACACCGCGTTGTTTCCCGTACTTCGCCCATTGGACCGTACGACCTTTCAACGGATCCCAATTTCGGCGGCCTTAACCATTGGTGGCTGGAGAACGATTTTCCGTTTAATGACATTCAATCCCTTGAAATTGACCAAGCTCCGCGCATGCCGGTGCTGGATGGCAGTTATCTGGGTAATTTCCTTGTCCGCTCCAGGACGGATCCCTCGCCCGCGACGCGCCTGTGGCAATTGACCAATACGCGTTATATCCTGGCCGACCCGAGCATGGAATTGGCGCTCAACCAGTTTGGGGAGCCGAAGAACAGCTTCCGCACGGTTCTGCGCATGGACATGGCCATCAAACCCGGCGTCACGCAGTTTGAGGATGCGGGAGACATGACGGTCAAGACCAACAGCCAGGGCGCGCTGGCGTTGTTGGAGTTCACCCGCGCCTTGCCCAGAGCCAAGCTCTTTGGCCATTGGCAGGTCATGGAAGATGCAGCCGCGTTGCAGACGCTGGCCTCCCCGCGATTCAATCCGGAAAAAACCGTGCTGGTGGCCAGGGACACACCGGTTTCCCAGGCACCGGGCCAGCCGGACGCCGATCCCGGCACGGTCGAAATCAGTCAATACGAATCCAAAGACTTGGTTCTGCAAGCCGACGCCAAGACGCCGGCGGTCTTGCTCCTCAATGATCACACGGGCGACTTCTGGAATGTCTGGGTTGACCAAAAGCCAGGCTCAGTTCTGCGGTGCAATGACATCATGCAAGGCGTGTTTGTTCCCCCTGGCCGGCACACGATTGAGTTCCGGTATCAGCCGCCGCAGACCATGCTCCGCGTGAGCCTGAGTGCTTTCGCGTTGGGAATTCTGCTCGGAGGATATGTTTTTGTGGCGCACTTTGTCCGCCGACCGCAGGCGCCTTCGCCCGCTGCCGGCAATCCGAGTCAAACAAATCCAAAGGGCGCATGACGGCCCCGCACGCTGTCGGACGTTCCTGTCAAACGGCCTTGGCCCTCGCGCGCGACTGGGCGCGAGCCAACTGCGCCGATCCGCCGCGCCGGCCGCGGCCCTTGGAGTGGCTTTGCTTTTCCAGGACGTAGCTGGACGAATTGCGCAGGCGGCGGCGATACTTGAGTTTCCGGCGCATTCTTTCCCGCGCCGCGATGGTATGTTTGAGGCAGTAAACACCGATGGCCGGCGCTCCGCATGTCAAACACAGTCCGCGCGCTTTCTTGCGCAGCATGTGAACCTGCTGGCGGGACATGGGCGTGCCGTCGGCCTTGAGCATTCCGGTAAATTTGTCATCAATCTTTTTTCTGCTCCATTTTTTTACTTTCATAATATCAACTCTCCATTTCCGGTATTTACTATACTCCAATACTCGGATTATGCGAGTTTCAGTGTCAATTATTTCCGAATCTTTTGTCAAGTGGCTCCGAAATCAGCAAAACCACTGGCGGGCTTCTAGTGGTTTCCCGGAGGCGCGCCCTGCCCCTCAGGTGGCGGGAATGAACCGTTGGAGCAACAGCGCCAGCGCAAACCACAGGGCGAAACATCCGAGCCACGGCTCGCTGCTGCTGGCGACCGCCAGCAAATCCACCAAAACTATCCCCGCCAGCAGTCGAGACACCGTGTAGCCGATGTTCGGCTCCGGCTGCCCGAGGCTCCGGCTCAACGCCCACGAGGACCACGCCGCCAAGACCAGCGAATAGACCACGGCCGGCATACAGGAGGCGCCATTGTCAATCAATCCGGCAAAAACAACAGGTGTTGCCAGCAACAGACTGGGCCAGAAATTGATTCGCACCCGGCTGCTCTCCTTGCGCGCCAGACAACTCAAACCCACGATATAAACCGCCAGGGCCAGCCCCTTCCAAATCACTTCCCCGCTCACTCCTTGTTGCGCCGCCGAGGCCGCCATGAGATAAACGCCCAATCGGCACATTCCCATTAAGACGGGTGCGATGGGCGCCCATTTGTGGACGGCGTTGTAAAGCAGGATGCAGATGCACAGGGCCGCCGTCCATATCACGACCGTCAAGCCCAGCCCAAGGACGCCTAGCAGCCCAAGCGCCAGCCAGAGGAATCCCCATTGCCACACCTCTCGTTCGCTGATTGCGCCCGATGGAATGGGCCGGGTGCGCCGGTGGTGGCGATCGAACGCGGCGTCGAAGGCGTCGTTCAAAAACATCCCGCCCACGTAGAGAAAGCTGGCCGCCAGCGCCACGCAGGCCAGCGAGGCCCAGTCTCCATGTCCTCCCAGGCACCAGGCGGCCACGCAATCGGACCAGACGGTGGGAAGATTGGACACCCGTCCCAGGACCAGGAGTGTGCGCAACTTGGATGGCCGCCTCAAAAAATTCAACGTTCAGACGGCAGTTTAAGCGGCGGCGCGCGGGCTGCAAACTTTTATCATCCCCGGAGGCGGGGGTGATCTGACCCGCGATGGCTGTTCTTTGAATGAATGAAGGGCCAGATCAATTGACGCAGCCGTCCGTTTGACGTAGCTTCCACCCACAAAAAA
>Ga0302324_100030074_pt1 | contig 10270 bp, 5 predicted proteins | sample Palsa_T0_1_FD_201949 | JGI IMG/M metagenome (GOLD analysis project Ga0302324, IMG submission 201949) | Peat permafrost microbial communities from Stordalen Mire near Abisko, Sweden - Palsa_T0_1 | ecosystem: Environmental > Terrestrial > Soil > Palsa > Peat permafrost | place: Sweden: Abisko... | reverse complement strand
TTGGATGGCAACGACCACGCCGTCTGGCAAAAACTGGCGGACGAAACGGCGGGCGGCGATGTGAACAAGCCGGGCTGGTGGCCGCAATCGTTCTGCGGCGTGTGGTGGCCGTTCGGACGGAGCGCGACGGACAAATCGCTCGGCCCTGGACGCCCGACGCAGATCATTTTGATCGGCTGCCGGCACGTCCGCGTGCGCGACATAACGATCCGCAATGCACCGAGCTGGACGTTTCATCCGGTCGGCTGCGATGATTTGGTGGTTGATTCCATCAGCATTCTCAACGACTGGAATGTGGCGAACAACGACGGCATTGATCTTGACCACTGCCGCAACGTGCGTGTGGCCAACTGCTACATTGACACGGCGGACGACGGCATTGTGATCAAGAACACGCCGAACTTCGCGGGCTACGGCCGCAGCGAAAACATCACCGTGACCGGCTGCACCATCGCGTCGCGGAGCTGCGCTCTGAAGCTGGATGAAATTTACACTTCGCCGGGCGTACGCAATGTCGTGTTTGAAGCGTGCGTGATTTTCCACAGCAATCGCGGGCTGTGCATCCAGAGCCGCGACATTGGTAACATTGAAAATATTCTGTTCTCGAACATCACGATCGAAACGGAATTGCAGCCGGGCAAGTGGTGGGGCGCAGGCGAGCCGATCCATATCAGCCATCTGCCGCGCCACCCGGACACAAAGCTCGGCCACGTCCGGCAGATTCGTTTCAGCAACATTTTGTGCAAGGGCGAGAACGGCATTTACATTCACGGCTGTGCGGCGCGGCCCATTGAAGATTTGGTTTTCGACAACGTGCGCGTTGAAATCGGCAAGACGACCGACATTCCCGGCGGGTTTTATGATGACCGTCCGATTGGCCCGGCTTCCGCAGGCGGAAAATTCGATGGAATTTACACGAACAGCATCGCCGGAATTTTTGCGCGGGAAGTGAACGGACTGACGTTGCGGAACACGCAGGTCATTTGGACTGCGCCAAAAAATGAAATTTACGGCAACGCGCTGGACGAGGCGAAAATTCAGAACCTCACGCTGGACCACGATTCGTTTGGTTCGTCACCGGCGGTGAAATAATCCCCACAAAATGCCGGTCACGGCAGCGATACCGTCCGTCAAATAAATACAGCTGCACCATTGGCAGCCTGATCTCCGAAAAACTGCTACTGCTGCATCTGCTGCAACAACAGCCGCGCCGGCTCCATGCCCAGGTCGCGCGCCTTTTTCAACAGCGCGACCGCACGCTGCTCGTCCTGCCGCACACCATCACCGGTATGATACATACGGGCCAGATACAGGCAGCTTGGACCGTCCTGGGCATCGGCCGCCTTTTGCAACCAGAGCGCGGCGGCCGCATGATCGGGCGGCCCACCTTCGCCCGCGAGCTGCATCCGGGCCAGATTTTTCCACGCTGCCAGTTCTCCCAGCGCCGCACCCTCCTGGTAAAATTGCCGCGCCTTGACCTTGTCCAACGGGCGGCCACGCCCGGTGTCATAGGCGAAACCGACAAGGTTGCAAATCCGCCCGTTGTTTGTCACGGCACCAGATTGTTCCAGCGTGGCCAGCGCCCGGCCAATGTCAACCTGCACGCCGGCCAAGTTCGTGCGAAAATACTCGATAGCGAGATTGGCGCAGCCTTCCGGGTTCCCAAACTCGCAAGCCTTTTCAAAATAGTGGGCTGCCTTGGCGGGGTCCGCCGGCACGAATTTACCCTCGGAATAAATTAACGCCACTTGGTTGCACAAGATGCCCAACGCTTGCTCCCGGCTTAAAGGTTCTTCGGCGCCAACGATTGCAACAGGTTCGGCCGGGTCATCCATGTCTCGCCGCGCAAACTCATTGAGAAGGAGGCGGAGATTTTGCACGGCGTGCGGACGGTTCTCTTCCGCCGCCTTTTTCCAGAAACCAATCGTCGCGCCGATATGTGGCGCCTCGACAAAACCGGTGGCAAGCATGGTCAGGAACAATGCGACCCAGCCCGACATGTAGGCGAGATTCATTTTGCGAGAGCCGACTATCCGTTCCCAGTTCCCGAATTTTCCAGCAACACCCATGGCGGCCAGACGATCCAGCAGCGGCGTCAACAGGTTTAAGATGGGAACCACCACCAGCTTGTCGTAGAAGGCCGGGACGTTGAAAACATGCAGAAGAATGAAGGCCAAAAACACGCCGCCGCCATAAAGGCTGCCGAATATGATTTTACCCAGGCTGCTCCGCGGCGTGGTCGCCGGATCGGTCATCAGGAGGTGCAGTCCGAGAAAGACCGCGATGGGAATGTTTGAGTCAACAAACAGATAGACGCCCGTCAGCTTCGTGTAGGCGAAGGTCAGCAGGCCGAGCATGGCGGCAGCCGAGAAGGTCAGCAGCGTGACCGAGAAAAAATACTGCACCACCAGGCCGCACAAAAAGATTTCCGTGTAGAGATGAGGTGGGCGGCCCTGCGTGATGGCAATCTCTTGCCCCCAAGTGTATCCGCTGGTTCCCGTGAAGATCAAGACCAGCGAAACAATCGTCAGCGCCAAAGCCGACGGGTTGAAAATATGGGTCATCTTTCCCCCGCGTTCCCAGCGGATGAATTGTTTGCCCAGCACGCCCAGCGCCACCATCAGGAACTGAAATACAAACCAGTCATCATGAAACCACATGAACAGGTTGGTGCTGAAGACAATGGGCCATGCACCAAAACCCAGCCGCCAAGTCCGCCCCCTTGACCAGGTCAACAATGCGTCAAACACATAAAGAAACGCCACCTGCGACAGAATCAGTGGAGCTTCCGCGTAAACATCCCGCCAATACCAGCCCCAATACACATAAATGCTGAATTGGACCGTTGCCTGCACATAGTGCGACCGTACCGGCACGAACTCCCACGCAAATCCCGGAGCCTTCCGCCCTGCCCGTAGAAAAAGCACCAACTGCCAGCATAACAAAAGGGCCGCCACCCCCGCGTAAGTCCACGCCAGATGTGGATTGGTCCGCGCCCGGGAAAATTCCCCTAATGCCAGAAACACGCCCGTCAACACCAGCGGCAGACCCAGCGCTTTGCGTGTCCGTTGCATCGGAGAATTGCTGGTGGCTGGCAGACTCATCGGCAGGCCAGGCCCTGTCGAAACCGGCAGGCCGGTGTTTCAGGGGGGTTCATTGTGTGTCCGCACTCTACCTGCGGCGTGCAAAGCATCAAAGTGAAAAATCCATCACTTCCGGTTTTGCATCGTGGATGATCAGATTGTTGCTTCTCAATTAGTTTTTGGTTGCTGGTGTTTTGCTTTTGAGTTTCAAATTGCGGCCTGGTTGCCCGCCAGAATGGCGGCGCGTTTATTTTGTTGCTTCGGCCGCCCGCACCCATGTCGCCACCGGCACAATGAGCCGGCTTGTTGAAGTGTGTCACGACCAAACCCGAAAACGGAATGCGCGTTGAAATTTGCATTGACCACGATGCGTGCTGGTGTGAAACACATGAATCTCAAAATCACCGCTGCGACAAAATTCATGGCAGCCACACCGCGCGCCAGAATTGTTGCGGCGAAGTGGAGGAGATTGAATTGGTCACATTCAACACATTGCCGTTGAGCATATTAGTCGAAACAGCAATCCAGTTGACGAGGTCGGCCGAAGTTTGAACGACATAGGGAACCCCGGCCTGCCCTTGAATTTGAAGAACAAACTGGCCGCCGGAAGCCAGTGACGATTGCAATTGCGCGGCGGCGGGTGCGAGGCTGAGCAGTGTCAGCGAATACGGCGGGAATGATGCCGTGAAATTGGTTCCAGCGCCGGCGAAGGAGTTGGTGGCGATGTCCTGCGCGCCAGGGATGATTGAATTCGTCCTTGTGGCCTCGTCCTGCGCGATGCCGAAGGAACGCGCGGTGGCGGTTGACCACGGGGAAAAATTGGTCAGCGTGATCTGCGCATTCAGATTCGTGACGCTGCTTTTATTGATGACGAGCAGGGCGAGCGCGCCGTCGGCCTTGCGCGCGGCATAGGTTGAGAGCAGGGAATAATCGCTCGTGGCGTTCAACACACTGTCGCCGGGACGCGCGAAGTATTGCATGAGCTTGAAGGTGAAGAACGTCGGGTAGCGCGTGTTGGCGTTGCCGATGATGCCGAGATCGCCATAGGTGCGCCAGCCGTAGAGCGAGGGATCAAAATCGCCGGAGGTGTCCTGGCCATTCCGCAAATCCCACCAGATGAAGCTGTTGAACTCCGTCTTCTCCAACTGTGCCAGACTGTCGGCAAGATAGAGTCCGTTGACAATGCTGGTGGACTGCCTGCCCTGGTTGCCGGCGTCGGCATTGTTTTCCGTGCAGAGGAGTTCGATGTTCGTGCCGCCCGTGCCAGAGTAATCGCTGATTTGCTGGCGCAGGTTGGCGGCATCGGGCGCCCAATTGGCGGAATCCTGCAGCAAAGCCGGGTCACTGTCGCTGCCATACTCCGGATAGACGTGATAGATGAGAAAATCAGGCGTGGCACCAAGGGATTTCAAGGTCGCCAGCACGACCGGCGTCCAGCCGTTGTGGTAGGTGCCGGTGCGCGCATTGTAGGCCGGGTGGCTGGAATAGCCGTTGTCGTTGTTGTCCTCGCCGGTGACGACCGGCACGCCGATTTTGATCGTGGGATCAACCACTTTCATCTGCGTGATATATTGTGCAGCGCGCGTGGCATAAGTGTAGGGGTCATGCGGATAGACATTCGAGTCATTTTCCCAAGTGCCGTAGTTTTCGTTACCCACTTCCCAGTATTTGAAATTAAGATGGTTGGTAACATTCGCACAGCCAACCCAGGCGGCGGCTTCCTGTGGCGTGCCGTCGCCATAGTTTACAGTGATGATCGCCTGCGCGCCGGCGTTGGTGGCGATGTGCATGAAATTGTTGAACGAAGTTCCCCATGCCCAAGTGTTGGTACCTGACATGCCGGTCGCCCAATTATAGTCGTCCGAAGCGGAGCCGCCGGGAAAACGCAGGATTTGCGTGCCGAGTTCGCTCAGGGCGTTCGCAGTGTAAGTTGTATCAAAATAGTTATCCCAGATGGCGGTGTTCAAGCCAAACCAGCGTGCGTCGGCGGCTCGGAGCGGCTGGGCGGCGTTGACGCCGACATGAACCAGCGCGGGCGGCGGGTTGGCGTTAAGCTGGATGTCATCCACATAAAAGGTCGGCTGGACGGCTCCGATGCGGCTCTGAATGACAAAACCGGTGAAGTTGGTTTGGTTCGCCACACCCAAAGATGACAACGGAATCGTAATTTGCTGCCAATTGGTCTGCAAGTTGGCCAGAGCAACCGATGCCTGCCAGACGTTTTGCGTGGTGCCATTGTGCAAGAGACCATAGACCTGCAACTGCTGGCCGCCATTGGTGCCGCCATTGATCCAAAAGCTCAAGCTGTTATAGGGCGTGCTGTCCAGATCGGTTCCCGCCGCGCGACAAATTTGCAGGCCGTCATAATTCACCGTGGCGATGGTGACACTGACCGAATCACTGCCGGAATGAACGGGCGAAGTGTTCGCATAGTTATGCGTGGCCCAGCCCCAATCCTGAAAACCATTGACGAGGCTGTCCGTATAGATGGCCAGCGGAGTCTGCGCAAAACTTTTCAGGCTGGCGCCGAGCAGCACCGCGGTGGCACATGGCAGCACTCCATGACGGATGATGCGAGGTAACAACATAGAAGGGTGCAACACTGTCCACCATCTTTGCCATCAAAGGAAATTTTGAAACAAATCACGCAGGTCAACGCAGCGCGGAGGTAAGGGGGGCCAAATACAGCATGTCAACGTTCCCAGGTGACTGCGTATTTGCAGAGGTACTACCCATACCAGGCTGGCCTTGATGGGCGTATGTTGCCGGATCCTTCCATTTATGAACTATCGAGTGACCATCAGCAAAGGCCATGCCAGCCGCCTCGCCATGGTTGCCAGCCGGGTTATCGATAAGGTAAGTTGTGTTCGCAGTTGCCAGCGCAGATACAGCCAAGGAACCATCGTTGATGGAATAGGGGTTTTCATCCATAATTACCCAAGTGTTGACCGGCCCCGGAGCAGTGAACGAAGACATCTTGCCATAGGTCAGCCACATGGATTGGTTTCCATAGGGATAACCATTCAGGAATCCAACCGATCCACCGCCAGGTTGCGATCCAACTGGCGATCCAGCGGGAGGCGCATTGGCACCCGCCTGACCCGAGGAGGAGGACCACCATATCGTGCCAACGGCTGAATTCATCGAATAACTGCGCACATGAACTTGTCTTGAATTCGGGTCAATGTAATTATCGGCAAGGCAATGGTAAACAGCTTTGTTGGGAAGGTATATGGATAGCAAAGAGTTGGGATCCAACAATTCACTCAAGCCGCCATTGTTGGCCGGCGCATCGCCGGCATCAAACTTTTGTTCCATGGTGCCAACCACCCAGTTCCTCATTTGGGTTTGGGTTGCTGCGCCAGCATAGGCATAGGCGGTGGTATAGGGAAAATCATTGGGTGCCAGGAGATCATTATTATCATCGGCATACATTCGCCAGCCCAGCATGATTTGCTTGGTATTGTTCATGCAGCCTATTCCCTGCGCCTTGGACTTGGCTTTGCTCAGCGCGGGCAGCAGCATCGCCGCCAGGATGGCGATGATGGCGATGACCACCAGCAGTTCAATTAATGTGAAGCCGCCGGGCCGGGAGCCACATTTCTGATTTTCCGTTTGTATTTTCATGCTCAAAATCTTCACTTGATTGCCGCCAGCCGGTCATTCGCCAAATTTGTCTTAATTGAAAAACGGGCGCCAGCTCCCGTGCTGGCGCCCGTTATGTATCATCTTAATCTGTTTAACTTGGCGCCCATAATTCCATCAAGGGCCAACCGTGACAGCCGCACTGGTGGCCACTGGAATGGTGGCCGTGGTCGTGTCCGTGGCCGTGACCGTCTGTGATCCTTGCGTTTGAAACAGCAACCCGTTGGCCCCGGAGAACGTCACGGTTCCATTCACCATCGCCGTGGCAGTCGGCAAAAAGGATGCACCATCCATCGGGGTGGCCAGTTGGATTGTGTCATTCACGCCGCTGATAATGTTCCAGGATGCATCGCACGCATTGACGGTGACGGTCGTGGGTGTGCTCACACTCTGGGGTGTGGGTGTTCCAACATAGCCCAAGGTCGTTCCCGGGGCGTTCGTCTGACCCGGCAACAGAACTTGCAGCTGGGTGAACTGCCGCTGGATCATCGCAAAAAAGCCCTGACCCGAGGAGGGCAGGCTTGATGTGGTAACCTCAAGCCAGTTGCCGGCACCGTTCAGGAAAGGACTTCCCGGCAAATTATTCCAAACCGGGGGCGAAAGATTCGCGCTGGCGACGGGCGAATAACCGGCGGCGGGCAGCGTCCAAGTAAACCAATCGGCATCGCTGGCTGTCGCAAACACCTGATTCGGCGGATTCGTGACGTAATTACCTGTGTAATTGTAATTCTGTGAAATCAGGGTGAGAAATGGAGCGCTCAATGCGCCGCTCGTCAGATCCTCATTAACCGGCGTGCCAACTCCGGTGATCTTATACGCAGAATAAGTGCAGTATTGGCCTATGTTGGCATTTGCCGTAGGCGCAGAATAGAGAAATGCACCCACATAGCCATTATACAAAGCCGCAAAGTCTGAAGGCAGCGAAACATTGGTGGAAGAGCCGTTGGGTGCGGTCAAGGTCAAGGCCGTGTCACTGGTAAATGTCACGGTCCAGGTGCCAATGGCTGAAGGGACGGTCAGGCCATTCGTTTCATTACCATACGGAACCAATACACCAGAGCCGTAAAGCTGTGTATTCCCGGCCGGCTCGTTTGTCTTCCAGGCAATACCGGCGGTGACAGTGCCGTCCGCATTGTTCTGCATGGCTATCCACAGGTCGTTGCTGGCGGACCAGTCCGGGTCGGAATAATTTTGTGACGCCACCGCATCCGGCGTGAGACTAAAACCTGAAAGGAAATTGGAGTAACTGGCCGGCGGAAACGATGAAATCGTCCATGAATACGTGACCTTGTTGGGCTGGCCATACCAGGTGACGTTGGCCGTTCCGTTTGTACTGCTGGTTGCAATGTCCTGGCGATTGTAGTTGGGCAGTTTATCGGCGAACTGCGTCAACCCCTTCGCGGTGATTTTTTCCAAAGAGACCGTCGGCGGCGGCGGCGGTTTACCCGTATAATGCATCACAAGGTTGCCCAGCCAAAATGTAAATGGGTTGGTCGGGTAGCCGCCATAATTATTGTAGCCGAAGGCAATGCCTGGAATATCAGTGACATTGGCGATGGTGTGGTCTATGGGCACAGAAAGGTGTACCCAGCCATTGGATGCACTGCCTGGGATGGTCACAGCCCCAGCACTAAATCCCTCATAACCATAACCAGTATTGATAACGCCCACATTGAGAGTGCCCCAATTCCCGTTTCCATCCGGGGGCGTTACCTGATTCGTCGGGTTCACATAGACATCGAAGCTGATAGTGTCAAAGTTAAGCAAATTGGCTGTCACACTAAAATCATAACCGCCTCCATTGCCGAATGTGCCAAAGAAAACATTTTGATCGTGGGGGCCATCCGCAGGTGGAAATGGGCTGAAAACCTCCAAAGAGCCGGCACCGGCGCCACCCAGAGGATCAGGCGTGGTGACATCATTTGTCATCGGCGTATTGCCGCCGGGTTGATTATACCAATATATCCAGGAAGCCACGCTGCCGCTGCCAGAAAACGGGGCGGTGTTGGCACCGACGGCAAAGTTATTGACATAATTACCCTGCGGGAATTGCGCCTGGGTCTGGCTGGTCGAAGCAACCAGCGCGAGCGCGGCCAAAGCGGGGAGCAAGCACTGGTTGAGGATTGTTTTTTTCATAGGTTTGTTACTTGGTGACTGGTATGGTTGGGATGGATTGGGGGATTCTAACAGCTGGCAAAACAGCATGAATGATGGGATTTTTGTATTTTTAGACGACAATAGAGCACATCATAAACATTGGTTTCGGGCTTGATTGAGTGCAACTTAACACACACAGGTTGATTCGCAAGTCACTAAAATAGTGGACAAAGCCGCCAGTTTGAAAAATCGCCAGTGTTCCCGGCCTCAATTGAGCGGCCAGACGTCATAAATTCAGTCGCCCTGCGCGACGGTCCACATGCCCTTGGGATTGAGGACTGTCCCGGTGCCAACCGTTTGCTCAATCTTGAGGGTTTCAACATGATTGTCGTGAAAGACATAGTTGAACCGGCTGCGGTGCGCTTTATACAGCAGTGCTCCCTGATTCACGCTGGTGGTGGAATTAGGATCCTGGGGCGGGGCGTTGGGATCAATCTGGTAGAGGTCGCCAGACCCCTGCGGCCCGATGCAGACACACGTCCAGATGTTACCGGCGCATTGCTGGCCACCCGTGTTTTCGCACAGCAGGATGGTCCCCGCCGAATCACGAACCACCGTCGTCTTGTAGCCACGCGCGTTCCAATCGGCATTCTGACCACGATCCGTCCAATAGATCCCAACCCCGAGCGCGTTCGGTTGGTTCAAATCGGGCAAAGGATACGCCCGGAAATCATCATCAACCTGATACTGTGTGCTCCAGGAGCTGCCCGCACTGTTCATGGCATACGATCGGGAGGCAAATTGAGGCAGGCCGTTCATCCAGCTTACTTTTGGAAATTTGTCCGCCGGGCAGGTCAGAGTCTTCGGCACCACGGCCAGGCCAAATGAAGCCGCCTCGGCCGCAGAAGCGGCATCATCCGCCGTGACAAAGACACCATTTTCCATGCTCGCTTGTGACGCATTGCCGCCAATGTAGCTGTTGATCCAGCAATCCCAGCTAAGTTGAACCTTGCTGTTTGCGAATCCCGCCGGGGGAAACATGTCGCTGTTGTCAACGGTGAACAAAGTGACGCCCAAGCCAAGCTGGCGCATCTGGTTCATGCACTGGGTGCGCTGCGCCTTTGCCTTGGCGCTCGCCAGTGCCGGGAGCAGCATCGCCGCCAGAATGGCGATGATGGCGATGACGACCAGCAATTCAATTAAAGTAAATCCGCCCTTAAGCCGGTTGTCGCCGGACTTAAACTCTTTGCGTCCGGTAAAAAACATGCCAGCTTTTGAGTTTAAAGTTTTCATGTTGGTAAATTAGTTGTTTGCCAGATTAATAAACCCGTTTTTATCAATGACATATTTTTTGCCGGCCGGTGGCGGCGGAATCTGAACTCCTGATAGCGCAACGTATTCATCAAAACTTTTCGGTCGCCGCCGGTTTTGAACGATCCAGCCGA
>Ga0302324_100030073_pt1 | contig 10270 bp, 8 predicted proteins | sample Palsa_T0_1_FD_201949 | JGI IMG/M metagenome (GOLD analysis project Ga0302324, IMG submission 201949) | Peat permafrost microbial communities from Stordalen Mire near Abisko, Sweden - Palsa_T0_1 | ecosystem: Environmental > Terrestrial > Soil > Palsa > Peat permafrost | place: Sweden: Abisko... | reverse complement strand
CAGGCATGAATTCGACGAATCCCTCGCCCAACTCGGCCGGAATCCCCAACACCGTCGGTTTTCCCTATGGATTTCCAACCGCCGGAGCGTACCGCATCTTCGTCCAGATGAAGCATGGCCAGACCATCGAGACAGCCGCCTTCGACGCCTGCGCCGCCGCTCCCCGCGCCAACTGAAACAAAAGCAGCCGCCCGAGCACCATCCAGGCATGGACAGTCGCTTCATTTCAAGGCAGAAGCAATGGCAGCGGTGGTATTCTCGGCTGGTGGATTGCCGCCTTGCCATCAAGGCTCTACTGCTGTTGTTCGCCGCTTCAGTCGCTACCCAGCAGATCTCCCCACAACCCTTATCCAGGCCTGGCAACGCCTCCGCGCCCACGCTGGTGATCCAGGGCGTGGGCAAAGGCGTTGTGCCCATCGATGGCTCCTGGCAGTTTCACCTGGGAGACGATCCGCACTGGGCAGACCCCGGCTATAACGACGCAGACTGGGAGAGCATGGAAGTCAACGCTCCCTGGGGCGCGCAACAGCATCCCTCCTACACCGGCTTCGCCTGGTACCGGCGCCATCTGGACATCCAGCCGACCGCCGGCGCGACCCACGATTACAGTATTCTCATCCCCCACGGCGAAGACTCCTACGAGGTCTATTGGAATGGCCAACTCGCCGGCAGTTATGGACGAGTGGCGCCCCACGCGCTCTGGTTCTACTCGCTGTTTCCCAAGTCGTTTCCGCTGCGCGGCTCGGCCTATGGAACGCTGGCCATCCGCGTCTGGCGCGCTCCGCTCGACATCTTTTCGGCAGCCGAATCCGGTGGCCTGTACGAGCCGCCGCTGGTGGGCGACCCGGATACCATCCGCATGTACGAAAGCTCGGTTACCTGGCAGGCCATCCGGCGCGACCTCTTCGACTACTCGCTGATCCTGCTGCGCGCCTTCGTCACCGTGCTCTGCCTCATGCTCTGGAGCCGCAACCGGAAAGAGCAGCTATTCATCTGGGTCGCCATCCTTACCGCGGCTCCGGTCGCGCTCGACACCATCGACCGCCTCTTCCTGATTCCCTTCTCGTACGGATTCGCGCGACTGATCAATCAGCCGTTGTATGTCCTTTACCACATATCGCTCTGGTTCCTGCTGGTGTGGCTGCTGCGCCTGAATTACAAGCGCAGGCTGATGCGCTGGACCCGATGGCTCGCCTACCTGACCCTGGCAGCCGGCCTCGCCGATGGAATTCTGGCGTTTTTCTGGGAGTACGCGACACCCTGGATGCAGTGGGCGGACGGTTTGCTGACCGCCTTCATCCTTCTCGTCGAAATCTTCCCGTTTCTGCTCATCGCCCTCGGGATGCGGCAAAAACTGGACCCTGCGCGCTGGGTGGTAGCCATTGCCGCGCTGGTCCTGCAAACGCTCGATACCGTAGCCGACTCCAGCGCCCTCGGCCAGCGTTTCACTCACTGGACACTCTTCGCCGACCTGATCGATACGCCGCTCTTCACCATTCAGGGAGTCGCCTTCCGCGCCGAAAAAGTCACCTCCATCACCCTTTTCGTGGCCATTATCTATGCCGTTTACCACTTCGCGTTGGAGCAGCAAGTGCGCCAGAACGTGCTCGAGCGCGAGATGCAAAGCGCGCGCGAGATCCAGCAGGTGCTTATCCCCGAGGCGCTGCCGGCGCTCAAAGGCTATGCCGTCACCAGCGCCTATCAGCCAGCGCTTGAGGTCGGCGGCGACTTCTTCCAGATGCTGCCCAGCCCCGACGGCTCGACCATTCTCTCCCTCGGCGACGTCAGCGGCAAAGGCCTCAAGGCGGCCATGAATGTTTCGATGATCGTCGGCGTTCTGCGCGCCCTGGCCGACACCAACCGCAACCCCGGCGACATCATGGAGGGTCTGAACCGCTGCCTCTGCGGGCGCATGCAAGGCGGATTCACCACCTGCCTGGTGCTGCGCCTCGACCCCGACGGCACCGTGACTTTCGCCAACGCCGGCCACCTGCCTCCGTTTCTCAATCAGCGCGAGGTCATGCTGGAAGGTTCCCTGCCGCTCGGCCTGGTCGGCAGCGCCTACTATGGCGAAGTGGCCATGCAGCTGCGTCCCGGAGACTACCTCAGCCTCTACACCGACGGCCTCCTTGAGGCGCGCAACGGCGAGGGTGAGCTGTTCGGCTTTGACCGGCTCAACTCGCTGCTCTCCGCGCATCCCTCCGCGCAGGAGGCGACGGAAGCCGCCGTAGCCTTCGGCCAGGACGACGACATCACCGTCCTGACGCTGACCCGGCTCGAAGCCGGCGAAGAATCGACCACCTCGCTGATCGCGCCATTCCTCAGTCCCGAACTCCCCGTACGCTGACCCTCCAATCCAACAAAGAAATGACCCACCCCGTCGCATCTTCCGCGCCAGGATGGCCCATTGTCTTCCGAACCGCAGAGTCTACAGCGAACTACTTATGCGCCACCGTGACCGCGATCGACGTGCTCCCGGAAGCATAGTTCGTGCCTCCCGCGTAAGAGGCAGTGAAGTGTTGAGAGCCGTTGGCGATGGACGAAGCGGCAACGGTGACACTGGCCTGTCCGTGGGCATTCACCGGAAACACCCCGAGAACCGTGCTGCCGTTCGTGAACGTAACCGACCCCGTGCTCTTCGGCGGACCGGCGCTATACGACTGCACCGAAGCCGTCAACGTCAGATTGCCGCCAGTCAGATCCCAGGTCGACGGAGTGAAGGCCACAACAACCGGAGCCGGCGTCACCGTAAACGACTCCGTCTGCGGCTTGGCCGCGGCAAAGTTACCCTGAGCCGCGTAAGACACCACCACATGATGCGGTCCAACGATGGGCTTTGAGATGGTGAACAGTCCTACGCCAAACACCAGCGGCACGGTAACCGGCGCGCCACCGTCATACGAGTAAGTGATGGCGCCCTGCGCAGGTCCAGCGTTGGAGCTCGTATACGCCCCGCAGATGTAATCCGCGCCGTACGGGAAGTTGGCGTTCCAGCAAGCCAGGCTCAGCGTCACCGGAGCCGGCTGCACCGTAAACGTGACCGGAGCCGACGTGCCGCCGGGAATCGTCGCATCGCCGGAGTAAGTCGCGCTCAGGCTGTGCGTTCCAGCCGAAAGACCGCTGACAAAGTAGTAAGCAGCTCCGTTGCCCTGCAAGCCGAGGGTCGTCAGCAACTTGGAGCCATCGAAGATCTTCACCGTTCCGGTAATCGGCGTGAAGCCCGAGGATGCAGTGAGCGGCTTCACAGATTTGCCCGATGCGCGCGAGACGACGCTGGGGGTAGCTCCCGGCACAATCTGCACCACCACATTCGCGCCCTGCGGGTAGGTCACCGTTGTCGGCGAGATTGAAAACTGCACCTGGTTGTCAAACGGAGAGACCACCTGATAGCTGACCTGCGCCGACGATGTATTGCCAGCCGCATCCACGGCGGTCACAGTGAACGTCTTATTTCCCGGCGAAGACGTATCGACAGGGCTGGTCAGCGTGCCGGTGTTGTTGGTCGCGCCTACCGCGTAGGTGAAGCTGCCGCACTGCACCACGCCGGAGAGCGTGTCGGTGCAACTGAAGCTGGCCGTCACCGTCTGCCCTACCGTATACGTAGCTGCCACCGGCGAAAGCGTGGGTCCAGTCGCGACCACCGGAGCCGTGGTATCGATATTGATCGGGAAGGTATAGAAGTTGGTCGACCAGTTGCCGTTCGAGTCCTGCACGAACTGCAGCTCTTCGGTTCCGGCGCAATCCTGTGCGTAGTAGTGCAACAGGTAGGTGCCATCCGGCAAGCTCTGCAGATTGAACGGAGTGGGCGCGAATGTAGCCGCCGCGGGGGTGGTCAGATTCGGCGGCGTCGGGCAGCCGGTCGAGTTGGTCAGCGTCACATCGTTCGGAACCGGCGCGCCCGCAGCCGGAACGTTGTTGGAAGACGAGATTCCGTAGGTAATGGTCTGGATCGGCGAGGGCACAAAGCCGGCCGCGCCGGCGATCGTGGCGCCGGTCAGATTCGGCGGTTGGCTGGAAAGCGTTACGTTGGGCGTAGAACTGTTCACCCAGGAGCCGGACTTTTGTCCCGCAACCGTCACCGTGGTCAAATCCTCCGGAATTCCGGCGACCGTGATAAAGGTGGAGTTGGGACGAGTCGTGCTGCCGGTGCTGATCGACTTGCTCCCGCTCGCACTAACGGCATTGGATACGATATTCGAATGAACCGAAGCCGCCGTCTTTGAAGAATTCAAGGTGTGCGCCTTAATCGCATTGCTCGCGTCGCTCGTTGGCGCTGCGCTGCTGGCAAAGCTGGTGAGCAGGTTCTGTGGGCAATTGAGATTGCCCAGATCGGCTTCCGCGTCGAAGACGCAAGCTCCACCCGGCCAGGTATCGTTGGCCATCAGCAGCCCGATGCCCTCGTGGAATGTCGGACCGCTGGGCGTAGGAATATCCGAAAGCGTAAAGGCGGGACCGTTGAAAACATCCTGGAAGATTTCGTTATTGAGTGTCGAAACCGGGCATTGCGCGCCGGTCGCCGTCCCGCCGGTCCCAATCGCGCACTGCAAGGTAAACAGCTTGCAGGCCGGGGATCCGTCCGTCAGCAATTCGCCCGAGTGAATCACGCAATTCCCCGTCGAAAACGATGTCCCAGTCAGAAATGCGGCCTGGAAGTTGGAAGGATCGATCGGCATATCGTTGACTTGCGGAATCGTCCCGTCGTTGATCGTGAGGCTTCCCACCGTCTGCGCCGTTGTGAGGTCGTACACAAAGCCGACCTGCTGCGAATCGCCGGAGTTGAAGTTGAAGTTCTGCGCCAGTTGCTGCGGCGTCGGGGTCGTGCTGGGGATGGGATTGCCATTCACAAGCGCCGGACCGGTGACGCCGCCCTGCGTGCAGTTCGTATCCAGGTAGATCGTCGAGCTGGCTAGAAAGAATCCCGCGCCGGAACCCACGTCTTCAAGCGCGATCTGCAACTGCACCGCGCCGGGCGCCAGAAACTGGCTGATGCCGATCGGCGCCACTCCGCCCGTCAAAACAAATGTGTCCGGATCCACACCGGTGAGCAAGCCCTGGCTGGACGGAACCTGGTAGCCCGCCGTAAAGCAACTCGACGTTCCGCCGCCGGGGCACACATCGGTCGGCCCAGTCGTCACGCCGCCGGTAGTGGCCGTCACATTCAGAAAGTTATCCACCAGCAGATTGCCGGTGCCGTCAGCCGTCGAGGAGAGAATAGCCGTAGGCGAAGCCGGACAAGTCAGGTTCAGATTGGTCGTATTGAAGTTGTTGCCGTCGGAGGCTAAAAAACTGGTGCCGGTGGTGGAAAGCCGCACATCCACAGGACCGAAAAGCTGGATTGGCGTGTTTTGGGCTGCGGCCGAGTGGGCCATCAGAGCCGGCAGACAGGCAGCCAGTAGAGTAACTTTCCTAACCAAAGTAACTGCAAACGAAGCACGGAATTGCATAAGGACTCCTCAACAACTATTCTCGCTGCACGGTTGTAATGTCGCTTATCCGCGCAATTCGCATGGGGCGCGGGTAACCCGTTTTAAAACTTAAGTTTCGGGAGGAATTGGACCGGATGATTGGCGAATCGATTCCGGCAAAAATGGGCCCAGACTGATTTATATCCGCTGCCGGAGTGATGTCAATAACAAACTAAAAAATGTGCGTATTGATCAAATGCCGCGGCCTCGAAACCAGGAAAGCCGAGCCAAATGAGGACATTTCGCCACCTGTGGTATCCGCGAAATGCAATGTGCCCTCCATTCCAGTGCTAATCCAGGTAATTGTCGTCGATGTAACACCAGCGCCACTTTTCGCCGCGCTCGGCGGATTGAATGATGGGGTGCTGCGTCTCGGTGAAATGGACGCGCGCATGACGGTTTTTCGACGAGTCGCAGCAGCCCACATAGCCGCATTCCAGGCACATCCGCAGGTGAACCCAGCTATCGCCGGTCTTCAGGCAGTCTTCGCAGCCTTTGGAGGAAGGTTTTACGGCCTTGACGTGATCTTTGACGTGTCCACAGGATGCCATGCTCTATCTCCTCGAATTGCGGCGTCTTGCGCAAAAGCCCGAAGGCCGCGCATTGGACACCTAAGCCTAAATCGCAGGGCCTCGCTCTGCACAGACCTATCTTGCTCAATGGGCCTCAGAGCGTGCCGCCTCATGTTCCAAAACGCGATCCGGCGGGAAAAAGAGCATCAAGGACGGCGACGGCTGCGGGTGCGCGGACGGCAGATCGCGCAGCAGGCAAGCCACCTGCCGCTGGCGCGCCGTTCCCAGCGAAGAGACCACGACGCAGCGCGTCTCCCCGATCCAGCCATTGGCCCCCAGCTCAGCCGCAATCGCGCCATAATCCCGCCCCGGCATGTAAAGCACCAGCGTGACCTCCGGCGTAATCCCCGCAAGGCCGTTGGTCGCCCCGGCTGCCAGATGACGCGTGGCAAACAGCACCCGCGAATTCGTGATGCGCCCGGTCAGCGGCATCCCCGCCAGCGCCGCCGCCGCAAAGCCCGTCGAAACGCCCGGCACCACTTCAAATGGGACTTCAGCCAGCGTCAGAGCCTCAATCTCCTCAACTGCCCGGCCAAACAGCAGCGGATCGCCGCTCTTGAGCCGTACCACGCTCTCGCCCGCCTGCGCATATTCGATCATCCACGCGTTGATCGCTTCCTGCGTGATTGTCTTCGTTCCGCAGCGCTTGCCCACATTGCGAACCATGGCTCCAGCCGAAGCCACGGAAAGCACTTCCTCAGAAACCAGATCGTCATGCAGCAGGCAGCTCGCCGAAGCAATCAGCGCATGGGCGCGCAGCGTCAGCAGGTCCAGCGACCCAGGCCCTGCTCCCACCAGATACACGCGCCCCCGCTCTGCCTGCGCCGAGTAACTCATCGCTGCCCGCCCTGGTTCTGCGCGGCTAACATGCGGTCCAAATTTCGCTGCACCGGGCACTCCTGTGGATCGCAGCTCTCCCGCCGCGCCAGCAGATGCAGCGCCTGTTTGCGGTCCTCGCCGGGCGGAAAAGCCGCCAGCATCTTCAGCCGCGTCTCGCCGACCTGATCCAGCCACGAGCCGGTATCTTCCGCCAACTGCGCGTCAATCTCCTCCCGCAGCCGCTGCGCCAGCGCCGGACTTTTGCCCGCCGTAGAAACAGCAATCTGCAAGTCGCCGCGCCGCACCACCGAGGGATAAAAGAAATCGCAGTCCGGCGGATCGTCCACCGAGTTCACCAGAATTCCCCGCGCCCGCGCCTCGTCCGCAACGGCATGATTCACCGCCTGCAAATCCGTAGCCGCAATCGCCAGAAACATCCCGTCCAGATCGCCGGAAACAAACTGGCGCTCATGCCATCTCAATTCGCCAGATTCGGCCTGCGCAGCAATGGGGGCATTGGCGCGCGGAGCCACCACGGTCACCGTCCCGCCCGCGCGCAGCAGGCTCGCAATTTTCGGCGCTGCAATGGTACCCGCCCCCACCACCAGGCAGGCGCGGCCCTCCAGCTTCAAGAACATCGGAAACATCTCCATCGCCCGCTCAAACCTCGCAATTCCAGCATCGCACATGGCTACACTCTTCGATTACGCTCACCGCGCTGCTGCCGGAAAATGCCAGCCTCACCTCAGAAGTCCAAGTCGATCGCTGGAATATCGCGCCGGAAACTCTTACGCCAGTTCAAACGCCGGCGACGCTGACCGGCCAAGAAGCTCATTAGATGAGGGAAGTTTCCACAACCAAAAACCTTATCGTTTCACGCCGCAACATCACCGCAATTTCGACCGCACATCCGCCCGCACCAGGTACAGGAAAAACACCAGATTCAACACGCCCTGCACCGCCCCCGGAGCTTGCTGCCGCTCAAAGAAGATCCACAGGTTGTAGGTCATCAGCAGAAACACCGCCGAAAGCGTAAGCGCCCACGCCCAGCGAAACAGCCGCAGCAGCCCAAAGCTCGCCGTAACAAACAAAGGCGCCAGCACTAGCAAGAAGGACGGGTAGTGCTTGCCGACCACGCCGAAACTCACCACCGCCGCCAGCACCAGCATGTAGAGCGCAATCGCGATCATCCCCGGCAGCGGCAGCACCTTCGCGCCATCCGCCGCCGTGGGCTCAAGCGGGACTTTCGCCGTCAACTCCGTTTCAGGTTCTTCGGTCATAACGTATGCAAATAAGCCAAAAGCGGCTGCAAATCCTCTTGGGGTACTGGAATCGGCTGCATCATCCCATGCCCATGCAAAATCGTCTGTGTAATCCGCTCATCGCTCGGCGGCGCACCCGAGGGCATCGACTTCAGCTTGGTCAGCGCCTGCAATCCCGGTCCGCGCTTACCCTGCATCTTGTCGGGATAATGGCACTCCGAGCAGTAGGACTGAAAAAACTGCGCCCCACGCGCCTCTTCCGGAGTGAACTCCGAAACCGGCTTCGAAGGCGGCACGGGCTTGCATCCCACCATCGCAGCCACGCAGATCAGCGATGCCATGGCCGAAAAACCGGCCAATCGGTCGCGCAATAAACTTCGTCGAAAAAGCGAAAGCATCTGCTCCGATTCTAACCCGCAAGAAGCAAGCCTCACTCCGCCGCGGCAATCGCTTCGCAGATGCGATCCGCAGCCTTCAACTCGGCCTCGCTCCCCGGCAAATGCCCATTCACCAGAATCGAAAACGCCAGTACGCGCCCACTCTTCGCCGTCAGATACCCGGAGAGCGCATTCGCCTCGCTCAAAGTCCCCGTCTTCGCAAACAGCTTGCCCTTCAACACAGACGTCCGAAACCGCCCGCCCAGCGTCCCATCCACCCCGGCAACCGGCAGCGTCGCCTTCCACGCCTCGCCCCACGGCTGCCGCGCCGCATACACGAGCAGCGCCGTATATGCTCGCGGAGCGATCAGGTCGTTGGCAGACATCCCCGAGCCGTCCAGAAAATAAAAATCCCCCGGCGCAACCCCCGCCGTCCGCAAAAACTGACGCACCACCCGCGCCCCGGATGCAATGCCGCCCGCATCCTCATTTGCTTCACCCAGCAAGCGTCCCAGCAGCCGCAGCATCAGCTCCCCATGAAGATTCTGGCTAACCTTGTTGGTCACCGTCAGATCCTCAGCCATAGGAACCGAAACATGCGAAGCCAGCACCCTCCGGCCATTGAGCGGCGCAGCCACCGTGGCCAGATTCGCCGCTGCTGGCGCATCCGCCGCGTCTTGCTCCGCTTCCGGCGCCGCGCCCGTCGCCGTCGCATAGCGATGCCGCGCATGGGCCGTTCCCGCCACCGTAACTCCGCGCGCCGCCAGCATCGCCATCAGCGAACGCGCCGCATACTCCGCCGGATCGTCGATCGCAATCCCAACGTGATACCCGTCCGCCGGAGCCGTCCCCCACACGCGAATCGTCCGCGATCCCAGCGGCTTGTCCAAACCGGGCCCCACTCCCGCATCCGGCTTCGCGCCCTTTGCCGCCAATAGCATCGTCCCCTGCAATGCGTAGTAAGGCGTGTCGGGAGTCCACGAAGCCACGGTCGCCGCCTGCGTCGCTGCGGGAACAGTATCGATGGAAGTTGCAACCGGCGGCGAAAGCTCATGCAGCACCACCGTGTTGTCATTCACCGAAAGCGCCGAAGCCGGAGCGCCATAGCTCCACTGCAAGTCGTCCCAACTCCAGCCCACGCCATACGGCTCGCTCACAAAGAACGTGTCGTCGCCCACCACGTCTCCCTCCACGCTGCGAACCCCGGCGCGAACAATCTCGTCCGCCATCGCTTCCAGCGCAGCCAGCGGCTTCGGAGCAGGCTCAGGAGCAGCCGCGGCGTCTGTCCTGCTCCGGTACGGGTAAACCCGCCCGCTCATCGTCGGATCGCCCGCGCCCAGCAGAACAAGATCGCCATGCAGACGCCCCTGTGCGTCGATCGCGCCATCCGCCACCACATTGGTCGTCCACGTCAGCTTGTCAACCGGCAGCAGCGCAAAGGCCGTCGCCGTCGTCGGCAACTTGGCAGTCGAAGCAGGCACAAAAAGCTGCCCGTCGTTCAGCCCATAGAGCCGTTGACCATCCATTCCCACCACGCTGATGCCAAAATGCGCATGGCTCAGCGCGGGATCGTCCAGCAACGCCTCAATGCGCGCCGCAAGCTTCCTATCTTCCTTCGCATCAGCTTTCGCGGCAGGCGCACGCTTCGCCGCCGTCTGCGCCGAAGCGTCAAGCGCGCACAGCAACGTTGCCATCACAAGAAATTCCGCAGATTTACGAAGGAAACCGCAGCCAGAAAGCATGGCCCGAGTGTAAACCACGCGTCCTTGCGATAT
>Ga0302324_100030072_pt1 | contig 10270 bp, 4 predicted proteins | sample Palsa_T0_1_FD_201949 | JGI IMG/M metagenome (GOLD analysis project Ga0302324, IMG submission 201949) | Peat permafrost microbial communities from Stordalen Mire near Abisko, Sweden - Palsa_T0_1 | ecosystem: Environmental > Terrestrial > Soil > Palsa > Peat permafrost | place: Sweden: Abisko... | reverse complement strand
GCTTATAACAACTCTGGAGCAACGCTTAAATTATCTTAAGGTTGAGAGCAGATGGTTTAACTATTTTGAGTTGATCAATAACTCCCGGCATAGGTGGTCAACCAGGTCGGAGTACATAATATAGATCTGCGTACGGGTTCGAATGTAATCCATGCCCTATAAAAAATTAAACACTTGCAGGAAATTTTAAATTAATTCGAGACGGTGCAAGAACAGATCTCTAAGAATAGGTTGATAACTAACCCGCCGATTCTTGGCACCCACAAGTAAGGTAAATTATCATCAATATTCTCCCACATACCCTATCGCAACATTTTGTTGTAAAAAGGAAACAAGCCAGTTACATTATTTTGCTTCAATGCTGAGAGGGTTGTTCCTTGCGTTTTGCAAGCCGCTGGTGGCTTTTGAGCGCGTTGCCGTCAAGCCGGGCTGAAGGGTTTTCTTCAACAATGTCGAAGTTCCTGCAAAAACAAAACCGCAAACGGTGGTTATGGCCGTTACTACTACTCTGCATCCTGATAGCCAGTGGTGCAGGCTTCTATTATTTCAAACAACGACAATCCAATACTGGCAATCAACAACGATCGCCCGAATTTAACCAGGGTTTCGGAGGGCCGTCGGGTAGACGAGGACCGGGGGGTCCCGGAGGTGGTTTTAGTGGGCCCACGCCGGTCAAAGCGGCGGCGACACGCACAGCAGATGTGGGTGTTTACTTGACGGAGCTCGGAACGGTAACGCCACTGCATACGATTACGGTCAACAGTCTTGTGACCGGACAACTCATGAAGGTGCTGTTCCGCGAAGGGCAAATGGTCAAGCAAGACGAGTTGCTCGCAGAGATTGATCCGCGACCATTCCAGGCACAACTATTACAGGCTGAAGGAGCGTTGGCGCGGGATCAAGCGCTGCTCAAGGAAGCCCGCATCGACCTCGACCGCTACCGCACCCTCTTTGCCCAAGACTCCATTGCCAAACAGCAGCTCGACACCCAAGACTCCCTTGTGCATCAATACGAAGGTACGGTTAAAACCGATCAGGGACAAGTTGATACTGCCAAGCTGCAATTAACGTACTCGCACATAACCGCACCTGTCGCAGGGCTGGTAGGGTTGCGTCTAGTGGATCCGGGCAACATTGTTCAGGCGAACAGTACAACCGGACTCGCGGTAGTCACCCAGATGCAACCGATCTCGGTGATTTTTACGATTACCCAAGATGATCTTCCAAGAGTGCTTAAGCCATGGCGTGCAGGTAATCAACTGTTGGTCGACGCCTATGATCGCTCCCAAAAAACCAAGCTTGCTAGCGGAGTTCTGTCTTCGATAGACAACCAGATTGACCAGACAACCGGTACCGTCAAGCTCCGCGCACAATTCGATAACGAGGATGTCGGTTTGTTTCCCAATCAATTCGTCAATATCCGCATCCTGATCGATACCCTGCATGGAGCAACTGTAGTTCCCGTGGCTGCAGTTTTGCGAGGCGCAAAGGGGAGTTTTGTTTACGTCTTGAAACCCGATCAGACGGTCACGGTGCGGCAAGTCACGACTGGCCCCAGTGACGACGACGGTCAAAACGTGACGATCGAAAATGGCCTCGCCCCGGGTGAACTAGTCATAGTCGATGGTACCGATCGCTTGCGAGAGGGGGCGAAGGTTAACGTTGCGTCGAACGACCAAAATTCTGCCGCTGCTCCGGGGCAGCGGCACGGTTGGAATGGCGCTCATAAGGGGGCGCACGAGAGGCGGTTCAAGCGAGGACCGCCCGAAGGGGCAGGTGATAGCAAGGACGGAGAATGAATCCGTCGCAACAGTTTATTCTGCGGCCGGTCGCCACCTCGTTGTTGATGGTCGCGATCTTGATTTCGGGCATCGTCGCCTTCCGATTTCTTCCTCTCTCGGCGCTGCCGGAAGTCGACTATCCGACAATTCAAGTCGCCACGTTTTATCCCGGTGCCAGCCCGGATGTAATGACCTCGTCGGTCACCGCGCCCCTCGAGCGTCAATTCGGGCAGATGCCGGGGCTAAAGCAAATGTCATCCACCAGTTCTGGCGGCGCTTCGGTCATTACACTCCAATTTGATCTGTCGTTAAATCTTGATATTGCCGAGCAGGAAGTTCAAGCGGCGATCAACGCTGGCGGTAACCTGCTGCCATCGGATTTGCCGACGCCACCGGTCTACAACAAGGTTAACCCCGCTGACGCCCCGATCCTGACTTTAGGCATTACGTCGGACACGCTGCCGCTTCCCGAAGTGGAAGACTTGGTTGACGAGCGACTTGCCCAGAAGATATCTCAAGTGCCGGGCGTAGGGCTAGTCAGTATCAGCGGCGGCCAACGTCCGGCAGTACGCGTGCAGGCTAACCCCCAAGCGCTTGCTGCCAACGGGTTGAGCCTTGAAGATTTGCGCACCGCGATCACCGCGGCCAACGTCAATCAGGCCAAAGGAAGTTTTGATGGCCCCGCCGTTGCGTCGACGATCGATGCCAACGACCAACTGCGTTCAGCGGCGGATTATCGTCCGATCATCATCGCCTATCGCAATGGTGCGCCGATCCACCTGTCCGACGTTGCGGACGTGGTAGAGGATGCCGAGAACGTGCGACTCGCCGCCTGGATGAACGAAATGCCCGCGGTGATACTCAACATTCAGCGCCAGCCGGGCGCCAACGTGATTGAAACCGTCAACCGCATTAAGCAACTGTTGCCGCAGTTACGCGACACATTGCCAGCAGCAGTCGACGTCGCGGTGCTCACCGATCGCACGACGACGATCCGGGCCTCGGTTCACGACGTGGAGTTTGAATTGATGCTGGCGGTGGCGCTGGTGGTAATGGTGATTTTTCTGTTTTTGCGAAACCTTCCCGCCACACTCATTCCAAGTGTCGCAGTGCCGCTATCGCTGGTCGGCACATTCGGCTTTATGTATCTTGCCGGCTTTAGCGTCAATAATCTGACGCTGATGGCGATGACAATCGCAACCGGTTTCGTCGTTGACGACGCGATCGTGATGATCGAAAACATCGCACGCTATGTCGAAGCAGGCGAGCCGCCGATGCAAGCTGCGCTCAAAGGCTCGCAACAAATCGGCTTTACGATTATTTCGCTGACATTTTCGCTGATCGCGGTGTTGATCCCATTATTGTTCATGGGGGACGTCGTCGGTCGCCTGTTCCGCGAGTTCGCAGTCACACTCGCGGTTTCGATTTTGATTTCGGCGGTGGTGTCACTGACGCTGACACCGATGATGTGCGCGCGGCTGTTGCAGCGTATACCCGAGGAACAGCAGGGAAAATTTTACCGCGCCAGCGGACGGTTCTTCGACCAGGTGATCGCGCGTTACGGCGTCATGCTTGACTGGGTGCTTGAGCGGCAGCCCGTGATGCTGCTGGTCGCGCTTGCCACGCTGGTGCTGACCGTACTGCTGTACATTTTCGTACCGAAAGGATTTTTTCCGGTGCAGGACACCGGGGTTATCCAGGGAATTTCCGAAGCGCCGCAGTCAATTTCATTTTCTGCCATGGCCGAGCGGCAGCAAGCGCTTGCACGCGTGGTGCTGGCGGATCCGGCGGTCGAAAGCCTGTCATCGTTTATTGGTGTGGACGGGACCAATATCACGTTAAACAGCGGGAACATGCTGATCAACCTGAAACCGCACGCCAAAAGAAATGTCACCGCCAGCCAAATAATCGAACGCCTGAAACCGCAGCTCGCTCAGGTGCCAGACATCTCGCTATATATGCAGCCGGTACAGGATCTGACCATCGAAGATCGCGTCAGCCGCACGCAGTACCAATTCACGCTCGAGGACGCCAACCCCGGCGAGCTTGGAGTCTGGGTACATCGCTTGATGGATCGGTTGTCCGCAGTGCCGGAAATCATGGACGTCGCGACCGATATCGAGGATAAGGGTTTGCAAGCGCTGGTGACCATCGATCGTGATACCGCGGGACGACTTGGCATCACGCCAGCGACAATCGACAATACAATTTACGACGCCTTCGGCCAGCGGCTGGTGTCCACCATCTTCACTCAATCTAATCAATATCGGGTGGTATTGGAAGTGCAACCCCAGTATCGGAGCGGGCCGCAGTCTCTCAATGATCTTTATGTCGCGTCCCCGTTTGGTACCCAAGTGCCGCTGGATGCGGTTTCTCAAATCACTGAATTGGAGGCGCCGTTGGTGGTCAACCATCTCGGCCAATTTCCCGCGTCCACGATTTCATTTAACGTTGCCCCCCACTCGTCCCTCGGCGACGCCGTCAAGGCAATCGAAGCGGCGGAACAGGAAATCGCTTTGCCGCCCAGCGTGCAAACCAGTTTCCAGGGCGCGGCACTCGCGTTTCGTGCATCGCTCACCAACGAATTGCTGCTGATCTTGGCCGCGATCGTCACCATGTACATCGTGCTCGGTGTGCTCTACGAAAGTTACATACACCCGATTACGATCCTGTCAACGCTGCCCTCTGCCGGTGTCGGCGCGCTGCTCGCTCTGCTGATTTCGCGTACCGACCTCGGCGTGATCGGCATCATCGGCATCATCTTGTTGATTGGTATCGTTAAGAAGAACGCGATCATGATGATCGACTTCGCGCTCGACGCGGAACGCAAGCAAGGCAAATCACCGCGCGAAGCCATCCATCAAGCGTGTCTACTACGATTCCGCCCGATCCTGATGACGACGATGTCGGCGTTGCTTGCCGCGTTGCCGCTGATGCTTGGCACCGGCGTCGGCTCGGAGTTGCGTCATCCGCTCGGGATCACGATGGTCGGTGGTCTGATCGTGAGTCAGGTACTCACGCTGTTTACTACGCCAGTGATTTATTTAGCATTCGATCGTCTTGCGCGACGTTTCAGCAAGCAGGACAGGGCAGCCGTTAATGCTTGGGGAGAACCGTCGTGAACATCTCGGCGCCCTTCATCGAGCGGCCGGTCGCGACCACACTGCTTACTTTGGCGTTGGCACTGGCGGGAGCCGTCGCGTTCAACTTGCTGCCGGTCTCGCCGGTACCCCAAGTTGACTATCCGACTATTTCGGTGCAGGCACAGTTACCCGGCGCCAGCCCGGAAACGATGGCGGCGACAGTGGCTACTCCGTTAGAGCGCTCGCTGGGGCGCATTGCCGGTGTCACTGAAATTACCTCGTCAAGCACCCTCGGTACGACGCGGATCACTTTGCAGTTCGACCTAGATCGCGATATCGACGGCGCCGCGCGCGACGTGGAGGCCGCGATCAATGCCGCGCGCAGCTTGATGCCGACAGGGATGCCGAGTAATCCGACCTACCGCAAGGTGAATCCGGCAGAAGCACCGATCATGATTATCGCGCTGACTTCCAACACCATGGATTTAGGGCAGATCTATGACGCGGCGTCCACCATTGTTGCCCAGAAGCTTTCTCAGGTAAAAGGCATCGGTCAGGTTACTGTCGGCGGCAGCGCTGCGCCTGCGGTGCGGGTCGAATTGAATCCGACTGCTTTAAACAAATATGAGATTGGCACCGAGGACGTACGTACAGCGTTGGGTGCGGCTAACGCCAATCGTCCAAAGGGTACCGTCGAGCAGGGCGACCGCAATTGGCAAATCTATGCGACTGATCAGGCCAAGACCGCGAGCGAGTATGTGAACCTGATCATCGCTTATCGCAACGGCATCGCGGTGCGCTTATCCGATGTCTCCGATGTCATTGACTCGGTACAGGATGTGCGTAATGCAGGGTCCGCCGACGGTAAACCGTCCATTGTTCTAATCCTCAACAAGCAACCTGGCGCCAATATCATCGAGACCACCAATCTTGTCACGCGATTGCTGCCGCAGCTAAGCGCATCGATTCCGAGCGCGATCGACATGAAGGTGATGATGGAACGGACCAGCACCATTCGTGCTTCGTTGCACGACACCGAGCTCACGTTGATGATCTCTGTCATGCTCGTCATCTTGGTGGTGTTTCTGTTTTTACGCCGCGGCCGCGCCACACTGATCCCGACCGTCGCGGTACCGGTATCGCTGATCGCGACCTTCGCCGCGATGTACCTGTGCGGATACACCCTAGATATTCTGTCGTTAATGGCACTGACGATCGCGACTGGTTTCGTCGTTGACGATGCGGTGGTGGTGTTAGAGAATGTTTCTCGACATATCGAGGCTGGCATGACGCCATACGCTGCGGCGTTGCGCGGCTCACGCGAAGTCGGCTTCACCGTGCTTTCGATGAGTCTGTCGCTGATCGCAGTGTTCATTCCGATTTTATTGATGGGCGGCATTGTTGGTCGGTTGTTCCGCGAGTTTGCCGTTACTCTATCGGTGTCGATCTTGGTATCGCTGGTGATTTCGCTGACCATGACGCCGATGATGTGCGCCCGCTATTTAAGACCAGAAAGCGAAGCAAAGCACAGCCGTTTTTACGTCATGAGTGGGCGCGTTTTTGACAAAGCACTTTACCACTATGAAAGAAGTTTGAAATGGGCATTGCGCCACGCATTGTTCATGGTGTTGCTGTTATCGGCTGTCGTCGGTCTGACCGTCTATGAGTATATTCAAATACCAAAAGGGTTCTTCCCACAGGAGGATACCGGACGGCTGATGGGCAGCATCCAGGCCGACCAGAATATTTCGTTTCAGGCGATGGAGCAGAAACTTTCCGACTTCGTCGAAATCGTGCGCAACGACCCCGCAGTGCAAAGCGTCGCGGCGTTCACGGGGGGCGGCCAGCGCAACGGGGGCTTCATGTTCATCACCCTCAAGCCGTTGGCGGAGCGCAAGCTTTCAATTGATGAGGTTGTCGCCCGCTTGCGCATCAAACTCGCCAATGAACCCGGTGCGCGTCTGTTCCTGCAACCGGCACAGGATATCCGCATGGGCGGGCGACAGGGCAACGCCCAATATCAATATACGCTGCAAAGCGACGACCTGAACGAATTGCGCACCTGGACACCACGCCTGGAGCGCGCGCTGATGGAGGTGCCGCAACTTGCCGATGTCAATTCCGACCAGCAGGAAAAAGGATTGCAGACTTCGCTGGTCGTCGACCGTGCCACCGCCGCGCGCTTGGGCATCACACCGCTCCAAATGGATGCAACGCTCAATGACGCGTTCGGCCAGTCGCTGGTATCGACGATTTACGAGGCGCTCAATCAGTATCATGTGGTGATGGAAGTGGCACCGCAATACTGGCAGAGCCCGGATGCGCTCAAGTACATCTATGTGCGCGCCAACCCGCAGAGTTTATCGAGCGGCAGCTTGGCGACTGCCACCAGCGGGGGCAAACAGATTTTGACGTCCAGCGGTAACATCACCGGCACCACAAGCGGTTGCATCACGGTCACCGTCAACGGCTGCGTTACTGCCACCACGGCCACCGGCGGTAACGCCGGGAACACGCCGGCGACATTGGCCAATGCGGTTAGCACCGGGGCGGAAACGCTAATACCGCTGTCGGCATTTACTCACTATGAGACCACTAATACTGCCCTCGCGGTCAATCATCAAGGCCAATTCGTGGCGTCGACCATTACGTTTAATCTGCCCGTCGGCATGTCGTTGAGCGATGCTACCAAGGCAATCAATGATACCTCGGCGCGTATCGGTATGCCGACGTCGATCACCGGCAGCTTTCAGGGAACCGCTCGGGCGTTCCAGGCTTCGCTCGAAAACGAGCCAGTCTTGATTGTAACTGCGCTGATCACTGTCTATATCGTGCTCGGCGTCCTGTATGAGAGCTACATACATCCGATTACGATTCTCTCAACGGTGCCGTCGGCGGGTCTCGGCGCGCTGTTGGCGTTACGCCTGTTCCAAACCGATTTCAGCATCATTGCGATGATCGGCGTAATCTTGTTGATCGGCATCGTCAAGAAGAACGCGATCATGATGATCGATTTCGCACTCGATGCCGAGCGCACGGGTAACAAGAAACCCGAGGAGGCAATTTACGAAGCATGCTTGTTACGCTTCCGCCCGATCATGATGACAACGATGGCAGCGCTGCTCGGTGCGTTGCCGCTTGTACTGGGTGCGGGAGAAGGTGCGGAAATGCGGCGGCCGCTCGGCATCGCGGTCGTCGGCGGCTTGTTGGTGAGCCAGTTGCTGACACTTTATACGACCCCGGTAGTCTATCTGTATCTTGATCGCCTCCGGTTGTGGTGCCGCAAAATATGGGATCGGCGAGCCGGAGGCGCGGCAGTCGCACAAGCATGATGGAGATCCGATGAAAATTGGTAAGCTCAAAAGCATAGCGCTCGCGCTTACGACGACGCTCCTCGGCGCCTGTTCCGTCGGGCCGGATTATGTTCGGCCTAACGCGGCGACCCCTGTCGCTTACAAGGAATGGAAAGTCGCAGAACCCAAGGACGCGGTGCGTCGCGGCGAATGGTGGAAAGTCTACGGCGACCCCGTACTTAATGATTTGATGGCGCAAGTGAACGTTTCCAATCAGACATTGAAACAGGCGGAGGCGTCTTATCGCGAGGCGCACGCGTTGGTTGCCGCCGCCCGTGCCGAGTATTTCCCGACAGTAGCGCTCGATCCTTCGGTGACGCGCTCGCGCCGAGGCCAAAATGGCAGCGCATTCGTGTCGTCCACCGGTGCGGTGGTCGGCGGTACCGGCACCGGTTCGGTTTCCAATCAGTACGCGTTGCCGCTCGACATGAGCTGGGAGGTGGACGTATGGGGTAAAGTCCGGCGCACTGTTGAAAGCAGCGTCGCGACTGCGCAAGCAAGTGCCGCCGAGCTTGAGGCGACGCGGCTCAGTTTGTTGGCCGAGCTCGCGACAGATTATTTTCAGCTGCGCGTCCTCGACGATCAGCAACGCCTGCTCGACGATACGGTGGTGGCGTATCAAAAATCTCTGGATTTGACCGAGAATCAGTATAAAGTCGGCGTGGCGGCACGTTCGGACGTGGTTCAGGCGGAAACACAGCTCAAGTCGACGCAGGCGCAGGCGATCGACAACGGCGTGCAGCGTGCCGAACTCGAGCACGCGATCGCGGTATTGATCGGCAAGCCACCGGCGGCCTTCTCGATCGCATCTGCGAAAATTAAGTTCACCATTCCCGTAATTCCACCCGGCATGCCGTCCGCACTACTCGAGCGCCGGCCCGATATCGCGCAGGCCGAGCGTCAAATGGCGGCGTCCAACGCGCAGATCGGGGTTGCCAAGTCGGCGTATTATCCGAGTCTTACGCTCTCCGGGTCGGCCGGCTATCAGAGTACGACTTTTTCCAACTTAATTTCGGCGCCCAATTTCTTTTGGTCGGTCGGCCCGGCGCTGGCGGAAACCCTGTTCGACGCCGGCGCGCGCAGCGCGCAGGTCGAGGAGGCGCGCGCCGCCTACGATGCAAGCGTCGCCAATTATCGCGAAGTCGTGCTAGCGGGGTTTCAGGAAGTCGAAGACAACCTCGCCGCGCTGCGCATACTTGAACAGGAGGCGCAGGTGCAGGACGAAGCGGTGAAAGCGGCTGAGGAGTCGGTACATATTGCACTCAATCAATACAAATCGGGAACGGTGAGTTATTTGAACGTGGTAACGGCGCAGACTGCGGCCCTGAGCAACGAACGCACTGCGCTTACCGTATTAAGCAACCGGCTGACTGCGAACGTGACGATGATCAAGGCGCTCGGCGGCAGCTGGGACACTTCGCAGTTACCGTCAGATTGACTCTTTCTCTCGTTCAGGATGCCGCAATTTTGCGTGGCTTGGCGGCAGCTTTGGTTTTTGTTGCTGCTTTGGTCTTGGGTTCGCGTGGCGCGAATTCGAAACTGACTTTGCCATCGGCGCCGCGCACGAGGAACGCGGAAAACGGACGGCCTTTCTTCGAGATGAAACGATGCAGTAGATCGGTCTTGCCGGTCGCGAGCAGTTTGTTCATCTGCTCGGGTTCTATATTTCGTTGCAGGATGATTTTTCCGGAGCGGAAATCGCATTTCTTGTCGGGGCCGACCGCCTTCTCGCAGATATAGGCAATGCCGTGGCTGAACACACGCGCACCACATTTCGGGCACGGGCCAAGCGCTTCCTGCCCTGAAAAATCCACCGGCTCGGCATTATCGCTGCTTTGCCCGAAGTCGAACTCGATTTTAAACTCGGGCGTGAGCTTCAACACTGCCGCGAACGGTTTGCCCATTTTGCTGCGGAAGCCCTGTAGCGGGCCGACAGTTTTTTTCGTGATCAGCTCTTCGACTTCCTGCGCTTCGAGCTGGCGGCCGGCGATGATTTTCCATAATGCGAAATCGCATTTCTGGCACTGGAATTTCTTATAGTTTTCTTTTACTA
>Ga0302324_100030070_pt1 | contig 10270 bp, 12 predicted proteins | sample Palsa_T0_1_FD_201949 | JGI IMG/M metagenome (GOLD analysis project Ga0302324, IMG submission 201949) | Peat permafrost microbial communities from Stordalen Mire near Abisko, Sweden - Palsa_T0_1 | ecosystem: Environmental > Terrestrial > Soil > Palsa > Peat permafrost | place: Sweden: Abisko... | reverse complement strand
GAGAATTGCAGCGCCCTGGTGCGTGATCTGGAGTACATTGCGCAACAGGCCAAGCTGCTGCTGCCGATTCACGATCCCAGCCCTGAGGTTTGGGAGAACATTCAGACCGCGCTAAAGAAAGAACCCTCCCGCAGCAAGTAGATGCGGTGCCCCTACGCCGCACTCCATCGGAAAAGGGTACCTCAGGGGCTAAAGCCCTCATCAGCCTAGTCGAGTGCGGCACGGTTCCCTTTCGGATACCTCTGTTCCGTTAACCCACCCGCTATAATCCGCAGATGGTATGAGCAAGCAGGCAGAGCGAGGGACAGCGACCGAACCGGGGGTGCGACAGCGGCTTTCCCGGTTGATCCTGACCGGTTTCATGGGCGCCGGGAAATCCACTGTAGGCGCGATCCTGGCCCGGGAGCTGGGTTGGCGATTCGTCGACCTGGACGACGTCATTGAGGCCTCCAGCCGGTGCACGGTCGCGGAGATCTTTCGCGATCACGGCGAAGCAGAGTTTCGCCGGCGGGAACGGCAAGCGGTGGAGCAACTCAACAACCAGGAGCAGATCGTGCTGGCGCTCGGGGGCGGCGCGGTCGAGGACGAGTCCACACGTTCGCTGCTGACCCATGCGCCCGAAAACTGCCTGGTTTTCCTCGAAGCTCCGCTGCCCGAACTGCTGGCACGCTGCACCCTAGAGGGGAAAGTACGCCCGCTGCTGGCTGCGCCGGAATCGTTATTTGACCGTCACAACCGCCGCCTGCCGTATTACCGCACAGCGCACGTCACTGTGGCCACCGCCGGCCTGGCGCCGCAAGCAGTGGCCGATCGGGTGCTCGAGCACGTCTCCATACTTTGGCTGGTTGAGGTGGGAAAGAGGCAAGAGGCACATGGCAAGTCCTGAAGCGGCGGTGGAGACCGTTACTCCCGTCCAGGAAGCGCGGGCGCGCTCGGTGCGGGGCTACATTATCTTCGCCTTTGCCATCGCTTTGGGCCTGTTGACCGCGTACCTGATGCGCGAGATCCTGCTGCTGCTCTACGTCAGCGCTCTGTTTGCCGTGGTGCTGAGCCCGGTGATCCATGGCATCATGCGCATACGGATCAAGGGCTGGCATCCCGGCAAGGGGCTGGCAATCTTTCTCCTGATGCTGAGCGTGGGGGCCGCGGCCACCCTCTTTTTCGCCTTTGCCGTGCCTCCGGTGGTGCACGACGTGCAAGCGTTGATCAGCGAATTGCCGACGCGCGGGCCGCAGCTGCTCGACCAGGTGCATCGAGTTCCGTTTGCTTCTCACTTCAATTTCTCCGGCTTGAATGCCAAGCTGCAGGGATTTGCCTCCAACTTCGCCGAATATCTCTTTCTCTCCATCAGCGGCTGGGCGGGCAAGCTGGCCGATGTCGGGGCAGTGATCTTTCTCACCATCTATTTCATGCTGGAGGGAGACGAGGCCTATCACTGGGTGCTGTCGTTCTTCCCCAAGTCCGCGCGAGGCCGGCTGAACACTACGCTTTTGCGCGCCGACGTGCGCATGGGCAAATGGCTCCTGGGGCAGGGCGGACTGATGCTCATACTGGGTTTGTGCAGCCTTATCGTCTTCGTATTGCTTAAGGTCCGTTACGCCTACGCGCTTGCGGTGCTGATGGGCGTTCTGAACATCATTCCCATCGTGGGGGCGATGGTCTCCATGGCCCTGGTGCTGCTGGCGGCGGCTACCGACTCCTGGGAAAAAGTCGTGGGTGTGGTGGTGTTCTACGCCATTTACGCCCAGGTGGAAACCTCGTACTTGACGCCGCGCATCATGAAGAGCAGCGTAGACCTCTCCGCGCTGGGGGTCCTGGTCGCCCTGCTGATGGGCTCGAAGCTGGCGGGCGTGATCGGGGCCATGATCGCGGTGCCGACGGCAGTGCTGGTGGCGGTGCTGATCCAGGAGTACGTAGTGCAGGAGCATGAGTCTGTTCCCGCCGAGACCGCATCTTAAGCTCATTGGATATCGCGAACCCACGGACCGGCAGCGGCGCTGCCCGCTTGCTATCATGAAGGCAGTAGCTGCCTGCACTCCATGCCGAAGAATCAGATCCATCCCGCCCCGCCGCAACCCAGGACTGCGCTGTGATCCCTACCGTGCAGGCTGCGGCCAGTCTGGCTAGCCCCCGCCTCGACCACGTGCCCGGGCTGACGGCCGTCGCGCCTCAGCAAAAGACGCGGCATTCTTGGATCGCCGACTACCAGGAGCTGTTCAAGGTCCGCGTGACCTCCATGGCGGTGCTGACCGCGTGGGCCGGCTTTTACCTGGGATCGATGCGCTCCGGGATCACCAGCATGCATTGGGGACTGGTCGAATCATTGGCGGGCATTGCCCTGGTTTCCTGCGGGGCCAGCGTGATGAACCAGGTCATCGAGCGCAAGATCGACGCCCGGATGGTAAGGACCGCACAACGTCCGCTGGCCGCCGGACGCTTCAGCCTGCTGCATGGCCTGGCCCTCGGTATGGCATGCTTTGCCGCCGGAGCGCTGGTACTGGCGTGGTTTACCAACCCAGTTACGGTATTGCTCACGCTGCTGACCGGGTTTACTTACGTTGCCGTCTACACGCCGCTCAAGCGCTACACCACGCTGGCTACGTTCATCGGCGCGTTTCCCGGCGCCATGCCTCCCCTGCTGGGCTGGACCGCTGCCCGCGGCGTCATCGAATGGCCGGCCGTGGCCCTTTTCGCCATTCTCTTCGTGTGGCAGTTTCCCCACTTCATGGCCATCGCGTGGCTCTACCGCGATGACTACGCCAAGGCCGGCATACGCATGCTGCCGGTGGTGCAGCCGGATGGCTGGTCCACGGTGCGCGAGGCGCTGATCTATGCCGTACTCATGATCCCGGTGAGCGCCGTCCCCTATTATCTGCACCTCACCGGGCCGATCTACCTGGTGGCGGCTGTGCTGCTGGGATTGGTTTATCTGGCCTACACGATTCGCTTTGCCCGCATCACCCGGGCGCTCACCACGGCGGAGTCGCGCGGATACGCGCGTGACCTGCTGCGGGCCAGCGTCATTTACCTGCCGCTGCTGCTGACCATCATGATGTTGAACGCAACGGGGAGGAGTTAGGCATGGCGACGCTGAGCCAACATCCAGCGGCGAAGGTCTCGGCCGGCAGTGCAGCGGAGCGGATGCCCATTCAGCTCGACCGCCTCTCCCATAACTACGGCAATCGCCTGGCGTTGGACGGTCTGAGCTTTGCCGTCCAGCCGGCGGAGATCTTCGGCTTGCTGGGCCCCAATGGCAGCGGCAAGACAACTCTCTTCCGCATCCTTTCGACGCTGATGGTACCCACGGGTGGGAGCGCGCGGATTGAAGGCTTCGATGTCGCGCGGGAACCGAACCAGGCGCGGCAGCAGACCGGCATCGTCTTCCAGGCAAGGAGCCTGGATATCAAGTTGACCGTGGCCGAGAACCTGAAGCATCAGGGCCACTTGTATGGCCTGCGCGGGGAAGCGCTCAAGCAGCGGAGCGAAGAAGTATTGCGCCGAGTGGGCCTGAGCGACCGGGCCAAGGAGTATGTCGAGACCCTTTCCGGCGGCATGCAGCGGCGGGTGGAGTTGGCCAAGGGCCTCATCCATTCACCGGCGGTGCTGCTGCTGGACGAGCCCTCCACCGGTCTGGATCCGGGCGCGCGCCGGGATATGTGGCAGTACCTGCGCACGCTGCGCGACCAGGAGGGCGTCTCCATCCTGGTGACGACGCACTTGATGGAAGAAGCAGAGCACTGCGACCGCCTGGCCATTCTGAACCAGGGCAACCTGGTGGCGCTAGGCTCGCCGGCGCAGTTGAAGTCGGCCATCGGCGGGGACGTGGTGCTGTTTGAGACGGCCAGCCCGGAGGCGGCCCGCTCGCTGGCGGAACGCATGGCCGGCCGCTTTGCGGTGCAGCCTACGGTGCTGGGCAGCACCGTCCGCCTGGAGCGCCCCGAGGGCCATCGCCTGGTGACCGCTGTGGTCGAGGCGTTTCCGGGCGAAGTCGACGGCATCTCAGTCGCTCGTCCCAGCCTGGAAGATGTGTTCATTCAACGCACTGGCCACCGCTTCTGGGAAGATGCCCCCGCCCTGGAGAAGGAGAAGGAGAAACCATGGCAACCCTAGCCGCAACCGCGCCGCGCGCGCGCCGGAGCGTGTCCCCCGGCATCTGGCTGCCGGCCTATTCCTTGTGGCAGCGGGAGCTGGTCCGTTTTTATCGCCAGAAGGCACGAGTGGCGGGCGTGATTGCCTCGCCGCTGATTTTTTGGGTGGTGTTGGGCGCGGGCTTCGCCCATAGCTTCAGGACCGGCGATGGGGGCGGGAGCTCGGCTCATTATCTGGGCTATTTTTTCCCCGGATCGGTAGCCATGATCGTGCTCTTTACCGCGATCTTCAGCATGATGTCGCTGATCCAGGACCGCAACGAGGGGTTCCTGCTCTCGGTGCTGGCGGCCCCGGTCAGCCGCTCGTCCATCGTTCTGGGTAAGGTGCTGGGCGGCGCCACCCTGGCGGCGGTGCAGGGGATCATCTTCCTGGTCTTTGGGCCGTTGGTGGGGATCCGCATGACCCCGTCGGCGATCGGGTTGAGCATGCTGGTGATCGTGATGATCAGCTTTGAGCTGACCGCGCTGGGCTTTGCGATTGCCTGGCCGATGGATTCGACCCAGGCCTTTCACGCCATCGTGAACCTGCTGCTGATCCCGCTGTGGCTGCTCTCCGGCGCTCTGTTTCCGCTGAGCGGGGCCGCGGGCTGGATGCGCTTCTGCATGATGCTCAATCCGCTAACGTATGGAGTGGAGGCACTGCGCGGCAGCTTGTTTCCCGAGGCTGCGACGCAGTTTTCCCTGTCCGTCAACCTGGCCGTGACGGCCGGTTTTTGCCTGCTGACCTTTATCGCCGCCTGGGCGATCGTGAACCGGCGTACCAATCGCCCTTCGGCTTAGAACCAAGGAGAGATTCGAAGATGTTTGTGGCGGAAACCAACCAGCGCCCTTCCGTGGCCCTGCCGGTGACTCTGATTGTCGCCGTGAGCGCGGCTGCGGTTTGCTTTTTGCTGTGGCTGATTTACCTGCACCATCCGCTGGATGCTTCGGTGGCCCGGCTGCGCTTTCTACCCACGCTCAATGCGGTGCTCAACGGCCTTTGCACCGTCGCGCTGTTGACCGGGTTTTACTTCATTCGCCGCCGCAATATCCCGGCCCACCGGGTGTCGATGACGATCGCGTTTGTCTTCTCTTCTCTTTTTTTGGTCAGCTACATCATTAATCATGCGCTGCACGGGGACACGATCTTTCCCAATGTGGGCGTGGTGAAGACGGTTTATTTGTGGATTTTATTCAGCCACATCACGCTATCGATTGTGGCGCTGCCGATGGTGCTGACGACCTTCTTTTTCTCTCTCAGCGGGCGCTTCCGGCAGCATCGCAAGCTGGCGCGGTTTACGCTGCCCATCTGGCTCTACGTCTCGGTCACCGGGGTGGTCGTGCACACCATGCTCGCCGCATGGCGGTAAGCTAATGCCGGACGACGGCACGCGGCAGCTCCTGCAGGCCGGCATCTGGATTTTGCTGGTGGGCGGGGTGGCTGCACTGTTGACGGCGACGGTTTTTGGCGGCATCGGTGAGCACGGTCCGCACACCAACTCCGGCTGGCTCTCGCTGCTGCTGGCTATGATGTGCCTGCCCTTCGGCACCATGCTGACGCTGCTGGGAGCGGCCAAGTGGCTGCGCAATCGCCGCCTGGCACGGGGCTCAACCAACAACGCGGCGGAATAATTCTGCTATGCTTCTGCCTTACCTAAAAGAGAAGGAACATCATGGCAAAGAGCGTTAATAAAGTCATCCTCCTGGGCAACGTTGGCAAAGACCCGGAAGTCAAGTTTTTGCCCAGCGGCTTGCCGGTCGCCAACCTCACCCTGGCCACCTCCGATCGCTTCAAAGACAAAGCCGGCGAGTGGCAGGACCGCACCGAGTGGCACAATCTGACCGCTTACCAGCGGACGGCGGAAATCATTCGCGACTACGTGAAGAAGGGTGCGAAGCTATACGTCGAAGGCCGGATCCAGACCCGCTCGTGGGACGACCAGGCATCGGGGCAGAAGAAGTACCGCACGGAAATCATTGTCAACGACGTGGTATTGCTGTCGGGCCGCGGCGAAGGAGAAAGCGGCGGCGGTGGACCGCGCCCGAATACCAGCTCCTTCGATCAACGGCAGCCGGTGCATCACGAGGAGTTTGCCGGGACGGAGATCACCGACGACGATATTCCGTTCTGAGCCGGCATCGCTTGCGTTAGAGACGAGGTGGGATTCGTGGCTCCGGAACAGGGCCACTGTCTTCGCCGGTCGGGGATATTTTGTCAAAAAAAGAGCGAAAAGAGAGATAAGCCCCCGGCTCCTCTGTTTCCGGCTCGTCCTAGGGGCTGCCAATCCCTCGTTTCCTTGTTGTTCCTCCCTAGGGCCTGCTGTTTTTCGGTGGGCCTTGAGCGCGTTTTGCCAAAAAAAATAGCGCGATAAGCGCGATAAGCGCTAAAAGTCCTCGACTCCTCTGCTGCCGGATCGTTCACGTGGTCTGCATGTCCCTCGGCTTGCTGCTGTTTCTGCTCTGTGATGGCCGATTTGTTGCATGCCGGCGAGCGCGGGTACGTACGGGCGCGCAACGCCGCAGCTTGTATTCCGTAGCATGATTAAACACTATTACGGTTTCGTATATCGCGTAAGGGGGTTAGGACGTTTTTAGGGAAATCAATAGTCACGCGCGAAAAGTGACTTAAGGGAGCAGATGCGGAAAAGAGCTGGGTACGTCTTGAAGTGACCGATCTGTGGTTGTGACGAAACGCGATGAGATGGAAGTGACGCTGGTCGCGGAGGATGGGTGCAGGCATCGAGGCAATTCCTAATGCGCAGCTTAGCGACGGGGATTAGGTATGCTGTCGATTCATTCTCCTTTTCCTCGGAGGGCCAAGGGCGCTTGGGCTCGCAAGGCGCAGGGCCACGCTCGAAACAGCAGTCGACGCATGGCCGGGGTGCCCGGCGAGATGAACGTCAGTTAACGCAGGTTTCAGCGAAAATTTACCCAGGTGAAGGACTGTAATGGTGGGAAAGAATTTTTCCGAAAGAACGCATTATGCAGTGCACTTGGCGAAGAAGTAACCGATGGTATGTGCTCCCAGTCTGTTTGGGTTCTCCTCCGAGGCGCCTGGATTAAACTGGTATCGACGGTGTCACAGATGGCAACCTCAACGCGTATCTCGCTTTTGGAGTACATGAAGACGAGCTACCAGCCGGACAGGGAATATGTCGACGGCGAGCTTCTGGAGCGGAACGTGGGAAAGTGGGAGCACGCACGGCTTCAGGCTCTCCTGGCAGCTTGGCTCCAGTCCCAGGAAAAGACTTGGTCGGTTAAGGTCGCAACCGAGCAGAGAGTAAAGGTTTCCGCCACCCGTGTCCGTATTCCTGACCTCATGCTTGTGTCGCGAGGTCCTCAACCAGAAGTAATCGTCGAGCCGCCAGTGCTCGTGGTGGAAATCCTATCGCCGGACGACACCTATACTGCAACCGAATCTCGCTCCGCAGACTACTTGCACATGGGCGTTCCGTGCGTTTGGATCATTGATCCGACCTCCAGGACAGGCCGCCAGTGTATCGGAGACGCTTGGACAGCCGCTGATGTGTTAGCAGTTCCCGGGACGGAGATCCGGGTAAACCTGTTGCAGCTCTTTGCGGACCTTGATGAAGACTGAGAGCTAAGCGCACCTGAACCGCATCAAGAAGGTAAGGAAATAGATCGTGGCCGGGAATGTCAACGACATCATCAAGAGGCTGCCGCTCAGCCGCCGTCGCAAGATTGAAAAGCGGGCAAACCAGCTTATCGCCGAGGAGATGACCTTGCAGGAATTGCGCCGTGCCCGCGAGATGACACAGGTTCGTATGGCAAAAAACCTCGGGGTTGCGCAGAAACAGATTTCCGAAATCGAAAAACGCACCGACATGCACATCTCCACGCTCCGACGCTCAATCGAAGCTGGGCGGTAAACTCTCCCTCGTAGCGGAGTTTCCCGATCGCGATCCCGTGGTGCTTGCCGGAATCTCAGCCCTGGACGTCTGAGCCATCGGGCCGCCAGCTTTGAGTCAGCTATCTCCCCTCTGCCCTTGCCGTTCCTCGCTGTCCCTCTTTTCCCCGTCCCTCTTTTCCCCTGAACTACAGACCGCATTTGGAAGAGCACGCTTGGTTAGCGAGGACGCTCATCCCTCAGCAGTTTCCGGCCCTCCCATGAACTTCCCGACAAGAGAGAGGACCCAGAGCATTAGGTATAAATCGGCCATGCCGATTGGGATTATCACGAAGGCAGGAACCCACCTGGTCGTCCACGGAACCAACAAGACCAACGGGACATGAAGAGCCGCAAAAACGATCATGGTGATCCAAAACCACACATGCCGTTTCAGCTTCCACCTCATTGCGATTGCGATAATCACCACCGCTGCCGAAGTCATAGTCGGACGAGCGAGAGTTAACTTCCCGAAGTGATCGAACAAGATCAGCAGTGCCAGGGCACCCAAAATTACACAGAGAATCCCCCACCACGGCATTCGCATCTTCCTGTCTTCTGCGGTGATTACTTTGTCTAGGGATGGCATCCGGCCACCGCCTTATAGGTTCCATACAAATCTTCAGCAACCGAAATACCGGAAAGAACCTGCCCAACAATAGGCGTAGCCTTTGCGAGACCAGCCCCAATTGATGCGAAGCCGGTAGCGAGCTGGGTGCCAGCAAGCGAATAAGCACCATCCCCCGAGGCATCGGACCCTGCACTGGCAGTGGAGATGATTGCAGCCCCAATTTGGACCCGCGCGAGGATATTTATTCCGTTAGAAACCCCTGCCGCTCCATGCCAAAGACTAAACGCTCCTGCAACAGCGCCGCCTTCGGGTAGCAGTCCTACCGCATCAATAGCCGTACTAGCAGCGCCTTTGGCGAGGGCACTTTGGACGCATGGATTCTTGTACCAAGGCGTCCCGTTGTTTGGGGCTACTGTGGGTTTGCCCGGGCCCGAAGGCACCAGCCCCGCGCAGGCATAAAGCGTCAAACAGGACGAGGGAGTAGTAACGACGCCACTGCAACCGGAAGCGCTGGGATCGGTGTCACAAGACACATAGAGAGACGTGCACTCTATGCTATCTGTGTCAGGGTCGGGTACGCATGTTGGAGCCAGACCGCTGGGATCGAGCAAGTTGGCCGGGTCGTTCAGGGCATAGGCGTAACGGTTGAAGCTCTGCGGGTTGGTGAGGTCGTAGCTGCCCGCATAGAGATCCGGACTCATCCATCGACCCACGTTGGTCGAGAATTGGCGGTACTGCGCGTGTTCGCTGTTGTCTTCCAGATCGCGATCCATCAGGGCAAAGTCATGCTGGTCGCCGTTGTCACCGCTCGGCGTGTGGTCGTCTGCCCAGGGCAGCGATGCGATGGATATCAGCACCGACCCATTGTAGCTGGTGCGCATCCGCTCCGTGCCCAGCCAGTTCTGATGCTCAAAGTCGGTCTGGCCGCCAATGCGGAAGGCAATCGGCGAGGAATCCGTGTACGCGTTCGACTCGACAAAACCATGACTGGCAGCCGCCCAGTTGGAGACCCGCCGCCCGAAGATGTCCCAGACAAACTCGTACGTCCCCCGCGTGGGCGCGATCCGCACCCGCTGGTTCAAGCTGTCATAGTAGTAGGTCGCCGTCGCTCCACTGTCAACCGAGATCAGGTTGCCGTCGGCATCGTAGGAGTAACCGTGGAATGTGTCATTGGCTACATTGCCAACCAGATCGTTGGCAAAGCCGGATGTGCTGATGATGTTGTTTCCTTGATTGAAGCTGATGCTGAGAGAAGGACCGCCCTGGGGAGCATTCTGCGTCCACCGGTTGCCATACCGGTCGTAACCATAGGTGAAGTTTTGCACCGTGCCCTGGGTTACGGTCCGTGCCGTCAACCGGTCCAACTCATCGTATCCGAAACTGTTGCACACATCGAGCACCGTATCACAGGTTTGCGTCACATGCGTCCCCAACCTGACCGCAGGAATTTGTGCGTCAGACGGGACTGGTGCTTTTAGGAAACAGTTCTGAAAGTACCAGTCCCGTCTGACGCACAAATTCCTGACGCACAAATTCCGACCATCAATAATCTCCCCCACTTACTACCAGACCCGCCCGTACTGGATTCCGATCCACATACGCGAGTGCCGTCCACAGATGACCGGCACCCAAACTACAAGCAAAGAAGCGATTCTGCCAAAGATG
>Ga0302324_100030069_pt1 | contig 10270 bp, 9 predicted proteins | sample Palsa_T0_1_FD_201949 | JGI IMG/M metagenome (GOLD analysis project Ga0302324, IMG submission 201949) | Peat permafrost microbial communities from Stordalen Mire near Abisko, Sweden - Palsa_T0_1 | ecosystem: Environmental > Terrestrial > Soil > Palsa > Peat permafrost | place: Sweden: Abisko... | reverse complement strand
GCCGGGCGGATCGGCCGGATCGCAGCGATTGCCTGCATGCTCGGGCTGGCCGTCTTCCAGGCCACCCGCTGACCGGGTCTCAGCCGTGCAGGACCAGGACTACGAACAGCACGCCGACCACGATGGCCACGACGAATGCGAAGCCGACGGCCGCCGCCAGTTGCAGCAGTTGCGTCACAAAGCTGACCAGGGCGGCGTTGATGACGACGACCAGGAAGGCGATCGCCAGCAGTAAGGCGAGGACCGCAACTTCGCCTGCCGGGTGAGCTGACGGGAGGACGCCGGCCGCCGCATGGCGGGTCCCGGCGTGTGCGATTGCTGCGGCAAAGCGAGGGAATATAGTTGACATGGAAATTCCCGGTGTGTGAGCGCTGGATGTTTCCGGGCGGGCACCCTCGCTAGCTCCGGGGGTGCCCGTGATGTATTTCCGGCCCGCAGTGCGTACGTTCTGTCGTGCACGGCGGGCCCCGTGGACGCGCCCAGAGATGAGCTCTCATTACTCACCGCTCCTTCAGTTAATATTCACTTGAGTTATTAACGATCAAGCCGTTTGGCTTACTCGCCTTAAGTTTGCTTGTACCCTCGGCAGGATCTGGCCACTCGTCCTAAGCCTTAGCTTGGGCAACCTACACAGCGACGCCCTGCGGGCGAGTGAGCTGCCATTTTGTGCGCTAACTGTAGTTTCAGCACCTAGATGGGATGGTATTAGATGTTCACCTGGATACTGAACTTCAGATGAATAGAGGCATGAGGTGGAGAGCAAGCTTGATCCACGTCAGATCCTCGCGCGACGCCTGCGTGAGCTCAGGGAAGCCAGCTGGCCGGACATGAAGGTCACCCAACCTCAGCTTGCCCGGGCGATGGGCGGGGACCGGTCGCTGAGCGTAGCGCTGATCTCCTCGTGGGAATCGCACGCCAATCCGAAGATCCCGCCGATTCCCCGGCTTGCGGCGTACGCGACATTCTTCGCCACCCCCCGCTCGGTCGACGGACCAGTGCCGCGCTTGCTGAACCTGAGTGAACTGACCGACGAGGAGCAGCACGCCAGGAGCGACCTGGAGCGAGAGCTACTGCGTCTGCGCGGCGCCGCGATGCGCTCGGCGGACACGAGCGCGCTGCGCTCCATGGGCGTCGCCGCGCCCCGCGCGCCGGTTGTCGCTGAAGCCGATCAGCTAGCGGATGCCCTGAACGAAGGACTGTGGCGCTTCGGCGATGGCAGACCCGTCACCATCGTGTGCGCCCAGTTGCCCGCCGAGCTACTGGCGCGAATGCCTTACTCCGACCCAGCCGACCCTACGCGTCTGGGCCTCGACGAGTTCGCGGCCGACCAGACGTCTGAGTACATCGCCCTCTACACCTATGCGGACCTCGACGCACTGTTCGAGCTCTACGGTCACGTCCGTGCCGCCAATCCGGTCAATCAGGTCAACCTGCGCGCTGCGAACCAGCTCAAGCCTGACGATTACACCACTCACCTGGTCTCCCTCGGCGGGACCGACTGGAACGTCGCCACCGGCTCGGTCCTCGATCGGCTCGGGCTACCGGTGCGGCAGGTAGCCGACTGGGACTCGCCGGAAGGTCCCTACTTTGAAATAGGCGAGGGCACAAGCGCGGTCCGGCATCACCCGCGGGTGGATTGGTCGGGAAAGCAGAAGATCTTGCGCGAGGACGTCGCGCTGTTCTCCCGGGGGCCGAATCCGTACAACCGGATGCGGACTGTCACTCTCTGCAGCGGGATGCACGGAAGCGGTAGCTACGGTGCCGTCCGGGCGCTGACCGACGCCCGGTTCCGCGACCGGAACGGGGAGTACGTGCGATCACGGTTCGGAGACAGCCAGCCATTCTGCATCCTGACCCGGGTAACCGTTGAAAACGGCATTCCGCTGACCCCTGACTGGACCGAGCCGACGACCCGGCTCTTCGAATGGTCCGCCGAACAGCCGTGAAGGAGATCAGCAGCGAGGACCACCACGGCTCGCATCGTGGTCTGCTGGGGAAGCCAGACGAGCCGTCCGCAGGCAGAGTTCAGGTTGAGGCGGGCGGGGCCCGGGTTGACGCGATCATCGTGCCGACTGTCCGCCACCCCAGGTTTCTCATGGACGCCGCAGGCACCGCGGCGTCCATGGACTGCCCGCTGGTCACCCTGCACAGCACGAAATGGACGAGCGCGCGGGAAGCGGCGCGGCTGCTTCCCGCGCAGGTCAGCCTGATTGCCATCGACATGCCCGGTCGAGCGGACCTCCGGCTGCCGGAATCGGACAGCGCACGCCTGCTGACAGGCACCAGGTTCGATCGGATGAAGGACACCAGCACCAAGCGCAACCTCGCGCTGATGCTCTGTCACATGGTCGGCTGGGAACGCATCGTCTTCCTCGATGACGACATTCGTATCCGCGACCCAGATCAGCTGACGCACGCTTCCGGTCTGCTGGGCGCCTATAACGCAGTGGGCCTTACGATTGGCGGCTATCCCGACAACTCGGTGGTGTGCCACGCTTACCGCATCGTCGGCGGCAAGCAGGAGTCGTTCGTCGGCGGCGGGGCGCTGGTCGTGGGGACGACGCGCAGTCGCTCGTTCTTTCCCGACATCTACAACGAAGACTGGTTCTACTTGCTCGACGCCAGGAAGGGACTGCAGCCGCTTGCTGCCAGCGGGGAGGCGGTCCAGCGTCCGTACGATCCCTTCCGGACACCGGACCGCGCGCGAGCCGAGGAACTCGGTGACGTGCTCGCCGAGGGGACATTCTGGCTGCTGGACCAGGGCTGCTCCGTGGCGGACGCGGACGAGGCGCACTGGGCAGCGTTCCTGCAGAGGCGCAGCAGGTTCATCATGGACGTGCTGGGCATGGTCGAGCGATCAGCCATCGAGTCGGCTGAGAAGGCCCGCATGGTGGCGGCGCTCAAGGCGGCGCGCGGTCGCCTTGCCTGTATCACGCCGATTCTGTGCCTGGACTACATGCGAGCATGGACGGCGGACTGGTACCGATGGCAAGACCACTTTGACAGCCTCGGCACGGACATGCCGCTTGACTCCGCGCTCAACTCGCTCACCAGGCAGAACAGGCCGTCCTTGGCGTGGCGAGCCCGAATCCTGCAGGAATGCGTCTCGGTCAGGTAGGCCGGCCAGGAAGTATGCGCAGGCGGCCGTCGCCGACCGCGGGGTCTCGTGCGCGCCGACCTGGACACCCTCGCCACCGCGCTCTATGCCCGCGACTAGTCCTGAGCGGGGTCGGCGACGGGGTTGGGCGCGGCGCCTCCGTACCGGCGGTCCCTGCTCGCGAAGATCTCGCACGCGTGCCACAGGTGGCGGCGGTCGAAGTCGGGAAAGAGCGTGTCAAGGAACACCAGTTCGGCGTAAGCGGACTGCCAGATCAGGAAGTTGGACATCCGCTGCTCGCCGGAGGACCGGACGAACAGGTCGACATCGGGTATGCCAGGCTCGTCGAGGTAGCGGGCGAACACCCGCTGGTCGATCCGGTCGGCGCGCAGCTTCCCGGCCGCGACGTCGGCCGCGATCGCCGCCGCCGCGTCGGCGATCTCGGCACGTCCGCCGTAGTTGACGCAGAACTGCAGGGTGAGCACCGAGTTGCCTGCGGTCATCTGCTCGGCGTCCTCAAGCTCGCTGATAACGCTGCGCCACAAACGGGGGCGCCGGCCAGCCCAGCGCACCCGCACGCCCATCTCGTTCAGCTGATCGCGGCGGCGCCGGATCACGTCGCGGTTGAAGCCCATCAGGAAACGCACCTCGTCCGGCGAGCGCCGCCAGTTCTCGGTGGAGAACGCGTACGCCGACAAGTACGGGATGCCCAGCTCGATCGCTCCCATGATCACGTCGAACAGCGCGAACTCGCCCCGCTTGTGGCCTTCCGTCCGCGGCAGATCGCGCTGCTTGGCCCAGCGACCGTTGCCGTCCATCACCAAGGCCACGTGCCGGGGCACGAAGGCCGCCGGGATAGCGGGCGGGCGGGCGCCATCGGGGTGCGGGTAAGGCGGCCGGACCTGGCTCGTCACGGGTACCGCCCGCGGCTCGTCACGGGTACCGCGCAGAGGCTACTCACGCGTGCTCCACGTGCCGGAGCGAGCGGATCGAGTGCTCCAGGTGCCACTGCAGGTAAGCGGCCACCAGCCCGCTGCACTCAACCTGATGCCGGCGCTCGCTGGCATCGGCGTGCGGCCAGTCACCGCTCATCAGGGCACTCATCAGCGCGATCGTCTGCGCCGACGGAGTCGCGGCGCCCGCCGCCCGGCACGACTGGCAGACCAGCCCACCCGCCGATATCGCGAACGCGCGGAAGGTGCGCGGCGGCCGGACCGACCGGCCGACGGCAGCCGGATCAGGTTCCGCCATGGATTCGAGTCCCCGCCCTGGCGCTGGCACCGGCCCTTGCGCTGGCACCGGCCCTTGCGCTGGCACCGGCCCATACTCGGGCACCGGCCCATACTCGGGCACCGGCCCTGGGTCGCGCACTGGCCCCGGCTCCGGATCTGAGCCGGGCACTGGCCCCGGCTCCGGATCTGGGCGCGGCGCCCGCGTCCCGCAGATCGCGCATTCGTCCAGGGCGGGCGCGTATCCCGCGACGGCGAGCGAGCGCAGCAGATAGGCGTCGAGCACGAGCCGCGGGTCATGAGCGCCCTCCCCCAGCGCCCGCAGCCCGCCGACGAGCAGCAGGAACTGCCGCAGCGCCGGCTCCTTCTCCACCGGGGTGAACCGCTCCGCGGTCTCCAGCATCGCCGTGCCCGTCGTGTACCGGGGGTAGTCCGACGCCAGCGGCTCCCCGTACGGCCGCAAGGTCTCGGCCTGGGTGATCACATCAAGCGAGCGCCCGGTGTAGAGCAGCAGATCGACATGAGTAAACGGCTCCAGCCGCGCCCCGAACCTCGACTTCGTCCGCCGCACGCCCTTGGCCACCGCGCGTACCCGCCCGGTCCGCCGGGTCAGCAGGGTAACGATCCGGTCGGCCTCGCCCAGCTTCTGGGTACGCAGCACGATGCCGTCGTCGCGGTAGATGCTCACCGGGCCATTGTCCCGCACCGCCGTGATCCAGCGACCCGGCTCGCGCGGCGACGGCGCGGCGGACATTGGCCGGGCGGAACGCGGCCTCATCAAGCTGTCCGGCGCACCGGCTGTCCGGCGCACTGCCTGTCCGGCGAACCGGCTGTCCGGCGAACCGGCTATCCGGCGTACTGCGCTTCGCCGTTGCCGAACGACCAGTTCTCCTTCGGTACTTCGACAAGGCTGATGAACACGTCCTCGCGGCGCAGCCCCAGCCGCTGGTGCAGGCCGTCCGCGACCGCCCGGTAGAAGGCCCGCTTGACGTCCACAGTGCGGCCGGCGTTCAGCGTCACCTGGATGAGCACGCAGTCCTCGGTCCGCCTGATCCCGAGATACCCCGGGTCGGCCACGAAGTTCTCGCGCGGATGCTCGGTGATCACCTGGAACCTGTCGTCTGCCGGAACCCCGAGCGTCTCGATCATGGCTTCGTAGACGACAGCACCGATCTCGCCCCGGTAGTCCGCGGGCTTGCCCTGGACGAGGTCAACACGCACGAACGGCACGGGTTCACCTTGCCTTGCGTACAGCCGTCGCGCAAGGGAGCGGCTTCCCCGCGCGTTCAGGCCCGGTTGGCGAGCGTGGCCAGACCCTCGCCGGCGAGGTCCGGGTGGACAGCTTTGCGGCCCGTCATGGCCAGGATCAGCGAGATCAGCGGGCCGGATACTTCGGGTCCGTCGCCGTGCGCCCACTCGACGTCGGTTGCCCGCAGCCGCAGGCCGGCGATCCGCCGTTTCGCTCCGATCAGCAGGTTCGAGTTCTTCCAGCTGTCGGCGACGGCCACCAGGGCATCCTGCGGCGACTGGTGCCGCTGGCCGAGCGGGCGGCGGATGTCCTCGCCGTGCACGACGATCTCGCCCAGCATGGCCATCACCGGCGCGGGCGGGTGGTTGGTGGTCGAGGTCCGGGCCCGCAGGCGGCGAACCAGCTCGTCCGGACCGATCGCAGCCAGCCGCCTGGCGCCCCGGTCGGCGAAGACGCTGAACCTGAAGCCAGCCGAGATCATCTCCTTGTAGAAGTTCGCCGGGGTCTGCTCGGCGGCGGCCAGGATGTGGCCGGCGGTGTCCTGGACTGACCAGCCTTCGCACCAGGAGGCCGCCGCCCACTGGCCGGGCGTCAGGGCGGCCAGGGTATCCGCCATCTGGGCTCGCTCGGAGTGGATGCACTTCCAGGTTTCGTCGGACTTCATGCCTGATCCCCTGTCGCTGTGCTCGGTGCTCATCGGCCCGGTGGCCCGGCTTGCCGCCTTGCTGACGTGAATGGCTGCGCTGACCCAACGGTGGCATCTTGCCGTACACCTGATACGACGAACGGGAAGCGGCCGATCGACACGCAGGCGCTTCCGGCCGCCCAGCGTCCAGCGTTCCGCCTTGTTCGGGTGGTGCCAGGTGGCCCCATTCCCACCCCGGGCGGGTGGCGTCCGGGCTCGGCACGCTCGCCCTCCCGCAGTGCGTTTGTGACTTAACGTGCTTGGACAGTTACTCATTGGCAGAAGTGTCCGCGTACAGCGGTGCCTGCCGCGGGCACGTCCAGAGCCGGGGGGCCACATGCGCGGAACAACGGGTCGGTCAGCCGCGATGCGGAAGGTTCGTCGCCGGCACGTCCGGCACGCCCGGCACGCCCGGGCCAGCCTGGCTGTCACTGTGGCCGGCCTGCTGGCCGGGACCGTGGCGCTGGCCGGGCCGGCCAGCGCCAGCCCAGCCCGCTACAGTCCCGGCCGCCACGACGCCCGGCATGCGCGCACCCTGAGCAGCAGGAGAGGTTCCGGGCCGGCCTCCAGGGCCGGGTCCGCCAGCGCGGGTACCGCCTACGTCGCCAACTGGGGGTCCGGGACGGTGACCCCGATCGCGACCGCCACCAGCACCCCCGGAGCCGCGATCACCGTCGGGGATCTCCCCGATGCGATCGCGATCACGCCGGACGGCAGGACCGCCTACGTCGCCAACTGGGACTCCGGGACGGTGACCCCGATCGCGACCGCCACCAGCACCCCCGGAGCCGCGATCACCGTCGGAAGCGAACCCGAGGTGATCGCGATCACGCCGGACGGCACGACCGCCTACGTCGCCAACCAGGGCGCGGGTACGGTCACCCCGATCACCACCGCCACCAACACCGCCGGGCCGCCGATCGCCGTCGGAGGCGATCCCACCAACATCGCGATCACTCCGGACGGCAAGACCGCCTACGTCACCAATTTCGGCTCGAAGACAGTGACTCCGATCACGACCGCCACCAACACCGCCGGGGCGCCGATCAGCACCGGAGGCGATCCGCTGGCGATCGCGATCACTCCGGACGGCAAGACCGCCTACGTCACCAACGACGGCACGGCGACGGGGACGGTCACCCCGATCACCACCGCCACCAACACGGCAGGCAGCCCGATCACCGTCGGAGCCGCTCCGCTCAGCATCGCGATCACTCCGGACGGCAAGACCGCCTACGTCGCCAACTACGCCTCGGGGACGGTCACCCCGATCACCACCGCCACCAACACCGCCGGCAGCCCGATCACCGTCGGCAGCGGCCCCGGCACGATGGCGATCACGCCGGACGGCTCGACCCTCTACGTCGCCAACTGGGACTCCGGGACGGTCACCCCGATCACCACCGCCACCAACGCGGCCGGCACCCCGATCACCGTCGGCAGCGGCCCCGGTTCGATCGCGATCACGCCGGACGGCTCGACCGCCTACGTCACCAACGGCGTCTCGGTGACCCCGATCGCGACCGCCACCAGCGCCGCCGGCACCCCGATCACCGTCGGCAACGAGCCCCAGGCGATCGCGATCACGCCCGCGCCGACCGGGCCGCAGCCGCCGACCCGGGTCACCGCCGTCCCCGGCGACGCCACCGCCGCGGTGTCCTGGACCGCCCCGGCCAGCCTCGGCACCGGCACCCTGACCGGCTACACCGCCACCGCCGCACCCGGCGGCGCCACCTGCACCACCACCGGCGCCACCACCTGCACCATCACCGGCCTGGCCAACGGCACCACGTACACCATCACCGTCGTCACCGACGCCACCACCGGCGACTCATCCGCCAGCGCCCCCGTCACCGTCACCCCAACTTCCGGCACAGGCCAGACCGGGCCGATCGTCTCCGGTTACCACGCCACCAAATGCGTCGACGACAGCCGCGACTCCAGCGTGAACGACACCCCCGTGGTCATCGGCGACTGCGACGGCAGCCCGGAGCAGAACTGGACCATCGAACCCGGCGGCACGATCCAGCTCAACGGCAAGTGCATGGACATCTACCGCGACGAGAAAAGCAACAAGGCCCCGGTCGAGCTCTGGACCTGCACGGGCGGCGCCAACCAGCAATGGAGGGCCGTCAGCGGCACCCTGGTCAACCCGGTCTCCGGCAAATGCCTCGACGACCCCAGGTTCAACACCGCAGACGGCACCCAGCTGGAGATCTACACCTGCAACGGCGGCGTCAACCAGCAATGGAAGCTACCTGAGCTGCAGGAACGGCCCGGCCAGACCCCTGCCCGGGCTGTCCCTGCCCGGGCAGGGACAGCCCGCGCCCGCGACTAGGCAGCCGGTCAGCCGGTGCAGCCGGTGATCGAGCCGACAGGCTCGCAGTTGTCGGGGCTGTTGCCGCGCACGGGGGAACTGGTCAACCTGGTGATGGCGCCGCCGGGGGCGCCGATGCCACCAGCGGTGGCTGAGATGTTGCCGATGATCGCGGTACCCGTCGCCGCAATCCACCCAGAGTCGTTGTAGATGCCGCCGCCAGACTCGCCGGCGTAGTTGCCGGAGACTGTGTCGTCCGTAAGGCTCAGCTCGCCAGGGGGACTGCCCTCGGGGGGTTCGTCGTCGATGCCGCCGCCATATGCGCTGGCCTTGTTGCCGGCCACCGTGGTGTCGGTGAAACTGGCGGACGTACCGTTGACGAGGTAAATGCCAGCGCCATCTTGCGCGCTGTTCCCCCGGAAGACAGTGCCGGACACGCCCACTTGGTTGTAGCTCTCGTAGAGGCCGCCGCCCTGGAGAGCGTGGTTGTCAAGAATCTCGCTGCCCGACAGGCCAATGTATTGATAGCTGTAGATGCCGCCTCCGTCCGTGGCGCTGTTGTCGCGCAGCACGCTGTCCGAGATGGACGTTCCGTTAGCAGGATCGCTCATGACGGCGCCGCCGTCAGCGGCCGTGTTCCCGGTGAACGTGGAATGAATGATCTCCGCGTTGCCGAACTCGAAGATGGCGCCGCCGGAACCGGCCGAGTTCCCGGTGAAGGTGGCACCGTTCACCGAGAGAAAGGCACCCCAGAAGGCCTCGTCGATGGCGCCGCCGCTACCGCTGGCACCGGTCGTATTGTCGGTGAAGGTGCCGCCGTTCACCGTGAGGCTGTTGAAGTCGTAACCGTTGAGCAGGATCGCGCCGCCGCCGCCGTCGCGGAAGTTCAGCCCGTTGATGGTGACGTTGCCGGTGTTCACCTGCAGGAGCGGGGGCGGCGTGCCGGGCGCGGAGATGCCCTGCAGCGTCGCGGAGTTGCCGTCGATGACCAGATCGACGCTGACCGCCGGCAGGCCGTCGGCCAGGCTGTACACGCACCCGCTGGCTAGCCCCAGCGTCTCGCCGCTGGTGACGGCGTTCATCGCGCTGACCAGCGCGCTGGCGCTGCACGGCACGGCGACCACGGCGGCCGGCGACTGCGCCGCCCGGGCGGCGCCCGGGCCGGCCGCCACGATCGCGCCGCCCGCGACGATGCCCGCCACTGTTCTGGCCAGTTTTCTCACCATGTACCCGATACCCCCGTATACGAGTAAGACAATATGACTTGCCCCGTAATGGCGGCACCCTGCTGCGGGCAGCCTACTGGCCGGCCGTTTCTAAGGGACAATAAAACAATACACGCTGCCCAGCGTATGACGACCCGGCCATCACGCCAGTATTAGCGTCGAACCGTAACACGGCGCCGTCAAATCACCAGGCTGGCCGGAACGCAAAGACAAATCCGCCGGGCAATTTCCTGGTAAACTCACCATATCAATGCCTGGTAAATCCGCCTGAACTGCATTTCGTGCGAACGGACCTGTCGCTGGTCCGCTCATGGCAGGTTCCCGGCCGCTTTCCGGTAGTCCTGCAGCCAGCCGAAGGAATCCTCGGCCCGGCCGGTCGACGGGCGGTACTCCAGGCCGACCGCGCCCTGGTAGTCCTTGCGGCCGATGTGATCAAGGACGAACCGGTAGTTGACCTCGCCGGTGCC
>Ga0302324_100030068_pt1 | contig 10271 bp, 5 predicted proteins | sample Palsa_T0_1_FD_201949 | JGI IMG/M metagenome (GOLD analysis project Ga0302324, IMG submission 201949) | Peat permafrost microbial communities from Stordalen Mire near Abisko, Sweden - Palsa_T0_1 | ecosystem: Environmental > Terrestrial > Soil > Palsa > Peat permafrost | place: Sweden: Abisko... | reverse complement strand
AGCTGCAGCCGTGAGGCGGTGTCGCGATCGACGACCACGTCGAGCTCGAGCCCGTTCTGCTGCTGGTCGGAATTGACATCGGTCAGCTGCGGCACGCTTTGCAACGCATCGGATAGCTTCGGCGCCCATTTGTAGAGTTCGGCGATGCTGTCCGCCTGCAGCGTGTATTGATACTGCGCATTGCTTTGGCGGCCGCCGACGCGAATGTCCTGCACGGATTGCAGGAACAAGCGGGCGCCGGCAACTTGATTGAGCTTCGGACGCAAGCGACCGATGACTTCGTCTGCGGAGAGCTTGCGCGCAGACTTCGCCTTCAGCGCGACGAAGATGAAGCCGCTGTTGGTCTGCGCGCCGCCCGCCGAACCGCCACCGGTGAAGCCGACGACGGTATCGACCGCCGGATCTGCTTTCACGATACGCATGAATTGACGCAGTTTCTGCGACATCGCCTGGAAGGATATCGCCTGGTCGGCCTGAATGCCGCCATTGAGTCGTCCGGTGTCCTGCTGTGGAAAGAAGCCCTTCGGGATAACAATGTAGAGGTAGATGTTGAAGACCACGGTCGCGAGGAGCAGGAACATCACGAAGCCGCGATTGCGAAACGCCCACTGCAACGTGCGTGCATAGCCATCGCGCATGGCGTCGAAGATGCGCTCGCTTTGTTTGAAAAGCTTGCCCTGCTCGGATTCTTTTTTTTGCGTGATGAGGCGCGAGCACATCATCGGCGTTGTGGTGAGCGAGACGAGTAACGATACCAGCACCGCGACCGACAGCGTGATCGAGAATTCGCGGAACAGCCGTCCGACGATGCCCCCCATGAGAAGAATCGGAATGAAGACGGCGACCAGCGACAGGCTCATCGACAGCACCGTGAAGCCGACCTCGCGCGCGCCTTGAATCGCCGCCTCGAAGCGTGGCATGCCGGCCTCAACGTGTCGGGTGATGTTTTCGAGCACCACGATCGCATCGTCGACTACGAAGCCGGTGGCGACGATGAGCGCCATGAGCGACAGGTTGTCGAGGGAGTAGTTGAGGAGATACATCGCTCCAAAGGTGCCGAAAAGCGAGATCGGCACGGCGACCGCCGGCACCAAAGTCGCGCGCCCGTTTCTCAGGAACAGGAACACGACCAGTACCACGAGCGCGATGGCGACCAAGAGCGTGCGCTCGACGTCATGCAGCGAGGCACGGATGGTCGTGGTGCGATCGTTGGCTACAATGACGTCAATGTCAGTCGGGATAGACGCTTTGAGAGCTGGAATGAGCGCCGTTACGCGATCGACGGTATCGATGATGTTGGCGTTGGGCTGACGGTAGAGGATGACGAGCACGGCCGGCTTGCCGTTTGAGAGGCCAAGGTTGCGCACGTTCTCCACTGAATCGAGAATTTCGGCCACGTCTGACAAGCGCACCGCCGCGCCGTTGCGGTAGGCGACCACGAGGCTGCGATATTCGGCGGCATGGCTTGCCTGATCGTTGGTGTAAATCTGGAAACGCTGACCGCCGATATCCACGGAGCCTTTTGGCGTATTGGCGTTTGCTGCGGCGAGCGCCGCGCGTACATCCTCAAGACCGATGCCGTATTTGAAGAGCGCGCTGGGGTTGAGCTCGACGCGCACCGCCGGCAGAGAACTGCCGCCGACCGTTACCTGGCCAATGCCGCTCACCTGCGAGAGCTTCTGCGACAGGATGGTATCGGCGGCATCGTAGAGCTGACCGGCGGTGAGAGTCTCGGAAGTGAGCGCGAGAATCATGATTGGCGCGTCCGCCGGATTCACCTTGCGGTAGGTTGGATTGCTGCGCAACGCGGTGGGCAGATCGGCACGCGCCGCATTGATCGCCGCCTCGACATCGCGCGCGGCGCCGTCGATATCGCGGTCAAGTCCGAACTGCAGCGTGATGCGCGTTGCGCCCGCCGAGCTCGAGGAGGTCATCTCGGTCACATCCGCGATCTGCCCAAGATGCCTCTCGAGCGGTGTCGCGACGGTTGCGGCCATGACGTCAGGACTTGCGCCTGCCATCTGCGCCTGCACCGAGATGGTTGGAAAATCCACCTGCGGCAGTGGTGAGACCGGCAGCCGGAAATATGCGATGGCCCCGGCGAGCGCAAGACCGATCGTCAGCAACGTGGTCGCGACCGGGCGGCGGATAAACGGCTCTGACGGGCTCATTGGGCCGGCGCTCCACTCGGCACCGGCGGCGTACCGCGCGTGCCCATGATGCGTTGCTCGAGGCGGTCAAAGTAGAGATAGATCACCGGCGTGGTGAAGAGCGTCAGGAGCTGGCTCAGAATGAGGCCGCCGACGATTGTGATGCCCAGCGGATGACGCAGCTCATGACCAGTGCCCGTGCCGAGCATGAGTGGCAGCGCGGAAAGGAGCGCCGCCATCGTCGTCATGAGAATGGGCCGGAAGCGCAGCAGCGAGGCGTGATAGATCGCATCACGCGCACTCATCCCCTGCTCACGCTCCGCGACCAGCGCGAAGTCGATCATCATGATGGCATTTTTCTTGACGATGCCAATCAAGAGGATGATGCCTATGATGCCGATGACGCCGAGGTCGCTGCCGGCAAAGAGCAGCGCGAGGAGCGCACCCACGCCTGCCGACGGCAGCGTTGACAGAATCGTGATCGGATGGATGAAGCTCTCGTAAAGCACGCCGAGCACAATGTAGACAGTGACGATGGCGGCCATGATCAGGAAGAGCTCATTGCCGAGTGTTGCCTGAAAGGCAAGCGTTGCGCCCTGGAAGCTCGTCATGACGCTCGCCGGCAGGCCAATGTCCGTCTCCGCCTTCTTAATCGCATCAACGGCATCGCCGAGAGCCGCGCCTGGCGCGAGATTGAAGGAGATGGTGGTCGCAGGAAACTGACCGAGATGGTCAATCGACAGCGGCGCGGTGCGCTCGGAAACCTTGACGAGCGCTGACAGCGGTACCTGACCGCCGACCGCGGTGGCGGAAGGCAGGTAAATCGTGCCGAGCGAGTCAAGCGAGGCGATCAGCGAGGAATCCGCCTGCAAAATCACGCGGTACTGATTGGACTGCGTGAAGATGGTCGAGACGATACGTTGGCCGAAGGCATCATAGAGTGCGTTGTCGACCGTAGCCGGCGTGATGCCAAAGCGTCCTGCGGTATCGCGGTCGATCGTCAAATATGCAGAGAGGCCCTGGTTCTCCTGGTCGCTGGCGACATCCGCCAGCTGCGGCAGCTGCTGCAGGCGATCGACGAGCTTGGGTACCCAGGTATTGAACTCGGCGGGATTGGCATCCTCCAGATCGAACTGGTACTGCGTGCGGCTCACCGTGTCGTCGATCGACAGATCCTGCACCGGCTGCATGTAGATGGATATGCCGGTGATGTCCGCCGTTTCCTGCTGCAGGCGGCGGATGATATCGCTCGCCGAATCGTGACGATCGGACACAGGCTTCAGATTGATCAGCATCCGGCCGCTGTTAAGCGTGATGTTCGTGCCGTCAACCCCGATGAATGACGTGAGGCTGACGACGTCCTTGTCTTTGAGGATCGCGGCCGCCATGCGCTCCTGCCGTTCCGCCATGTCGCCGTAGGAGACCGATTGCGGCGCCTCGCTGATGACCTGGATGACGCCCGTGTCCTGCACCGGGAAGAAGCCCTTCGGGATAAAAATATAGAGGAGGATCGTGACGACGAGGGTGGCGATTGCCACGGCGAGCGTGAGGGGCTGGTGCTCGAGAACCCAGTTGAGCGCCTGTGCGTAGCGATCGATGAGCGCCTGGAACTTCTCGTTCGACCAGCGCGCGATGCCTGTTTCTTGTTCCGGCGGCCTATGGCGCAATAGTTTCGCGCACATCATGGGTACGAGTGTCAGAGAGACTACCGCCGAGAGGATGATCGTGACGGCGAGCGTGATGGCAAATTCGTGGAACAGGCGGCCGACGACATCGCCCATGAAGAGGAGGGGTATCAGCACCGCGATCAGCGAGACCGTCAACGACACAATCGTGAAGCCGATCTCGCCAGCGCCCCGCAATGCCGCCTCGAGGGGTGCGAGTCCCTGCTCGACGTAGCGCGAGATGTTTTCGATCATGACGATGGCATCATCAACGACAAAGCCGGTGGCAATCGTGAGCGCCATCAGCGACAGATTGTTCAGGCTGAAGCCAAAGAGATACATCGCTCCGAGCGTGCCGACGAGCGACAGCGGCACCGAGAGGCTCGGAATGACGGTGGCCGCGATGCTGCGCAGAAAGAGAAAGATCACGAGCACCACGAGGATCACCGCGAGCGTCAGCTCGAATTCAACGTCGTGCACCGAGGCGCGGATGGTGTTGGTGCGATCCGTGAGTATCGAAACCTCAACGGCTGCCGGTAATGTGCTCGAGACCGCGGGCAAAAGCTGCTTGATGCGATCGACAACCTGGATGACGTTGGCGCCCGGCTGGCGCTGAATATTGAGAATAATGCCGGGTGTGTTATTTACCCAACCAGCGAGGTAGCTGTTCTCCGCGGCTTGTTTGACGTCGGCCACGTCTGAGAGGCGCACGGGATTGCCGTTCTTGTAGGCAATAATGATGCTCTTGTAGGAGTCTGCGCTTTCAATCTGATCGTTCGCGTTCAGAGTCCAGGAGCGCGCGGGCCCATCGAGCGTGCCCTTGGGCGCGTTGACATTGGCGTTGCTGATGGTGGTGCGCAGGTCATCAATATTGAGCCCGTAGGCGGCGAGGGCGAGGATGTTGGCGATCACGCGCACGGCCGGGCGCTGCCCGCCGCTGACGCTGACGAGGCCAACGCCTTCGACCTGCGAGATCTTCTGCGCCATGCGGGTATCGGCGAGATCCTCAAGTTGCGTGAGTGGCAGTGTCTTTGAGGTAATGCCGAGGGTGAGGATGGGTGCATCCGCCGGATTGACTTTGGCGTAGATGGGCGGCGCCGGCAGATCGGAGGGCAGCAGATTCCCGGCGGCGTTGATTGCTGCCTGAACTTCCTGCTCGGCGATATCCAGGCTCAGAGTCAGGTTGAATTGCAGCGTGATCACTGAGGAGCCGCCGGAGCTCGTCGAGGACATCTGATTGAGTCCGGGCATCTGTCCGAACTGCACTTCAAGCGGTGCCGTCACCGCGGAGGTCATGACCTCGGGGCTCGCTCCGGGATAGAAGGTCTGCACCTGGATGGTTGGATAGTCGACTTCGGGCAGTGCGGAGAGCGGCAGGAAGCCGTAGGCGACGATACCCACCAGCAAAATCGCCAGCATCAGGAGCGAGGTGCCGACCGGGCGCAGAATGAAAATTCGCGACGGGTTCATCCGTCGAACCTACTGCGCGGCGGGTGGATTGCCGGAGGTCTTCCCCTTAGCGCCTTGACGGTGCTGGTGTTGCCCGGAACCTGCAGCCGCGGTGCTGCTGTTCTGGCGCATTAGCACCTTTGCCCCATCCTTCAGCTTGTCGGCGCCGTCGATCACCACCTGCTCGCCCGGCTTCAGGCCCTGCGTCACCACGATGTTGGTTGCATCGCCGGGCCCCAGCGTGATCTTGCGCACGCTCACCGTCTGCTGCGGGCCGATCACGTAAACATAGGTTCCCGGCGCGCCTCTTTGTACTCCGGCCTGCGGGATCAGCGTCGCGTTGTGCAGCGTATTCAGCAGCAGGCCGATGTTCACGAACTGGTTCGGAAAAAGCGTCTCGTCGTCGTTCTGAAAGATCGCCTTGAGTTTTACCGTTCCCGTGGTCGGATCGATTTGATTATCGACCGTCTGCAGCGTACCGGTCGCAAGCTTGGTGGTATTGCTGCGGTCATAGGCTGTGACCGGCAGGGTGTTGCCCGCGTGCAGCTGTTGCTGAAGTGCCGGGATCTGATCCTCCGGCAGCGTGAATACCGCGGTAATCGGTTTGAGTTGAGTGACCACGACGAGGCCGTTGGGCTCGGCCGGTGTCACATAGTTGCCGAGCGTCACCTGCTGCAGGCCGACGCGCCCCGCGATCGGTGAGACGATGTGGCAATAAACAAGGTTCAACTTCGCGGCGTCGATTTGCCCCTGGTCGGTCTTGACATTGCCCTCGTCCTGCACGACAAGGGATTTCTGTGTGGCAAGCGTCTGCTCGGCCACCGAGTCCTGCGCGAAGAGCGTCTGATAGCGCGTAAGATCAATTTTGGCGTTGGCGAGTAGCGCCTGATCGCGAACCAGCGCCCCTTGCGCCTGCTCGAGCGCGACCTGATACGGGCGCGGGTCGATCTGGATCAAAGCATCACCAGGCTTGACGAGATCACCTTCCTTGAACGGGATGGCGACGATCTGGCCGCTGATCTGGCTTTGCACCGTGACTGTTGCAATTGGCGTGACTGCGCCGAGTCCGTTCAAGATGATCGGCATGTCACCCGTCCGAGCGGGCGCTGCAACGACCGGCATGGGTCCACCCATGCCGCCCCGTCCGCCCGGTGGGGGCTTCGTGCCCTTCGGAGTGACGAGCCAGGCAAGCACCACGATCACCGCCAGAACGATGGCGACGCGCAGCAGTTGGCGCTTCGTAAAGAAACGTCGCCAGCCCGGGTGGGCCTCTTCGCCCACCGCGTCTGCCGGCGCATGGTAGTCGGGGCGATTGATGTCGTTCATGAGACGCTAAGGCGCTGGCGAGGCTGGGAGTTTTGGCGCGGCGACATCGTCAAGGGCTCCGGACGGCGCTGATAACGGTCAAGCTCACGATCTCGGCAGCAGGTGCCATAAAGACTGCATCTTGCACGAAAGATTCAAGATAAAGCGTCAAGATTGTAAAAGTGCCGCACTTCGTTGACGAGTCTGCCGGATCGACCCGAGGAGGCATGACAACGCACTAGCAAAGCTGTGCCTGTACCCAGGCGGCGGCCTCCCGCGCCACGGCGCCGGTCTCGCAAACACGCCCATCCAGACAGCGCACCGGCCACACGCCAATCAAGGCATTAGAGAGGAAGATCTCGCCTGCGCGGATGAGTTCAAAGGGGTGCATGTCGCGCTCGATGACTGCGCGGCCCCGGATCTTCCAGGCCTCGAGGAGCGCGCTTCGCATCGTGCCAGCGACCCCGCAGCGCACCAGCGCCGGCGTACATACAACATCGTCGATGACCGCGTACACGTTAGTCATCGTTCCCGATATGAGGCAGCCGTCCGTATCGAGCATGAGGCCTTCGGCGATGGACGTCGCGTTCCATTCGCGGCGTGCCTGAAGCTGAGCGCTGCGATCCAGAAGCTTCAAGCCCGCATACTTCGGCGCTATCGGCCAACGCGTGCGGCACGTGATGATCCTCACCCCGTCGCGGGACCACTCGGGCGGGCGTACACGAGGTGGCTCCGCACTCACAGCCCACTGCGCCGCACCTGTCATCGAGGCGCTGCGTGCCACTGTGATTTTCACAACTCCCGTGTCGGGCAGCGCCGCTTGCGCAGCGAGCGCATCGCGCAGAGCTGACTCGGGCGGCGCTTCGATTTGCAGCCGGCGGCAACCCTCGAGGAGCCGCGCAAAATGTCGTTCAGGCCAGCGCGGCCTGGCATCGATGACGGCGAGCGTCTCAAAAACGCCGCTTGCGGCACATTCGCTAGTGCTCGGCATCGCTGCCCAGCACGCGCAGAAGGCCGCGTGCCTTCGCGCGTGTCTCCTCAAGTTCCCGCAACGGGTCTGAGTCGGCGACGATTCCCGCGCCGGTCCGAAACACCACCTCGTCTCCCGCTAGTGTCGCGGTGCGAATGAGAATGTTGAGATCGAGGCTGCCGTCGATGCCGAGATAGCCGCAGGAGCCGGTGTATGCGCCGCGCGCTTCGCCCTCGAGCGCCGCGATGATCTGCATGCAGCGCACCTTGGGGCAGCCGGTGATGGTGCCGCCGGGGTAGACGGCCCGGATCACATCAACCGGCGAGACTCCGGGGCGCAGGCGACCGCGCACATTTGATACCAGGTGATGCACGTGCGCGTAGCTCTCGACGATTGCGTATTCATCAACTTTGACACTGCCAGCCGTGGCGATGCGTCCGAGGTCGTTCCTCTCAAGATCGAGCAACATCACGTGTTCGGCGCGCTCTTTGGGGTGCGCGGTGAGTGCGGCAATGACTTCATTGTCATTACCAACGCGCGGGTGAGTGCCGGCGATCGGACGCGTCTGCACGTCTCCATTGCGGCACTCGACCAGCCGCTCGGGCGATGTGGACAGCACCGACATCCACGGCAGATGCACGATGCCGCCGAACGGGCTTGGGTTTGCTCGGCGCAGGCGCGCATAAAGTGCGGCCGGCGAGATGCCGCGCGCGAGGCGACCCTGCCAGGGACGCGACAGGTTAGCCTGATAGATATCGCCCGCCGCGATGTGTGCCTTCGCCGCGCTCACGCGTTTGAGAAAGCGCTCAGCGGGTTCCTCCTCGAGAGAGGTGAGCGCGCGCTCATTCGTGGTGCGCGGATCGTGCGCTCGCGCAAGTGCGCCGGCGAGCTCATCGATCAGCGCCTCATGCCCGCTCTCGGCGATGAGCCACGTGGTCTTGTCGGTGTGATCGTAGATGGCTGCGCCGTGAACACGCTGCGCGAACGCGCGCGGTGCAACCGACTGCGGCAGGCGCAGTGTCGGCTCGATCTCCCCGGCAAGCTCGTATCCGAGGTACAGGAACCAGCCGCCCGCGAACGGCAGGTGCGTGAGTGCGCCCGGTCGGTGCTCGCGCCGCCAGTGCTGCTCGAGCGCGCCGAGGAAATTATCATCGACAAGAGCTGCGCTGGCGCCCGCGAGCAGAATGTCGTAACGGCCGGCCGTCGGATGCGGCGCCGAGCTTTCAAGAAGGGCAGGGTAGCGATCCGGCGCAGTTGCGTGCACGCCCAGAAGCGGCGGGCGCTCACCACGGGAATAGCGCTCGCAGCGCGTCTCGTTGGTGCTCATGGCGTGGCGAGCAGCGTCGCTCTTAATTCCTAGCTCGCGGCTGCGGCGCAATCGCGCCCGGGCATGCTCGCGGTTGCCGCAGGAATTCCCCACCGCAGCGGGTCCTCGGGGTTGAGCCGCAACCGCGCCTCAGCGGTAATGTAGGCCGCGCCGATGATCGTCGGCTTGATATGCCCGCGCGCTTGATCGAGCCAGCGATAGTGCGCGGCAAACGTACTGCCGATGATACTTTCCTGAATCCATTCCTCGCCGGGCGCGAGCGTACCGTCGGCCGCAAGGCACGCAAGCTTCGCGCTCGTGCCAGTCCCGCAAGGCGAGCGGTCGTAGGCCTTGCCGGGGCACAGCACGAAATTGCGACTGCGCGCCTTGCCGTCGTTCACCGCGGCAAAGATCTCGACGTGATCCACGTCGGCGAGTCCCTGCGTGTTAAGCGCCTGGCGGATGCGCCAGGTGAGATCCGTCAGCGCGTCGATATTCTGTGGCGTAATGGACCAGTCCGGCCGGTGCTGAGCTTCGATCGAGGTCACGAGAAAAAACCAATTCCCACCCCAGGCGACATCGCCCGTCACTTTGCCGACGCCGGCCACCATGACCGAGACGCCTGTATCGCGCCGGAAACTTGCAACGTTGTCGAGTTCAATTCGGCCATCTGCGCGCAGCCGCGCCTCGACGGGACCGACCGGCGTATCGATCCTGATTTCCCCGGGAGCGAGGCGCCGCAGATGCGCCAACGAGGCAATGAGTCCGATCGTGCCGTGCCCGCACATCCCGATGTAGCCGACGTTGTTGAAATAGATGACGCCGAGCTGGCAGTCGGGCCGATGCGCTGCGCACAAGAGTGCGCCGACAACGATATCCGAGCCGCGGGGTTCATTGACGATGGCGGCGCGGTAATGATCGAAATGCTCGCGAAAGCGCGCGAGGCGCTCCTGCATTGGACCGGATCCGAGGTCGGGTCCGCCGCTTAACACCAGGCGGGTTGGCTCGCCGCCGGTGTGAGAGTCAATAACTTCGATTGTTTGCACTGCGCAGCGCCGAGGTGCAGCCCGCTATGCCTTGACGGGCCGCGTTGCCCGCGCCTTTTCCACCATCGCGGTCACCGCGGCGCGCCGTGCGCCCGCAAGCGGCAGCCGCGGCGGACGAACCCGCTCGGAGCCGCGCCCCATCATGTGTTCCGCGAGTTTGATGGACTGCACTAGATCGTGCTCGGCATCCAAATGCAGCAGCGGCATGAACCAGCGATAGATCGTGCGCGCACGCGCCAGATCGCCGCTGCGCACCGCCGCATAGAGGGCTAACGACTCGGCGGGAAATGCGTTTGTCAGCCCGGAGACCCAACCCTTTGCGCCCAGAATGAGCCCTTCGAGGGCGATATCGTCGAGTCCGGCGAATAGCACGAAGCGCTC
>Ga0302324_100030066_pt1 | contig 10271 bp, 10 predicted proteins | sample Palsa_T0_1_FD_201949 | JGI IMG/M metagenome (GOLD analysis project Ga0302324, IMG submission 201949) | Peat permafrost microbial communities from Stordalen Mire near Abisko, Sweden - Palsa_T0_1 | ecosystem: Environmental > Terrestrial > Soil > Palsa > Peat permafrost | place: Sweden: Abisko... | reverse complement strand
GCTTGGGCTTGAGGGATAGAGCGGCTGGCGGAATTCTGACTTGCTTCAGTCGCACATTGCCAACCCCAAAACCAAGCGCTCGGAGCGGCTTGGTCTGGGCAGGCCATGGGCCCACCCCACTAAATAGAAATGCCCACCCTTGCGGGTGAGCATTCTTCGCCCTGTTCTACCAGGGTGATGTTGATGGGAGAATCAGTCTCGACGGAATCGCAACCGCCAAAACTTTGTAGTTGGATCTTATTTCCTTACGGGCTTCCAGTCAAGCGAAAATCCGGCTGAAAATTTTGGGCCGTAACTGCCTCTTGCAGGCCAACTTGCGGGCGAGCCGATTTTTCCACAGGTAGGCCCGATGTGCCGAAAAACCTCAGTTTTAGCCTGAGGATTTCGGTCTAAGCTGCACAAAGATGGTGCTTTATCCGGACAAGCCCGTATCATTCCAAATGCAAGGTGATCATTGCGTCGGGGTCGCGGCCGTTTTTTCCGCGGCGGCGAAACACCTTCAGGCCGCCCACGCCAAGCCCTCCGGCAACGCAGAAGACTAGCAGTATCCCCGCGAGAATAAAGGCGTTGACTACCAGATTGCCGATGTTGTCGCGACGCGTGGGAATGTGGTCCTGCTGGGTAATATCGGCCCGATACTGCACCTGCGCGAGCAGCCGTTCGGCCTCATCCGGGTCGGGCGGCGAGACCACCACTGCCACCAGGGGACCGCTCCGCTTGGCCATGGCGCCCGGCAAATTCTGGAAAGCGGCCACCCTGTCCATGGCGATTTGGGGCGTTGGGTAATTGAATACGGCCAGCTTGAGATCGCCCTTGGGGCTGTGGAAAACCCCGAAAGCGGCCTCCGTGCCGAAGTGGAAGGCGGCGACCGAAGGAGGTACCGCGGGGTCGAACGTCTGTAGCCCCATGGGACCGGTGATGTAGCGCTCGCTGTTGGGGACCAAATTCTGGGCGGGCAGGAAGCCGGGAAGGGTCGGGAACGGGGTGCCATCGACATGGATCAGGCCCCCCGCCAGCGCGGCCAATTCGGGCGCTTCAGGCTTGTACCCGTCGAAGGCGAGCAGATAATTGCCGCGAACCAGTATCAGTCCGGTGGCGGTCTCGGCGGCGTAATGCGCGACGCGGGACACCTTGGCCGCGGCCGGACGCTGCCAGTTGAAGGCGGCCATGGCGCCGGTGGAATCCTGAAGCTGGTAGGCGGTAGCGGTGAACTTGGCGGCGTCGCTCTGGTAGGTGGCCGATTCGTATTCGTGCAAGCCGTACTCATCCCAAAGGTCGCGGCCGTTCAGCGTGGGCTGCGAGACGGCCAGGCGGTGATAGGCGCCGATGGAATCGGGTAAAATGGCGGCGCCGCCGAGCAGGGGCAGAAGTAGAGCTGCGAAAAGCTTCATTCACTCTATTAGACGCCGGAAAGCGGGTGCAGGGCACAAGCAGGGCCAACCCTTTCGCGGTCCGCTCGTCAAAGTTGGCTAAGGGTCATCGAATAATGATAAAGATCGCCGCTGGTATGCTGCCGGCGCCTTGCGCCGTGCTCTTGGGCCAGAGCGCGCCGGCTCAGACTTTCGAGGTTGCCTCGGTGAAGCCGTCCGACCCCAACGGCCGGGGCGGCAGGGTCAGCTTCCTCAACCGCACATTCACCGCAACTGGAATCACGGCCAGGAACTGCATCCTCTTGGCGTACGGCATCCCGTTTCAGCTTGCGGGCGGCCCAAGCTGGATCGGCGACCAGCGCTACGATATTGTGGCGAAGGCGGCGGTTGGCACAGGCTGCTGGCGGATCGCTTCCAACTGGTAATTCATCGGGAAACCAAGCCGATACCGGGTTACGCGCTGGTGGTGGCCAAGAGCGGGTTCAAGCTGAAAAAGACGGCGGATGACGGCCACGCGGATTTTAGCTCGAACCGCGGAAAATTGACGGCGCATCAGGTTTCCATGGAGTTATTGGCCCGGAATCTTTTCGGCAACCTCAGCAGTCCGGTGGTGGACATGACCGGCATCAAGGGCGGTTTTGATTTGACTCTGGAATGGTCGCCCGACGAAGTGGAGTCTTCGGTGAAGGCTGGCGGCGAGGCTGCGGAGCCGGCGGCGCTCGCGGGTCCATCGATATTCGCCGCGGTGCAGGAGCAACTGGCATTGAAACTGGAGACGCAAAAGGCGCCGGTAGAGATGATCGTCATCGACCGAATCGTGGCGCGGGCCCATGGCCTGCGACGTTGTCAAGCCGTTCCGAAGCGCTAGACCAAGGCCAGTCTTGGGCCTGTTCCACCATTCCGGCGCTCACAGGATTCCACTCAATGTAAGCCAAAATCTTATCAAACTCCTTCTTATCCCGCACCCAGCGGTCATAAGATTCCGGTTGCCAGAAGGGTTGACCGCTTCTACCCAGTATCCGATTGGCCTCGCGGCTGCTGGCGCTCTTCAAAGTACACATGATCTCCGCCAGTTTTTTATGCGGCTGCAACAGCAGGTGGACATGGTTCGCCATGATGACCCAGGCGTAGAGGTCGAAGAGTCCCAACTCCTGGCCGCCCGAAAGCAGTGTGTTCCTCACGACCGCGGCTATCTTCGGATCCTTCAGCCAGGTTGGACCCGTAGGCGCGCGATCCATCTGGCGGTCAAGCGCCACGAATCGCTGCCCTTCGGCGTGCGTCGGGTTTTCGAGAAATTCCGAATGGCGAGGCAGCGAGCCGTGCAGCCGCCAGGTGATAAAGAGGGCCGCGTTTTCAGGGTGCCAGTGAGGTAGGCGTCTGCGATAGTAGGTCACTGTTGAGTAGTAGCTTCACCACAAAGAATTCTCACTCGCAGGCCATGGGCCCGCGCCACTGGGTTGGGCGCGATCCATTTGGCGGTCAAGCGTCACGAAGCGCTGGCCTCCGGTCAGGCGAGGCAGCGAGCCGTGCAATCGCCAGGTGATGAATAGGGCCGCGTTTTCAGGGCGCCAGTGAGATAGGCGTCTGCGGTAGAGAATTCTCACTTCGCAGGCCATGGGCCCGCGCCACTCACTCTTATCTGGGAGCCGTCTGGGCCGCCGCGATATACCCTTTCGGTGGCCTTGCGGAAATCGGCGGCCTTCGCCGCCGGGATGTCGAGGAACTGCTGCGGATTCCGGTCTACCAGCGGAAACCAGGTGCTCTGAATCTGTACCATGATGCGATGGCCCGGCCGGAATGTGTGGCATACGTCGGGCATCGCGAAATCGATTTTCGCGGGCGCGCCCGGCTGGAACGGCTCCGGCTTTTCCATGCTGTTGCGGAACTTGCCGCGGAATGGCTCGCCGCGGACCATTTGCTGGTAACCGCCCATTTTGACCTCGCGCGGGTTGGGGTCGGGATCGGGATAATCGCCAGGGTATACGTCGATCAGCTTGACGATGAAATCGGAATCGGTCCCGCTGGTGGAAACGTGCAGCAGCGGCGATACCGGCCCGGCGATGGTGACATCGCGATCCAGCGGTTCGGTGGCATATGTGAGCACGTCCGCGCGCCGCGAGGCGAATCGCTGGTCGTAAGTCATGTAGTCGGAGGGCATGCCCTCGCCCGTTTCGGCGGTTACCGGCACGGGATGCGCGGGGTCGCTGATATATTCGTCGAAGCCCGCGGCGCTCTCGGCGCTCTCGGCATGGAACGTCAGCTTGCCGTTGGCGCCGAGATACAAGGAGCGTGTCACCGCATTCGCCGGCGGCCACGCCGAAAACTGGCGCCATTGATTGGTTCCGGTTTCAAACAGCCAGGCTTTGGGGATGGAGCCATCCGGTTTCTCTTTGAGCCCGTCGCCTTTGCCCTTGAGATTCTGCACGAAGAATGGCAGCTCGATGCGCTCGCGGTAAAAATCGCCGGTCTTGGACGCGAAGTTGAGATTGCCGAGCGTGTCACCGGCGACCTTCGCCCATCCGCCATGCGAGAACGGCCCCATGACCAGCGTGACCGGCGAGGACGGGCCGTTGGCTTCCACCGCGCGGAACAACTTCAGGGGACCGGCGAGGTCTTCGGCATCGAACCATCCACCCACGAAGAGCACCGCCGGGCGGACATTCTTCATGTACTGCGCCAGGGCGCGCGTGCGCCAGAATTCATCGTAGTTGGGATGCTTCAGCAAATCTTCCCAGTAGGAGTTCGCGCCGGTCAGCAGCGCGGCGCCGTTCGCTAGCGGGCCCATGCGCAGGTAGAAATCGTATTCGTCGGGCGTTCCGTAGTCAAACTTGTCGGCGTTGTCTTTGCGCTCGGGTTCGGCGCCGCGCGGCTTGAAGCCGGTGTAGAAACCGAAATTGGCGGCCAGAAAAAAAGCCCCGTTGTGATACGCGTCGTCGCCGTTGCCGACGTCGCCCATGGGCGCTTGCGGAGAGACCGCTTTCACCGCCGGGTGCGCGTCGATCAGGCTATAGGCCGCATAGTGTCCGGGATAGGAGATGCCCCAGATGCCCACGCGGCCGTTGTTATTGGGGACGTTCTTCACCAGCCAGTCGACGGTGTCGTAGGCGTCGGTGCTTTCGTCGGTATCCTTGGGCCCCGCAAAATGCGTCTTGTGCGGCATGACATCGGTAAAAGTGCCCTCGGAGAGAAAGCGGCCGCGAACATCCTGGTAAGCGAAAATGAAGCCTTCCTTGGTGAACAGATCCGAAGGGCCGAGCGAGTTAGGGTAATGATCGGTTCCATAAGGCTCTACCGAATACGGCGTGCGCTTCATCAGGATGGGATAGCTTTGCGAAGCGTCCTTGGGCGCATAGACGGAGGTGAAGAGTTTCACGCCGTCGCGCATGGGAATTCGAAAGTCGTACTTGGTGTAATGCGCGCGTACGTATTCGAGGCGCTTGGCGTCGGTTTCCTGTTCCGTCTGGCCGTTAGTGTAGACTGCCAGCAGTAGCGCGGTGACTGCGCCGATGGTGAGAATTCGCATTCGCCGCGAGTCTAGCACAGTCGTCGATGCGCGCTACGGTCTGTCATTCGGCGTGTCAGTCGGCGTGTCAGTCGACAACAGCAGACGCATCTCGTTGGTGGGCGTGAAGCCGAGAGATTCATACAGATGCCGGCCATCCACGCTGGAATGCAGCATGACATGGTCGATACCATTGGCGCGGCACCAATCGAGGGCGGCTCTCATCAACTCGCGCGCGATTCCCTGACGGCGGTTTTCCAGCCGGACGAAAATGTTGAGGATGTTGCCGCGGCGCGCGCCGCAGCCGATCATATGGGGCGGCCAGTCCATGAGCCACAGGCCCAAGCCGGCGGCCACGGATTGGTCCTCAGCGATGGCGAACCATGCGAGGTACTCTGCGTCGAGCATCTTGCGCCGCAGCCATGGCTCGAAGGCGGATGACATGGCGTCCAGCGCGGCGGCATCGGAGTAACCCATCGCCGCGAACATGCTTCGGCGGTGGGACACGATGGTGGCGATGTCGTGGAGCGTGGCTGGCATAACAGTGAAGGAGACGGATTGCATTGCTGAGTTTATTTTCATACAGACGCGTCTATTTGCGTTGGGCGGCGGGGATGGCGCTTGCGGTCAGACTATCACCATAGTAGACTAAATGCATTCATAGTCTACCGATATGCTCAAACCGAAACTGACGAAGCTGGAACTGCAAGTGCTTGAGGCGCTCTGGCAGAAGGGCGCGTGCTCCGTCCGAGAGATTCTGGAGACATTCCCCGCGCCGGGCAGACCGGCTTACACCACTGTGCAGACGGTCGTCTATCGCCTGGAGCGGAAGAAGGCGCTGCGTTGCGTCAAGCGGATCAGCAACGCGAATATTTTCGAGGCCGTGATCTCCCGCCACGACGCACAGCGGCGCTTCGTGGACGAACTGCTGGCGGTATTCGGCGGCCGCGCCAAGCTGGTGATGGCGCATCTGGTGGAATCCGGGGACCTCACTTTGGATGACGTGAAAGAGGCCGAGAAGGCGCTCAGGCACTCTTTGAGAAAGGATAAACCGCAATGATTCCCCCCGATCTGCCGCCGCTGGCAAGCCATCTCTGGCAATCGACTCTTTTCGCCGGCGCGGCGTGGCTGCTGACGCTGGTAGTGAGGAAGAACCGCGCGGCGGTGCGTTACTCGATTTGGTTGGCGGCGTCGGTCAAGTTCTTAATCCCGTTCTCGCTGCTGGTCGGCATCGGCAGTCACGTGGAATGGCGATCGGCTCCACCGGTCACACAGGCGCAGGTCCCCGAGATGTTGAATGAAATCATGCGGCCCTTGGCGCGGCCGGCCGACGTTGTGATGGTGATTGCGCCGCCGTCTCTCAACCACCTTGTCCCGATCCTCATCGGCGCGTGGCTTTGCGGTTTCCTACTCGGCCTGATTTTCTGGGTACGATCGCTGCGGCAGATCCGTGCCATTCAGCGGGTTGCAACACCGCTCGATCTCAACCTGCCGATTCCGGTGATGTCGTCGCCGGCACTTCTGGAGCCCGGTGTTTTCGGTATTCGCAACCCGGTCTTGATACTTCCTGAAGGCATAGCCGATCGATTGACACCGGTGCAACTGGAGGCGGTGATCGCCCACGAAATGTGTCACGTTCGGCGGAGAGACAATCTGACCGCGGCGATTCACATGGTGGTGGAAACCATCTTTTGGTTCCACCCTGTGGCATGGTGGATCCGAACGCGACTCGTAGCGGAGAGGGAGCGTGCGTGCGACGAGGAAGTGGTCAGCCTGACTGGCGACCCCCAGGTGTACGCAGAGGCAATACTTACCGTGTGCAAGCTCTACTTCGAGGCGCCGTTGGTGTGCGTTTCCGGAGTGACGGGATCGAATCTTAAGAAGAGGATTGAGGCGATCATGTCCAACCATGTGGCGCTGAGACTGAACCTCGCAAAGAAAGTAGCTTTGACGGTCGCCGGGGTGGCCGCTCTTGCGGCGCCTATCGTAGTTGGCATAATTGATGCGCCCACAATCCGGGCTCAATCGCAGCAGGTTGCGGCTCCATCCGCGGCTGCCGCTGCGCCGAAATTCGACGTGGCATCCATCAAAACCCACGCTGGCGGCGGCAGTTTTGGCGGGACACGCGTGTCTCCCGGAGCGATGAACGTGAATAACCTTCCGTTGCGCCGTCTCATCCGGAATGCCTATAAGGTCCCGGACTTTCAGATCACAGGTGGTCCGGACTGGGTCAATACGGAAGGGTTCGACATCGTCGCGAAGGCAGAAGGCAGTCTTAGCGGCGATCGAGTGCTAGTCATGCTGCGGTCACTACTTGAAGACAGGTTTAAGCTGAAGGTCCATCGCGAGACGAAAGAGGGACCGGTCTACGATTTGACTGTGGCGAAGAGCGGTCTCAAATTGCAGCAGTCGAAGGACGGAAGTTGTATCCTCATGGATCCGGCGCATATGCCGCCACCGCCTGCGGCGGGCGAGAAGCTGCCCGTTATCTGTGGCAACCTGCAAGTGGGGACCAGCGGGCCAAACCGGACGCTGAACGCAGTAGGGGCGCGGATCAGCCTGACCGACATGACCGGCGTCACCGTTCCGCCGTTGGTCCAGTACCTGGCGCAGTTCTTGAACCGCACCGTCATCGACAAGACCGGGCTCACGGGAATGTTTGATTTCCATCTGGAGTTTACACCCGACGAAGTTACTCCTGGAATCACGGCGCTTGGCGACAGGAGCGATCCTCTCGGCCCTTCGATTTTCAGCGCCTTACAGGAACAACTGGGCCTGCAACTGAAATCGGTCAAAGGGCCGGTCGAAGTGCTGATCATCGATCACGTCGAAAGACCCTCGGAGAACTGACTAATAATCCGGCGCCGCCAGCCGCGCCGGCGGACCAGGTTGATAACGAAATGGGCCGTTTTCGAGCGACTTGTTTGCACGGGTCGCATGCGTGCGCGTCAATTCCCGATTGGCCTGTCCACATGATCGATCACGAGGATCTCTACCGGTCCCTTGGATGGCGTAAGCTTCAGCCCCAGTTGTTCACCGGCCGCTGTGAAAATTGATGGCTTGTCGTCGCCCGGCATCGATGACTTCGCGATCCGTGAGGTTTGTGAGAAACGCGGCCAAATCCGCCATCGTCGCTCCGGACGAATTCAGAGTCACAACGGTATCCGTCCCCATCATCCGCTGGACTCCAGCGGAACGCAGCCTCCTTCCGGCGTCTGCTTCACCTTGGCGCCGCCCTTCGCCACCGTCAACTCATACACCGGAGCCTCCGCGTTTCCCTTCGCACCTCCAAGGCGAACCGATCTTCGAGCAACGTTCGGAGCATCGGCCCCAACATCTGCGATACGGGGATACTCCCTTCCGGCTTCGCGATGAGACCCGTATCGCGCAATTGAATCCACGCAGGTGCTCCCGAGACTTGCACGCGCTTGCCGTTCTGTTTGGATGAATCCGCGAAGGCTCCATATGCGTTTTTAAATCAGCCACTCTCAACCGCTACGGCAGGCACGGCGATCTACAACAGGATTGTCAATATGGTGAACGCACAGAAGACCGCGGGCGGCGCGCTTCCAGCGAACTTCTTCACATACCGCTGCCTGCGAACTTCTATGGCAACGCGGCTAACTCTTACAACATCACTACCCTGCAATGCTATAAGTATTATCAGTTGCGGACGGCTTATAGCACGAGCTTCGGCGACTTATATAACAACAACACGCCGAGGTATACACAGCTTGGTATTAAGTTGTATTTCTAGCTCGAGGCATCGGGTCCAGGGGGACCCGCGCGGACCGGGGGGTCCGCCCTACTTAGGTAGGTTGCTACTTTCGACTTGACTGTCCGCCGGTCGAGGCCTAACCGCCGCGCTGCTTCCTCATAACTGCCGGCTTGCCGGTAGACCACCGCCGCATAGTGCGCCAGGACATCGTCCGCGGTCAACTCGCCTCTGCGGAATTGCCCGAAGAAGGCGTCTTCCGCTCCCGGCTCGGCGGTTTCGAGTGGATGATACGAACCGTGGATCACAATGTTGCGGACACACTGCTCCAACTCGCGATAATTGCCCGGCCATGCGTAATCCGCCGGCAAGTTCTTTCGCACCCAGTCGCGAACCTCTGGCATCACGCGTTCGGCTTCGTCACCCACCGATCGCCGCACCATGTACATAAGCAAATCGTCGAGCAATTCGGGCGAATCCACGGCTTGATCGTGCAGCGACGGCGTATGAATCTGGTCGGCGCACAGACGGTAGTAGAGGTCCTCGCGAAAGCGGCCGGCGCGAATTTCCACCGGCAGATCGCGATTGGTGGCGGCGATCAGTTTGCCTGAAAACTCCCGCGGCGCGGTATCGCCAACGGCCGAGAAGCGGCGCGTCTCCATCACGCGCAGCAACTTGACCTGGATGGAGAGATCCATCTCACCCAACTCGTCCAGGAATACGGTTCCCGTGGGCGGGCACGCTTCCAGCCAGCCTTTGCGGTCTTCAATCGCGCCGGTGAATGCGCCGCGCCGGTGGCCGAACAACTCGGATTCGATCAGCGTCGGCGAAAGCGCGGCCAGATTGACGGGAAAGAAAAACTCCTTCGCCGGGTCGGCGAATTCCATGCGTTTAGGGTCGAACGGAACGTACCGCGAGCCTGCGATGGCGCGCGCGACCAGTTCTTTGCCCGTGCCGGAGGGCCCTGTGATCAGCGTTGGAAAATCGCGCATACGCGCATACATGGTCCGGCGGTAGCGCCGCATGTCGTGGGTGAATACGGATTGCCACACGGCCGCGCGCAACCGGGCGGCGGGCATCGAATTGCCGATAATGCTGTAGAAGATGTGCCGGAACGCGCGCACAAGCTGGCGGAAACATGCGAACACGTGATGCGGATCGAGCGCCGTCTCGATGTGTACGCCGGGTATCTCCAGGAAATGCCGCCAATCGGCCGCGAAATCGCGATAGAAACCCCAATTGCGGCGCTCATTGGCGCCAGCCCCCTCCAGCTGCACGTTGTAGCGATAGTAGATCAGTTGATGGACGCACTCCTCGTAGATGACCAGGTCGGCGGGGTCGGCGCCGGCCGCCGCGTCGAGGCGCTTGCGCACGGTTTCGATCATTGGATCGAGCCGCGCCTGGATGCGGACGACATTGACGTGCGTCGCACCGGAGTCTGTCACCGGCGCGCTCCACACGGCTTCCCCAGGCACGAATTGCTTGCCCAGCGCGATACGTTCGAGCTCGATGCGCTCCTTCAGGAACGGATTGGAATAGCCCAGCCGCGCGACGGCGGTCAGAAAGCGGCGCTCGGCATCTGAGAAGAGTCCCATACAGTCAATGTACAGCGATATACGCTGCATGTATAGGTTAGAGTCATCTTAGGAGCGTAAGCTCAACAGAATGAGACTGCCGGTTCCGG
>Ga0302324_100030064_pt1 | contig 10272 bp, 6 predicted proteins | sample Palsa_T0_1_FD_201949 | JGI IMG/M metagenome (GOLD analysis project Ga0302324, IMG submission 201949) | Peat permafrost microbial communities from Stordalen Mire near Abisko, Sweden - Palsa_T0_1 | ecosystem: Environmental > Terrestrial > Soil > Palsa > Peat permafrost | place: Sweden: Abisko... | reverse complement strand
TTGCGAGCTTTGACAAACCGCTGGTCGCGGCGGTCCGCGGCCGCGCGGTGGGCATCGGCACGACGCTGCTATTGCACTGCGACCTGGTTTATGTGGCCGAGGACGCGAGGTTCTCGACGCCCTTTGTCGATCTGGCGCTGGTGCCGGAGGCCGCTTCCAGTCTGTTATTGCCGGCGCGCATCGGGCACGTGCGGGCCTTCGCGCTGTTCGCGCTCGGCGAAACACTCGACGGCCGTGCGGCGGTCGATTTCGGCCTCGCCAATGCGGCGCTGCCCGCCGGGCAGGTCACGCCGCGCGCACGCGCCGCGGCGCTCACTCTGGCCGGCAAGCCGGCGCAGGCCATACAGGCGACCAAAAAGCTGATGCGCGATCACGGACGGATGCTCGGGGTCATCGATGCGGAAGCGCGGGTTTTCGTCGAGCGTCTGATGAGTCCGGAAGCGCAAACTGCATTTCAGGCTTTCATGACACGGCGGGCGCCGGGCGCCTGAAGCCGCGTCAGGGGCATGCCGTGTTCCCGGCTCCCCTAACGATTCTGACCTCGGACAAGCTCAGCGCGAATGTGCCGGCGGTCGTCACGACAAACGGTGCTGAAACGTGCGACAGATCCGCACCAGCCTCCGTGAGACAGGCCAGCGGGATCGATATTGTCTGCCACGAGCCGATCGGCGCCGCGGCAAGCCTGGCGGTCACGTCGAGCGAGGCGCCGGTACGAGTTCCGCACAGAGCCCAGTTGATCGGCCGTGCTGAAGAGTCGGGCGGCGTTCGGGTCGCGTACGGCGCCTCGCAGACCATGCCGATGCGCACGGGCTGCTGCGGAGGCGACTCGACCCGGTAGCGCACGATGAGGGCGCCGCGCCCGCGGGCAAGAGCGCCAAAGTCGGCCGCGCGGCCGACGATGGAGAGCGCCCCGGGCGATCGTCCCGACCAGGTCGCGCGCGCGACCGGAGCATCGAGCTGCGCGGTGACCGCGCCGCCCGGGCTCGGAGCCGTCGCCGTGGTCAATCGGACACTGGAGGTCGGGTCACTCACATAGATCGACCAGGGCGCGGTGACGTGTCCGGCGTGAAACAGCGTGTCGCGTGCGCGCAGCGCCGGCGGTAGCTGCGGATCCTCGGCGAGCCGGCGCAGCTGCGTTCGCTGCGTGACGGACAAGCCGAAGCCGCGCGGAAACAGCGCACCCTGGACGGCACTGGCATCGGCGCCGGCATCGGTGAAGGTGACCGGCATGGCCGTGGCCGGCCAGGAGAAGCTGAGGCGGCCGGTAAAATCCTGGCGGGTCGAGCCATCTGCCCGCCTGAACAACAGGTCGGCGATGCCGGCACCCTCGCTGCCGGGCAGCCACGCGGCCACGAATGCGTCGGACGCATTGAGTTCGCGGTTGACCCACAGCGGCCGGCCGGAGATGAACACGCTCACGACCGGAATGCCCGCGGCCCGCAGGCGGCGCAGGACTTGAAGATGGCTGCGATCATTCGGGGAGAATTCCAGTGTTTCCCGATCGCCTTCGAATTCCGCGTACGGTGTCTCGCCGAACACCACGATCGCGGCGGCCGGCCGTTGCCCGAAGCTGCCATCGAGGCTCAGGGTCGCGGTGCCGCCGGCCGCCTCGACGGCGGCCTTGATGCCGCCGAAGATCGAAGTGGCACCGGGGAAATCGGCATTGGTGTTGTGGTCGCCCTGCCAGTCGATGGTCCAGCCGCCGCACTGGATGCCAATGTCGTCGGCCGCCGACCCGGCGACCAGGATCCGGGCGTGGGGATCGAGCGGCAGCAACCGGCCGTCGTTCTTCAGCAGCACCAGCGATTGGCGCACCGCTGCGCGCGCGATCGCCCGGTGCCCGGTGCTGCCCAGGGTCTCGAAGTGCCCGGCGCCCGGGCGCTGCCCGGGCGGGCCCTTGTCGAACAGGCCCGCCAGCGCCTTGACGCGCAGAATCCGCCGCACGGCGTCATCGAGACGTTGCCGGGAAATGCGCCCCGATTGAACCTGATCGAGCAGGTTCGCATAGAGCTCGCGCCAGCTATCCGGCGCCATGTACATGTCAACCCCGGCCATGAACATTTCAAGGCAATCGAATTTGGTGCAACCAGGGATCTGCTCCTGCGCATTCCAGTCGCCGACCACGAAGCCCGGGTAGTGCCATCGGCCTTTCAGGACATCGGTCAGCAGCGCGTGATTGGCGTGCATCTTGATGCCGTGCCAGCTGTTGTAGGAGGCCATCAAGGTCAGCGCTCCGGCTGCGATGGCGGGCGGATAGCCGGCAGCGTGCACGTCGCGCAGCGTGCGCTCGTCCGATTGATTGTCGAATTGGTCGCGACCGGCCAGCGTTCCGCCGTCGCCCAGGAAGTGCTTTATAGTGGCCAGCACGCGCCCCGGGGCCAGGAACTCAGCGGTGCCGACCGCGCCCTGCAGACCCGCTAGCATCGCGGGCGCATAAGCCGCGACCAATGCCGGATCCTCAGAGTAGCTCTCGTAGGCGCGACCCCAGCGCACATCGCGCACCACGGCTATGGTCGGCGCGAACGTCCAGTCGATACCCGTGGCTGCGACCTCCTCGGCAGTCGCCTGACCGATCTGCTCGATCAGAGCCGCATTGTGGGTTGCCCCGAGCCCGATGTTATGCGGGAACACCGTGGCTCCGGGGATGTGCGTGTGCCCATGCACGGCGTCGATGGCGAACAGGATCGGCACCGCGGCATGTTGCGGCGACGGCTGCGCGATCGAGGCGCGGTAGAACTCGTCGACCAGCTCAAGCCAACGCGCGGCGGTAGTGCGCACGTCGTCGCCCGGCGCGGCATTGCCGCCTGCGAGGATGGAACCGAGTTTGTACCTATGCAGATCTTCCGGTTTGATCGAGCCGATATCGGCCTGGATCAACTGGCCGACCTTCTCTTCGCTGCTCATGCTGCCGATCAGCTGCTCGACGAACTGTTCGGTTTTGGGATCCATCGCGGTTGCGGGCGCGGCTGCCGGCCACTCGGGTGGGTGGATCACGCCGGGGGAATCTGCGGCCCAACCCACGCTCGAGCCCACCACCGCCACGGCGCCCATGAGTACCTGGGCGCAGTATCGCCACGCCACCGCGCTGCCAGCGCCGATGCGATGCCACCTACGCGGATGTGCCCACGCATCCACGACCCACCCCCATAAGTGCTCGGCTCTCGTTCCAACAATAAGCCAATCTGTTTGATTTATGGAAGGGGCTCAATCAATCTCAGCGCAGCCGATCAGCATCCGGTCACGGGGGGAGCGACGTGCTGGCGCGTTCACAACTGCGAATAATCGTCGTGGCGAGCCTTGCGGGCCTGCTGTTCGGTTTCGACACCGCCGTGATCTCCGGTGTGACGCAGGCCCTGCGAGTTGCCTTCGCGCTCTCGCCGGCCGGACTGGGCATCGCGGTCTCGGCCGCTCTGTGGGGCACATTGTTCGGCGCGCTGACCATGGGCCGGCCCGGAGATCGCTTCGGCTCGCGCGACGTGCTGAAATTCATCGGGCTGTTGTACCTGGGCGCGGCTCTGGGCTGCGCGCTCGCGTGGAACCTGCCGTCCTTCCTGATCGGTCGCTTTCTGATCGGCGTGGCGATCGGCGGCTCCTCGGTGCTGGCGCCGGTGTATATCGCCGAGGCCTCGCCCGCGGAGCGTCGTGGTGCCCTGGTGGGTATGTTTCAGATCAACATCGTGGTCGGCATTCTGCTCGCCTATGTCAGTAATTTCCTCGTTGCGCAGTCAATCGCGGGCGCCGACGTGTGGCGCTGGAAGCTGGCGATAGCGGTGTTGCCGGCGCTGGTGTTTCTGCTGCTGCTATTTTTTATCCCGCAAAGCCCCCGGTGGCTGCTGCACCGGCATCGGCTTGCCGACGCCGCCGCAAGCCTCAGACGTCTTGGCAGCCCCGACCCCGCCGCCGTCATCAGTGCGATCACGGCGGCAGAGTCGTCGGCCGGAGGCAGTAGCCAGGGACTGTCCTGGCACCGCCACCGCAAACTGATCGTGCTTGCGGTCGGCATCGGTATGTTCAACCAGTTGTCGGGCATCAATGCGATCCTGTATTACCTGGGCGATATTTTCGCTGCCGCGGGCTACGGTTCGCTGTCTTCCAATCTTCAGTCGATCGCCATCGGGGCGACCAACCTGCTCGCGACCATCATCGCCATGACACTGATCGATCGGACCGGCCGCAAGCGGCTGCTGTTGATCGGCTCGGTCGGCATGGCGCTCGCGCAGGGCGGGGTTGCGACGGTCATGGCACTCAACACCGGGCGTGCGCTGCTGTTGCCGCTGCTCGTGGCCTTCATCGCGTCGTTTGCGATTTCCCAGGGCGCGGTGATCTGGGTTTATCTGAGCGAGATCTTTCCCACCGCGGTGCGTGCCCGTGGACAGAGCCTCGGCAGCGCGACCCACTGGATCATGAACGCCCTGATTTCGGCGTTGTTCCCGGCAATCGCGGCGTTGTCGAAATCCGTTCCATTCGTGTTCTTCAGCCTGATGATGGTGCTGCAATTCGTGCTGGTGCTGTGGTTTCTCCCCGAGACCAAGGGGGTGAGCTTGGAGCGGATGGGACTGGCCATGGGCACGTGCGCGGAGCCTACGGATTGATGCGCCGAGGCCATCGGCCCCGTTGCGTATGGCAGTAAGATATTGATTTCCAGGTAGCGAGACTCGCGAAACAGTCATGCCAGCAGCCATCTTTGTCGGCGTCGAAATGGGGGGTACCAAATGCGTGTGCATCGTGGGCACCGGGCCCGACGATATTCGCGCCCAGGAAGTCGTGCCCACGCGCGATCCGGCCGCCACGCTGAGCGCGATAGCGCAGGTGCTGGAGCACTGGAATACCGGCCTCGGCAGGCTCGAGGCGATCGGCGTGGCTGCGTTTGGCCCGCTCGACATTCGCCGCGGTTCGGAGAGTTTTGGGCGCATTGGCACCACACCGAAACAGGGCTGGACCGGCGTGGACCTGGCGGGATTCTTCGCCCAACACTTTGCGGTGCCGGTCGGCTTTACCACCGATGTGATCGGCGCGGCGCTGGCGGAAGGGCGCTGGGGCGCCGCGCGCGGACTGACCGACTATGCCTACATAACCGTGGGAACGGGTGTCGGTGTCGGAATGGTGGTTGCCGGCAAGCCGGTCCTCGGTTGCCATCACCCGGAGCTGGGTCACGTTCGAGTGGTGCGCTCGGCGGGTGATGATTGGCCGGGCAGTTGCCGGTTCCACGGCGACTGCGTCGAGGGACTCGCCTCAGGACCCGCGATCGAGGCTCGCAGCGGCGTTGCAGCGGCGACTCTGCCCGAGGACAGCCCGGTATGGGATTTGGTTGCGCATGCGCTCGGTCAACTCACGCACATTCTGCTGGTGTCGGTGGCGCCGCAGCGGATCCTGATCGGCGGCGGCGTGCTCAGCGCGCGGCCGCATCTGTTTCCCCGCATCCGCGGCTGTCTGGCGAGCAGCCTGAACGGCTATCTCGACATCCCCGAGGTGACCTCGGCGCTTGATTGCTACATCGGCCCGCCCGGCCTCGGCGCGCGCGCCGGGCCTCTCGGGGCACTTGCGCTCGCCATGGATACCGATGCCGGATCTGCCGCTGCCGGCGGCCCGGTGGCTATCAAACCGGCGCGTTAGGTCTGATCCGCTCGCGGCCTCGTGCGGTGCCGCCGCCGCGGTGGTGACGCTGTTACGCTTGGGATTTATACACCTGACTTGCTTGTGCGAAGATGAGCCGTGATCCTGACCTACCGTTACCGTTTGTTGCCGCTCAAGAGCCAGCACCGCGCATTGGAGCGGCTTGGCGCAGCCCGGGTCGCGACCGAAATGGCCGCGGCAAGCAATGCCGCGCACTGATCCGGCAGCCCCGAACGGCGCCGAGGCTGCGCGCGCGATGCTCGAGCGCGAGCACGCATTGCTACTGCGCTGGCTGCTCACCGACGCCTATCCGCTCTGGTCGACCTGGGGCTTTGACGAGGCCAACGGTGCCTTCGCGGAGAGCCTGACTGCCGCGGGCCCGAGCGCCGGGCAACCGCACCGTGCCCGGGTACTGACGCGGCAGATCTACTCATATGCCCGCGCCGCGGATCTGGGTTGGAGCCGGGGGGACGCCTCGCGGCTGGTGACGGCCGGGCTCGAATACTTTCTGGCCCACTACCGCCGCTCCGATGGCCTGTTCCGCACCCTGGTCGCCGACGATGGCACCACGCTCGATGATCGCGCCTTCCTGTACGACCAGGCATTCGTGCTGCTCGCTCTGGCCGAGAGCCAGACACTCCTGGGCCGCCAGCCCGAGCTGCTGCAGACCGCCCAGTTCCTGCGCGTGGCGCTCTACGAGCGCATGAAGAGAGCGAGTGCGGGCTTCAGCTCCGGTGTGCCGGACGCGTTGCCATTGCAGTCAAACCCGCACATGCATCTGTTCGAGTCGGCCCTGAGCTGGACCAGGGTCGACGCCGACCCCGCGTGGCAGGCCCTGGCGGATGAGATCGTGGCGCTGGCACTGAGCCGTTTCATCGATCCCGTCACCGGGGCACTGCGCGAGCATTTCGACGCGAACTGGTCGCCATTGGCCGGCACCCTGGGGCGGATCGTGGAGCCCGGTCATCAGTTCGAGTGGGCCTGGCTGTTGCTGTGCTGGGGCAAGGCCACTGAGGGCGACGCGTACCGGGCCGCGCAGCGACTGCTGCAGATCGGCGAGGCGCACGGAGTCCGCGACGGTATCGCCATCAATGCGCTGCTGGATGACTTCAGTGTCCACGACGGCGAGGCGCGCCTGTGGCCGCAGACCGAGCGGCTGAAGGCCGCGGTGCGCATGGCCGCGACGACTCGGGAGCCGCGCTTCTGGTCGATGGCCGCGCAGGCGGCGACGGGTCTGCGCCGCTACCTGGATACCGAGGTTCGCGGCCTGTGGTATGACCGACTCACGGTGGACGGCCAGTTCCTGCAGCAGCCGGCGCCGGCCAGCAGCTTCTATCACATCGTGTGCGCAATCGATGAGGTCACCGCCATCCTCAAGGCAGTCTGAGGTGTGCGTCCCGGCGGCTCGTGAACACCAGCGAAATCTTTTTGATCGCGATGACGATCATCCTCACGGTCCCCTACTTGATCTGGCGGGTGGGTCGCACCGACTACTACGCGCCGCTGGTCGTGGTGCAGATCATCACCGGTATCCTGCTCGGCCCCGGAATTCTTGGCGCGATCCTTCCGCGCTACTACGCGTTCGTCTTCAATCCCGCGGTGGTGCAGTCATTGACCGGCATCGCCTGGTGGGCGGTCATGACGTTTGTATTTACCGCCGGCATCGAGCTCGATCTCAAGGGCGTCTGGAGCCATCGGCGCGAGACCGTGATCACCGCCGGCCTGGCGCTCGGCACGCCGTTTGTGTTCGGCGGCATCGCGGCACTCGGCATCGCCACCCAGGACGGATGGGTCGGGGCGCGCTCGACGAGCTGGCAGTTCATCTGCGGAGTCGGCATGAGCTGCGCGGTCACAGCGCTGCCGATTCTGATTCTGCTCATGGAAAAACTTGCGATTCTGCGGCAACCCATCGGGCAGCGCATATTGCGCTACGCCAGCCTGGACGACGTCGCAATCTGGGGCGTACTCGCACTCATTCTCATGGACTGGCACCGCGTCGGCCGGCAAGTCCTGTTCCTGCTCGGGTTCGGCGTCGCCGCCTATGGGTATCGCCGGCTCATGCTCCGGCTGCCGGAGCGGGATCGCTGGTACGTGGGATTGATCTGGCTGTGCGCTTGCGCGTATGCGGCCGACTGGTCGGGCCTGCATTTCATGGTCGGTGCGTTCCTGTCCGGGGCGGTCACGGAGCGGGATTGGTTCGATCGCGCGCGCATGGATTTATTGCGCCAGCACCTGCTGCTGCTGGTCATGCCGGTATTCTTTCTGAGCACCGGATTGCGCACCGCCTGGACCGTGGGTGGAGCGCAGGTGTTTGTCGTGGCGGGGCTGCTGCTCGTCGCCTCCGTGGCGGGCAAGCTGATCGGCGTCGGGGTGGCCGGAAGAATTCTGCACTGGGACCGCGGGACAGCCTCGCTGATCGGCTGGCTGCTGCAAACCAAGGCGCTCATCATGATCATCTTCGTCGACATTCTATTCGATAAGCAGATCCTGAGCAGCGCGATGTTTACCGCGCTGCTGCTGATGGCGGTGGTCAGTACCATGCTGACGGTGCCCGTCACGGCGCCCAGACTCGGGAAAATGCGGGCCACCTTGCTCAAATCGAGCTGACGGCCGGCCGCTCGGCGCCGGCGGCTTCACGCGAAGCAATATATGAGTGCCCGGGCCGCTATGATAGCCCCGGTCATTGTGGCAGGAGTTCGGCGGTCCATGGCGGCTACAACCCGGAGCATCATGCCTGCGCACAGCGGCCACGTGGCCGCGCTGCAGCCGCCGCTCAAGGTCAGGCTCATCGGGAAATCCAACGGCGTGGGGCTGTCGCGCGACTTCGAGCTGCTGTCCGCCGCGCTGACCGCCTGCGGCTGCGAGGTCACGCAGCAGGTGTGTGAGCGGCGCGATCGCAAGCGTCGCCGTTCGCTGCTGACGCGCCTGGCGATGCGCTTCGCCCGCTGGCGCGGTGCCGAGCCGCACCCGCCGCTCGATGTCAACATCATGCTCGAGCATGTCTGGCCGCAGTTCGTGCAGCAGGCGCGCTGCAATGTGCTGGTGCCCAACCCCGAGTGGTTCGACCGCCGCGACGTCGCCATGCTGGGCATCGCCGATCGTATCTGGGCCAAGACCGCGTTTGCCGAGGAACTGTTCCTCGCGCGCGGCGGGCGCTGCGTGCGGATTGGTTTCGATAGCGATGACCGCGTGCAGCCCGGCGCGGTGCGGCTGCCGCAGTTCCTGCACCTCGCGGGCCGCAGTCCGCTCAAAGGCACACGACGCCTCGTGGCGCTGTGGCAGCGCCACCCGGAATGGCCGCGGCTCACGGTGGTGCAGGATACGCCCGCCGGCAGCGCCCAGGGACAGGCGGCAGCTGCGAACATCGCCCAGGAGCGCGGTTTTCTGAGCGATCAGGACTTGCGCACGCTGCAGAATACGCATCGCTTTCACCTGTGTCTTTCCGAGGCCGAGGGCTGGGGTCATTACATTGCCGAGGCCATGAGCACCGGCGCGGTGACCTTCACCTGCGATGCGCCGCCGATGAACGAGCTGGTCGGCACCGAGCGCGGTGTACTGGTGCGTGCGCATGCGGGCGAGCGGCAAAACCTGGCGCGGATCGCGCGCTTCGATGAGGCCGCGCTGGAGGCGGCGGTCGAGCGCTCGCTGACGCTGAGCGCGCTGCAGCTCGACGCGATCGGTGCCGCCGCGCGCCATTGGTTTCTCATCAACAAGCAGGGCTTCGTGGCGCGCGTACAAAGCGCCGTCGCCGACATCGCCGGCACGGCGCGCGGCGACGCGCGGCCTGGATGAGCTTTGAATCCACGGCCGCTAGTGGTGCGCTTCGGTGCCCTGGGCGACATGGTGATGCTCACGGTTGCCATCCGCCATCTGCACGCGCGCCTGGGTCAGCCCGTGGACGTGCTGGCCGCTGCCGGCTGGACCCGGGCGCTGCTGCACGGACAACCGGGGGTTGGTGACATCTATACGCTCGCCAGTCGCAAGCCGCCCTACTGGCTGAGCCCCGATCAACGGCGTCTGGTACGCGCCCTGGCCGCGCGCGGCGCGGGACCGACGTGGCTGTTCGATCACGACAACCGCAAGATCTGCCGGTTGCTGCTGCGCGCCGGCTGGACGCCGCAATTCTGGTGTCACCACGAGGATCTGCCGGGACTGGACCGCTCCCACTTCTGTGATCGATGGCTGCGCTTCGCCTACCGCAATCCCGCGCTGCTCGGCGCTGGCGATCTGCCGCTGCAGGCCGCGGATGCTTTCGGCGAGCTGGTAGTGACCGGCGAGCAGCGCGCGGAGGTGGATGCATGGTCGCAGGCACGTCCATGGGCAGACCGGCCGCTGATCCTGATTCAAGCCGGCAACAAGCGCACCATGCGCTTCGGTTTGCGCCGCCGCCGCAGTAATTCCAAATACTGGCCGGAAGACAACTGGGCACAGGTGTTGCGCGGTCTGCGGGCGCGACATCCGGCGCACGCGATGCTGCTGCTCGGCGTGCCGCAGGAGTCGGGCCTCAACCGGGCTATTCTGCGCCTTGCCGGAATTGCGAACGCGTACGACGTCGCTCGTGAACAGACGATATCAAGGCTCCTCGGCCTCGCCGGACGTGCCACGGGTATGATCTCCGTGGATACCGGTCCGGCGCATGTGGCGGCGGCGGTGGGCTGT
>Ga0302324_100030063_pt1 | contig 10272 bp, 12 predicted proteins | sample Palsa_T0_1_FD_201949 | JGI IMG/M metagenome (GOLD analysis project Ga0302324, IMG submission 201949) | Peat permafrost microbial communities from Stordalen Mire near Abisko, Sweden - Palsa_T0_1 | ecosystem: Environmental > Terrestrial > Soil > Palsa > Peat permafrost | place: Sweden: Abisko... | reverse complement strand
ACGCGGGCGCGGTGGGATGGATCGCCGGCCTGGTCAATGCTCTGCCGCGCGAATCGGTGGACTTGTTCAACCTGGCAACGGCAGGACACAGGCAGGACGCATTCGAGCTCTATCGCTGGTTTCTGCGGCTGCTGCGCATAGATACGGTGCCGAAATTTGTCCAGCTCATCAAGCAGGTGCAGCAGGAGCTCGGCGTAGGATCTGCGCGCGTACGCCCGCCGCGATTGGACGTAATCGGCGAAGAACTCGCCGCCGTCCGCACCATCCTCGATCTTGCGCGAGCCGACAGGCCTGCGATTGCCGCGGCAAGTACACCCTTCGCGCAGTAATTGAAATGCGGGTGCCCCACCTTCGGCGCGTCCTTGTTGTTGCGCCTAAGGTGGGATATCTATAAGCTCTTTATGGTTAGCTTTATCCAACTCATAAGAATCGATTTACTTACGGCTGATGGCTTACGGACGACGGATGAAGCGTCGGCGCAGAATGTGCGCAGGAACAAGTAATAGGTTGTTCGTAATCGGTGACATAAACATTGCCGCTGCTATCCGCGGCGACGCCGATCGGAAGGCTGAACACGGAACCGAGCGTCTTGACTGTCTTGAAGCCGCCGGCCGCACGAATCTACTTGACCGCGCTGTTGAGACAAACGCCACGTAGACGTTGCCGATCTTGTCTATACCTGCGCCGTTGGGGCCGGAGAAACCGCTGCCCGGCGTCTTGATGGAGGGCGCGGATGCTTGGGTGGCGTGCCGGCCAGTGCTTGTGAATCCGCTCACGGGTTGTTCAATTCTGAACAGACTTGACTCTAAAGAGTGGGTTCCAATGCTTGCAGGTTCCGATGTGAGAGCTTCCCATGGCCGCAACACTCAAGCCCGGCTGGAGCAAACCCTCCACAATCCTGCTTGCCTCCGAGATTCCCGCCAATGAGAGGGTCTTCGGCTGTGCACTGGCGCAGGCCGCCGAGGTGGGCTCGGATCTCACTCTTCTTCACGTCTCTGAAACGCCAGACGCGGCCGCATCGGAGACCTCGGGGATCCGCTGGGACGGCGAACTCGCCGGCGGCGCTGAGATTGAATGTCTTGAGCCACTGGCAGAGCGCGCCCGGAATATCGGCATCCATTGCGAGATCGTGGTCCGGCTCGGATTGGCCGCCGACCAGATTCTCCGTTTCCTCGACGAGCGGGAGATCGATCGCGTCGTCATGGGCTCTCGCTCCCCGGGGCCCATCGGAAAGCTGCTGGTGGGCTCGGTGGCCGAGGCTGTGCTGCGCAGGGCCAACGTGCCGGTCTGCATTGTCGGTCCCAATGTGGTCGAAGGTACGTACCGCAACGTGGCCGCCCGCAAAATCCTGTGTGACGTCAGCACCCGGGAAGTCAGCCACGTAGTGGTGAGCTTTAGCGCGGAAGTAGCCGCTGCGCACAACGCCAGCCTGATCCTGCACCAGGTGATCCAGCCCCAGGAGTGCGCCGATTTGCTCGCGGACCGTACCATCGCCGAGATTGAGGCCGAGCTGCCCTCCCTGGTTCCAGTCAGGTTGAAGCACAAAGTCAAGGTGCGAACAAGGGTGGCGCTCGGCGATCCGACCGAGGAGCTGCTGCATGGGGGCCGAGCCCAGCAGGCCAACCTGATCGTTCTGGGTGCGCAGGATGCGTCCCACTTTGCTGCGATCACCCATGCCAGCACTGTGTACAAGGTGCTGGCCTACGCACATTGCCCGGTGATCACGTTGTCGCCCATCGTGCTGGGCGAGTGCGGCGTCAAGAAGGATAGGCCTCGTGCGTCCGAGGCCTATTTGGCCGGTGTATTTTAGAAATCGCCGACGCCGGGATGCCTGGGTCGCGGCGGACGTTGCTACCAGTCGAAGGGGAACGACGTTTTGCCAAGGATCGAATCGGAAACGGGCTTGAAGATTTGATCGCCGTTGGAGCTGTTGGTCATGATGAGCAGGCCGTCGCCATTGCTGAAGCACAGGCCCTGATGCCGCCATCCGTCATCGTATCCGCCTTTGAAGAAGGCATTTCCGTATGGGGAGGTGTAGAGTCCCCAACCCAGACCGGCGCTCAATTGAATCGCGTCGTGGGCGGTAGTGGTCTCGGGAGCGAGAGACGGGAACTGATGCGTGGAGTGGATCATGACTTGAGGCTTGAACATTTCTGCGGACGTTTTCCGGTCCAGGATCTGGAATCGCATCACTGCGCTCAAGAATGTTGCGTAGTCGTGCAGCGTGGTCTGCATGGAGCCGGCGGCGCCTGGTTTGGTGCGCTTTTGCGGGCCGAGTAATTTCCCGTGCTCGTCATAGCCGTTGGCAAAGTCGCTCTCGAACCGCGGCTCCCAGATCATGCTGGTGCGGGTCATCCCCAGAGGGCTGAATAGATCTTCCTGCATCAGAGCGGTCAGCGATTTTCCGGTGACTGTCTCGACGACGAGTTGCGCCAGCTGAAACCCCTCACCGCTGTATGCGTAGCGCGTGCCCGGTTCGAAGTGAATCTTGAGCTTGTGGTCGTCTTCGAACCACCGCCAGTTGGCAAAGCCGCTGCTGTGGCTCAACAGATGCCGCAGAGTCAGCTTCTTGTAACGGTCGTCGCCCTGGAGCTCGGCATATTTCTCATACTCGGGAAGGGGCTTGGGCAGGTATTGCTGGATGGGCAGATCGAGATTGAGGACGCCATTCTGCACCAGCCGCATGACCACGACCGCAAAGGCAGCCTTGCTCAGCGAAGCAGCGGGCATGACTGTATCCGGCGTCAGCGGCAGGCCTTTTTCGGTGTCGCTCTGGCCATAGGCTTTGAGGTAGGAGATTTTGCCGTTGTGAAAGACCGCGATGCCTGCTCCGGTGACGTTGGCGTCCCGCATGAGTTGCGTCACTGTCGCGTCGACTTGTGTTGACGTCAGAGTGCTGCCGTCGAGGCGCTGAATGGTCGCCGGGGCCGACGGTTGCGGCGTCTGGACGGACGAGAATCCGATCAGGAAGACCATTGCCGCCAGAGTGTGCGGTTGGATCACAAGCTCTCCTATCCCGAACAGACATGCGCTGCCCGAGCCTGCAAGCTGATAGGAGAGTAATCGCGAAAGCGATTGATGAATGTCTAGTTTGGCTCACTCATAATTCATGTAGTTCTGAGGATGGCATCTTGCCCCAAGTGGCATAAGTTGCCAGAAAAACCGGGAAACACGGTAGGAGTGGGGCAAGAATGCATGTATGTCGTTTGTTTCGAATGGATTGGGGACATATGGGTGGGGGGGTGGGGTCATTAACTTGGCGCGGTTCGGGGCGGGTTTTGGACTCCCTGTGGCGGTGGAAAAGCGTGACCTGCATGGCGCATGGGGGTTGTCCCGTTGGGTCTTTTTCCGACTGCATCTACAATTGTGCGCCAAATGAGCGTAATTGTACGCAAATTTCTTTGGTGAGCTTTTTGCCTTTGAAATGATGGAGTTACGGTGTTTTTGGCCGATGGGCGGAGTTCGGCTTAGTTTTTTTGGGGGTGACCCCTAAGGAGTGTCATCAAATTAACCAAATGGCTGTAGCAGCCAGAAAGACAGCGGCGAGAAAGTTACGTGCGGTCTTGTCGTATCTGGTGGCGATGGCGCGAAACAGCTTGAGCTTGGCGAAGAAGTTCTCGATCAGGTGGCGCGCTTTGTAAAGCTCCTTGTCGTAGTCCCGTTGAATTTTGCGGTTGGCTTTGGGCGGAATCACTGCAGTCTTGCCCGCCTTTTGCCAGGGAATCAGAACGCGCTTGTCGGCGTCGAAACCTTTGTCGGCGAGCAGAATGCCGGCTTCCAGTTCCGGCAGCAACACATCGGCTCCTTCCAGGTCGCAGGCCTGCCCGCCGGTGAGATGAAATCCCGTAGGATTGCCGAGCGCGTCGACGGTAGCGTGAATCTTGGTGCTCAACCCGCCCTTGCTGCGTCCGATGGCTTGGTCCGAGCCCCCTTTTTCAGCGCCCCGGCACTTTGCTGATGGGCGCGCACGATAGTCGAATCGATCATCGCGTATTCATTGTCTGCATCCTGGGCCAGGTGCTTAAACAGCTTCTTCCACACTTCCCGTTTGGCCCAGCGGCTGAACCGCGCATGCAGCACGCGAAAATCGCCGAAACCCTCTGGCAAATCGCGCCATGGGATTCCAGCTCGATAGCGATAAAGCACCGCTTCCACAAACAGCCTGTTATTGTTCGCCGGACAGTCCGGCCTTGGGTTCAACGCCGCAAAAGACGTTGGCCGTGCCGCGCCGCTGGTACTCCGAATCGCGCCGCAGAATTCGTCCCGGCCGCATGGGGCGCGGCGGGCGAACATCGGCGTGCAGCACTACCGGCTTTTCGTCCACACACACCACTGGATCCTTGTAAGAGAGCGGCTTTTCGTAGATGGCCAGTACGTCTTCCATGCGGGCGATGTACTCCTCATTCAGTTCCGCGATGCACCACATTTTTTTCCCGCCACGGTTTCAGTTCGTGGCTCTCAAGCAAGACGCGGATCGTCTCCCGGCCTACTTGCGGTGTCAGTTTCCGCTTGACCGCTTGCTCGGCGATGAGCCGCACCGTCCACCGCGCTTGGCCCTCGGGCGCCGAGCCGCATACCATGGCGATGATTCGCTGGCCCTGTCCGATATCCAGAGCTCGCTGTTTGCCCGGTCTCGGCTTTTCGTACAGTGCCGATTCCAGTCCTTCCTCTTCATAGCGTCGGGCAACGGCCCGCACAGTCTTCGCCGCCACCCCGGCATTAGCCGCAACACGCGCCGCTTTTTGTCCTTCGTCAAGCTGGCGCAGGATCGAAGCGCGCCGCAAAACACGCGCCGATTCACGTCCCTTGGCCAACATCGCGGCGAGCTGCCGCCGATCCTTCTTTCCCAACTGAACATGTACCCGACGATAGCTTTGCATGTCACTACTATGAGGCCCTTTTCCTCTCCCCGACAGTGACTCATGAGATACATCTTTATACGGTCAGAGACCTAGTGTTGAAGAGCCCTGTTCGCCGTTCGTTTTTCGCCTTTTTGGATTCATTATTCATCGCGCATGATTGTCAGAGGATCCACGAGCGATGCGCGAAATGCGGGAAACACACTCGCGATGAGCACCGTTGCGGTCGGCAGCAGTGCGACCATCAGCCATACCAGGGACGCCGGCGAACGGAAGACAGCGCTCTGGTTCGCCAGCACGCGTAAGAGCGCAAGAGCAATCAAAGCGCCTGTCACTGTACCCGCAAGGGCAATCCGCACCGCGCCGCCGATGACCTTCAACACAATGCGCCAGCGCTGCGATCCAAGCGCAATGCGAAGACCCAGCTCGCGGCGGCGTTCGCGCTCGGCGTCACTCTGAGCGCTGAACAGGCCGAGTACGCTGAGCGCCAATGCCATCAAGGCCAACGCGGTGCACAGCAGCGTCGCAATGCGCAACGGTGCGAGCGCAGTTCGAGTGAGATGCGCATCGAGAGTTTCCATGACAACCGGAGTCGCGTCGCGGCCTGGAAGCGGCTCGATCTTGTGGCGCAGTTCGGCCAGTGTGCGCGCATTTGCCTCGGAGCCGTCGACAATCAGCGTCATGCGCGGGAGGCAGTCCTGGTGCATGGGAAAGTAAATCGCCGGTTCTGTGTGCTGCTGAAACGTCCCCAACGCTCGCGACTGGACCACTCCGATAACCTCTGTTCTAACCCCCTGTTCGTCGATGAGACCAGCGCCCAACGGTTTGCCGCCGAAGTAAAGATCGGCGGCCTCCCGATTGACGATGGCAACACGAGCGGCGCCGAGCGATTGATGCTCAGGGAACTTGCGGCCTGCGATCAGGGAAAGGTCGAGTGCGTTGAAGTAGCCTGGCGAGACAACATTCGTATCGAACTCGGCGACCGTCAATGGGGAAACGACAGGCGCGCGAAAATGCGAACCGATCACTGGATGGGGTACCTCCGGTTGATTCGCATAATAAAAAATATTCCCGTGTGTTGATAGAAGGGTGGATCGTCTCTTGACCACGCCGATAATCTCCACAGGCAGCCCCGATGCATCCTGTATCGTCATGCCGACTGTCCCGTGACCGAAGAGCTGTGCAGCTGCTTCCTCATCGACGACCCCCTCTCTTCGCGCTGGGTCCACAATGCCGAATGTTCGTCCCGCGATGGGCCGGTTTCCCGCCAGCTGGAGCGAGTCATTCGATAACCATGCGATGTCTAAATCCAAATCGCGAAGCGGTGCAGACGCCGGCTGGATTCTGAACGATTTCCATACAGGTTGATTGCCGGGAACCTGAGCCGCCCACGCCAGCGGCTGTCGCCGGGCGAAGGATTTCGCCGCCTGCTCCACAGCATCGAATAGTTCCACGTGAAGCGATGGTTGTGTCTGTGCTTGCAGCGTTACAAGAATCGCGTGGCTCAGACGGGGGCCGGCGCTTGATTTCAGCGCTGACTGAAGGCCTTCGAAGAGGAATACCGCACAGATCACGAGCACATAGCAGGACGTAATCTGGCCCAGGACCAGGCCAGTTCGAATGCGCTCCGTGCGTTTCGACGGCAGTCCGCTCTCTCGCCTGAGAACGATCCACGGCCGGTCGGTGACCGTTGCAAAAACCGGCATCATGCCGCATACAACGGTAACGCACACGCATAAATTCAAGGCCGTAACGATGGGGAGCAAATGAGGCGCAAAAACGAGGCGGTCCGCGTCTTCCGGAAAGAGCAGAGCAGGCAGTGCGCGCGCTGTTACCACGGCCAGCAGCGCACCCAATACTCCGCCCGCAACGGAGACGACGATACTATCCGACAACAATTCACTGAGTAACTGGGCGCGGGTCGCGCCGAGCGCGATGCGAAGAGATGTTTCATGCGACCGCTTGAGAGCCCGTCCAAACAGGAATGAGGCAACGTTGATCGAAGCAACAAAGAATACTGCGACGGCGGCGAAATTCAGCAGCGTTCCTATGCGTTGCAATCCCAGAATCATTCTCGGCGCCGCGCCCGTATAGGGAACAAGGCTTGCTACACTGGAGTTGCCCAATTTCAGGCGGACAGCGGCCTGCGCTTGACTGATCGATTCCTCCCGCCGAATCCTTGCAAATACCCACAAATCCCGCGCGCCTGAATCCACCCTTTCTTGATCCGCGCGTTGCAGTGTTACATCTTGTGCAGGCATCCAGAGATCGACAGTCTGGTCGCCATAGAGACCTCGAAGTTGACTTGGCGCAACGCCATTGATTACAAGATCGACGTTATGGACGCGAAGCCGCTCGCCAATCACATTGGCCCTGCTGCCCAAGTCACTTTGCCATAAGTGGCGGCTGATAACGACGCCGCCACGCAGCGTAAGGTCGAGAGCCGCTGCGAGATTCGGAGTAACCTCGGCGACATTCGCAATCTCAGTCTGGCCGCCAATCGAAATATCTGTTGGTGTAATTCGAGCCGCATTTACCCAATCGAATGTAGGTTCATCTTTGAGCAGCCGGTAATCGCGCCTTGAGAGCTGTTCCGGCTCACCTGGGCGGTCTTGCCCCAAAATCGAAACGATCCCGTCGCCGACTCGAAGCGCAGAATCGGGGTGAGTCAGCCCCTCGACGAACCCGAAGACGGATGCATTGCTCCCGACTCCCAGCGCGATCGTGAACAGCAGCGCCAGCGAAAGCGCTGGCGCGCGGACAAACGCCCTCGACGAATCGCGAATTGCAAGAAGGCCTCTTGCGAAGATCACCTTGGTCTTGCCAGCAATCGTGGGGCCACAGAGATTGCTCATTTACCGCGGGCTTCGCGAGCCGAACTGGGGGATCGGTGTCCGATTTCGAAGTTTGGATGTCCACTTGCGGACAGAGAATGTCCATCCACACGTAGCAGTATTTGCGCGACTAGGACATCGGCTGGCATCCGCATCTGATCCCCCTTGCCGCGGGCGACGCCAAGAAGGCGGGCGCGGACCTGCCCGGCCCAACTATCGTTGGCCGCCAACGACCCCCTGAGAGCACGCGACGATTTTCATGGTGGTGGTCAGCGAGTGGTCCGACGGCACGCCCGCCCCGCCGATGGAGCACTGAGACCAATCTCAGTCGGATCAATAGGCAAGCGCCATCCGATTTCCTTGAGAATATTCCCTTATCTAAGAGTTTGAAGAGGGGAGGGAATCGTTGTCTGGTGAGCCAGTGCCGCCGTGATCCTATCGAGCAGGTCACGGCGGAACCGGATTTCGTCAGATCCCATGGTGCCCACCAAGCTTCTTTCGATTTCCTGCTCTGGAATTGTAAAGACGTCCCAGGATTCGTCAAGAATCCGTGTGGGGGGGACAGCAACGCCGCGCTCAAGAAGGAGTAGACGCTGCGTCTCCCGCCTTAGCTTCGTGGCATATTTCTGGCGGAAAATTTCGTCGAGATTATCCCACCTTGACGGCAAAGCTCGGAGGAAGGCAGCAATTCGTCTCCGCTTCGCATCGACCGCCTCCGCCCCGATCTGCACACTGTCGACCCATTTAGGGTCTCCCTTGATCCATGTCCCGTACTTCGCTATATGCGATGCCAATTCATTTCCGAGCCATTTTGCCTGAAAGGTTTCCTCTAACGGCATGACGGTTAAGTCGAGGAAGCGAGTCTTGAGTTTCTGGCTTTTCTTGCCAATGCACAGTACATCAAGGTCCGAGTTCGATTTCTCCAGGCCGACAGATCTCGATCCGAATATCACGATTTCATCTGCCTCTTCTAAACATTCAGCAGCAACCTCGTGTTCGGTCATCTTGCGAATTGCAAATCGGACCAGACGATCAGTCTCCATGCGGCTCCTTCTCCTTGATCATCTTGCTGACGAGATCGCTGATCTTCAGAAAACGTTGCTCTGCGGATCGCATTGCGTCAGGCTTAATCCACCCCATGTACCCTTCTATGTCCTCCTCGAATTCCCAAGCAAGGTCTACGACTTCGCCCTCGTCACCGAAAAATTTGGCGAACACCCTACCGAATGAAGGTGACTTTCCGGATTTCGCTTTTCTGATAACGCCTGAAGCCAAAAGCGATGAAAGGAATGCATCAAGTGCTACCTCGATTTCCTCCCGCTCGAAGTATTCCTCTTCGCCGTCATCGTAATCGTCTTCTTCAACGAAATCATCCTCATCCGGATCGGTCTCATCTTTCTTCTCGGGCTTCGCATGAGTAACGGCGGTATTAGATACGACGAAATTCCCCCATCCAAAGTGGGCGCGAATCTCGTCTAGGCCCTCCGCGATTGCCTCCAATATGCGCGTGCCTGGTATACGTTTTGGTTTTTTTGCCGTGCTCATGTCTTATTCCCAATCGGGCCTGGTTTTGGAACCGTTGGCTGCGCCGACGGCGTCGGCTTCGCGGCACCGTTAGTCTTCTCGTGGAAGCTAGCAAGTTTCTTAGCGACTTCCTTGTATTGGGCGACTAGAGGATTCAACGAGAGGAACATCAGTACAAGGTAAAACAAAAGATGGAGCAGTCCCACTTTGCGCCAGAAACCAGGTCTTGTCCTGACTATGGCTGGTGACTTGGGGTCCCGTCTTCCTGATTTCTTCTTAAATCCTGCACGGACCAAGTCGTGCACAGTGAATGGAACGGGGACCGAGTGAAACAGTTCCTCGCCCTTACCATGTGCGATCCGTTGAAATAGGTCTTCAAGTCGCGCCGATCTGTCGCCGTAGACCCAGCTTTGCCTCACCTGTTCGTATTCAAGAAGGAGGAAAAAGAAAAGCATCACCAGTAGACCAAGGCTGATTGGGTAAGCGATGGCAAGGCCTTTCCCGCTGGTCGTGATAGTACCGGCAATCACAGCAGTCACCGACCAACCCTTAATTGTGAATCGGAAGCCGCCAATCTTGTCGATCTTGTCTTGAAGCATCCGATATTCGTCGAATAACAACTTCTTGAAATCAGATTCGCAATACTCTCCCTGCGATCTCAATCGGAGGTCCGATCGAGCCTCAGACCGTTTGCGGGCTTGTGGTGGCTCTGTCACATGCACCTTGCCGAGATTCTACCAATGGAGCGCGGTGAGCGCCAGAATTTGATAAGCAATCTGCTCTCCGATGGTTTGGGCGCGCTATCTCGGCGCCGCATCCTTCGAATCCGCAAGCGCATACGCCAGCACTGTCACCACCGCCGCGTTCTCGTTCAGGTGCTTGGGGTCGATCTTGTCGAACGTGTCTGCCGCCGTGTGGTGGTAGTTGAAATAGAACCGGCTGTCCTGCACCGGCGCAAAGCTGGGCACGCCCTTCGCCGTCAGCCCATCGATATCCTCGCCAGTGTCCTCGCTCGAGGTGAGCGTGGGCGCGCCGATCGCGTCCAGCACATTGGC
>Ga0302324_100030061_pt1 | contig 10273 bp, 8 predicted proteins | sample Palsa_T0_1_FD_201949 | JGI IMG/M metagenome (GOLD analysis project Ga0302324, IMG submission 201949) | Peat permafrost microbial communities from Stordalen Mire near Abisko, Sweden - Palsa_T0_1 | ecosystem: Environmental > Terrestrial > Soil > Palsa > Peat permafrost | place: Sweden: Abisko... | reverse complement strand
GATTCGGCTGCAACGAGGCGCGGTCGAACATGGACCACCCATGGGGAGTAAAGACACTGGGAATTTGGAGCATCCGCGCTGCCGCACGCGCCAGCTGGCCGGCCTTGGCCGTGTGCGCGCACACCAAGTCCGGTTTCAAACGGCTTAAGGTGTAACCAAGCTCGATGAGGGCCGCCCCGTCCAGATGCGGTCGCAGGGGGTGTACCAGACTCTTTACCGGCAGCCAGGGGATCTCCGCCTGCCGGAGTTGGTGGGCGAAAATGCCGGGTGCTCCGGTGATCACTGTCACCTCGTGTCCCAGGCTCCGCAGCTCAAGCGAAAGTTCACGCACATGGGTCTGCGCACCCCCGAGGACGTCTCCCCGGGTAAGCACTTGCGCAATCCTCATGCACTCCCTCGTTTTGGCTTGGCGCCCGGTAGCAGAGCGGCAGGGGAAAAGGTCTCGCTCGATGGCCGTCCATACCAGGAGGAGAGCACTCTCCATACGCTGCGCCAGGCCGCCAGCTCCGCGTCGGTCGGCGCCCGGGCGGCTTGATGGCCCAAGCGCCGTTCAAAGCCGGCGAACACGGCCAGGCAATTGGCCCCGAACCTCGCGATGCTCACGCCTAGAAGCTCCAGCTTCTGCCAGATAGTGGGGACCGCTCCGGGCTGCCGGCAGATGAATTTAATGTGCAGCATTTTGTAGTGGAGGAGCTTTCTCAGGCTGATCCGTTCCCGGCGATAGCCAAGCAGGACCTGGGGCAGATTGGCAAAGCGGCTAAGCCGGTAACTGCGCAGCAGCAGCTCCTGATCCTGTGCCAGCCAGGCTGTCTCCTCGTAGCGCCAGCGGCGAAACCACTCGATGCGGCCCATCCACACCGGATGCCACAAACAAATGCCCCGGAACGGAGAGCGGATGATGTCCGCGTGGTCCAGCGCTGGATCGAATCGCCACAGCGGCCGGCCGTGCCGGCCGAAGAGCATGACTCCGGCACCGCACAGGTCTACGTCTGGGTGCGCCCCCAGGAAGGCCAGCTGCCGTGCCAGCCGATCCGGATAGGCGATATCGTCGGCGTCCATTCTCGCCAGGTAGACGCCGCGGGACCGGTCAATACATTCGTTCAAGCGGGCCGCGAGCCGGCGACGCTTGCCGTCACTCCAGCAGATCACGCGCGGATCGTCAAAACTACGCGCGATCGTCAAACCCTGATCTTCAGAACCGTCGTCACAGAGCAGGAGCTCGAAGTCGCCGTAGCTCTGGTTGAGGATAGAACGGATGGACAGCTCCAAAGTAGCGGCGCTGTTGTAGAAAGGCATGGCGATGCTGATCATTGGGCGGGGCATGGGATTAGAGTGTGCCTCTAGGCATCGAACGTGCCTTCCGGTTGGCTTTTCGTTTTCGGGGGGCAGAGGGTTAACGGAGAAGTGCTTCCCTGGGCCTGGGGGCCAAAGGACTGAAATAGTACCGCATATCGTTGGGCCAGGTGTTGCAGGCTAAAGTGCTGCTCAATGACGTTGCGGCCGTTGGCGCCCATACGCCGCCGCAGAGCGGCATCCTGGAGCAGGGTGGTGAGCGCCTCGACCCACTCACGCTCGCCGCTTGCGCTCATGCCCACCTCGCCCATCGCCAGGACCTCACGGTTCATGCCTGCAGCGGTCACCACGACCGGCAGTCCTGCCGCCATGTAGCAAAGCATTTTGTAACTGCACTTGCCGTTGCACCAGTCGTTATCGGCCAGGGGCATCAAGCCGATCGACATGCGGTCAAAGGCGGCCAACTCCGTTCGCGGGGTCCAGGCTTCGAACTCGATGCGGGATTCGGGCAGCAGTTTGAAGCGAGGTGGCCGGTCGGCGATGATGAGCAGCTTGGCACGGCCGAAGATCTGAAACACCCGGATCAGCGATTCCTCGATCGCATACAGGAAGGGGAAGTTGCCGCTGGTGCCGGTCCAACCCATGATCAAAGATTCCGGGTGGGGGGACGCGCCGCCGGCGCCATCTTCAGCATCGGCGGCCCGGCGGCTTGGCCGATACCAGGAAGTGTTTACGGCGGTGGGAATCACGACGACGTTGGCGTTCCAATGAGAAAACTGGTTGGCGAGGAAACTGTTGCCGCAGACCACCATCTCGCTGGCGCGAGCCAGATCCCGGGCGCGGTGGCCGCCGGTGTTGAGCCAGACCGCATCGTCCACATCCAGGACCATCGGCCGCTTGGCCATGGTGTGGAGAGGGGTGAAGGCGGGGAGTAACTGGCGTGAAATCCAGGTGACATCGGCTTTCCAGGAACAGGCCAGGGCCGCCACGCGAGCGGCCGCCGTGGTTGCCATCCACACCGGACGCAGGGCGAGCTGGCGGGGCAGGATATTGCCTAAGGGAAGCGGGTATTCCCGTACCGCGATGCCCAGCCGTTCGAAAGGCTCAATATACTGGCGCACCCGCGCCCGGGCGCTGGGCACCATCACACCACCGGTGTACGCGGCTACTCGCATGGTTCGGGGGCCTCGATCTCCGTCCAGCGTGCACGGGTGCGAACGGTGAGGTTGGGGATGAAATAGACCAGGGTGGAGAGGGAGCCCGCTTTAAGCCAGAACATGATTTGGGCGAAATATTCTTCCGAGAAGATGGTCATGGCGGTGGCGTAGACAAACGCCCCCACGGTGAAGACTGCCCAACAGCTGCCATGAAGAGCGCAGCGGTAAACATAGGTGCTGAGGAAGCCCATCAGGAACATGAGTCCGATGACCCCGGCCATTCCGCCGTGATCCATGTAGTAAGGAAGGAATGCGGTGTACACGTTGGTCGCCTGGCTGGGCGAGATTTTGGTGTAGTCCAGATTCCGGTCGCGTTCCGGATAGTGTGCGCCTATTCGGTTCGCGATCCGCTTGAGGAACTTCCCCAGATCCCATCCAAAGCGCAGTTCGGGATTTTGCCGGTTCTGGTCGAAGGCGATGATTCCGCCCAGCCAGTAGGTGCCGAAACCCTCGGCCACGTGGGGAAGATTGTCCGCCAGGGACGCACCGGCGTCGGCGCCGTATTTGTTCATGGAAATCTGGCCCAGAGAAAAGACCAGGAGAAATACCAGGATCATGATCGAAAGCAAGCGCAAGGGAGCGGCGCCCCGCTTGATCCAGAAAATGACCAGGGAGCTGATCAGTAAGAGGAGCACTTCCGAGCGAGCGCCGTTGATCAGCTGATAGAGCATGGCCAGCCCGAACAGCACGATGGTGCGGAGACCGCGCCGGCCGGTATCGATGTATTCGTACACGGCAATGAGAGCCGTGATGGTCAGGAAGGGCAGGAGCAGCGCCTCGAGGGATAGATTGCTATCGGCGGCGGTTACGTTTGCCTTGGAGCCCGCGATTCGGATTTGTTTCCACATGCTTTCCCGAGGGGCGATGGTGCTGGAGAGTTCCTTGAAATACCGGTAGGCGACGGGGATATTCAGAATGAACAGCACGAGCGCGAAGGTCAGCCAGCGGTCGACCTGGAGCCGTCTTTGCGGCGAGACTGTAGCCAGGGCTCCGCGCCTCCATAAGGGGACTTCGACTGCGCCTAGTCCGCCGACCGAGAATGCGAGGACGCCGGCGAGAACGATGGCGTTGGCTGTGGCGGTGAGGGGGAAATAGAGATTTCCGCACAGCCAGATGGTGAAGAGGGTCATGGTCCAGACAGTTGCTAAGGATGCCGGCGGGAAGAGAAGGGAGCCTCCGTAGCGGTACATGGCGAAGCTCCAGAAGGCCAGGAGAGCGATGGTAACGGGTAGTATCATGGCGCGCTCCTGGGTGGTTAAAGTGCGACAAGTGTTTTACCTAAAGGGCTAATTGAACGGGAGACATCCCACCCACATCTCGCTAAGCGAGATATGGGCCACCCCCTGTGGTTACGCCCGGCTGTTTGGGTTACTTGTTAGGTGGCGCCTTGGATCATGTAGTAGCGCGCGTAGGCTTTGTAGGTGGCGTCGGTGGCGATGGCCGACTCATTCAGGACGATTCCTGCGATGGGCACGTTGACCCGGCGAAGCGTGTCTACCGCCGTACCCAGCGTCTTCATTTGCGTCTGCCCGCTGCGGACCGCGAGCACTGTGATCTCCGCCGCTGCCGCCAGTTCCAAGGTTTCCGCACAACCGAGTAGTGGCGGCGAATCCAGAATTACTAAGTCAAACTCCTTTGTAACCAGCGCGAGGATTTCCCGCATCTGCGGCCCAATGAGCGGCAATGCCACTGGCGTGGACAAGCCCGAGCCGAGAACAAAAAGATCGGGACGGCCCGGAATCTCACGGATGGCTCTCCTCCACTGACTAGGCTGCGCAAGCACCTCCGCCAATCCCATAGCAGGGTCCAGTTTGGCCAGTTTCCCAATCGCCGGCTGGCGCAGGTCACCATCGATCACCAGCGTGCGTTTGCCCTGTTCCGCGCTCGCCGCGCCCAGGGAAAAAACGAGGGTCGACTTACCTTCGCCCGGCGCGGCGCTGGTAATCAGCACGCTGCGGGGCACACTAGCCTGTACGGAGAGCATGAGATAACTGCGCAGATGACGCACGCCCTCGTCGAAAAAGCCGCCTTGCACGGCCATCCAGCGATTTCCTTCCATGCGCGCGCCCTCAGCCCCCAGAGCGAGCCGCAGTTGCATATTCGCTACCGCGGGTAAGGAGCAGATTACGGGCACGCCTAGCGCCTTCTCGATCGCTTCGGCTTCTTTTGCCGTGGCGTCGGTAAGTTCCGCCGAGATGACATACGCGGCAAGGGAGAGAGCGAAGAAACCCATGGATAGGAGAACGATCAGCGACCAATTGGGAAAAAGCGGCTTGGCGGGGGGCCGGGCGGAATCCGCCAGCCGGATGACGTTGTTCTGCAATTCGGAGTTAATGCCCGACTGCTTGATCTTGGCAAAAAGATCGTCGTAGACGTGCTCCGCGGCCTCCGCTTCATGCTTTAGCTGCAGGTAATCGAACGACTGCGAGGTGAGGTCGTCGACCTCCTGCTTAGTTTCCGCGACCGCGGCCGACAGCATGCGCTGGCGCACCAGGCTCTGGCGGTAGTCCACGCCGATGCGGGCGGCGACATTCAGGCGACTCTCCTCCAATGCCGCGCGGGCCTGCTCGACCTGCGCCGCCGCCTTACGGTATTCGGGATACTGATCTCCGTAAGTGGACGCGACCAAGGCCAGATTGGCCTTGGCGTCCTTGAGACTCTGGACGTCCCGGGCGAGATCGGTCGATTGCGCCGAAACCTGGACTCCGGACAGGGACCCGTCTTTGGCTTCGCGGTAGACGGACTCCTTGGCGATCCGGTCGGCTTCCGCCAGGGTGTTCTCGGTGTTCAGTGCCTGTAGCCTGGCCACCAGCACACTGGTCTTCTGCTCCGGATCGGCGGTTCCGAGATTGCGCTGATACGTCATCAGGGCGGTGTGCGTCGACTCCATTTTCTGTTTCAGATCGATGAGCTGACTTTCCATCGAGGAGGTCAGGCGGCCAGCTTCCTTGATGCGGGTTTCAAAAATTTCGCGCAGGTAAGAGTCGCCGATCGCGTTGGCTACATCGGCGGCCAGCTGGGGATCGCGATTGCGGTAAGAGATGGTGAGTAAGTAAGTGTTGGGATTGCGTTCGATTTTGAGGTATTTGAGGACGGTGGGCGCATTCCTGACCGCACTTTCCACCTGCGGCGAATAGCGCCAGAAGAAGTAACGCCGGAATTGGTGCTCGCGCTCCAGCAGATTGTAGCGCTCCGCGACCGGGCGCAGGATGTTGTCCGCGAGCAGCAGGCGCTGTTGGGTGGCCATATACTGATCGTCGCCGGTGTTCAGGACGCGATCGTCACCCACGGTCGCGGGCGCTGACTGGCGATCGATCGAGATCACGGCGGAGCCCACATAGATGGGAGGCGCGAAGGCACACCCAAGCACGACCACGGCGGTGAACGTCAGGCTGAGCAGCAGAATCCATCCCCAACGCTGGGCCAGGATATGAGTGTAAAAAGTAAGCGGGTGCTGGAATTCAGCGGGGTCGCTCAACGTAAGCTGCGGTTTCCTGGTAACGACTGAATTAGGCATAGATCAGCTCCGGCTCATGGAGAACTCTCAGTGAGCCCAGATGGCAGCCGAAACGGCGGTGTTTCCTATGCCCGTCACATGGGTCAACACATTCGCGCTGTCTTTCAGTTTTCCGTTGATTGGAATGTAGAGGATATCGTTGGCGGCAAGCTTCACATCCTGGGCCTTCCGATCCATAATGCGCCGCAGTGGAACTTCTATCTCGACCTTTTGGGTGCTGCCCGCCTGCTCGCGGTAGATATACGCCTGCTTACGACTGAAGGAGTCAAGGCCGCCGCTGAGGGCCAGCAATTGCAGCACGGTCGTATCTTCCATACTCACAAAGGGAAAGGCTCCTGGGCGCTTGACGTTGCCGACCACAAACACGCGTTCGCATTCCGGCACACGGATTTGCGCGCCCGCCGCGATGGGAATGTTCAACTCCGGGTGACGCCCGTCGAAGAGGTCGCGTACCGACAGCCGCTGCGAGGCGCCGTCGGCCCGCTCCACGATGACTTCCGGACCGGCTTCAGGAAGCAGGCCGCCTGCCTGGCTAAGCGCGGCCAGCAGGCGCAGATTGCCCGTATCCTGAATGACGATGGGGGTTTTGACCGCCCCGGCAATGGTGACATCGCGACTGCGATACTCGACGACAGACACGTCGACGACGGGCCTCAACAACAAGTGCTGATCGCGCAGCTGACGCGCGATCTCGTCGCGCAGGTCGTCGGGCATCATGCCTTGCGCGTGCACAGGCTTACGCAGCAGCGGCAGGTTGAGGTTGCCTGCCGGGTCAACCCGGAACGACTGCGTGAGCTCCGGTACATCGTAAACGGTCAAATGGACAAGGTCGGAGGCGCCAATCACTTGGAAGGGTAGATTGACGCCTCCGATGGCGACAGGTGTTGCAGGGAAAGCTGGCCCGGTGGGGGTGTACGACAAGCGCTGCCCCACGGCGGCGATAGAAAGCAAACTCGAAAGCACTACTATTGCCACAGTTACAGATTTCATGGGTCACGCCTGTTAAACGCAAGAGTAGGGCCGGGGGATTAAACGAATGCCCAGATCAAAATTAATATTTTTTCAGGCGCGGTAGCCGATCACCCTTGCCGGTACCCCGGCGCAGATGGACATGGGAGGTAAGTCATTGGTGACAATGGCTCCAGCTCCCACCACTGCCCCGTCACCGATGGAAACGCCCGCGGTCACCACCACGTTGGCGCCGAGCCACACGTCGTCTCCAATGTGAATGGGCGCGTCTCTGCCCGGTTGCTTGCGAATCAGTTCGCCCCGAGCCACGCCATGGTTGGAGGAAATGATCGAGGCACAGGGACCGAAAAGCACATTATTTCCTATGCTGATGGGGCCCCCCGGAGAGGCCCAGATGGAGCACAGATGGTTGATGAAGGAGTGGTCACCAATCCGGATCATTTCAGGATACTTAAAGAAAACGGTGGGGGAGATTTTGGCGCCTTTGCCCACCTTTTGCAGTCTCGCCTTACGCAGGTAATTTCCACCGGTGATTAAAGCCAGTAAATAAATCCATCCCTTGAGTACCTCTACGAGCGATCGGATCATGCGGAGCATGCCGCCTCCAAAATGCGAGTGGTTCGGCAACCATAACAGATCGCGACTTCGCACTTGTGACCGGTCACGCGGGTGACCGCCGCCACAGGTTACTTTGGACTTCGTCGGAACGAAAGCTATTGCACTTTCCCAAGACCGGAATATGCCCCATGGTGGCTGTACTTTCGGGGCCTCCAAAATCGTGGGGGGCATTCAGAATGGACTCATGCGGCTCGCCGCAGGATTATGGAGACCTATGTTCCGGCAATATTTTCGACGGCATCGCTTGTTGGCGCTACTTATTGGGTTGGCAGTTCTGTTTTTTGCAGTATCCGTAGTTCGACTGTCCGGAGTGGCTGCGGACGACTCTTTTATCCATAGACGCATTGCTCTCAATTACCAGCAGACGGGGAAGCCGTACTTCAACCTTGATCAAAGAGTGATGGTCACATCCTCGCCGCTGTGGACGCAGATGCTTGCCCTGAGCGGTGCGGTTCTGCCCCTCGCCAATCCTGTTCCTTGCCTCGAAATGGCGTTCATCCTGGTGGGTGCTGCGGCGGGATATCTGCTGTTGTGGGAGCGGCATCGCGACCAGCTATCCGGCCTCATCTTACCGGCGATCGCTTTCTTCTTTATCTGCGTTGCCGATTTGCCCAGCGCGCTGGATCAGATGGAAACACCCTGTGCGGTCGCTCTGATCATGGCGGGGGTTCTCGGCGTCCGGAAGAGGAGGACATGGGGTGTGTCGCTGCTGGTTTTGGCCAGCTTTGCACGTTACGAGTGTGTTCTGCTCTGCGTCTTGGCTGTCATCTGGGTGAGTGTTCGACGTCGATGGACCAAGTGGTCCCTGGTGAGTGCCGCAGTGACCGGTGTCTCAGGCTTAGCATGGCTGCTTTGGGAGTATGGGACTTTTATTCCCAATACGGTTGTGGCCAAGAGCCATCTCTATGTGATGACCTATCGTCAGGTCATCCGCGGCTTCTTTTCGATCCCCCAAGCGCTGGTGTGTCTTATATGGGGCACGATTTGGTGGTTCTATGGCAGGAATCGCCGCTATGAACACAGCGGAGCCGCGGCTATGTTGGTCGGTTTCGGAGTCTGTCTCGGAATGGCTTACCTCGTGCGAAAAACATATATTTTTTCCTGGTACCAGCCCCTTGTCCTGGTCCCATTATCCATCGGGGTTCTACTTTGGACGAACCCTCAAAGGGTGAGAACTACTGCGATCGGTGCGGTGTTTGCGGGGGCTTTTCTTTTACCATCCGCAATGACCGATATGGGACTGGTGTCAGCCGCCTTACGGGGAGCCACCGGCAGCATCCCGGACTTCCCTCTCGTTGCCCGCGTGCATGCGTACCGCCGCATAGGCGCCGCCCTGAACACCGAGTGTCCGACCGGTATCCTCATGACCTCAGAAATCGGCGCACTGGGTTGGGCCTTTCATGGTGAGATACGAGATGGCGCTGGGCTGGCGAGCCCCGAGGCGATCCGCTATCATCCTATGCGTGTTCCGCAGGAACGACGCAGTGGTTCTCTAGGGGAGATTCCGGCGGGCTTTGTGCGCGACTACCATCCAGACCTGATCGTCAGCTATGACCTGCTCGCGGAATCCGCCTTGCCGGCTGCTCGTTCCCTCGGCTACCTCGATTATGCGTATCCTCTGTTCGTGAGAGGGGACCGGGCGTCGGCGACCAATCTTTGGGAGGCCCGGCAGATGCATGTGCTGGTTGCTCCAGACGGCCGCTGTTCGCCTACCGCGGTCAAGTCAGCGGTTGGCGCGGCACTTGAGAAATAAAAGACCGGTCACTGGCGGAAAGAAGCCGGTATCAGATCGCTTGGTCTTCACTATTCATGGCGTATAAGTAACACTTACGACAGCGCCGGGCACGGCCGATTGCGGACCGGTTCCCCGAAAACCACGCCGTGGTGCGAGGAGACGAATGAGGCACAAAGGTCGAAAAGGGCATTATTCCTATGGTGATCCGGACGCCCGGAGAGGCCCATATGGAGCACAGATGGTTGATCAATAAGTTGGTCAGCGACTCGGAGCATTTCGAGGAACTAAGGCATAGTCGGGGCGGGGACGTGTTGTTAGACTTTATCGCCCGCTACAAAACCCGCCCTGCGCAAGTAAATCCCACAGTGCATTAACGCAACTAAATCACTTCAGCCCTCGAATACCTCTAGGATCGCGCGATCATCCGCATCACCCCCGCAAATCATTCGAGTGGTTAGGCAACCACGACACCTCGCCCCCCGGGGCCATTTCCGAATGTTACATAGGTAATGGCCACCACAGGTAATTGCTGCTGGTCGCCAGAGCAGACAGTCTGGTCATAGGAAAGATTGACCCGGAAGCTATTCCCGAGCACGACACTGAGGGACGCTCAACGTAAGTTTACGCACGACCCGATTGCAGTACTGACCCCAGGCGCTAAGAACAAGACCCAACCGAATTGACAAGAGGATGCGGGTACGCCCGGTTCCGGTCTCGGCTGCGAAACACGACTCCTTTGGCCCGGAAGGTTCAAGAGTGAGAAAGATATCAGCGGTTTTCTGTTTGAGTATGGGCATCCCGGCGTTGGCTGCTACCTACACCGTCCCGGCCGGTTCCAGCGTGGGAGTCATTCAGGCCATGGTCAACACGGCCAGTGCCGTGCCGGGGAACACCGTTATGTTCTCGGCGGGCACGTACAACTTG
>Ga0302324_100030060_pt1 | contig 10274 bp, 7 predicted proteins | sample Palsa_T0_1_FD_201949 | JGI IMG/M metagenome (GOLD analysis project Ga0302324, IMG submission 201949) | Peat permafrost microbial communities from Stordalen Mire near Abisko, Sweden - Palsa_T0_1 | ecosystem: Environmental > Terrestrial > Soil > Palsa > Peat permafrost | place: Sweden: Abisko... | reverse complement strand
AGCGATGCCCCGTGCAGCGATCGCCTCGAGGGCGTTGGTGAATTGTGCGGCATAGTTGGGATCCGAATACTCCCGACTCCAGCTGACCCAGTCCTGTTCACAGTCCTCGGGTGCCCTGGACTGCACCACGGGACACATGGAAGGTGCACGACCGTCCATCTGGTCGATTGCATTGAACAGCTCGTGAAGTTGGACGTCCAGAACATGAATCGCGTTTAGGTGGAGAAACCAGGGAACCTTGACCGCCACCGTTAAGACTCCGGCCCCGATTTGGACGACGATCTCCATCGGCGTTGTCGTATCTGCCCACCACGCGTGTGCCGGTTCCATCATGCTGCCGGTTCCATCATGCTGCCGGTTCCATCATGCTGTTGATCCCGCGGACTACCTGGATCGAAAGCATAGATGCGTATCTTGTCGACAGGGAGCAGCGTGAGCCGGCATCCCCTGTAAGGTTTTTGGCCTAGATTTATGTCTCATCGCGGCGGGCGAAAAGCGTGCTACGCTCGAATCAACGAACGGCCGGGAGTGTTGATTGAAAACGTCTCTTCTCATACTGGCGGCCTTGCTCGCCGGCTGCAGCTGGTTTCACAGAAGCAAGGCCACGCCCGACCCGCCCGAGATCATCGTGACCGGCATCGCCCCGGGCGCATTCGTCTTCGTCGACGGCGTGCAGGTCGGCGATGCGCAGGAAAAAGCCTATCGATCGCGCATCATCAACGTGGCGCCCGGAAACCACGTCGTCGAAGTGAAGATGGGAGATACGGTGACCTATCATGAGACCGCCTTTGCGGGTCCAGGCGACAAGCGCTACGTCACGGTGCTGTCGGGGAACACCCGGAACTAACGTGCAGATCACCCACGGCATGGTGTGTGCGGCTATCGCGCTGATGATGGGCGGAGCTGCGCTCGCGGCCCCGCATCGCGACGAGACGGTCTATCGCGCCGTCGAAGCCGACCGCGCGGGGGCTCTCGATCTCCTGAAGAGCATTGTCGATATCGACTCCGGGTCGGGCGATGTGGCCGGCGGCCGGCAGGTGGAGGAGATTCTCGAAGCGCAACTGACGGCGAGCGGCGGTCAAGTTCGCTATGAGCCGGCCGAGGCTCCCAACTTTCCACCGAATCTGGTCGCGGTGTTTCATGGGACCGGGAAGGCGAAGATTCTCATCATCGCGCATATCGATACCGTCTTTGGGCCCGGTACGGTCGTCCAACGGCCGTTCCGCGTCGAGGGAGACCATGCACTCGGCCCGGGCGTCGGCGACGAGAAAGGCGGCGTGATCAACGCGGTCACGGCGCTCAAGATCCTGCACGATCTCGGCTTCAAGAACTATGGGACCATCACCCTGCTGCTCGATGACAGCGAGGAGCTCGGTTCCCCGGGTTCCACGGAGCTCATCAAGACGCTCGCGAAACAAAATGACGTCGAGTTCAACATGGAGCCGGGCGATCCCCCGGATGCGCTGACGGTGTGGCGTAAGGGCGCGGGCGACATCTCGATCCAAGTGAAAGGCCGCTCGGCCCATGCCGGCATGGTGCCCCAGAACGGCCGGAACGCCGCGACCGAGCTCGTGCATCAGCTGACGGGGCTGGAGGGCAGATTTCCGCACACGGGCAATGGCACGACGGTCAACCTGACGGTCATCAAAGCCGGCGACCGCAACAACATCATTCCCGATCTGGCCGAAGCGACGCTGGATGTTCGGTTTCGCAAGCTCGAGGACTTCGATGCCGTTCTCGCTCAGATCAAGGCCGGAGTCTTGCCGCCGCTCGTGCCCGACACCACCATCACGGTGGCGACACAGGGGTCCGCGTTTCCGCCGCTGACCGAGAACCCAGGGATCGATGCGCTCGGCGCGCGCGCGCAGGCGATTTACGCCGAGCTGGGCAAGACCGTCGCGTTGTCCGGCAACGGCGGTGCTTCGGAATCCGCGGTCGCCATGTCCGTCGGGACGCCGGCCCTCGATGGACTCGGATTCGTGGGTGACGGCTTCCACACGGACCATGAATGGATTGACCTCACGAGCATGACGCCCCGTATGTATCTATTCACGCGCCTGCTGATGGAGACAAGCCGCTCGCGGCCCGAGAAATCTTCCGCCCGGTGAGCTGCGCGTACGCCGCCAGGCGTCGGCGAACCGCGCGCGTGACTTGAAAAACATCCGGCGCCGCCGCTTCCGTGCACACGCAAAGGGTGCGCGCGGCGGCGCCGGAGACCGTCACTTGCTTGCGAGCCGCACGTTGCTATTGCCAAAGCGCAAAGCGGTCAGGTAAGGCGCATTGACCTTTTTGACCGCATTGTCGATTGCGGTGTCGATACACCCCGGTATGCCTTCCCTCATGACCGGATCGCGGCCGACTGGCGCACAGACCTCGTAGGCCGCCGCTTTGATGCGATGGTAGAGAACCTTCGCACCCTCCGCCGTGTGGATATCGAGATCGGCAAATTTGACGGTTTTGGACATCGGGGTTTGCTCACTCGCTTGCGCCGAGGTCCATGGCGCGCCCACGGCTGCCGACCCAAAGAGAACGCAGATAGCCGCATAGAGTTTCGTACGAACGGTATTCATGGTCATTTCCTCCTCAGTTTGTCGTTCACGATCCCCAAGGCTCGTCGCCCGGGTTGGACGACACGTTAGGTACGGAGGCGCGATAGATCCTGACCCTTTGCTGGGAAACTCCTGGAGAAAAACTGAATTCTTACAAACGGGGCCTTAAGCGGCGCTTCCGGCAGACGGACCCCTGGTTCCCATGTCATGATCTGGCCAGCAACTCCTTCTGCGACAAGGACATACGGCCGGATGGGAGACAAGCCAAGCGCAGTGGTTGGAGCGGATGCCGAACGCGGCCGCCGCCGCTGGCGCTTTGGCGGTGCGGTGGTCGATGAGACCACCCTGGAGTTGCGCGTCGACGGCGTCGACGCCGAGCTCGAGCGCAAGCCCCTTGAAGTCTTGATTTACTTGCTCGAGCACGCCGGCGAAGTGTGCACGAAGGATGAATTGCTCGACGCCGTGTGGCCCGGACGGATCTTGAGCGAAACCGTCCTGACGAAGTGCATAGGCCGGCTCCGCGAGGCGGTTGGTGATCGCGAGCAGGAAATCATAAAAACCGTCTATGGCTTCGGCTATCGGCTCATCGCCCCGGTCCAGGTGGAATTGGCTGCGACGCGGCAGACGGCCCCTATTGGGTTCCACCCGGGTGACCATCCGCCCACCCGGCCGCTTTGGACCCTGATCGAGCGGCTCGCCGAACAGGGCGAGACGTGGCGCGCGCGCCATGAGAAGACCCGCGAGCAGCGGGTGTTCAAGTTCGCCCTCGATGAGGCGACGCTCGGCGCGCTCAAGCGCGAGATCACGCTTTTTCGCATTCTCAACGACTCCCTCGGTGAGCGCGCGGAGATCGTCCGATTGCTCGACTGGAACCTGGAGGAGCCGCCCTATTTTGCCGAGGCGGAGTACATGGACGGCGGCAGCGTCGCCGATTGGGTCAGGAGCCGCGGCGGCGTTGCGGCGATCCCGCTCGCGGAACGACTGGAAGTGGTCGCAAAAATAGCCTCCGCCCTCGCGGCGCTGCACTCGGTGGGCGTGCTCCATAAGGACTTGAAACCGTCGAATGTTTTCGTAAAGCCAGTGGCCGGCCAGCCGATCGACATCGCACTCGGCGACTTCGGCAGCGCTGCCGTGTTCGACCCCCGCCACATTGACCGACTCGACATCACGCGCCTCGGCTTCACGAAGACCGTTGCTCCCTCCAGCCGGAATGCCGCCACGCCGCCGTATGCGGCCCCCGAAACCCTCGACGGTGGGGCGTTCACGGTGAAGGCCGACATCTATGCGCTGGGCGTGATCCTGTATCAGCTACTCACGGGCGACTTCCATAAGGCCCTTTCAGCCGGATGGGAACACGACATAGACGACGAATTGCTACGCGAGGATCTCGCCCTCGCCACCGCCGAGAATCCCGGCGCGCGGCTGGCGGACGCCGAGGTCTTGGCACGGCGGCTTCGCACCCTCGAAGAGCGGCGAGCCCAGCTGAAGAGGCAGCGCGAGGCGCAAGCCCGCGCGGAGGATGCGCGTCGCCGTCTCGCGGGAAGCCCGGCGCGAACCTCGAGCATTGCCGCCTTACTCGTCCTGCTCCTCGTTGGCCTCGCGATCAGCACGGGACTGTACCTCAGAGCGCGCCATGCTGAAGAGCGCGCCCGAATCGCCGCGGCGCAATCCGAGGCGTTGGCGAGATTTCTGAGCAACGAGGTATTCGCGCCTGCGAGCAACGGTGCCGAATCCGCGGAGCGCTCGACCCCGCTCGAGCGGTTGCGGCGCGCCGGGGATGACATCGACGAGAACTTTGCGGGTCAACCTCGAATCGCCGCCGAATTGCACTACCGGTTCGGAAGCTCGTTCGCCCAACTGCGCGACTACGCATCGGCCGCTCCGCACCTGCGCCGGGCTCTGCAGCTCGGCGAGCCCATCGACAAGACGGGAGCCGGCCCGGTGTTGGGAAGCGCCGCCGAATTGGTCGGGATCGACTACATCCTGGGACAGCTGCAAGACACCCTGCCACGCTACGAAGCGGTGCTGACGGCGGCAGAAGCACGTATCGCCGCCGACGATACGGCGCTCCTCGATCTTCGGCAGCAAGTGGCCCTCGGACGATACCGTCTCGGCGACTGGTCGCAGGCCGCGCAAGCTCTGCAAGCTCTTCTGAAGAGCCCGGGCTCCTCCTCGCCGCCCTCCGCGTTCGTCGGTGCGACCGAGCTCTACCTTGGCCAAGTGCTCACGGATCTGGCGAGACCTGCGGACGCAGAAGTGCATTTACGTCGGGCGGTCGACGTGCTGACGCGCACCCTCGGCGCGATGCACGCGAGGGTCGCGGAAGCACAGTCAGCGCTCGGTCGATCGCTCGCCGACGCGGGTCAATATGTTGAGGCGGCGGCGGAATTGGACAAGGCGCAAGACCTGGCAGCGCACTCGGCGGCCGCGGCACCCTGGATTGTCGCGCAGCCGCGATATTTCCGGGCGCTCTTGTTGCTGCAGCTCGATCAACCCAAGAAGGCCGAACCCATACTGACGCAGCTCATCGAGTCCGAAGACGCGACTTCGGCCGCGTACGACCAAGCGCAGGCCGCGCCGGAACTGGACCACACGGCTGCCGTGCGGCAAGCGCTGGGCGAGGCGTACGCACGCGAAGGAAAATTCGACGATGCCGTTGCGACGCTCCAGCGCGCCGTCGCGGTCAGGGAGCGGGCGCAGGGTCCTCAACATCCCGCTACCGTATCGACACGCCTTTCTTTGGCCGAATGTCTTGTCGCGAAAGGACGCGACGCGGAAGCGCGGGTCATCCTCGCGACTCCGACGATTGATCTCTCCGCACTCCCCGCCGTGCATCCCATCGCCGCCGAACTGGATCGAGTGAACGGCCTCCTCGCGCAACACGAAGGGAACGTGGAGCAGGCGCGCAAGTGGTTCGACAGCTCGCTCGCGATTCTTCAAGCGCTGCACGGCCCTGAAGATTGGCGCGTCCTGCGCGCGCGTCAGGAGCTTCAGAGTGCGGCCTCATCATAAGCAATCGGCGCCGACGACTCGGCCGCCGGCATGCCGACGCCGGTGACGTAGAGCACTGATTCCGATATGCCGTCGATTCCGAGGTCTTCCTCGATCAGCGTGTCTTTCAGGGCCGCAGTACTGAAAGGTGCAAGCCCCATCCGCGTCGCCGTCAGGCAAAACGTCTGGCCGAGATGGCCCGCGTCCAGCAGAACCACTCGGTAGGCTCGAGGATGACCGTATTTCCACATGGTGCGGGCAAAGACGCCCGTCATGATGAAAAGCGCCGCCGACCGGCCGGCATACGGCTGATCCGCGCAGTAAGCCCGAGCCATTCGCGAGGTTACCCGAGACGAAATTCGTGCCAGCGCATGGTCCCTGGCGGCGTAATGATAGAGTCCCGGATCGAGCCCTTTCACCCTGAGGGCCATCAGGTACACCTCTATCGGGTGCCGTGCGCCGCCGGAAGGACTCGTCTTGAGCGGCAAGCTCCCCAAACGCGACTCGATGAATCCTTGCACGCCCCAGGTCGTCTGCAGAAGCTTCGAGATGCTGTCGAGCGATACCGGCGACCTCGAGAAATTTCGCTGCGTCCTGCGCGTATGCAGGGTATGGAAAAAACTGTCCTCCTCTCTTTGGTGGCGCGGCAGCGCAATCGGCTTCGCGCCTTTCATCTCCTTGAACGAGGGCGGGGGCGGCGTACTCGGAATCACCCGCCGCCTGTGCTCGAGGGTCGAACGGGCTGCGAGGTAGGGCGCATCTTTCGTCAGAAAGTGATAGCTTCCCTCCGGCAGCCAAGGCCGCCATGAGGAATAGAGAAGCTCATCGCGAGCCGACTGCGCGGAGTCGCTTTCCAGCAAGAGCTCCGCGTCGATCAGCTTCACTATCGCCGCCCCGACACTCTTCGGCGTGTAGGCAGCGAATTCGAGCATCGCATCCCGGATGGTCCGCGGCAGCAAGAAGAATCGCAACACCTCGAGCACGATGAGATTTGCGGAAAACTGCGACCCCGTGAGGAAATTGACGATCCGCAGATCACCATCCTTCCAGTACGCCCACTGGCAACGGGCGCTTCTCAACGTGATGGCAGGTTGCGTCCCCAAGCGCTGCGGATCAGCCGTCGCAGTTCGCTAGATGTCGTGATTGGGCATCTCCTTTACCTTCTTCCGCACTTTGTGAACTTTCACTTTCAGCTTATTCGCGTCGAGCGTTCCGACCTGCAACTCTCTCAACAGCTCGCGGATCTCTCGCTCGATTTGACGTTTCAATTCCAAGGTTGTCGTCGTCATCTTCGCCCGAGCTCTCTCCCGAACTTTCTCTTGCAATTCGTTTGTCGATTTCATGGTGGGGTCTCCCTCGGTTTCGCGCGATCAACAGCGGATACGCTACTCCGGAAAGCCCATGTCGGCAATTGCCAGCCATCACGGCGGAAAGTTCAATCGCCGCAGCAGCGCCTGGAACTGCGGTTGATTGCGAATGGGATCGAGCATCCAGTCCACCTCGAGGTGCACCAGGCTTGCCTTCTGCAGCCGCTCCGCCGTCGCGAGCCAGGATAGCGCCGCGTCCGGATCGCCCCATTGCGCATAGACGGCGGCGTAACTCGCCGCCCCAAGGTCTCCACTCAACGCCTTGAGCTGGTTCAGCTCGGCGGCGGCCCGCTCTATTTGACCTAGCGCATGGTAGGCGAGCGCCAGGCAAAAATGCCGGTCGCCCTCGTCGAGCGGCGTCGCGGGGGATTCACACGTCTGCGCCGCGAGCCCGGGGCGGTGAAGCGCTAGATAGCTCGTGGCGCTGAACAGCCCCGCATCGTAGCCCTCGGCGTGCAGCGCCTTGGCATCCTCAACCGCCGCCAGCACATCCTTGAATCGTCTGGCCCAGCTGAGATTCTGCAGAAGGTGCTCACGGTAGCGGGGATTCTGCGGATCCAGCGCGATAGCGCGCCGGATGGCCGCCAGTGCCACCGCGTGATGACCGATGATCCCTTGAAAGCCCGAATAGCCATCCAGCACCGATGCGCTGCCCGGAGCAAGCGCCATGGCGCGATCGATTTCTCGCTCCGCTCCGTTGAAGTCGAGAAATCCCCACACGAGCACGTGCCAGCCGAGAATCATGTGGGCGTCCGCGTAATCAGGGGCAAGGGCGACCGCGCGCTCGCCGGCTTGCCGTGCCGCCGCAAAGAGCTGTCGCACGACAGTGGCATCCGTCGAGCGGTTGGCGATGTTGCGGAGCGTATGGGCGCGCTGCGCGTATGCGGCGGCGTAGTCCGCATCGAGCGCAATGGCCTGATCGAAGGCCGCGAGCGCGCGGCGACTCGCGGCGATGTCTTGCGCCGTGATCAAGATCTGCATACCGCGAAGGTAAGCGTCATATGCCTCGGGGTTGCGTGTCCCGCCGACCTCGATCTTCGCGGCCTCATCCCCCAGAAGCTTCACCTTCATCTCCTGGGCCACAGCCGTGGCGATGTCCGTCTGCAGCGTCAAGATGTCCTTGAGGTTTCGATCGTAGTTTTGCGACCAGAGGTGATACCCGTTGACCGTATCGATCAATTGCACCGTGACGCGCACCGTGTCGCCGGAGCGCCGCAGACTTCCCTCGAGCACCGCGGCGACGTTGAGCCTGCGGGCGATGGTTCCGACATCGACATTCTCGCCCCTGAACGAGAACGAGGAGGTACGTGCGGATACCTGCAGCGCTTCGACATGCGAGAGTGCGTTGATCACCTCCTCGGATACTCCATCCGAGAAATATTCCTGGTTCGGATCGCCGCTCAAGTTCGTAAACGGCAGCACCGCCACCGAGTGCTGCGGCGGCGTGAACGCAGGTTGGCCGAGGCGCCTCGACAGCGAGAGATGATCCACTGCAATAGCCCCAAGAACGGCGATGGCCGCTAGCATCGAGAGCCAAACGACGGCTCTATGTCGTTTCAGGAACTTGCCGAGCCGATCATAAAGTGGCGCCGGTCGCGCGTTGACGGGTTCCCCGCGCAGGTAGCGTCGCACATCGTCAGACATACTCGACGCGCCGTCGTAGCGCTGCGCCGGCTCCTTGGCCAGCGACTTGAGCACGATCGCATCCAGATCGCCGCGCAATCTGCGCGCGAGCTTTTCCTGAGTCGTGCCGCGCAGAGCTCCCGCGTCCGGCGCGAGGTGAGTGCTGGGCGCCAACACCTCGGCGGCAACGATCGCTTGCTCGACCTGTTGCCCCGAACCACGCGCCTTGATCCGGTAGGGAGGGCAGCCGGTCAATAGCTCATATAAGAGTACGCCGAGCGAGTAGACATCGCTGCCGGGCTCGGGAGGATCGCCGCGCGCAAGTTCGGGACTCGCGTAATCCGGGGTCATGGCACGCCCGTAGGCAATGGTGAGCTGCTCATCCTGTGCGAGGAGCTTCGCGACGCCGAAATCCAGGAGCTGTACCTGACCGGCTTCGTTGACCAGGATATTCGACGGTTTGATGTCCCGGTGAACCACGTGGTGCGCATGCGCATACTGCACGGCATCAAGCACCTGCAACACGAGCTCCAGGCGTTCAGCGACACCCAAATGAAGCTGATCGCACCACGTGGTGAGCTTTTCGCCGCGCACATATTCCATTGCCAGGTAGGGCAGGCCATCGGGGCTGATGCCGGCGTCGTACAGCCGCGCAATGCGCGGATGCTCGAGCGCGGCCAGGATGTCGCACTCACGCGCGAAGCGGCTGGCCAGATCCTGCCGATCTCGCCTGAGCATCGGCAGCTTCAGGGCGACTTCGCGCTTGATGGAACCGTCAGCGCGCTGCGCCAGCCAAACTTCAGCCATGCCGCCTTCGCCCAGCAAGCGGATGAGCCGATACGGCCCCACCAGGTCGCCGGGGCGCCGGTCACTCGCAGACGGCGAGCTCACAGCGGTCCCGCTGCGAGAGCTCTTTCCGATCCGATGGCTCGCTCTTTCACGGCCGGTCCCCTGCGTATCCGGAATCATTATCAACACCGATCGGAGCAGATGTCACGCGACCGAGTCGCTTCCTCATGCCGGACGATCAAACGACGCGCGCGTCGTCTCTATCCGACGCGGTCTTTCCGGCGCGGCTACCCGCCGGTGCCGTTGGGATCGCGCCAGGCACGCTCGAACGGCAGGCGCCAGGCGTAGGGTGCGACGAGCTGATGGACCGCATTCGGACCCCACGATCCCGGCGAGTACATCCGCACCGGCGGTGGCGTCTCCAGCAACGGCACCGAGACTTCCCAGAGCCGCTCGATGCCGTCGGCGGTGGTGAACAGGGTGCGGTCGCCGCGCATCGCATCGAGAATCAGACGCTCGTAGGCTTCGAGCACATCGCCGATATGCGTAGTGTCGTGCATGGCGAACTGCAGGCTTAGCTTGTCGAGCCGCATGCCGGGGCCGGGGCGCTTGCCGTAAAAGGAGAGCGACAGCTTGGCCGCGTCGGCCAGATCGAAGGTCAGATGGTCGGGGCCCTGGGAGCCGATGCCCGACCCCGCGGGGAACATGCTCTTCGGGGGTTCGCGAAAGGCGATGGAAATGATGCGCTGGCCCTCGGCGAGCCGCTTGCCGGTGCGCAGGAAGAACGGCACTCCGGCCCAGCGCCAGTTGTCGATGTTGCACTTCAAGGCGATGAAGGTTTCGGTATCCGAATCCGGGGCGACGCCCTCCTCCATGCGATAGCCGATGTACTGGCCGCGGATGACCTCGCTCGGCTTGATGGGCAGCATGCTGCGAAAAACTTTGTTCTTCTCTT
>Ga0302324_100030059_pt1 | contig 10274 bp, 4 predicted proteins | sample Palsa_T0_1_FD_201949 | JGI IMG/M metagenome (GOLD analysis project Ga0302324, IMG submission 201949) | Peat permafrost microbial communities from Stordalen Mire near Abisko, Sweden - Palsa_T0_1 | ecosystem: Environmental > Terrestrial > Soil > Palsa > Peat permafrost | place: Sweden: Abisko... | reverse complement strand
ACTGGGGCAAGGTCGCCCCAACTACTCCGACATTTTTTGAGCAGTTTCGCAAGTCGACCCGTATCGATCGAAACGAAACCTGGGTGGTCGCGAGTAACAAAGCCCTTACGAGCCTGATCGGGGCAAGTTCTGACTCGAACTACGGTCCGGCTTATGGAGCCAACGTCGTTTTTCCTAAGCAATTGATGTTGATGGCGGTGGAAGAGGCGCTTCGCTCGGGCCGATCTAGAAATATGGCTGATCGGACTAAGGTTGAATCGGAACTTGAGAACGCAATGCAGGGAAGCAATTATGAAGGGCTGGGATGGAATGTCTTTGAGGCTGCGGGTCACCTGGAACCACGCGTCGAGGAAACCATAAAGACGGCGATTGCCAGTTTTGTTCGAGATGGTGGGCCTACTTCCGGCGATGAGCTTACATTCTTCATGACTCGCGAGATTATGCGCAAGTTTTCTCCGAAGGTGATGGTCGTGGCATTCTCAGATGTCGAGGCTGCGCATTTCGGTTCCTATTCGCTCCACTTAGCAGGCATTCGTGCGGCAGACCGCCTTTCCTATCAACTTTGGCAGGAAGTGGAATCGAATCCCGCTTACCGCGGTCGGACCACGATGGTGATTCTTCCGGAATTTGGCCGAGACCCGGATGGTTCGTCGACGAACGGGTTTTTCAATCACCGCGCTCATGAGGATTCGACGATGGACACATGGATGATGGCTCTGGGGCCCGCGGTCAACCAACCTCAAATCGTGGAGCGGCCAATACGTCACATTGATATTTGCCCGACCTTGACAGGTCTGCTTGGGTGCCCTCCACTTGGGTCGCAGGGAACGAAATTGATGGAACTTCACGGTTGATGCCGAGGTGCCGTGGATGAAGGCGAATGGGCCGGAGTGAGATCAAACGTCCACTCTGAAGTGGAATTAGCGGAATTCTGAGTCATGACAATTTCGGAACAGCATCGAGAGGATCTGCGGTCTGTCTTAGACAAGGGAGTGTTGCAACGTCTTCCGATTACATTTCTCCCGTTTGTCAATCAGCAGATTAGAGAGTGGGAGTATCTATTTCCGAATGAGCGACAGTCGGTAGAGAAGTTATTGCATTGTGTAGCCGACCTTAGCACGGAGCAATCTTCTGCACTTTTTAAGGAAGTGATTCAACTCGAGGAGAAGATGGGGGTCCGCCATTGGCGCTTTTCGACTATTGAGCAGACAATCGAGAATGCCTCTGAACTGGCGCGGTCGCCGTATTATCAGGAATGGCGGCGAGCAGTTCAAGCGGTCTTCGATGTAGCTGATCGGCATGCGTTTCAACCGAACAGCGCTGAGGAGAAGGTGCAGCATCGTTTGGTTTTGCTCGACATCCCGCCGACTCTTGCTGTGAGCCCGTCAACCGTTTGGCGGCGATGGCAGGGAATTGGCAAGCCAGTTAGCCTGAAGCCTTCCACTTCCGACAGTGATCGAGGGTTCTTGGAATTCCTATTGACACCCTCGCCCGGAGAGCCCGGTATATCTGCATCGGGATTGCTGAATGTGTCTGTGAGCCCACATGAATCATCTTCAGCAGATAGGTGGTTTCTGGATGCTGGCCAAGGATTGGATGATTTGGGTTGGAGACCCGCTGCATCAACAAGTCGGAGTCTAGGTTTCATCTCGCTGAGTTACGAAAGACTTGGTTCGTACAGGGAAACGTTCTCGCACGAGATGAACACAATGCGAAAGGATCTTGCCGATGCGGATGATGTGTTGGATCGATTGCGCAAAGTGGATGTGACTGCCTGGTGCCCGCCGGAGGTTTCGGCGGATCCCGCCGTGAAGGAGTTCGTTCGTTCACTTTTTCTTTCAGGAAATGGCGCGGTGCTTTTTGGCAACTCCTTCGTGGAATGGGGAGCTTCAGAGGCATTTCGACGGGCACGGCCGTCCATGGTCGTGGCCAGATTTGGTATGCGCGCTAAACCGAAACCTTTTACAGGAGTTGCTGTTTTCGATAATCCAAATCAAATCAACCCTGCTCCCTCGGTCGATGATCTTGCCGGGAGCGCTGCTGACGCTGAGATACTCGCGCTCTATATTTGGCTCGCCGCGACGCGCTACGCTGAGTATCGAAGCGCGACCGTCTGTGTTGTCTTAGCTGAGAGCGTTTTCCAGGCATACGTCATTGCGCCATCGGAATTTCCGCTTTGGCAAGAAGCGGAGCCTGTCTCTCGATCATCTCTCAAAGGCGCACTTTGTAACTGGATGGCATAGCCAGTCCGCATGAATAAGCGCATGAACGAAGAATAGATTCTGCAATTGAACTGAAACCACAAATCGGAATGGAGATAGTGAATGATTCGGCGCGACTTTATTAAGACAGCAGGTGCGATGTTGGCGGCCACAGCTTTGCCTGGTTCCGAAGTGTTTGCCGACGACCAAGCTGCACAAGGAAGATCGATTCTTCCCATGAACAGGGATTGGCGGTACCATCCCGCAAAAGTCGATGGTGCGGAAGCGATCGAGTTCGATGACTCGAACTTTGAGCGCGTCGTAGTGCCCCACACGAATATCGAGTTGCCATGGCACAACTTTGACGACAAGGACTATGAATTCATCTCAACGTACCGGCGCCGCTTCAAACTTCCCGAAGAAGCTGCGGATAAGCGAGTATTTGTTGACTTCGAAGGCGTGATGACCGCCTCAACCGTCTGGATTAACGGAGTTCGGCTGGGCGAATACAAGGGCGGCTTTACTCCGTTCTCGTTTGAGTTGACGGAGCATTTGCGGCGTGGTTCTGAAAACGTTTTACTCGTGCAGGTGGATTCAACCGAACGAGCGGATATTCCGCCTTTTGGCTACGAGATTGACTACATGACCTTCGGTGGAATTTATCGCGAAGTATCGCTGCGCATAGTCCCGCGCGTCTACATCGATAACATGTTTGCTCAACCAAAAGATGTCTCGAGTGGCAGACCGTCTCTCGACGTCCATTGCTTCTTAGCTGGGGATGTAACGGCGCGTGGCGAGCTATCTATCGAAGCGGAATTGCGCGATGGCGACCAGGTTATAGCGAAAGATAGACACACCATCGGACGCCCCAACGCGGCAACCTCGGCAACCTCGGGAAACGAGGCTTCGCTGGATCCGTACGCTGACGCTTCCGTTTATTCCACAACAGAGACGACGACGGATCCAGCCCGCTACACGATTTCGCTTGCCCAACTCAAAGACGTAAAGCTTTGGAGTCTTGAGGATCCACACCTCTACACGGTGTATGTCAGGCTTATCCGATCCGGTCAGGCCGTTGATGAAGATAAGCGTCGCATTGGCTTCCGGGAAGCCGTTTTTACCGATCAGGGATTTTCATTGAATGGCAGGATCGTCAAGTTACGTGGCCTGGATCGGCACCAGACATTTCCTTTTGTAGGTCAGGCGATGCCGGCAAGGGCTCAGCGAAAGGATGCCGATATCCTGCGCAAGGACCTCCACTGTAACATCGTACGCACGTCCCACTATCCTCAGTCACGCCATTTTCTCGACCGCTGCGATGAGATCGGATTGCTCGTGCTCGAGGAAATCCCAGGCTGGCAGCATATTGGCGATGAGAAATGGAAGGAAGTGGCGATCGACAATGTCGGACGAATGATTCGTCGTGACTGGAACCGCCCCTCCATTGTCCTATGGGGCGTACGTATCAATGAGTCGCTCGACGATCATAATTTCTACACTCGCACGAATGCGCTTGGACATGCCCTCGATCCATCGCGGCAAACGGGAGGAATCCGGTATTTCCAAGAGTCAGAGTTCCTGGAAGACGTTTTCACGATGAATGATTTTGGATTCCCATTGAAGCCGCCATGCCATCCACGTTACCTGAACACCGAATTTGTGGGACATACCTTTCCAACCAAGACCACGGACGATGACGAGCGCCAACGAGAGCACACGCTTCGCCATGCGAGAATTCACAATCAGCTTGCTTCAAATCCACAATACGCCGGCGGCATCGGCTGGTGCGCGTTCGACTACAACACGCATTCCAACTTTGGCGCCGGTGACCGCATTTGCTATCACGGGGTAACAGACATTTTTCGGGAGCCAAAGCCTGCGGCCGGTTTCTATAAGTCACAATGCGACCCGAGTGAGGAGGTTGTACTCGAGCCCGCATTCCATTGGGCCCGCGGCGACGAGTCTGTGGGCTTCACCAAAGCCGTTTTCTGTTCCAATTGCGATCACCTCAAGGTTTTTGCGCGCGCGGATAGCCTCGAATCCAATCCCTGGGTCCTTCTCGCTGAGGTCGACCCCAACCGAGCGGAGTTTGATCATCTCAAGTACCCGCCCTTCCTGCTCGATTTGAGCAAGATCGATCTGCGAAAGTTCCGTGCCGGTTGGGGAGATTTGCGGGTTGATGGATTCATCAATGGCAAGCAGGCCATATCGAAATCGCTGTCGGGTCGAGGGGTTGATACCAAGTTCATCCTGTTGCCGGACGATCACGAGTTGAAGGCGGACGGAGCCGATTCGACGCGCGTCGTCCTGCGTGTGACCGATGAATTTGGTGCGATCAGGACTTATGCGAATGATCCCATCGTCTTCACTTTGGACGGTCCCGGCAGGCTCATTGGCGACAATCCATTTTCCCTGGTGGGCGGGACCGGTGCAGTGTGGTTACGCGCCGGGGAGAAACCAGGCACCCTGAGACTGACGGCGAAGCACCCGCGCCTGGGAACACAGGTTGTGGAGGTCAGCATTGAGTCTGTACCTACAGAGGTCGTCTAGTTACCCATCGTAGGTCAGTGAGACAGTGGGTGCGACCAAACGGTGCCCCAAGTTGCGCATCTAGGTATAAGAGGCTCTCAGCCCTTTCCGGGGGTTCTTATGCCTATGAATCTCCTTAAGATCGCACTCTGCATGCCTGGCTCCGCTTATTCTCAGATCAAGGCAGGTCGGAGATCGCGTAGCCAACAATTGCTTTCGATAGACGAAAAGTTCAATCAAAGCCTTCATTGTCCCGCATTCACTTATGGCGACTCGATCCAAGTCGGCATCCAAAGCCTCCACTCTGGTGGACCAGCAGCTTTCTCGCTATCGCGCCATGCGCGACTTTCATCTCACCGCGGAACCAAGTGGGAGCGGGGATGGAAGTAAACCTCGACCCGCCCCGGCCCTCCCGTTTGTGGTTCAGAAGCACGCCGCATCAAGGCTGCATTACGATTTCCGCCTGGGTTGGAATGGCGTCCTCAAGAGCTGGGCCGTTGCGAAAGGTCCCAGTGAATTTCCCGGGGATAAACGACTCGCTGTTCAGGTTGAGGATCATCCGATTGAGTACGCCGGATTCGAAGGCACGATCCCGAAAGGCCAATATGGCGGCGGTACCGTGATGGTGTGGGACTTCGGCGACTGGACGCCATTGGTCGATGTGGAACGCGGTTTAGAGGAAGGGAATCTCAAATTCGAATTGCATGGGAAAAAACTGAAAGGCGCATGGGCTCTCGTAAGGATGAAGGGGCGCGCGGATCGGTCGGGCAAGGAGAATTGGCTCCTGATCAAGGAGAAGGATGCATTCGCGCGATCGGAAACTGACCCTGCGATCACTGATAGAGAGCTCAAAAGCGCAATTACGAAACGGAGCATGGACCAGATTGCGAAGAGTGAGGACCATGTCTGGAACAGCTCCGCTGAAAAGCGGGACGCAGCGAAGAAGAGCGGAGCCATTCCAGAGCGAACTCCGCCGGCGCCCGCCAAGAAACAGCGCACTTCAATCAAGAAAGTGCGAAGACCGAATATAGATTTGTCGCGCCTTTTGCAAACTACGCCGCGAGAACGATTTCCCGGATTCATTGAGCCACAGCTTGCGCAACAAGCTACTGCCGCTCCCGATGAAACGGACTGGATACATGAACTGAAGTTGGACGGATACAGAATTCAGATTCACATACGTTCGAGCAAAGGGAACGGCAGAACCACCCGGGAGGCAAGACTGCTGACGCGTAAGGGACTGGACTGGACCAACCGCATGCCGGATATCGCACGAGCGGCTACCGAGCTTGTAAGGACGGATGCCATTCTCGACGGCGAGGCGGTAGTCCTGGACGAAAAGGGCGTGTCGAGTTTTGCGGAATTGCAGGCAGCATTTCAAGAGGGTAAGAACCGGTACATTACTTACTTTGCCTTCGATCTCATGCATCTCGATGGACACAATCTTCGCGGACTCCCGCTCCTCCCAAGAAAGGAGCTGCTGGCCGGAATTCTTGCCGGAAATCGGAAGGACACGCCTCTTCGCTTGAGTGAGCACTTCCAGGCGAAGGGCAGTGATGTGTTCGCGAAAGTTTGTCATCTTGGTGGGGAAGGCATCGTTTCAAAGCTCGGGTCGGGGCCCTATGTATCCGGCCGCGGCAGCACATGGCGAAAAGTAAAATGCATCCAGGAACAAGAGTTTGTCATTGTGGGATTCACTCCGCCATCCAAGGGCGGCAACGGAATTGGCGCCTTGCTGCTTGGCTATTATGAGGCCGGAGAGCTTCGTTACGCGGGGCGATCCGGCACTGGATTTACGCAAAAGACGAGCCATGATTTGCGCACACGGCTGGATCATCTGACTCAGAAGAAGTCGAGTCTTGGCGAGATTCCGCGCGACGCCCGTAAGGATGCGCTGTGGGTGAAGCCGGAGTTGGTAGCTCAGATTTCTTTCGCCACGTGGACAAAGGAGAACCTGGTAAGACAGGCTGCGTTTAAGGGTCTGCGCGAAGATAAGCCGGCAAGTGAAGTCGAACGAGAGAGGGTCATTTCTCTCGGACAATCAAATCGAAATACATTGAATCGAATGAATTCGACCACAGGAATCAAGCGTCAGAAGGCGAAACAGCAAAGCGATGTTCCGCTTCCCATTACTCATCCTGACAAAGTATTGGACCCCGAAAGCGGGATGACGAAGCAGATGCTTGCGCAGTATTATCTGGCCGTCGTAGGGCAAATGCTTCCGCAAATTGCTGGAAGACCTCTTAGTGTGGTTCGTTGTCCGGGAGGCATCGGAAAGCCGTGCTTTTTTCAAAAGCATATCGGCTCCAGATTGCCCAACGGCGTGGAAAGCGTTTCCGTGCCGAATCGAAAGACGGGCAAGAGCGAAGAATTCCTTACTTTGGATTCAGCCGACGGCTTGGTGGGATTGGCGCAGCTGGGAGTGCTCGAGATCCACCCGTGGGGCTCGAAGAACGACGCGCTCGAGCAACCGGACCGCATCATTTTCGACCTGGACCCCGATGAATCCATTGGCTGGCAAACGCTTGCTGCGACCGCGCGGGATTTGCGCACTCGTCTTGGGAAGCTTGGTCTCATCAGCTTTCTGAAACACACGGGTGGAAAAGGGCTTCACGTCGTGGTTCCAATCGAGCCCGAACATCAATGGCCGACGATCAAGGGATTTGCGCACACTGTCGTTCTGCAGATGGAAAAAGACCAGCCTGAGCTCTATGTGACTAAAATGACCAAAACAATGCGCAAGAATCGAATCTATTTGGATTATTTGCGCAATGACCGCGAAGCTACATCGATCGCGCCCTTCTCCCCAAGGGCCCGTCACGGAGCACCCGTAGCCATCACTCTAAGTTGGAGCGAATTGGCATCGCAAAGCGCTCCCTCGTTTCATGTGACCGACTTTGCACGATGGCGATCGAGGCTGAACCGCGATCCGTGGAAGGAAATGATTCGAACCAGACAGCGCTTGACCGTCGCTGCACTTAAAGCGGCTGGCATTCTGTCGAAGCGATAGACAATGATCGGGACGTTCACTTGCGGTTTAAAGGCATTCACTAAATTTGCAGTTTTATTTAAGCTCGGCGCACTGCTCCAGGGCAGATTGGTCTGTAATCGTTAATTAAATACCATTTGTCGAGTAAACAATGCAAACAAAGGGGTTGATTCTGATTCAGCTACTTTTTGGACATCCCCTTACAGATTTCACAAGGGATAGTACATTGCGAAGAGCTAACTATAGTAGAGAGTATAGTTTGAAGAAAAAATTCCCAATATTTGGGATAACGTACGATTTCTTGTGCGCCGTGCGAAGGCACGGTCTTTCAGTGGGTGCGAATCCCACCCGGCAACTTTCGTTCCAGCCGGTAGCAATCGGAGCAGCCGTAGAGGCGACGAAGCGGCTGGAGCCTTCGGTGTAGAGGGTCATAAAAGTGACTTGGCGAGTATGTAGGCCGTAGCGCGAGCGAACGCCGAGCAGGCCTCGAAAGACGTGATGTGGAAGCCGACCCGCCAAGATTTCGGGGAAGGCAGACTCTGCAGAGGTAGTGAGCGAAGGATGCACTTTGCAGTTCCACCGGGGTAATGGCGACAGCATGCATACAAGAGGAAGATCGATGCAACACGGGAAACCCCATGCATGGTCGAGTGCACCGACCAACCGGGAGCCGGTGACGGACAGACCGGGTGCAACGGGGTGGCGGAAAGGCTCACAGTACTGAGGAAGCCGGGTAATGCCGGTGGAGGGAAGGGGCCTTAGTTCAGAACCAACGTCAGAAGCGGAAAGGGACAGGAGATTGGGCAACCTAGCAACTCCGATAAGCGTTCAGAGACTGCGGACGACGTTACATGCAAAAGCGAAGGAAGAATCCGACTTTCGTTTTTACGTCCTTTATGACAAGATCTGCCGGATGGACGTGCTCGAGCACGCCTATGCCTGTTGCCGCGCCAACAAGGGCGCTCCGGGAATAGACGGGCTTACGTTCGAAGGTGTCGAAGCATACGGGAGAGAACGTTGGATCGGGGAACTGGCGCAACAACTCAAGAAAGAGACGTATCGTCCAGAAGCAGTAAGAAGGGTCTATATTCCGAAACCGAACGGCAAATTAAGGCCGCTCGGCATTCCGCGGCTGGCGGACAGGGTGTGTCAGATGGCGGCCATGCTGGTCTTGGAACCGATCTTCGAGGCCGACATGCCATCAGAACAATATGCCTACCGGCAGAATCGGAATGCGCTCAGTGCCGTGCGCGAGGTACACGGGTTGTTGGTGAGCGGTCACAAAGACGTTGTGGACGCTGATCTCACCGGATACTTCGACACGATTCCACACGTCGAACTCATGAAATCGGTAGCACGTCGAGTTGTAGATCGACGCGTGCTGCATCTGCTGAAGATGTGGCTCAATGCACCGGTCGAAGAGGAAGATAAGCGGGGTCGCAAGAAGCGTGCGACGGTCAACCGGGACGCCAGGCAGGGCATTCCGCAAGGGTCTCCCATTTCACCGCTGCTTTCCAATCTGTACATGCGACGGTTTGTTCTGGGATGGAAACGAGCGGGCATGGAACAACGGCTGGGAGCGCGGATCGTTAACTACGCTGACGATCTGGTCATCTGTTGCAAGGGTAACAACGCTCAAAAGGCGCTCAGTGCCATGCGACAGATGATGGGTCGGCTGAAGCTGACGGTAAACGAAGAAAAGACTCGGATCTGTTGCTTGCCGGATGGTGAATTCGATTTCCTTGGGTACACCCTTGGTCGACGTTACTCTCCTAAGACCGGGCGGCCATATATGGCCACTCGGCCATCGCGGAAGAGTATTAGGCGTATGACCGAAGCTGTGCGTATCCAGACAGACCGGAATATGGAATGGATGGATGTCGGGGAAATGGTGAAGCGGCTGAATCAGAAACTGGGCGGCTGGGCCAACTACTTCAAGTTGGGGCCAGTCACACCGGCCTATCGATTCATCGATCAATACACCACAACCCGGCTTCGCCGGTGGCTTTGCAAGAAGCATAAACAGCGCAGCGGGGGATTAAAGCACTACCCTGATGAGCATCTCTACCAGAAGCTTGGGCTCATCCGTCTGCCGATGCTTCCGCAGAACTTTCCGTGGGCGAAAGTATGACGTTCTGTCCGAGAGCCGGATGCGCTAGCGGCGCATGTCCGGTTCGATGAGCGGGATGTGGAAACGGGGCATGGTCTGGATAATGAGGCACCGGCGGACGAAAGGACCGGATACAGATAGGCCAGACCTAAACAACCGCGTCACATCTAGACTCTACTCGCACATTTGATTTGAGTTTTAGCAGGGAAGGTTGGTACAAGCAAGAGGAGCGAGACCTCTGAGGCGAGCGAGATGGAGCCAACCATTGAAGCGGGTAAAGATCCGGAAGGCGGAGCCAGGCAGCCGTTTGGACCGGTAGTTCAGATCGATGAAGGACGCATTCAGGCGCATCTGGACGAAGTAGTTCGGTCGACGGTGGAAGAGACGCTGAATGCGCTGCTGGATGCGGAGGCAGACGAGCTTTGCGGGGCGCGGAAGTATGAGC
>Ga0302324_100030058_pt1 | contig 10274 bp, 6 predicted proteins | sample Palsa_T0_1_FD_201949 | JGI IMG/M metagenome (GOLD analysis project Ga0302324, IMG submission 201949) | Peat permafrost microbial communities from Stordalen Mire near Abisko, Sweden - Palsa_T0_1 | ecosystem: Environmental > Terrestrial > Soil > Palsa > Peat permafrost | place: Sweden: Abisko... | reverse complement strand
GAAAAGCGCAATTGCAGACCGTTTGTACTACCTGTCATGGCATGGACAAGGTTGCGGAGAAAGGTCGCCGGACCCCTGGCCAATGGCGGGGGGTTGTCGCGCTAATGAGGGCTTACGGCGCCATGGGGTCCAAGGAAGATTTCGCGGCAATTCTCGGCTACTTGAATGCGAACCTAGGCAGGATGCCGACTGCTGAAGAGGCTGCGGCCGAGGGAGTTGAGGGCGCTCCGCCCGCGAAGGAACCATCCGCCAAACTGCCTTTGGAGCAAATGCGGGATCTGTCCGGCCCGTGGATGACCTCGATGTGGTACATCGTCCTGAACATGGGTTCGCGCGGAAGCCTGCCGACCCAGCAGCCCCAGATGCACGGCGTAAAGGATCCGGAAGCGCCGGTGCCAAGCCTTTTTACTCCCTGGGCGAAAGCCATCGTCGCCAAGTACTCGATGTACACAGATCCAGTCCTCACGTGTAACTCTCCAGGGCCCCAAGCATACGCTGCTCCGTATGCTTTTGAAATCATCCCCAGTCCTGGCCGGCTCAATATGCTCATGGAATACTACCATGTGGTCCGACGGGTTTACATGGATGGCCGCGAGCACCCCAAGGGAAACCCCGACCCGAATGCCATCGGCCATTCGATCGGCCACTGGGAGGGAGAGACCCTGGTGGTGGACACGGTGGGGTTTAACGATAGCCCGGTCCAGCTAATCCCCCATAGCGATGAATTGCATTTGGTGGAACGCATGAGACGGATTCGGGACGGCAACGTTTTGGAGATCGAAGTAACGCAGGAAGATCCCAAAGCCTATACGCAACCGTTGACGCAAACTATGTACTTCAAGAGAGATCCGAGCCTCGAAATGATTGAGCATAACTGCGATGGCGAATTGGACTATTCTTCGCATGCCCCGAAACCCGCAATAAAGTGAATGTCCAAATGGCAGACCGCGTAGTCTCGCCGCGCTGTTAGAGGGATGAAATGGCGCGAGGGGTCTTTGTTCTATTCCTGTAATTGGCGAGTTTTTCCGCGTTGCGGCGTTGAACCCCAGCAAAGCGCTCACCCAATATTCAATCAGCCACTGGACTCAGGAACAGGGACTTCCGCAGAACACCATTAGCGCCATCGCCCAAACCGCGGATGGCTATCTGTGGTTAGGTACGGATGAAGGCTTAGCCCGTTTTGACGGCTATGAGTTCGTGGTTTTCAGCCGAGATACGGGCAAGCTACCCGCGAATTCGATCCTCGCTTTGGTGGCCGGCCCCGACGGCGCCTTGTGGATTGGCACATCCAGTGGTTTGACCGAGTATCGCAACCGGACGTTCCGCACCTATACCCAAAGAGAGGGATTGCCGGGAAACTCCGTCTCGAGCCTGTTCGTGGATCATGCAGGAATTTTATGGATCGTGGCAGGTGGGAATCTCAGCCGCTTCGATGGGAGCAGATTCACGAATTACCTGCGCGAGCGTGACATCCCGATCAATGTGGTCCGCGCAGTAACGGAAGACGCGCGGCACACTCTGTTTGTGAGTGGCACCAACTCGATTGCCCAATATGTAAATGGAAAGTTTATCGAACTGATTCCGGCGGCTGACTTGCACGCTGACTTCCCGGGCAGGATTTTGGCGGATCGCGCTGGCAATCTCTGGATTCTCGGCGTGCGGGGGCTCATTCGTCGTTCACCGGACGGGAGCATCATGCGCTACGGCGCTCGCGAGGGCCTCTCGGACTCTTTTGGGCTGAACACGATTCTGGAAGATAGCGGTGGCAGTATTTGGGTGGGCACGGATGGTGGCTTGGCCCGATTCGAACACGGGCAGTTCCACACCCGCGTGGAAGCAAGCGGAGAACAATCCGAAGTCCGCTGCCTGTTAGAGGATCGAGAGCGCAATCTATGGATGGGCGGCAGCCCTGGATTGATGCGCCTGCGCGATGACGTATTTCGAGTTTATGGCAAAGAAGAAGGGCTGCCGAGCGATGAGCCGAACGCCGTCTTTCAAGATCGCCTGGGGACCACCTGGGCCGGATTCCTGGACGCAGGTTTGTGGCGGTCACGCTCGGGTCGCTCTGGCTGGGAGGCGCCATCGTCCGCCAAGGGCCGCGTGTTCTCTATTCGCGAAACGCACAGCGGTGAGTTGCTGGTGGCCAGCCGCGATGGTCTCCAGCGGGTGAAGGACGGCCGTGTGCGGATGTTTGTGCCGACGGATCCGCTGGGGCGGAAGCGAGTGTTCGACGCTATGGAAGATTCACATGGACGGCTCTGGCTGGCGCTTCCCCAGGGTCTGGCGGAATTGCAAGGGGAAAAAATGCGAATTGCGATCCCGGCGGCCGCATCCCTGATGGAGAGCTCGTTTGTCACCCTGGCGGAGGGGCGCGACGGCTCTCTGTGGGCCGGCGCTATGCGTGGTGGCTTGTGGCGCATGACCCCCAACGGACGCCGGCTCTACACCGCTGCCGACGGTTTAGGCAGCGATCAAATTCGCTCCTTATATCAAGATCCCAAGGGGATGCTGTGGGTGGGCACGCTGGGCGGTGGTTTGGACGCCTTCCACGATGGAAAATTCGTCAAATTCACCGCCAAAGATGGGCTGCTCAGCGATAACGTCTCGAACATCCTGGATGACGGTGAAGCGCTGTGGCTGAGCACGACGCGCGGTATCTGCCGGATCTCGAAACAGCAATTGCGCGATTTTGCCGATGGCCGGATCACGCGTTTGGAACCAGTGAACTATGGTGCGGCGGACGGCCTGCGCAGTGCCCAGTCCTCGCCAGAAATTGGCTCGGGAGCAAGCCGGCACTCGGACGGCAGTCTGTGGTTTGCTACAGCCCGGGGCATTGCCGTCTACCAGCCGAAATGGCCGGCTCGAGCCAGGATCGCGCCTCCCACCTACATCATGGACATGACCGCGGATGACCGTCATTTTGACTGCTCCGCTCACTCGCGCATCCCGCCTGGCCACGGACGGGTGGAGATTCGCTATGCTGCCATATTTCTGAGCGCCCCGGAGCGTGTGCGCTACTTTTATAAGCTCGATGGGCTGGATTCGGAGTGGATAGGTGCTGGAAGCCGGCGCACGGTTACCTACAATAACGTGGGCCGGGGCAATTACCGCTTTCGTGTACGAGCGCAGGCGCCAGACGGGATCTCCAACGAGGCATCGTACGAATTTGAGCTCCTTCCGCACTACTACGAATCGGGCTGGTTTCGTTCGCTCTGCGCCGCCTTCGTCCTCACGCTGGCCTGGATGATGTATCAACTCCGGATGCGGCATGTGCGTTCCCATTTGGCGGCTGTCCTCCAAGAGCGCTTGAAGCTGGCTCGGGAAATTCACGATACCCTGGCCCAGGCCTTCGTGGGCATTTCGGCGCAACTCGACGCACTGGAAACATGCCTTCCGGAAAACTTGCGTCCAGCCCACATATATCTGGAGCTGGCCCGCCGCATGTCGCAGCATAGCCTAACAGAAGCACGGCGTTCCGTGATGGATCTGCGTTCGGCAGCGTTGAATAATCAAGATCTCTCCGCGGCGCTCCAATGCGGAGCGCGGAACTGGACCCAGGGATCAGCCGTGGATGTGGAAGTGGACGTCAGAGGAGAGGTGCGGACGTTGTCGGAGGATGTCGAACACAACCTGTTGCGCATCGCACAGGAGGCTGTGACGAATGCCCTGAAGCATGCCCACCCCAGCAAAATTACGGTGAGGCTTGTTGGGAACGATCACAACTTGACCCTTCGGGTGAGCGACAACGGCTGTGGTTTCGAGCCGGAGGACGCCTTTGTGGGGATGGGGGGCCATTTCGGTTTGATAGGTATTCGCGAACGTGCTGAGCGCATTGGCGGCGAGTTACGGCTGGAGAGCCAACCCGGTCGTGGAACTCAGGTAGAAGTTTCGGTACCCCTGTCATGAGCTCGAAAATCCGCATTCTTGTGGCTGAGGACCACCTCGTGGCGCGGGTCGGAGTAAGCGCCATTATTAACCGGCAAACAGACATGGTGGTGGTAGCTGAGGCCACCAATGGGAAGCAAGCCGTGGAACGCTTCCGCAAACACCTTCCGGACGTCACGCTACTGGACATGCGCATGCCGTTGATGTCCGGTGTGGAAGCGGCGATTGCCATACGCGGCGAGTCCCCCAACGCCCGCTTGATCGCGCTCACTTCGTATGGGGGAGATGAAGACGTGCGGCGGGCGCTGGCTGCAGGGGTAGATGCCTATCTCACGAAGGACGTACTGAGGAAGGAGTTGCTCGACACCATTCGTACGGTGAACGCAGGGCGAAGATACATTCCCGAGGCGCTCGCAGCCGCATTGGAGGCACAAAGCGACGCCCCAACGTTGAGTGAGCGCGAAATCGAAGTGTTGGAGCTGGTGGCGAGTGGACTCGCGAACAAGCAGATCGCCTACGCGTTAAATATCGCGGAAACCACTGCCAAGAACCATGTCAAGAACATTCTGCACAAACTTGGCGTGCACGATCGGACGCACGCGGCCACGGCGGCCATTCAACGCGGCATCATTCACCTATGACATCCCGATCATGATCCGAATGGATCATTGTTCGCCCGAAATATGGATGATAAACTCCATTGGCTTCTCCAAGGCCCAAATTGGGATATGAATCACTTTAGATTCGTCAGGACCATGGCGGGATCCTACCTGATCGCATGCACATTTCTTGTTGGTTCGCTCTGGGCCGCTGACCCGGATGGTTCCGCGCTCTATCAAGCACACTGCGCTGCCTGTCACGACAACGCCAACGCCGAATCGCACGCACCGAAGCGCGAGCAGATCGCCGCGCGCAAGCCCGAATCAGTCGTGGCTGCGATGTTCGACGGCGCCATGATCGTCCAGGCGTCCAGTTTGACCCTAGAAGAGGGACGGGCCATCGCGCGATTTATTACCGGAAAAGAGTTTTCCGCGGTTTCCGAAGTTTCCATGGGAAAGTGTGAGGCGCCCGGGAAAGAGCTTTCCCTGGCGTCGGGCGATTGGAACGGATGGGGTCTCGAACTTGATAATTCCCGTTATCAGGCCAAGCCCGGACTGAGCGCCGCCGATATTCCTAGGCTCAAACTGAAATGGGCCTTCGGCTTCCCCGGGGATAGCCGCGCATACGCCCAACCTGCGGTGGCGGGCGGCCGCCTATTTGTGGGTAGTGCCGGTGGGAAGGTGTATTCGCTGGATGCAGCTACCGGATGTACGTATTGGAGTTTCAAAGCGGACGGCCCGGTTCGCACCGCCATCAGCATCGCCCAGTCGAAAGCCGGCGGCCGTTACATTGCGTATTTCGGTGACCTGCGGGCGACGGCTTACGCAGTCGATGCGAGCACTGGCGCTCTGATCTGGAAAGTGAAGGTAGACGACCATCCCTACGCGCGTATCACTGGGTCACCCATTTTTTATGACGGCCGTTTACTCGTCCCCATGGCGTCCATGGAAGAAGCATCGGGGATGACGCGCGGGTACGATTGCTGCACGTTCCGGGGCAGCCTGGCTGCCCTGGATGGCGAGACTGGGCGCCAGCTTTGGAAATCGTACACCGTGCTCGACCCCCCCAAGGCCTACAGGAAGAACAAGGCGGGCGGGCAAAAGTACGGTCCCGCCGGCGCGGGGGTATGGTCGGCGCCTACCATCGACACCAAGCGCAAGCTTGTGTATGTGGCTACGGGAGATTCTTACACTGAAATTGAAATCAACACCAGCGACGCGATAATGGCGTACAACATCGACAACGGAAGCTTGGTATGGGTCAGCCAGGTTACCGCCAAGGACAATTACATCGTTGGCTGTCCTGCGTCGCCGACTTGTCCCGATGAAGTGGGTCCCGATTATGATTTCGGCAGCTCTCCGATTCTTCGCACGCTCCCGGGCGGTAAGCAGATTATTGTTGCCGGCCAGAAATCGGGCGTTGTTTGGGGCCTGGATCCGGATCAAAAAGGAAAGATCCTCTGGAACACGAAACTGGGCGCCGGCAGCGTAATGGGCGGCGTTGAATGGGGGCACGGCGCCGATGCCGAGAACACCTATGTCGCTATCTCCGATGTCGCCGCTCGCGAGGGTGCGCAACCTGGTATCTCGGCGCTGAAGCTCGCCACCGGTGAGAAGGTGTGGAACACGCCCGCTCCCAAAGTGACCTGTCCGGCTCGGCCCGGATGCTCTCCGGCGCAAGGAGCGGCTGTATCGGTGATTCCAGGCGCGGTTTTCTCTGGGGCGGTAAACGGCCATTTCCGAGCCTATTCCACGCAAACCGGTGAGATCCTTTGGGATTTCGACACCGCGCGGCCTTTCGATACGGTCAATCAGGTCGCAGCCAATGGTGGATCGATTAACGGCGCAGGACCCGCCATCGCGAACGGCATGGTGTTCACGAATTCCGGCTACGGCTTTGTCGGCCAAGCGGACGGCAACGTCCTGCTCGCGTTTTCAGTCGACGCGAAGTAGCGCGAAAGGGATATGAGATTCGTCCTGGCAGCATGTGCTTTTCTTCTTGGTTCGCTCTGGGCCGCTGACCCTGACGGCGCCGCGCTCTATCAAGCACGCTGCTCTGCGTGTCACGACAACAACAGCGCGGAAGAACGTGCACCGAAACGGGAGCAGATCGCTGAGCGTAAGCCCGAAGCAATCGTGGCCGCGATGTTCGACGGCGCCATGATCGCTCAGGCGTCCGGGTTAACCCTGGACCAGGGACGCGCTATCGCTCGATTTATTACCGGGAAAGAGTTTTCCGCGGCGTCCGACGTTTCCATGGGAAAGTGCGAGGCGCCGGGGAGAAAGATTTCATTCGCGGCGGGCGATTGGAACGGATGGAGTGTCGAACCTGACAATTCCCGTTATCAGGCCAAGCCCGGGCTGAGCGTGGCCGATGTTCCCAGGCTCAAGGTCAAATGGGCCTTCGGCTTCCCCGGGGATAGCCGGGCATTCGCCCAACCTGCTGTTGTGGGCGGGCGCGTATTCGTGGGCAGCGCCGGCGGGAAGGTGTACTCACTGGATGCATCTACGGGGTGCACGTATTGGAGTTTCAAGGCTGACGGCGCGGTTCGTACCGCCATCACCATCGCCCGATCGAAAACCGGTGGGCGTTACATCGCGTATTTCGGCGATCTGCGTGGGACGGCGTACGCAGTCGATGCCAGTAGTGGCGCTCTGATCTGGAAGGTGAATGTCGACAACCATCCTTACGCGCGCGTTACTGGCTCACCGATTTTTTATGAGGGCCGATTATTGGTGCCCATGGCGTCCTTCGAAGAAGCGTCGGGGATCGCGCCCGCGTATGAATGCTGCACGTTCCGTGGGAGCCTGGCTTCGCTCGATGCCGAGACCGGGCGCCAGATTTGGAAATCATACACCGTGCTCGATCCCCCCAAGGCCTTTAAGAAGAACAAAAACGGCGGGCAAATGTACGGTCCCGCGGGTGCGGGCGTCTGGTCGGCGCCTACCATCGACGCCAAGCGCAAGCTTGTTTATGTGGCCACCGGCGACTCATATACTGACGTTGAACTCAATACCAGCGACGCAATCCTAGCATTCAGGATCGACAACGGAAGCTTGGTATGGGTCAGCCAGGTAACCGCCCACGACAATTTCATCGTTGCCTGTCCCGACAGATCGCCGAACTGTCCCGTGGTTTTGGGTCCCGATTATGATTTTGGCACTTCTCCGATTCTGCGCACCATCGCAGGCGGTAAGCAGATCATCGTTGCCGCCCAGAAATCGGGTGTTGTTTGGGGCCTGGATCCTGACCAACAAGGGAAGGTCCTCTGGAACACGAAAATCGGCGCCGGTAGTGTACAGGGCGGGGTGGAATGGGGGCACAGCGCTGACGGCGAGAACACCTACGCGGCGGTTTCGGACGTAAGCGCTGGTGCGGACGCGCAGCCAGGCATTTCGGCACTGAAGCTCGCGACCGGCGAAAAGGTCTGGAGTACGCCCGCTCCTAAAGTAACTTGTGCGACACCGGCTCCATGCTCACCATCGCAATCGGCGGCCGTGTCGGTAATTCCAGGCGCGGTCTTCTCGGGCGCGCTAAACGGTCATTTCCGCGCCTATTCGACCAGGACCGGCGAAATCATCTGGGATTTCGACACCGTGCGGCCTTTCGATACGGTCAACAAGGTTCCCGGCAAGGGTGGATCGATCAACGGCGCAGGCCCAGTGATCGCGAACGGCATGGTGTTCACCAATTCCGGCTACGGCTCGGGCCGCCAATTAGAGGGGAACGTCTTGCTCGCGTTTTCGGTCGAGGGGAAGTAAGCTGGAGGTCGCCAAAACACGGTCGGGGAGATATCAGCGGCGAACCCTCCAGTCTTGTCGCCTTGCGACAACGATTGATGGTTTTGAAACGCTTGACTAAGCGGGCGTACTCGCGCCGTTCCGACCGCATGTTCCAGGTTCTCCTTCGCCGAGTGGGCGAATCCTGTTCTAATTGTGACGCCGGACACAACAGTCGTTCGGTGGCACCGGACGAATCCCTATTCCTGGGCAAGGACTGCTTAGGCGATGCGAACGAATTCTCGCGGCTCAACAACCCCGCCAAGTGAAGACCGTCTGGACCTCTGTTTTTCCTTCTTGTGTAGCAATCCACAAAGATTTGTGAGCACGGGCCACGAAAGTGGCACGCTACTCGTTGCGGTGAAAGTCTGGCCGCAATAAGTGCACCATTGATTCCTACGGCAATGTGCCGGACTTACGTATTCGCGCGTCGCGTGTATGGTCTAGCACTTGCGATAATATCGAACGGCAGGGCTCGACCAGGAGCTATTCCAGCATGAGCCAGGGCGGCCACCTCGTCAAACCCACCGGTGCCCGAAAGACTTGGGCGATTATGTATCGTGACTCCGAAGGGAAACTCCGCTGGGAAGGCAAATTCAGAACAAAGAGCAACGCGCAAGCGCGCCTCAGCGAAGTCTTGAACGACATCGACAGAGGCACTTACACGCGCCCGTCATCCCTCAGTTTCGAACAATTTGCCAAGGACTGGCTTGCAGGGCGCCGGCAAATCCGCGGGAGCACGGAAGCTGGTTATAGCTCGCTGATCGACAAGCAACTCGTCCCGCGCCTGGGCGCGATGACAGTTGCGCGTATAAGATTCGAACATATTGACGCTGCCGTCAGCGGCATGCTTGAGGATGAACTTGCTTCGAAGACGATCCACAACGCAGTGATGTTGCTGCGAAACATGCTTGCTGGCCGAAGCGGGCCGAGTGCATTTCGGCGCGGTCTGGCATTTGCAGATCCTACATTGGGCGTGAAGTTGCCTCCGCTTGAGTACCGCCAGATTATTCCGCCAACACCGGAGCAGACATGGTCACTGATCAAGGCTGCGAAGGAAATCGGTGGCGTCGGTTACCCCATCACGTACCTGGGCGCCTTCTGCGGAATGCGACGGAGCGAAGCCTTGGGTCTGAGGTTCCTTGATGTTCGATGGTTCGATAATGAGATCCGCATTCAATACGCCGTCTCGAAGCGACGCTGCCAGGATGGCATTCACAAGTGGGAGTGGTACCTCGGGCCTCCAAAGTCTCGCAAGTCGCTGCGCGGCATCTCGGCCACCGAAAGCGTCATGAGGCTCCTCGCCGACCTCAAGGTCGGCAATGCCGATCCCGGATTCGTGTTCGCCGGGGACTGCCACGGGTTCATTGATCCAGACAGGTTTGAAATCGACATCTGGCGTCCGATTGTGGACCGAGCTGGGCTGGCGAGCACAAGGTTTCACGACCTGCGCCACTTTTTCGCGAGCCAGCTAATCGCCAACGGAGAGACGGCTGCATACGTTCGAGATCAAATGGGCCATTCTAGCATCCACGTCACCTTCGACACTTACGGTCACCTGTTCCCCGGCCGAGGGCGAGAAGCCAGTGCCAGGTACGAAAAATCGATGGATGTGGCTCGCCGAAAATCGGAAGCGACTGCTAGCAATCCGTTAGCAATCGACAGTGAAGTGATAGGAAAGCCGGACACGAGCAACTAATTTGGTTTCTTGGCCGTACGCAGATTTCATATCCTAAGTCGCCGTCCCTCCGTTCAGTGGAGACCGGATAGCGTGTTAGCAATTTGTTAGCAATTCTGTGGGAGAAAACGAGATGAATCTGTGCAACCGATTGAAAGGATTGGTTGCGGGGGATGGATTTGAACCACCGACCTTTGGGTTATGAGTACCTATCTGTGGCTATGTAGTTAATAACAAGGCACGAGTGGCAACTCAAAAGAGCCTGAAGTAACCCTCGGAAACGGGTAATGGGAGTTGAATGGGAGTTGATTTTGACCTTTGGGTTTATGCCC
>Ga0302324_100030055_pt1 | contig 10274 bp, 8 predicted proteins | sample Palsa_T0_1_FD_201949 | JGI IMG/M metagenome (GOLD analysis project Ga0302324, IMG submission 201949) | Peat permafrost microbial communities from Stordalen Mire near Abisko, Sweden - Palsa_T0_1 | ecosystem: Environmental > Terrestrial > Soil > Palsa > Peat permafrost | place: Sweden: Abisko... | reverse complement strand
TCCCTCACGGTCGCGGTTCTGTAGCGCGATGAATCTACTGAACCGCGCACGTTAGTGAGCGGTGCGCTACGGACTTTTACCGCCGGACCAGGGGCCGCAGCGATCGCGGGGCCGCAGCGATCGCGGGTCCGGCGCGGACGAGGGCGTCCGCCCCACATCGACCTTATTGATGCAGGCGGCGCCGCACGTCGGCCAGCAGCGGATCCTGGCCGGCCTGTCCGCGAATACTCAGGTATTTCTTGTACGATTCGGGGAAACCGGAGTTTTTCAAACCCTCCCGCACCCGTCCCTCATAATAGTAGACAGGCGGAAAGTAGCCATAGGTGGGTACTTCATCCAGGAAAAGCGCCAGAGCTTCCCCGCGCCGTTTGAGGCATCGGTCGAATTCGGAATCGGCCTCCGTAAACGCTCCAAGTTCAAGATAAGCGGTCCCCAGATCGAATCTGCCGATCCAGGTATCCAGTATGGCATTGGCCTGGGTGAACGACTTGACGGCCGCCCGGCCATCGCCGCTCTTCAGGGCCATCTCGCCTTCGATCAATTTCCCGTAAGCCTGAGGTTCGATCTGGAGTTCGGAAGAAAGCCCGGCAGCCAACTCTTGCGCCTTGGCGGTTTCTCCCAGAGCTACATAGTTCCGCGCCGCCAGGAACCTGGTTTTCACGGCTTTACTGAGGTCGAGCGCGCTGTTCAGGGCCATGAGCGCGGCACTCTTTTGCCCCCGTAAAACCTGGACGTAGGCCAGCTCGGAGAACTTATCGGCGGCCGCATCCGGGTTATGCGCCGCAATGTCGTCAGCCGCCCCTTTTTCGAGAATTTTCACTGCCTCGCTGTAACGGCCTTCATACACGGCCAAGTCCGCCAATCCGGCGGCAGCCATGGAGGGCCTGATCTTTGCGATCTTCTGATACGCTTGCGCGCTCCGAGCCACGTCGTCTTGCAATAGGCCGGCGAACGCCTGGGCCTCGAACCCAAACGCGAGAGTGGGCGCCAATTGCAGCGTCGCCGCAGCCTCTTTGGCGGCGGTTTGAGAATCGCCGGCATAGGCGGAGTAGAGTGCGACGTTGCCGTGATAAATGGCGCGTTTGGGCAGGATTTCTACCGCATGCTTCACTTCTTCAATCGCCTTGGGGATGTTACGCAGCCGTGTCAGGCAGTCGCCCAGGTTGTTGTAGGCGCCGGTATCGGACGGATAGCGGACCAGCAGCGTGCCGTATTCGTCCACGCACTTCTGGTTGTCATCCTCCAAATAGTACAAATAACCGCGCGTGCGATACCGTTCCCGCTCGGTCATATGGTCGATATGATTCAGGGCCAATTTGATGTACTTGTCGGCATCCTGTTGCCGGGAGAGGTTATGGGATGCGGCGGCCATGCCCAGGTAGGCTAAGCCGAAGTTTGGATCCAGATCCACGGCCTCCGAAAAGTGCTTTAACGCATCCTCAATCTGGCCGGTCGACAAGTCGTCCAGCGCGATCGCGTATTCGTGAACCGCTTCCAAAGACCCGGCGGTGAGGGTCTCCATCGAGAACCGCTGCGCGGATTCCGACGTGGAGTCGCCCAGCGCTTTGCGGACCGCGGTGCCCAGCTTGGTGACGGCGAACAAGACCTGGTCCTTGCTCGAGGCGGTTGCATCGGCGCTAATGATATTTTTGCCGCTTAGGGTCTGGATAGCTCTTACGGAAAGCAGGTAGTCGGCGCCGCGCCGGTCGATGGATCCGGAAACCACCACGTTCACGCCTTGGCTGGCGGCAATCGACTGAGCCTTGGAGTCGTCGAGCGGACCCACTACGGGCTTTAAACCCAGATCCTGCATTCTGGTCCGATCGTACGCGTTGATAAACGAGGCTCCTTCCAACGCCAGCTTGAGCGTGGACTCCAGGGTGCCGCTGAAGACCGCGTCTCCGGTATGGTTGTTGAAATCGGCGATCAACACCGTCATCGGCGCCACCGGAGCGGATGGCCGGTGCAGCCAGCGGTCTAAGCCATAAACGCCGGCCGCCACGATCGCGGCGCAGCCTACGGCGAGGGCGATCCACTTCTTTGTGTGGGACTCGGCCATCATCGCCACGCGCGGAGTGACAATGGCCTTGGCCAGCGTGCCTTCCTGCCAGTCATGCAGGTCGCGATCCATAACGGCCGCGCTCTGATAGCGATCCTTCGGATCCACCGCCAGCGCTTTCTGCACCACTTCGCTCAAGGCCGGCGGTATGGTTGGATCCAGCTGAATAGAGGGGGTGGGAGGCCCTTGCGTACGCAGCAACATGCTGGCCAGCGCGGAATCCGCCTTGAACGGCATTTCGCCGGTTAGCATTAAATAGGCGATGATGCCCAGCGAAAACAGGTCCGAACGTTCGTCGGCGGCCATGCCCTTGGCTTGCTCCGGGGACATGTAGGCGGGTGTGCCCATCAGCGCCCCGGCTTGCGTCAATCCGGTGGCTTCCATCGAGCGCGCCAGCCCGAAATCCATGACGCAGACCCGGCCGCCCTCCCCGATCATGATGTTTTGCGGCTTTAAATCGCGGTGAACGACACCCTCGGAATGGGCCGCTTCCAGCGCCGCGCAAACCTGGCGAAGGATTGCGACCGTCTCGGCGGGCGTGTACTTGGGCCGCTCTTCGAGCAGGGACGAAAGATCCTGTCCCTCCACGAATTCCATGGTGATGAAGCGCAACCCGTCGGCAACGCCCAGATCGAAAATGCGGATAATGTTGCGATGGGTGATTTTGCGGGCGAGCAGCAGCTCCTGTTTGAATCTCTGAAGAATGCTGGCGTGGCCCGCTAATTCCGGGCGGATCACTTTCAAGGCCACCAGGCGATCCAGTTCGCGATCCCTCGCCTTGTAGACCGCGCCCATACCGCCTTGGCCCAGGAGTTTGAGGATTTCGTAGCGGTCGGCCAGGACGGCGCCCTCTTCGAGCGCCGCCGCCGGACTGTCAAAAGCGCCTTGCGCCCGCGTGTTGCGCGACCAATTGGCGCCCACGCCCGCCGAAGTCATCACGGTGGCATCGGCATCGTCAAACGCGGTATCGCACGCGACACAGCGAGAGGTCCCTGGCGCGTTGCTGTGCTGGCAACGCGGACACTGCACACTATTGGCCGGTGCCTCCATGGACGTTTACTCTTTGATTATGCCACGCCAACGGAAGATCCCTCGTGGCACAGTGCCCCTGCGGGGCAAATATGGCGACCGAATCGCGGGCGTGCTGTCCGGGTTCGATCGACCTATGGCAGAATGCAGTTCCGTTCAAACATTACGGCGACTACCTGAAGAAGATCAGTGAGCGGGTGAAGAAGGCTTCTACCAGGGCCTGTAGCGAAGCTGGACTGCCGGTCATTTACGTGCGGGAGGCAGGCGTCGACAAGGACGAATATGCGCGGCGGGTGGCTGCCGAGCGGGGGATCGGTAGCGGGCCAGTGTGTGTGCTGAGCGTGCTGGAGCCGTGTCCGACGTTCGAGTACGTGAAGTCGAAAATCGTACGGCGGAAGCGGCCCTGCCATGTGCTCAATCACTATGGATGGGACCAGAGGCTGGGCTGGATGCATGCGCGGATTCAGACCTGGTTCCCCGTCCACATCCAGATCGGCATCAACGGGCGGGAATGGTTAGCGCAGCAGATGCGGCAAGCGGGTTGGCGTTCCAGCAGGAGAAAAACTGTTTTACGTGGATCGCGGATTTTCAACGCGCGCAGGAACTGCTGAACCAGCAACTGCGAACCGATTGGGTGGACCAGAGATTTTCTCGAAGTATCCAACGCCGTATTACTGGACCTGCTATCAAAGCGAATGGGCCACCGACATCGTATTCAATAGCGGGGCAGAGCTGAAACGAAGGATGCACAACTCCGCGCCGTTCGCCGTCTTCGTCAAGGCCAGCCCGGTCCGGCCGAAGCGCGTCCGCGTAAAGGTCTGTCTCAGGTGGATATGGCCTTCGACATACTCAAGAAGGCCCGCTCTCCCCTGCACGTCTCCGATTTCCTGGAACGGATTCAAAGCCACTTCGGCGTCTCGGTGGATCGCGAAAGCCTGGTTTCGTCCCTGAGTAAGAAAGTAGCCCGCTCGGACCGCTTCCTGCGCCCGGAAAAGAACACCTTCGCCTTGCGGCCGGAGGCGCGATGAGCTTGCTCGCCGAGTTTCTGGCTATCACCGAGGACTGGCGCGGTGTCTTCCCCAACAGCGAACCTTTCAGCGCGCCGTGCGGCAAGCGCTCGGTTCTCCGGTTTGTCTAGGCCACCGCTGCCTGACCCGGATTATCTGGACCAACGGCGGCCAGGACCACAGTTGGAGCGCGGAGTATTTTCTCCACTCGCGCTGCCGGTGGGAACCGCAGCAATTGTTTCAGCCCATCCTGCGGCGCGCCTTAGAGCATTGTCCCCAACGGTCTGGTCGGCGTGGCTAATCGACGGTGATCGTGACGGGCGCGCTTTGTTGCCCGCTCACCGATAGCGTGAGCGTCGAACTACCCGACGGAAGCCCGGACGGAATTTGAACGTTCACCTGGTAAAGCTGGGCGTACGACGGCACCAAACCCGCGAACAAGATTTGCGCTTGCGACTGTCCGATGGTCACCGTCACCGGATTCACCGTATGCGAGAGCGGCGTCGAGGGCGCCGGGGTTCCCGCGGCAACCGCTGGGTCCACCGCTCCCAGACCGGAACAATAGAGCGTGATCACGTATCCGGCGCCAACCGGGCTGTTGTTGGGCAGGGCTGTGCCATCCGCCTTGTAGACGTTGATGAGCGCCGCCGTGGGAGCGCTGGCCTGCGTAAGGATAGTCGGTTGCGCGGGTGCGATAAACACGGGCTGCGGAATGGAAATCGCGTTTCCTTTCTGCACCACCAGCTGCTGCGTGGTGTTGACGGGCACATTATAGGGCACCACCACATTAATCTGATTCGCGCTGGTGAAATAAAGCGGCAGTGGTTCGCCTCCCAGAATCACCGAGGTGTCTCCGAGCTGAAGGCTGAAAGGGTATCCGGCGGACAGGTTGAGACCTTCGCTAAGATTCGATCCGTAGATGGCCCCGTAGGCTCCGGGCGCCAACGGTTGGTTCGCGACGGAATTGAAGACGCCGATCACGCCGCCAGCCGAGACCGCCGGTGTCGCTGTATTGGGTTCCAATGTGCCGCCAATGGAGGCAGACCCAACGATCGCCGGCTGGACCTCCTGCGCTTGCGCGGTAATCGTCACTGCCGGGGCGGCATGCGTGGCATTCCAGGTCGCGGTCCAACGTCCGTCGTTCAGCGAATCCAACGAGAGAGCCGGATCGCCCGACGAGAATAGGGCCGCGACGCTTCCCGAGACCACCGGCGTTCCGCAATCGTCTACCACCGTTACTTCGATCGCCGTCGGCCACGCCACCTCCGCGGTGAAACCGGTACCCAGTTGCGTAAAGACGGGCAGTAGCTTAGTAGGCGTGCAACCCACCGCTTGGGGTCGAAGGCCAGTTTGCCTGGCTGATTGGATCGACGAAGAGCCGCCCGCGGGTAAGACCAGCAGCAGGACCTCGACATGGAAAATCTGGGGCGCGGCGGTGGTGGCCGTCGTCGTGGTGGCGGGCACAATGTTGACCGTCAGGTCGCCGATGTATATGCCCGCTGTCAGCCCCGTCAGGCTGGGTTGGACGCTCACCGTGGCGGGCTGCGTAGAGCTGACGCTTCCCGAAGGCGGTGTCGCCGTCAACCAGCTGTTGCCGCCACTCTGGGCAAAGGGCGTCACCAGGTAGGTCAGTGCAACCGGAGATGGATTGGTTATCGATAACGTCTGCGCAACCGGACCGGCGCCGCCCACGCTGCCGACGAAGATCAACCCCGTGGGATTCACAAAAGCGCCCGGGCTATTGGCCTGCGACAACACATTGAGCACCACCGACGCCACCTGCGGCGAATTCACGGCGCCGGATGCAGAAAACTGGACCGTCCCGTAATAGTCGCCCGGCTGCAATCCGGCCGGATTGACACTGACAGTGACCGAACCGGCCGACTTGGCGCTGCTGGTCCCCGATGCCGGAGACACGCTCAGCCAATTGCCGCCCGAAATGGTGGAAGCCGAGGCGGAGAAGTTCAACGTGCCTGCCCCCGGATTGAGAACCGTAATCGACTGCGGGGAAGTCGCGGCCCCGCCGGAGACGGCCAGGAACCGCAGACCCGTTTGCGAGAGTTGAATGTTCGGTTGCGTACCCGCCACCACAGCCAGCACCGCGACGGCGAACGTCTGGTCATTTACCGTAATGGTGATGACTCCCGAATACGTTCCCGGCGCCAAGTGCGACGGGTCAGCTGTAACGGCAACATTCGCCGAGCCGAAGGGTGGGATGGTCCCTAGCGATGGGGAGATGGTGAGCCAATTGCCACCGGTGTTTGTGGTGGCGGATGCGGAGAACTGCGAATCTTGATTGCCGAAATTGGCGATGGATACGGACTGCGTCGCGGCGGCTCCGTTTTGGATCAGGCTGAAGCTAACCCCCGAGGGATCGACGGTTATGGGGGGACCGGAGTAACCCGTCACGTCGAGTTCGAACGTGAGCGGGACCGATTCGTCGACCAGCGTCTCCCCATCGGCCGCCAACATTTCCGTGAAGGTGATGGTGAAGCTGAAGACGCCGGCAGCGGTGAGCGTGCCGCTCAGCAAACCGCTCGGGCTAAGCGTCAAACCTGGCGGCAGCGTTCCGCCGTCGACTGCAAAATTGTAGGTAAAGGTGACGTCTGCAATGCTATCGATGATGCTGGCAACCGCTTCCAGCCCTTGGCCCAGATCGATCGAAAACGCTGAACCCTGAGCGCACTGAAGGCTCTCGTTGCAGGGCAGGGTTTGAGCATCGAGCGCGATGGCGCACCCCAACAGGCCGAGCAGCGAAAGCACAAATCCCCGTAGTGCCATAGATCGCTTGGAAGATTGTCCCGATTGTATCAGGAATCTATTAGCCAAGAGACACGTCCTTGTAACGAAAACAGGTCATCAGATGGTCGTTGACCATGCCGGTAGCCTGCATGAAGGCGTAGCAAATTGTAGAGCCGGTGAACTTGAACCCGCGTTTTGCGAGGTCCTTGCTCAGCGCATCGGATTGCTCCGTGCGAGCCGGCAATTCTTCGTGGCGCCGCAAGCGATTCCGCCGTGGCTTGCCTCCAACGAATTGCCAGACGTAGGCATCGAAAGTGCCGAACTCTTTTTGCACCGCGAGAAACGACTGCGCATTTTGCACGGCCGCGCGAATCTTCAGCCGGTTGCGTACGATTCCTTGGTCGGCCAGCAAGCGCGCAATTTTCGCCTCGTCGTATCGCGCCACTTTGCGCGCATCGAATCCATCAAACGCGGCGCGGTAAGCGGCTCGCTTCTTGAGAATCGTGATCCAGCTCAGGCCGGCCTGGGCACCCTCCAGAATCAGCAGCTCAAACAATGCGCGGTCGTCATGCAGAGGAACACCCCATTCGGTGTCGTGGTAAACGATGGAGAGTTCATCGCTAGCCCAAGTGCAACGTCGCTGAGTCAAGCCGCAATCATCATGGCACAATTGTGGCGCACGCACTCCTGCGTGCTGCGTTCACACTCGTGTGAACGATTCCAGGTGTTGGCAAGAGTGCCAACGCGGCGCGCAGGAGTGCGTAATGCGATTTATTTTTCTTGGGCGCGAACATCTTAAAGCAAGCTGCGCCAATGGTACGCCAATCTGAAGGCCAGCGTTCACACGAGTGTGAACGCGGCACGCAGGAGTGCGTGCGCCACGAACGCAAAAGCGGGAGAATAGATTCAATATGCGCTGCAAGATCGCCTTCGCATTCGCAATTACCGGTTGCCTCGCCGCCGCCGACAAATACACGGGCCCCGTTCCCCCCAAGCCCGACATTCCCTATCTTCTGCATGCCTCCACTCTGGTTGAAACCGAGGTGGCCCAGGCCCAGCAGGGGAAGAAGAACGACCAGTACACCATCTCCGGCGCGTCTTCCCCGGCGCGGACTCCTTTGGCGGAACCGATCTTCATCATCGACTCGCGCCAGCTTCAGCCGGAGGGCTTCGAATTGTACCGTCTGGATGTGAAAGGCGGCAATCGCGAAGTCTCGTTGAGCGGCAACCGCCGGCGCGGCGGATCGCACGCGCTGCATCTCGCCGTCAAGCCTCTGGGCGGCCATCTCTATCGCGTCGAAGTGGACGAAGCGCTCGACAATGGCGAATACGCGCTTTCGCCCAGCAACGACAATCGCGCTTTCTGTTTTGAGATCTACTGATCGCGTTCCCTATCTCGTAACGCAGGCGGCCGCGCCCTATGACGGCTTGCGCCCCATCCCCGTTTCCATCCTGCTGCACGATGTCCGCAGTCTATACAACGTCGGGGCGTTCTTTCGTTCGGCCGACGCCGCCGGCTGCGACAAACTGTATTTATCCGGAATCACCGGCCGGCCGCCCCACACAGGGATCGCCAAAACCGCGCTCGGCGCCGAGGAAACCGTCCCTTGGGAGCATTGCTCAGACCCGGCCGGTCTCATCCTTGGCCTGCGCCGGCAGGGCCACGAAATCGCCGCTGTCGAAACCAGCGTTCACGCCACGGACTTGTACGATTGGCAGCCGCGCTTCCCCGTCTGCGTCCTGTTCGGACATGAAGTGGATGGCTTGACCGAGCCGCTGCTGGCCGCCTGCGATACCTACGTTCGCATTCCCATGCTCGGCCGCAAGCATTCGCTCAATGTGGCCACCGCCGGCGGCGTGGTGATTTACGAACTGCTGCGAAAATACCGGGCCCTGCTCGAGAGTGCAAGAATAAGGCCATGAGGGTGAAGGCGTTCGCCGCCACAGCGCTCGGTGCGGTTGTTCTTCACGCACAGTACCCAACCACCATGGCGCCGCCGGTGCGCGCCACTCATGACATGGTTGCGGCGGCCAACAATTTCGAAGTGGAGGCGGGTTACCGCATCCTGACGCAAGGCGGCAACGCGGTGGATGCCGGAGTGGCCAGTGTCCTGGCTGCCAGCGTCACTGAATTGAACCGCTTCGGACTCGGCGGCGAGATGCCGCTGCTGATCAAGATGTCCGGCCAGCCCACCATCGTCGTCAGCGGCGTGGGCGTCGCGCCCGCCCAAGCCACCGTCGAGTTCTACAAGCGCCGCCCGCCCGAAGCCTGGGAAGAGCCCAACAACATGCCGCCGGTGCCCGTCCAGGGAATTCTCTCCGCTATTACGCCCGGAGTGTTCGACGGCCTGATCCTGGCGCTTGAAAAATACGGAACCAAATCCTTCGCCCAGGTGGTTCAACCCGCCATCGAATATGCCAGCGAAGGATTTCCCATGCCCGAGGAGTTCGGCGGCATGCTGCGCAGCTACCAGCGCATCATTGCGCTTTGGCCGGATGCGACCCAATTTTTCTATCCAGCCGGCCGGCCCACGCCGCGCGGCGAAATCTTCCGGGAACCCACGCTGGCCCAAACCTTCCGCGAACTCGCTAACGCCGAAAAGAAGGCCCATGGGAATCGCCAGGCCAAGCTGCGCGCCGTGCGGGATCTGTTTTACAAGGGCGACATCGCCCGCCGAATTGCCGCGTTCTCCCAGAGCAATCGCGGCTTGATCGCCTATAGCGACCTCGCCAACTATCACGCCGAGATCGACGATCCCAAGATGGGCACCTATCGCGGCTATGAGATCTACAAGCCCGGGTTCTGGACGCAAGGTCCGGTGACGATCGAAGCCCTGAACCTGCTGGAAGGCTATGACCTGAAAGCCATGGGCCACAACAGCCCGCAATATCTGCACACCGTGGTAGAGGCGGTAAAGCTGGCGTTCGCCGATCGCGACGCTTACTATGGTGATCCCAAGTTCAGCAAAATTCCAGAAGAGATCCTGCTTTCGAAGTCCTATGCCGCCGAGCGCCGCAAGCTGATCGATCCGGAGCGTGCTTCCATGGATCATCGCCCCGGAAACCTCGGCTTGCCGCTGGCGCTTCCCTCGGTTTCGGCTTCCGCCGAAGGCATCGTGAACGATACTACGTGCGTCAACGTGGTGGACAGCCAGGGCAACGCATTCTCGGCCACGCCCAGCGGCGCCTGGCTGCCTTCGGTCATCGCCGGCGACACCGGCATTCCGTTTACTACGCGGCTGCAATCCTTCGTGATGACGCCGGGCCACCCCAATCAACTGCAGCCGGGCAAGCGCCCTCGCGTGACGCTCAGCCCCACGCTGGTGACCCGCAACGGCAAGCTCGAAATGATTCTCTCCACGCCCGGCGGCGACAATCAGGACCAGGCGCTATTGCAGGTGCTGCTGAACATCATCGAGTTCGACATGACGCCGCAG
>Ga0302324_100030054_pt1 | contig 10274 bp, 8 predicted proteins | sample Palsa_T0_1_FD_201949 | JGI IMG/M metagenome (GOLD analysis project Ga0302324, IMG submission 201949) | Peat permafrost microbial communities from Stordalen Mire near Abisko, Sweden - Palsa_T0_1 | ecosystem: Environmental > Terrestrial > Soil > Palsa > Peat permafrost | place: Sweden: Abisko... | reverse complement strand
CCTTGTCGCGCCGGATCGATTCGTAGTAGACCTGCTGGCCGGTGTAATCGCTGCGCCAGGGCGCGACGTCGCTGAACGCCCCGACCGTGAGGTAAAGCTCGTCGGGCCCGAACGCGGTGCCGTCGACGAAATCCGCCCGGTGGCCGCGATAGCTTCCCTCCGCGGCGATCTGGCCGACCGCGTTCAGGCAATCTTCCGCCGTGCCGAACGGGAAATGGCGAAGGTGCACGAAAGGCTGCACCGGCTCGAGTTCGATCGTGAGCGAGAGGCTGTAGCCCAGGGTCCCGTAGGAGTTCGGAAACCCGCGGAACAGGTCGGCGCAGGAGTTGTTCTCGGTGGCCAGGACCACGCGGCCGTCGCCGGTCAGGATCTCCATCTCGGTCACCGACTCGTGCGGCATGCCGTTGCGCAGCGAGGTGGACTCGATGCCCAGCCCGGTGACGGCACCGCCGAGGGTGATCGTTTTGAGCTGCGGCACCACCAGCGGCATCAGCTGATGCCTGAGCGTCGCGTCGCACAGGTCCTCGTAGGTGGTCATGCCGCCGACCCTTGCGGTCCTGGTCACGGGATCAACGCTCAGCACGTGGCCGAACGCGGAAACGTCCAGGCCGGCGCGGGCTCCCGCCGTGGCAGCCCTGGCCTTGGCGGCGTCGGCCCTAGCGGCCCTAGCGGCCCTGGCCGTGCCGTCCGGAGGGGTCGCGGGGTCCGAGTCGCGGAACCTGAACAGGTTGGACGTGCGCTTGGCCAGCCGCACGGGTGTCCCCGGCGGCCAGGCCGCATAGGCGTCACGCAACCGGGCCACCGCGGCCTCATGCGCGTCGGCAGTCATGCGGACATCCTTCCGGTAACCGGCTGTTGTCTCTGCTGGAAACGGCCAGAGACGGGCAAATAGGCAAGATACATGCTGAGCTGGACGAACATCTCAGGCAGTGTATCTCGGAACGTCGAATCTTCCTCGGGACTGCCGACCCGCGCCCCCGCCTGACCTCATAGTTCGTCATCTGAGTCCGGGTCGTGGACGCCGGAGTCCATTTCGTGGTCATGGTCGACGTCGTCGTAGCTGGCGGCCACTTCCTCCGGGGTCATCGGCAGCCTGGCCAGCGACGGCGGCGCACCCGCGGTGATCACCTGGCGGAGCAGCAGGGCCATCGAGTAGCGCGGATCATCGGCCAACGAGCGGTCGAGGGCGACGTTCGCCAGCGCCCCGTCGCCGCACTGCCAGGCCACGAAGGCCAGCAGTGCCGCGGGCGCGGCCACGTAACCCGGCTGCGCGCGACGGGTCACATCGATCCACAGCCGGCGGTGCCCGTCCCGGTGCGCGGGATCCATCCGGGCCCACGCATCGTCCCGGACCCGCAGATCACGCAGGGCCACGGTCATCCTGGCAAGCTGGTAGTCCGCGCCGTAGCGGCCGCCGGCCCGATAGGTGGTGATCATCGTGCCGACCGCGGCCAGCCCTTCGGACGCGATCAGGTGCCGCACGGCGCCCAGCCGACCGGACTTGCGGGCCTTCGCGAGCAACTGCGTGACGTGCCGCTCCGCCCGGCGGGTGGCCTGACGCATGGATTCCGCGGTGACGCCGCCGAGCGGGGCAACGCGGGCGGCCACGGCGGCCCGGTCGGGCAGCACCTGGGTCGCGGTGTCGCCGCCCGTGGCGGACGACGTGCTTGCGTCGAAGGGCACGCCCGCGGCCGGGCAGCACACATCGTCGTCGCACATGTATGACCAGTAGCGGCCGTCATCGACCCGGAGAAACTCCTGGTGCTCGAGGCCGGCTTCACGCGCCGCGTCCAGCAGTGCGGCCGCCGCCAGGTCAACGAGCGTCTCGGGACCGTAGCCGACGGTCACCATCGTGGTTATCTCCTGGGCGCTGATGACGCCGACGGCGTGAGCGGCGAGGTCGGCAGCCACGCCCGCACCGGGCGGATCAGGTAGGTCGTATCGAAGCGTGACCTTGACGTTACCTGAGGGCTCGATCCCGATTACCACGAGGCTGGTCTCGGGCACGAAACCGAGCAACTGCGGGATGGCCGCGAGCAGCGCCGCAGGCGAGTCGGCCCGGATTTGCGAGTTTTGCGGGGTTTCGTCACCCGCAGTACAAGTTTGTGTCATGCCACCCAGACTGTGATTTCAGGAAGGCTGACGCGAAGTGGCAAAAATGCCTGTGGATGAACCTGGTTCATCCACAGGCGCGGTGGAGCGTTCAGCGCGAAATGTCGGTGCCGCCGGCAAGCGACCTACAAGGTGATCCCGAGCCGAGCGTCGACGGTCTCCTTGACGAGCCGGGCCCCGGAGACGTCCTGCGCGGTGATCCGGGTGGGCGCCTTGGCCAGCAGCGAGTCAGCCCAGCGATTAACGATGGAGAGCGCACCGGGAGCGTCGAGGTCGTCGCGAAGGCGCGCCCGCACTCCGGCCAGGACGCCGACGGCCTCGCTGGCCGGCCCCGAGCCGGGCGCGCCGAACTCGGCCTCGCGACCGGCGAACTCGGTCTCGGAGGCCATCGGGGCGGGTGCGGAGTCCGCGTCCGGGTAGGGAACGGCTGCCTCGGCACGGGCCAGCGCGGCGCGCCAGCGGGCGAGCCTGGCCTGCCCATCGCCGAGGACGGCGTCGGTCCACTCCCAGTCGGAGCGGTAATGATGCGCCAGCAGCGACATCCGTATCGCCATGGGGTCCACGCCATCGGCCAGGAGCCTGCTCACGAACACCAGGTTCCCCAGCGACTTAGACATCTTCTCGCCGTGATAGCTGACCATCCCGGCGTGGGCATACACCCGCGCGAACGCGTTCTCGATGGGAGCCAGCGCGACCCGGGCGTGCGAGGCGCTCATTTCATGATGCGGGAACACCAGGTCGACCCCGCCGGCCTGGACATCGAAGACCGGGCCTAGGTACTCGGTGGCGATCGCGGCGCACTCGACGTGCCAGCCGGGCCTGCCGCGGCCGAACGGCGAGTCCCAGGACGGCTCGCCGGGCCGCTCCGCCCGCCACACCAGACAGTCCAGCGGATCCTTCTTCCCCGGCCGGCTCGGGTCGCCGCCGCGCTCGGCGGCGAGCACGGCCATCTCCGCCGGGCCGAACTCGGAGGCGGTGCCGGGTCCGGACAGCAGACCGAACCGCGGGTCCGCCGACTTCGCGAAGTAGATATCCTCATCGACGCCATACAGGGCACCCCGGTCGGCCATCTGGGCGCTGAACCGCTCGATGATCGGCAGTGCCTCAACCGCCCCGATCAGGTGGGTGGGCGGCAGCACGCGCAGGGCCTCCATGTCCTCGCGGTAGCGCTGCGTTTCGCGGCGGGCCAGCTCACGCCAGTCTTCGCCGTCCCGGGTGGCCCGCTCGAGCAGCGGATCGTCGACGTCGGTGACGTTCTGCACGTAGATAACCGTGAAGCGGGAGGGGGACGACTGGGGATGTGGGACGCCTAGGGCATCTGAGGGCTCTGGGGCCGCGTCCAGCCAGGCGCGCACGAGCAGGTCCCAGGCGGTGTAGGTGGCGGCGTGCCCGATATGCGTCGCGTCGTAGGGGGTAATGCCGCAGGCATACAGCGTGGCCACCGGACCCGCCGAGGCGAGGACCAGTTTCCCGGTGGCCGTGTCGTGCAGGCGGGGCGCCGGACCGCTCCCCGGAAGCACGGGAACATCCGCACCACGCCAAGACTCCATGCTCGTCAGGTTATCGCGCGGCCCGGGCCCGGCAACCCGCGCCTCCGCACCAGCTCACGGCGTGCCCGAGGGGCCAGAGTGACGGAAATGTGCATCGGGAGGGTATCTGCAACCGCTGGGGGCTAGGGGATACTGGCGGCTAGGGCGGGGGGCTGGCGGACAGCGGTGGCCTGCTCGAAGGCGTAGGCGAGGGCGATCAGCCGCGGCTCGGTCCAACGCGGGCCGAAGAACGAGAGGCCGACCGGCAGGCCCGATACGTAACCGCACGGGACCGTGACGGACGGGCAGCCGGCGACCGCGGCCGGGCCGGCTGTGCCGAACACGTGGTGATCGCCGAGCACGTAGTCGGTGAGGCAGGCCGGATTGGCGGTCAGGGCCACGATGGCCTCCAGCCCGTGCTGAGCCAGCGGCGTGCCGACAGCGGCGCGGGCCAGCCGGGTGGCCTCGCGCCGCGCCGCCAGGTAGCCGCTGTCGGTCAGGTCTCCGCTGGTCGCCTCGGCCTGCTCGAACAGCTCCTGACCGAACCGGGACAACACCAGGTCCGCGTTCCGCTTGTTGAAGTCGATCAGCTCGGCCAGCGTGCCGGGCACTCCCCCGCTGGTGCTGAAGTCGGCCAGGTAAGCCAGGTAGGCGTTGATCCCGTACTTGAACTCGTGCCGCAGCGCGGCGAACTCGGGCTTGGAGATCTTGCCCGCCTCGGGCAGCGTCACCGGATCGGTCACGATGGCCCCGAGCGAGCGCAGCTTGGCCACGGCCAGGTCCAGCTGCGCCTCGGTCGCCGGTCCCGCCGGGGACGAGACATCGCGCCAGATGCCGAGCCTGGCACGGTCCAGGGCGGCGTCATCCAGTGCGGTCGTGTAAGAGGTACCGGAATGAGTCACCCGGGCCCGTTCCGCCATATCGTTTTCACTGGCGGGGACGGGATCGGCCGGGTCGGGGGCGGCCAGGACGGACAGCAGCGCCGCCGCGTCCGCGACGCGCACCGCCATCGGCCCGGCGGTGTCCTGGACCGGCGAGATCGGCACGATGCCCCGCCGGCTGACCAGCCCGTTGGTGGGCTTGATGCCGACGACTCCGCAGGTACTGGCCGGGGACACGATCGAGCCGTCGGTCTCGGTGCCGACCGCGAGCGGCGCCAGTCCCGCCGCCACCGCCGCCGCCGAACCCGAGCTCGAGCCGGACGGGTTGCGGTCAAGCGCGTACGGGTTCGCGGTCTGCCCGCCCAGCGTCGACCAGCCGCTGGCCGAGTGGATCGAGCGGAAGTTCGCCCACTCCGACAGGTTCGCCTTGCCGATGATCACCGCTCCGGCGGCGCGCAGCCGCGAGACGACGAACGCGTCGTCAGGCTCCGCCCCGAGCAACGCGGGCGATCCCGCCGTGGTCGGCATGCCCGCGACGCCGACGTTGTCCTTGACCAGGACGGGAATGCCCTCGAGCGGGCCGCGCGGGCCGTTCGCCGCGCGGGCCGCATCGCTGGCCGCGGCCTCGGCCGGGGCGTCGAGGTTCACCGTGATGACCGCGTGCAGCGCGGGATTGAGATGGTCGATGCGCTGAAGGTACAAACCGGTCAGTGCGACCGAGGTGAGGGCCCCGGAGGCCATCTCGGCCTGCAATTCGGTGAGCGACGCCTGGCCAGCGCCGATGCGGGTACCCAAGATCGCATCACGGAAGTCCGACATGGGCGAAGAATAACCGTGCCGCCGGCTCCCTGCTCGGAGTGCCCTCTCGGCTGGCACCGGGACGAAGCTACCGGCGTACGGCCCGGAGGTCGTTGTTGAGGCGCATAGCCGCGGCCCGGACCTGGTCCAGCAGGTGCTTGCGCTCCTCGGCCGAGGCGCGGACCAGCGGCGAGGGCACGGTGAGAGCGGCCAGCGTGCGCTTGCCCTGAACGACCGCGGCCGAGGCCGCCCACACCCCCTGGTGGATCTCCTCTTCGCTGGTGGCGAAGCCCTGCTGCCCGGCCCGCACAACCCGCGCCTCGAACACCGCGGCGGCCTCGGGATCGCGCTCCGCCAGCGGCGCCAGGATGTCCTTGCGGGCCTGCGGCGGCAGGCCGGCCAGCAGCAGCTTGGCGCTGGCCCCCCGATCGGTCGGAAGCGTCGCCCCCGGTTCGAATGCGATCCGCAGCCGCTGCACCGATTGCACCCGGTGCACGCACACCGCCGACCGGCCGATCAGCCGGACCAAGATGACGGTCTCCCCGGTTTCGGTGGCCAGGTCGCGCATCACCGGATCGGCGAACTCGATGATGGATTCCGCCGACTCCGCCGCTCTGGCCAGGCCGATCAGCCGCGCCGAGAGCCGGTAGCTGCCGCGTTCGTCCCCGGCCAGCAGGCCGGTCTCGCGCAGCAGCGTTATGTAGCGATAGACGCTGGGCAGCGCGATGCCGGTGGCCGCGGCCAGGTCGCGCGCTGTGAGGGTGTTCCTTTCGGCGGAGAACGCCAGCATCAGGGCGAGGACCCGACGGGCCCCTTCGCAACCATGTGCGGCACTCGCCTCCGGAGGCATCTTTACCGCCGAAGCCCTGGCCATGTGACCCTTCTTGGGGGTGACCCTTCTCGGGTTATCAGAACCTAACTATCGGCAGATGATAACGGTGTCGGCGGTATACAGTCAACGGATTCAGGGATGCCAGCCGGACGGGATGAGCAGGCTGGCGCCGGCGACCAGGGCGGCCAGGGCCACGAGCGCGAACAGCGCCACCCACAGGCCCGCGGGGACGCCGGTCATCCGGGCCAGCTGGTCGGCATCCGAGGCCCCGGTCCAATTCCGCGAACCCCGCGCTACGTTCCGGCGTCGCCCCCGGTATTCGCCGCGCGCCAGCTCGAGCACCGGCCGCACCCCGCCGAACAGCAGGAACCACACCGCCAGGTAGGCGAATCCCGCCTGCACGGCGGGCGGGGCGTAATAGCTGACCGCGAACACGGCGACCGCCGTGGCCAGCACCGCGACCGCGCCGAACACATTGCGGATGGCCAGGAACGTCGCGGCCAGCAGCACCAGGGCTAGCCACAGCATCGCGGTCAGGTGCCGCTCCGCCAGCAGGGCAGCCGCGCCCGCCCCGAGCAGCGAGGGCATGACGTAACCCGCTGCCGCGGTGAGCACCAGGCCGGGACCGGTCCGCCGGCCGCGCGAATAGGTGACCCCTGAGCTGTCCGAGTGCAGCCGTATCCCCTCCAGTTTCCGCCCGGATAGCACGGACACCAGCGCATGGCCGCCCTCGTGCGCGATCGTGATCACCTTGCCCGACAGCCGCCACGACCCGGTGTTCAGCACGATGAGCAGGGCGGCCAGGCCGGTCAGTCCCACCACCCAGGCGGGCGGCAGGGGCTGGCTGCCCGACACCCGGTCCCAGACCCGGGCGAGCACGTTCATGGCGCGGGCTCGTTCGGCGCGGGCTCGTTCGGCGCGGGCTCGTTCATGGGGCGGGCAGCCAGGAGACGTGGCCGGCCAGCAAGGCGTAGCCGACGAAGGCCACCGCGTCGATCAGGAAGTGCGCGATGATCAGCGGGGTGACCCGGCCCCAGCGGCGGTACAAGATGCCGAAGACGGCACCCATGAAGGCGTTCCCGAAGAAGGCGCCGATACCCTGGTACAGGTGGTAGGAGCCCCTGATCGCCGCGCTGATGGCGATGGCCCGGGACGGCCGGACGCCGAGTTTCTCCAGCCTTGTCAGCAGGTAACCGACGACCACGACCTCCTCCACGGCGGCGTTCTGGAACGCGGAGAGCAGTAGCACCGGGATCCGCCACCAGACGTCTGGCAGGCTCTCCGCCACGACGTTCAGCTCGACGCCGACATGAAACGCGATCAGGTAAAGGGCCAGGCCGCCGCCGCCGATCACCGCGGCGATCACCGCCCCCCTGGCCAGGTCCTTGCCGGGCTCGCGGGCATCTAGGCCGATCGAGGCGGGCCGGTCCCCCGCCCGGGCCAGCAGGTAAAGCACGAGCAGCACCGGGGCGAGCGACAAGGTGATGTTAGTGAGCTGCAGGAACAGGTCGAGCAGCGGGCGGCCGGGGGCCAGGCTGCCGTTGAGCGTCGCGGTCTGCTTGCTGAGCGACTGCTGGGCGGTCAGCGAGCCGATGTAGGAGACGAGCGCGTAGACGCCGCTCGCGCCGAGTGAGACGGCGAAGACGGCCACGATCTCCCAGCGCTGCAGCCGGGCGGCCCCGGCATCCAGCGCGGCCGGCGGCGGGGCGGCGGTCGTGGCGACCGGGGGGCTCGTCGAGGTCTCGTCGGTCATCGTCCTTTAGTATCGCCGAACCCACGGCGGGAATGGCCCGTCCCGAGGCGAGCCACTAAGCTCGGGTACATCACGGCGGGACTGAGCCCGTCGTAACCTAGCCGAGGTCATCATGTACCAGCCTTACCCGTCCGGCGGCAATACCTTGGAGCCGGACCGGCGGGTCGCGCCCGCGACCGTCGTGAACGCGGTCAAGCTCATGTACGCCGGCGCCGCCGTCAGCACCGTCAGCCTGATCGTCTCCCTGGTCAGCATCGGCGGCACCAAGGCCCAGATCAGGAAGGCGCGGCCCAGCCTCACCGTGACCCAGGTCAACCAGCTGAACACGTTCATCATCGCGCTGGCCCTGCTCTCCGGCATCGTCGGGATCGCCCTGTGGCTGTGGATGGCGCGGGCGAACAGCCAGGGCAAGAACTGGGCCAGGATCGTTTCGACCGTCTTGTTCTGCCTGGCGACGCTGGACCTGGTCGGCGTGGTGGGCGAGCCGAAAACGGTGCTCGGCCTGATCTTTCCCGTACTGACCTGGCTCATCGGCGTCGTCACGGTGTTCCTGCTCTGGCGTGCCCCATCGAGCGCGTTCTTCAAGGGAGCTGAGTGAGTCCAGCTCCGGTTATTTTCTCCGCGGTCCCGACGCTCTTCGGGCCAGGAGGTGAGCTGGATCTCGACGCCAACCGGGCCCTGCACAAGTTCGTGGCCGGCTTGGTGGACGGGCTGTTCGTCGCCGGGACGACCGGGGAGTTCCCGGCCCTGGAGGACGCGGAAAGGCTGTCGCTGATCGAGCTGGCGCTCGAGCAGGCGGGCTCCGATCGCGTCATCGCGCACATCGGCGCCCCGGACGCCCGGCACGCCGGCCGGCTGGCCCGGGCGGCGGTCGCCCTGGGGGTCACCCGGATCGCGGCGATCACGCCCTACTACCTGCCGGCCCGGCCCGATGAGCTGATCGCGCACTACCGCGCCATCCGCGACGCCGCTTCCGGTCCCGAGCTCTACGCCTATATTTTTCCGGAACGGACGGGGCTGCCTGTGTCCGCCACCCTCTTCGCCCGCGTGGCGGAGGCGGCCGGCCTGGCCGGAGCCAAGATCAGCGGCTCGGCCGCGGGCGAGCTGGCCGATTACGTCGCGGCCGCACCCGGCCTGCGGTTCTTCTCCGGTGCCGACGCGAACCCGGCGGCCACGATGCGGGCCGGCGGCGCGGGCGTGATCTCCGGGCGGAGCTCGGCTTATCCCGAGGTGTACGCGGCCGTGAAGCACCAGCCGCAGGCTCAGGAGACGATTGACCAGATTGTCGCCCTGGGGGCGAGCGTGGGGCGGCTGAAGCACGCGCTGCGGCTGCGCGGCTTCGGCAGCGGCGCGGCCAGGATGACCGTCGACCCGCCTGACGCGGAGACCGGCGCCGCTATCGCCGCCTTGGTCGCGGCCGCGCAAATGTATACAGGCTAAGGCGTGAACCCGGACCGGGGGTAGCGCGTCGTGTTATGTAGAGGTCCGGCGCAAGCGGGGCGCCGGACCTCAAACCAGCTCGGCAGGCGGAAGCCGGGCGACAGGCCCGGCGAAAGCAGGGCACCGGGCATTCGTCCGGTGCGAGCGGGGCGCCGGGTTCTGTCAGGCCCGTTACAGGTCCGCGTCGAGCACTTCATGTGCGCGGTTGACCAGCGCAGGGACGGCGAGACCGTCCTGGTCGAAGCCTTCACCTACCGTCTGGTGCTGCAGGTAGCGGGCATTGATGCCCTCGAGCACGACGGCGAGCTTGAAATAGCCGAACGCCACGTAGTAGCCGATCCGCGAGATGTCACGGCCGGTCCGTTCGGCGTACGCGGCGGCGAACTCGGCCCGGGACAGGAAACCCGGGCTCGCGGTGGCATCGGTCGAGACGCCGCGGGTCGGCGGGGTCGGCGCGTCCGGAGTCGCGGCCGCCGAGTCCGGGGCGTTCGGGTCCCCGGCCACCGGGTTGAGCCAGCCCTCTTCGCCCGGGTCGGTCCAGTAGACCAGGGTCAGGCCCAGGTCCGCCAGCGGGTCGCCGATGGTGGCCATCTCCCAGTCCACGACGGCCGTGATTACAGGCTGCGGCGCCACCGTCACCAGCACGTTGTCGAGCCGGAAGTCGCCGTGGACCAGCGTCGCCTCGCCTTCCGCGGGGAGCTGCTCCGTGAGCCTGGCCACCAGCTCGCCGTAGCCGGGGACGTCCCGGGTCACCGACAGGTCCCACTGCCGCTGCCAGCGAGCGAGCTGGCGCGTGAGGTACCCCGTCCCCCGGCCCAGGCCGGCCAGGCCGACCGCTTCGACGTCCACGCCGTGGATCGCGGCGAGCATGTCGGCCAGGCCCTCGGACAGATCCCGCGCCTGGACTTCGGTCAGCACGGCCGCGTCCT
>Ga0302324_100030053_pt1 | contig 10275 bp, 6 predicted proteins | sample Palsa_T0_1_FD_201949 | JGI IMG/M metagenome (GOLD analysis project Ga0302324, IMG submission 201949) | Peat permafrost microbial communities from Stordalen Mire near Abisko, Sweden - Palsa_T0_1 | ecosystem: Environmental > Terrestrial > Soil > Palsa > Peat permafrost | place: Sweden: Abisko... | reverse complement strand
CGAAGCTTGGGCTAGTGTCTGTGGGACAACTTTTCCAAGCTTCTCCTGCATCTCGCGCGAGAGGCCGCTCACCGCGCCGTAATTGAACCAATCGGGAATGCGGCGCTGTTCGGCCTTCTTCAGACGTTCGATCGCGCGCTGCTGCTGGTCGAGGTATCCGGCATACTTGATCTCGGTTTCAACCGACTTGAGCTCGTTGCGAATTTCAGACGAAAGGTCAACCACCGCAGACGCCGGGGTCACCGAGGAGTCCCGTTCAAAAAACCGCGGCATCAACTCCCGAAGCACCGACGCCAGAAGCTCGATGGTGATCTCCGGCCGCTTCAGCAGTTGCGCCAAAGGCTGTCCGAGAGCGGAGGACAGATCGCCGGGCGCGGACACTCCGGTCCGCGAACTTTCGCCTGCAGCCAAGGAAGCTGGCTTGATCTGCTCCACCATGGCTGAAGTCAGCTTGGTTGTCTCGAGCGCCTGCCTCACATCCCCCAACCTCCGCTGCTTCGCCTCAAAGTCAGCCCACGCGTCGTCTGAAATCAGCCCCACCCGCCGCCCATGCGGAGTAAGGCGCCGGTCGGCGTTATCAATCCGCAGATGCAAACGAAATTCCGCGCGCGAAGTGAACATGCGGTAAGGCTCGTTGGTGCCTTTCGAAATCAGGTCGTCGATCAGGATCGCCGTATAAGCTTCCGTGCGGTCGAGCACCAGCGGAGCGTCTTTTTTCACCTTTAGCGCGGCGTTAATCCCGGCCATGATTCCCTGGCACGCCGCCTCTTCGTACCCCGAGGTCCCGTTGATCTGCCCGGCAAGAAACAATCCCGCAATCTTTTTCGTTTCGAGCGTGCGCTTGAGTTCGGTGGGATCGATCGAGTCATACTCAATGGCGTAGCCCGGCCGCATCATCTCCGCACTTTCGAGACCCGGAATCGACTTGAGGATCGCCAGTTGCACGTCGATCGGCAGCGAGGTGCTCATGCCATTGACGTAGATCTCGTGTGTGTTCAGCCCCTCGGGTTCCAAGAAAAGCTGGTGCGTCAGTTTGTCGGGAAACTTGACGATCTTGTCCTCAATCGACGGACAATACCTCGGACCCGTCGATTGAATCTGTCCGCTATACATCGGCGAGCGATGCACGTTCTCGCGAATGATGCGATGCGTTTGTTCGGTCGTAAAGGCGATGTAGCAGGGCACCTGCGAGTCGTGATGGGTCACACGCCGGGTGCGAAAGCTGAATGGAGTGGGATCCAAATCGCCCGGCTGCCGTTCGAAGCGCGCCCAGTCAATGGTGCGCCCGTCGAGACGCGGAGGCGTCCCGGTCTTGAGCCGGCATCCACGCAGCCCAAGCTTCTTGAGTGCCTCGCCGAGTAGAACCGCTGCCGGTTCTCCCGAGCGTCCCGCGGGATACTGTTGCTCCCCGCAGTGAATCAGCCCGTTGAGAAAAGTCCCAGTCGTGATGATGACCACGCCCGCGGAAACGCGGCGCCCGTCGCGCAGCAGAACGCCGCGGATGCAGTTCTCAGTTCTCAGTTCCCCATTCTCAATGGTTTCGCGTGGAACTGAGAGCTGAGAGCCGGGAGTTGAGACTTCTTCAGCAATCACATCCGCGACTTCGGCCTGCTTGATCTTCAGATTAGCCTGCGACTCAAGAACCTCGCGCATCTTCAAGCGGTAGGCTTGCTTGTCGCATTGTGCGCGCGGCGACCAGACGGCAGGTCCACGCGAGGTGTTGAGCAGGCGAAATTGGATCCCGACGGCGTCGGTGATTTCGCCCATGATGCCGCCGAGCGCATCCACTTCGCGCACCAAATGCCCCTTGGCAATGCCGCCGATGGCGGGATTGCACGACATCTGGGCGATCAGGTCGACGTTCAAGGTGAACAGCGCAGTCTTCAGTCCCATGCGCGCCGCCGCCATCGCCGCTTCGCAACCGGCATGTCCGGCGCCGACTACGACTACCTCGAAATGTTCGTCAAACGGCTGCATCTGCGCTTTCTGGCCCGAAACCACGGGGGGGAATACGGCCCGGTGAAACTTCTGGTTCAACTGCTTCGATCATTGTAACAACGTTGTTCTGTTCAACGTTCGCCGCCCGGTTTCGCGGACGCGCCGCTTGCGCAATCGGCGTTCGCTGCTGGTAGCATTGGTTGAATCGCAGCAGAACGCGTAAAATGTCCAGTCCGCCACTGTTCTCAGGAGAGCCCGGATGCCGCAAGACACCTTAACCATCACCGACAACCGTACCGGGCAGACCTACACGCTTCCCGTCGAAAACGGGACCATCCGCGCCATGGATCTGCGCAAGATCAAGACCGGATCCGACGATTTCGGCTTGATGACCTATGATCCCGCTTTCATGAACACCGCGTCCTGCCGGAGCGCGATCACCTACATCGACGGCGATCTGGGCATCTTGCGCTACCGCGGTTATCCCATCGAGGTTCTCGCCGAGCACTGTACCTACCTGGAAGTTGCCTACATGCTTCTGTTCGGCGAATTGCCCACCGCAACTGAATTGAAGAACTGGGTGCATGACATCACCCACCACACCATGCTCCATGAAACCACCAAGAAATTCATGGAAGGCTTCCGCGACAACGCGCACCCCATGGCGATGCTGGTGAGCAGCGTGGCGGCGCTCTCGACGGTGTATCCGGAATCGAAGAACATTCACGACCCGGCGATCCGGCTGCTGCAGATCAAGCGCCTGGTCGGCAAGATGCCTTCCATCGCGGCCATGTCGTATCGCCATATCTCCGGATTCCCCTACATCTATCCCGACAACGATCTCACCTACACCGAAAACTTCATGAACATGCTGTGGAAGATGGTCGAGCCGAAGTATCTCGCGAATCCAGTGCTGGCGCGCGCGCTCGATGTCCTGTTCATTCTTCACGCCGACCACGAGCAGAATTGCAGCACCAATGCGATGCGTTCGGTCGGCAGTTCCCACAGCGACCCTTACCTCGCCACCGCCGCAGCCGCAGCCGCTCTTTCCGGTCCGCTGCACGGCGGAGCGAACGAAGAGGTGCTGCGCATGCTTGATGAGGTCGGTTCCAAGGCCAATGTTCCCGCGTATATCAAGAAGATCAAAGAAGGCAAAGGCAAGCTGATGGGCTTCGGGCACCGCGTTTACAAGAACTACGATCCGCGGGCCAAGATCATCAAGCGGACCGCCGACAGCGTGTTCGAGGTCACTGGGAAGAATGCCAAGCTTGATATCGCTCTGGAGTTGGAGCGCATCGCGCTGGAAGACGATTATTTCGTGAGCCGCAAGCTCTATCCCAACGTCGACTTCTACTCCGGCATCATCTACCAGGCGATGGGCTTCAAACCCGAGATGTTCACGGTGCTATTTGCGATTCCGCGCACCATCGGCTGGCTGTCGCAATGGCAGGAAATGCTGATGGATCCCGAACAAAAGATCGCGCGCCCGCGGCAGGTTTGGATTGGCCCCGACACGCGCGAATTCGTGCCCATCGAAAAGCGCGCAAAGTAGCGATTGAGATCGTATGGGGACGGCCGTCTCGGCTCTCCGGGGTTGCGTTGGGACGGCCGCCCTAGCCTGTCCAGGCCGAGCACGGCTCGGCACTTGCCTCCAGAGTTGCGCTTCTTCAAAAAACCCTCTCGCGGATCCTCAGGGAGCCGAATGGGCAAGGAGCGCGAGTCGTGCCGAATGGTAAACATGGGACCGTTGCGGAGAAGTGGAAGATTGGCGGCGCCTTTGCGTTCGATTTCAGGATGGGTGGCGAGGAGTTTGTCGGAGATCTACGTTGGCGGCAGGAATGCTGCTTGTCTTAAATAAGCTCACGGTCTTTCCTGAATTGCGACACCGTGAATGCAGGCCAAGCAGGATAGGCCAAAAAGGGACTGTGAGGCGCATGGGAACTCTGTCTTCTCCCTTTTTGGAAGGGAGAAGCAGGGTTTTTCGGAACCGGACGTACACTCCCTTTCGGTGAGCCAGGTAATCGTCGGTAACCATCGGACTGAGGACCCCCGGCCTTACAATCAGCTTACTCCGCGATCCCGGTTGCGCGGTTAGCGGTGTTTCGCCTGGGAATCTCCCGGCGAGGTTCGCACCCGTTCGGCAACGCTGGCGGAAATCGCAGGCGTTCGGCGGGAAAAAGGCTGGAGTCCGCACCCCTATGGCGTTTGGTTTTGGCTTCAACAAACAGAAGGTTCTCAGCGCCGCGGAAAAGTTTGTCCAGCAGGGCAAGCTGCAGAACGCCATCGCTGAGTATGACAAGATCCTCAAGCACGATGCCAAGGATCTTACCGTCAACAACACCATTGGCGATCTCTACGCACGTCTTGGCGACAGCGCCAAAGCGATCGAGTGCTTCAAGACAGTGGGCGATGCTTACGCGGCCCAGGGCTTCACTGTCAAGGGCATCGCCATGTACAAGAAGATCACCAAGCTCCAGCCGAGCGTGGATTCATCTCTGAAATTGGCGGAACTCTATACTCAGCAGGGGCTGTTCAATGACGCCCGCGCCCAGTACTTGCAAGTCGCCGAAGACTTCATGAAGAACGGCGACCTCGAACAGGCGGTGCGCCTTTTCCAGAAGGTCCTCGAAATGGACCCGGAAAATGTGCCCATGCGCGTCAAACTCGCCGAGGTCTACGTCCGGCTGGATAAAAAGAAAGAAGCGTGGGAGATTTTCAGCGCGGCGGCGGAATCGTTGCGCTCGCGTGGATCGCTCGCTGCCGCCGAAGACATCCTGAAGCGGATGTTGACGCTCGATCCAGGCAACAGCTACGTTCTGCTGCTGCGCGGGCGGGCTGCGCTTGAGGGCGACGATCCCAAGAACGCCATCGCCTACCTCGAAAAGGCCGCCGACCTTGATTCGCATCCCGAAGGTTTGCGGGATCTCCTGAGGGCCTATCTGCAAATCGGGGCCGTGTCCAAGGCGGCCCCAATCGCCGAGAAACTGCTGGTGGTGCACAACGATCCCGAGGGTCTATTTCTGCTCGCCGAGGGCCACGCCCGCCTCGGTCAAAATCGCGAGGCGCTCGAGGTTTACCACCGGCATGCCGATCGCCTGCTGGCAACCGACTCGACCAAACTGCTGGCCAGCCTGCATTCCATGATCGGCCATGTCCGCGACGACTCGGGCGCGCTCGAAACTCTGCTGCAGTTGCTGAACAAAGCGGGCGAGAGCACGCACGTGAACGAAGTCACCGAGCTTCTGGCCCACGCCTCGGTCAAGGACGGAGACCTGGCCCGCGCTCGCGACCTGTACCAGACGCTAGCCACCACCGAGCCCCAGAACCCGTTGCACATGCAGAATTATCAGCAGGTGGCGGGGCGTATTGAAGGAGAATCGCCGGCCATCACCGCCGAAGAAGGGGCACTGATCGTGGAGGAGTTGGAGGCGACCGCTCCGGTTATCGACCAGTCCTATCCCGACGACGTTGCAATTGCAGTGCGCTCGGCGGTCACCGATGCGGACCTGTTCCTTTCCTACAATCTGCCGGAAAAGGCGGTCGTGCCCTTGCTTGGCGCCTTGCCTCAGGCGCCGCGCGATGTGCGCCTGAACCAACGCCTCGCCGGTCTGCATACCCGTTTCCAGCGCTTTACCGAAGCCGCCGTCTGCTGCCGCACACTGGAGGGCGTGTATCACGACGCCGGGTACCCCGATGAAGCCGTGCGCTACGGAGAATTGGCGGCGCGCTACGAAAAGAGCGTGGAAGCCGCTCGCTTGGCTTCCCCACCATCGAGTTCCACGGCGTCGACCGCTACCTCATCCGCCTCTATTCCGCGCGCGCCTTGGCCGGTGGCCACGACCGCGGCTTCCGATCGCGAAGGCGCCTCTGCCACGCATCCGGAATTCGCCGTCCACGAATTGGAAGTGCCTCCGGCGCTTTCGAACGCGCACGAGCTGTCCTCCGAGCTTTCCTCGGAAATCTCCCCGGAAATCTCCACCGACCTTTCTTACGAGTGGGAGCAATCGCTTTCGAACGACCAGGACGCGCCGCTCGCCGAGTTGTCGGCCCCCCTCGAAGGCGAAGCCAACGCCGATTCTTCCAGCAATTCCGAAATCGCCGAGACCGTCGAAGAAATCCGCTTCTATATCGAGCACTTCATGACGGACCAGGCGCGTGCCGGGATCACCAAGCTCGCATCCCTGACTAGCGACGCCCGCATTCTCGACCCGTTACGCGCCGCCCTCGAATCCGCTAGCGAACCGCCGGGCGAGGCAGAACCGGAAATCACCGAGATCAACGCGGACGAGCCGGCGGATTTCGAAATTGCGATGGACACGCCGCATGAGTCCGAGATTGCCGCCGCACCCGATCTGATGTTCGATTACGACCAGGGATCTCACCACGAGATCCACGACGAGGCGGCGGAACTCGCCTTGGAATCGGCCTACGCCGAGCCTCACTCCGCAGAAATTGCTCATTCAGAGCCGGCACCTGCGGAGGAAAGTGGCCTGACCGAATTTGTTGCCGATCTGGAAGCTTCGCTCGGGGATTTCTTACCGCAAGCGCAGCCACCCGCTGCCCAATTTCCGCCAACCCATGATTCGATTAGCCATGATTCGATTAGCCAGCACTCTGTAACCCATCCGTCGCTAATCCAGCCCGCCCACACCCAGCCCTTGCCGGGCTGGCCGGTCGCGTCGGCGCCCGACACGTCAACCATGCCGGAGCCGGAAACTGAGCCTGTGGTCCACGAGCTCGTGGCGAACGAGTATGCAACCAACCTTGCGATTGAACACAGCCCGACGGACACGTTTGCTAGCGTAGCCTCGGCGGGACACGCTGCGACCGCCGCCGCCCCTGCGATGAGCTATGGCCCTGCTGTCGTGCGTCCCCTGGGAGCTGGAGCGCAGGCGATGCATGCCCCCGGCAGCGTCGACCTTTCGGAGATGTTTAACGAGTTGAAACAGGAACTGGAAGAGGAGATGGTTGCCGGCGACGACGATCCGGAAACGCATTACAACCTGGGCGTTGCCTTCCGCGAAATGGGTCTGCTCGACGAGGCCATCGCCGAATTGCAGAAAGTCTGCGTTGCGATCGAGCGCGGCAAGGCATTTACTCAATCTGTGCAAACCTACACCTGGCTGGCGCAGTGTTTCATCGACAAGGGAGTTCCCGAAGCCGCGATCCGCTGGTATGAAAAGGCGCTCAGCATCCCCGGGCTCGATGACGAGGTGCGTCTCGCCATCAACTATGAGCTGGGATCGGCGTGCGAAATTGCCAAGGACAAGACCGCTGCTCTGCGTTATTTCACCGGTGTGTACGGCGCCAATATCGATTATCGCGACGTGGCCGAGCGCATTCGGGCCCTGAAGTCGTAGAATGCACCAAGTGGGTTCGGAATTTGCGTGGGGATGCGATCCGATGCCGCTCCGCCCCACGGCCTGACTCACACGGCCCTACTTACAAACGACGCGTGCAATGATTTCCGATCCCAAGCTACCTTTTGCCAGCGACACCCCCGCGGTCGGGGGACTCAAGTCGCCGCTGGAAAGGTCTGTGCCGGTGGTTGAAGTCCCCGGGCCCGTTTCAGTTTTGAGGCCCTCCCCTTCGGCGTCGCGTCTCTGGGCCCGCCGCATCGGAGTACTTTTGTTCGTGTTTTTGTGCGCGACGATCGGCGTCATGCTCATGATCCTGCCCTGGCGTCCGGAGTGGTCCGACAACCCTCTCCTGCTCCCCTATCCCACGCTTCGCGCCGTGGTGGCCGGCGGGTTTGTGCGCGGGCTTTCGACCGGCTTGGGCGCGCTCAATGTGTGGATCGGATTTTGGGAGGCGATTCAATATCGAGAAGAGGAATAAATAACAGTCGCGAGTCGGTGATCGATCGTTGGTCATTCGGGAACAAAACGGACTTTGGCTACAACTCCATCCAATGTTCAACGACTGACGCCGAACGGCCAACGACTGACGACTGGCGACCAACGACTGATTACTTATGACAGATCGAATCCTCAAGCCCGCTCCGCTCGCGTATCAGAACGAACCGTTTCTCAATAGTCCTGACGGCAGAATTTTGCGCCTGCTTTCCGAGTACAGCGAGCCGCTCTCGCGCTTCCGGCGCGAACAGATCCAGGACACGGTCGTTTTCTTCGGGTCCGCCCGCATTCACAGCCGCGACAACGCCTCGAACCGTTTGACCGAAGTCCGCGGCAATGGCGCGCCCGGTTCTGCCCCCGAGCAAGCCCGGGATATGAAGCGCGCCGAGGCAGCGGTTGGGATGGCTCGCTACTACGAGGACGCACGCCGTCTGGCCTTCCTGCTGACCGAATGGTCCACCCATATCCCCGCCAAGCGCCACCGCTTTGTGGTTACCACCGGCGGCGGACCGGGCATTATGGAAGCCGCAAATCTTGGCGCTCACGAGGCCGGAGGAAAAACCATCGGCCTCAACATCAACCTGCCCTTCGAGCAGAACCCGAATCCCTATATCACGCCTTCGCTCAACTTCGAGTTCCATTACTTTTTCATGCGTAAGTTCTGGTTCGCGTATCTTTCCAAGGCGCTGGTGATCTTTCCCGGCGGCTTCGGCACCCTCGACGAACTTTTTGAAATCCTCACGCTCGCGCAAACAGAGAAACTGGCCAAGAAAATTATCGTTGTCATCTATGGCAGCGATTATTGGAAGAAGATCATCAATTTCGAAGCCATGGTCGACGCCGGCGTGATCGCAGCGCCAGATCTCGATCTGTTCAAGATGGCGGATTCGCCGGAAGAGAGCTTCGAATTCCTGAAGGACGGACTAACCAAGTACCATCTGAGCCCACAACAAACCAAGCGAACCGGCGAGCCGGCCGTCCCCGAAATCGCGAAGACCCGGCCCTAGCCCGCAAGGCACGGACCTTGGTCCGCGCGCCCGTCGCCCTGGTACGCGAACGCCCGCTGCGCCTGCCAAAGTGAACTCCTGACCGCCCCAATCCGTATACACTTACGGATCGGTGTTTCCGGAGACAAAACAAAATGCCCCTGCGAACATTGTCGGTGACCGTGTCGTGTTGCCTGATTTTCTTCTGCGCCGCCTTCTGCGTAACTCCTGCGCTCGCCCAACCGCCGGGCGCGAACGAGATGCCTTCTGTGATCCAGGTTCCGCCCGAGGCACAGCCCTCGCCGCACTTCGATGCGATTGCGGCCACCAACGCGTACCTCGCCCAGATTGCTGCTGACAAGACGGCCCGTTCCGACGCCTATTTCGAGGGTGGATATTGGCTGATTCTTTGGGACTTTCTCTACGGAGTCGTGGTCGCGCTCCTGTTGCTGAATCTGCGCTGGTCGGCCCGCATGCGCGACTGGTCGGAGCGCGTCACTCGCTTTAAACCGGTGCAGACATTGGTTTACTGGTCGCAATATATCGTGCTCACGACCATTCTCGTTTTCCCACTCACGGTTTACGAAGACTATTTCCGCGAACACAAGTACGGAATGGCCACGCAAACCTTTGGACCCTGGATGGGAGATCAGATGAAGGGTCTTGCGGTGGGACTGGTATTCGGCGGCTTGCTGGCGGTGCTGCTGTTCGGCGTTGTTCGCCGCCTGCCGCGAACCTGGTGGATCTGGGGTGCGGGCGTGACCATCGCGTACCTGGTGGTCTTCGTATTGATCTCGCCGGTCTACATCGTTCCCATCTTCAATACGCCGAAGATTCTCAATGACCCGAAGATCGTCGATCCCATTTTGAGCATGGCACGCGCCAACGGCATCCCCGCCGAGAACGTTTATCAGATCGATGCTTCCAAGCAGACGACGAGGATGAGCGCCAACGTCAGCGGCTTCGCCGGTACGATGCGCATCACTCTCAACGACAACCTGTTGCGACGCGGCTCCCCGGAAGAGATTCAGGCAGTCATGGGTCATGAGATGGGGCACTACGTTATGAACCACATCTTCAAGGGCATCATGTTCCTGTCGATCGTCGCCGTGCTGGCCTTCGCCTACTTGCATCGGGCACTCGACTGGGCGCTCGAGCGCTGGGGCGAGAAATGGCAGATTCGGGGCGTGGGCGACACTGCGGTGCTGCCGCTGGCGGTGCTGCTGTTCTCTATCTTTGGTTTCGTCATCACTCCCATCATGAACACCTCCACTCGCACGCAGGAGTACGAAGCCGACATGTACGGACTGAATACGTCCCGGCAGCCCGACGGCTTTGCCCAGGCCGCGATCCATCTCGGCGAATACCGCAAGATGAACCCGGGTCCCATCGAGGAGTGGATTTTCTTCGATCACCCGAGCGGACGCAATCGTATTTACGCCGCGATGCGCTGGAAAGCTGAGAATTTGAAGTTGTTCACCGCGCAGCAGTAAGTC
>Ga0302324_100030048_pt1 | contig 10277 bp, 8 predicted proteins | sample Palsa_T0_1_FD_201949 | JGI IMG/M metagenome (GOLD analysis project Ga0302324, IMG submission 201949) | Peat permafrost microbial communities from Stordalen Mire near Abisko, Sweden - Palsa_T0_1 | ecosystem: Environmental > Terrestrial > Soil > Palsa > Peat permafrost | place: Sweden: Abisko... | reverse complement strand
GCCGCGCTGGTCGCCGGACGACCAGCAGATCGCTTTCACGGCCATCCCAGGCGGAAACGCGGACCGGGTTTATGTGATGCCTTCCGGCGGGGGCCCGCTCCGCCAGGTGACCCACGGAGAAGCGGGCAGCCAGGGCGATTGGGATCCCTCCTGGTCGCCGGACGGTGGTGCGCTGGCCTTCGGCGCCACGTCCTCGGATAAGCCCGCCGACAAATTCATCCATGTCGTCGACTTGAAAACGGGCCGCGTGTCCGCGTTGCCAGGATCGGAAGGTATGTGGTCTCCCCGCTGGTCGCCCGACGGCCACTTCATCGCGGGAGAAGGCGCCGTCCTTTACGATCTGCAAACCCACAAACAGACGCCGCTCTTCAATCAGGAATGCGGGTATCCGCTCTGGTCGCGCACCGGCGAGTTTCTCTTCTGCCATGCCGATTCCGGATTCTGGCGCATCCGTGTAAGTGACCGGAAAGCCGAGCTCGTGGTGGCGCCCAAAGATTTCGCGCCGGTCGACTGGGGCTGGTATGTTCTCGACCCGCACGATAGTCTGATCGTCGCGCGCCCCACCGGAGCCGGCGATATCTACGCCCTCGAGTGGGAATTGCCATGAGCGGGCGCGTACGAAACCGCAAGGGAATCCATGCAGGCTGAGCGCTGGAAGCAGATCGAGGAGTTGTATCAGGCCGCGCTGGCGCAGCCGGCGGAGAAGCGCGCCGTATTTCTGGCGCAGGCGTGTCCGGACGATCCCCAACTGCGCGGGGAGGTGCAGTCGCTGCTGGATCAGCAGGCCGATTCGTTCCTGGAAAGCTCCCCGGTTTCCGCGATCCAGGCGCTGAGCGCGGGCGCGAAGCTCGGCAACTTCGAGATTGTGAAACTGCTGGGCCGGGGTGGCATGGGCGAGGTGTGGCGCGCCCGCGATGCGCGGCTGAAGCGCGACGTGGCCATCAAGGTGCTGCCCGCCGGTCTGGCGCGCGACCCGGACCGCATCGCTCGTTTCGAGCGCGAAGCCCGCGCGGCCAGCGCGCTCAACCACCCCAACATCGTCGCCATTTACGACATTGGCCGTGACAACGGCACTTACTGGATCGCTTCCGAACTGGTCAGCGGGGAGACCCTGCGGCGCATGATCGAACGCGGCCCGCTGCCCGCGCCCAAGGCGGTCGAGATCGCCACGCAGGTGGCCGCGGGGTTGGCGGCGGCGCACGCGGCCAGCCTGGTGCATCGCGACCTGAAGCCGGACAACATCATGGTCACGCGCGGCGGCCAAGTGAAGATCCTGGATTTCGGGCTGGCCAAGCAGCGGCGCACGGCGGCCGATTCGACCACTTCATATCTCACGGATGAAGGCACGGTGCTGGGCACGGCTGGTTATATGTCGCCGGAGCAGGTGCGCGGCGAACCCGTCGACCACCGTTCGGACCTGTTCAGCTTCGGCGTGGTGCTGTATGAAATGCTTTCTGGCAGGCGGGCCTTTGCCGGCGGTTCGTCAGTCGAGGTGATGAATGCCATCCTGAAAGAAGATCCGCCCGAGTTGCCGGCATCGGTTCCGCCGGCGCTGGGCCGTATCGTGCGCCGTTGCCTGGAGAAGGAACCGGCCCGCAGGTTCCAGTCCGCCGCCGACCTTGCATTCGCCCTGCAGCCATCGTCGCCATCCTTGCCGCGAGTGGCGGCGCCCCCACGCCGGGCCAGGCGGAAATGGGCCGCATTGGCGGCGTCCGTCGCGGCCTTGGTATCGGCGTATGTCTGGCTGAGCCGTCCGCCGCCCCCGCCGCGCGTCACCGGCACGGTCCAGATCACCAACGACGGCCGCGGCAACGGCGCGCCCCTGCTCACCGACGGCACCCGGCTGCTTTTCAACCTCGCCGGCGAGCCACGTCAGGTATCGGTGAAGGGCGGAGAATCCGTCACTCTCGCCTTACCGATGCAGAACGCCTGGCTGGCGGATATTTCTCCGGACCGGTCGGAATTCCTGATGTACCGGTTTCATGAGGGGGACCATTTCAGATACGAGCTTTGGCGGGCGCCGCTGCTGGGCGGCTCGCCGCGGCGCCTGGGCAGTCTTGTCCTGACTACACAGTTCGGTTTGGCGAACGGCACTGGATCTCCCACCCCGCGGCGTATGGGCGCCGCCGGGCCCCAGTTGTACTTCCTGCACGAAAGCGCAGCCGCCTGGTCCCCGGACGGTCAACAACTGGTTTACATCCAGGATGTGGAGTTGCACCTCGCGCGCAGCGACGGGTCAGAGGTCCGCAAGCTGGCCACATTTGCGGGTCAACCTTTTTTCGTTCGCTGGTCGCCCGATGGCCACCGCTTGCGTCTCTCCGTTTCCGACGCTGGGGATACCGCCGCGTCCCTGTGGGAAGTCTCCGTTGACGACGGCCACGTGCAGCGCCTGCTGCCCGGCTGGGATCCATCCTGGTATAACTGTTGTGGCAACTGGACTGCGAATGGGAAGTACTACGTCTTCCAGTCCCGATCGAATATCTGGGCGCTGCGTGAGAAAACGGGCTTCTTCCAGCGGACCAGCCCCGAGCGGGTTCAATTGACCACGGGCCCGATGGCCATGTACTGGCCCCTGCCCAGCCTGGATGGCAAGCGCTTGTTCATCACGGGCTATCAGCCCCGCAACGAATTCCTCCGTTATGATCCGCAGTCGCGCCAGTTCGTTCCCACACTCGCCGGGCTGTCCGGAAACGAACTCGAATTTTCGAGGGACGGAAAATGGGTGGCTTACGTCTCCATCCCGGACAGATCGCTCTTTAGAGCCGCCGCGGATGGCAGCCAGCGTCTCCGGATTACCTCCCTTCCTTTCGTCGGCACGCCTCACTGGTCTCCCGACGGGACGCAAATTGCCTTCACAGCGGGCAACCCGAGGCGGATCTACGTAGCGCCCTTTGACGGCGGCGCGGTTCGGCGCGTGACTGACGGAGAGAGCGGAAAGAACGGTGACATTGACCCGTCCTGGTCGCCAGACGGGGCCTCGCTTGCCTTCGGCGCCCGCTGGGGCAACGAGGGATCCATCCATGTCGTGGATCTGACAACGAAGCATGTCTCGGCCCTGCCGGGATCCGAGCGGATGTGGTCTCCTCGCTGGTCGCCTGACGGGCGCCTTATTGCCGGTCTTTCCGCGAGCGGCGCCGACAAGCTCATGATGTACGATCTCCGCACGCGGAAGCAGACTGTGCTGCTCGAACAGGAGAGCGGCTGGCCGAGCTGGTCCCCGGACGGCGAATTCCTGTTCTTTGCATCCGGAGACGCTAGCTGGATTTGGCGACTCCGGATGCGTGACCGAAGAGTGGAACGTGTCATCAGGCTGAACAACCTCCGGCTACCCGAGGGCGGCTGGTTCGCGGCCGCACCGGACAATTCTCTGATCACCGCGCGCGACGCCGGAACCGACGAAATCTACGCCCTCGATTGGGAAGCGCCGTAAAAGATCGCGCTTCAGGCGGACTGGACCGGAGGCCTGCCCTACCGCGACTGCAGCTTGTGCAGGATGGCGGCTTAAGCGGGGCCGGCTACGATGACCAATACGATATTAATAATGACTACCGGTAAAGACAGACGGGACAGGCTAAGCAGACGGAGGAACCGGTTTGTGGAACCGCTTGACATGCGTAACTTTCCTGAGTGTAGCCTACAAGTTTTGGAAATGCAAGGCGGGGGTGGCATTACAAATGTTTATTGGGGCATTTGCGGGGATCGGATTTTGGGACCCGCTACTGAAGCCTATCCCACCTGGAGTTGCCGGCGTACCGCTCACGGCTGCGAAGCTTCCCTGCGCATACTGTCGATCACCCACATCCTAACCAAGGTTGAGACCTCCACGGTTTTGCGTTTGGCAAGCCTTTCGATCATGCGCTTGGCTGCCGGTGGAATGCGGATGTTCAACTGCTTCGTATTGGGCTGGGTCCAATATTCGCGGAGCATGCGCTCCAGATCCGCGCGATCCGGATCGATCTCGGTGATGCCCTGGTCCAGTAAGTCAATGCCGTCGTGACGGTCGAAGAAATCATCGAGTTCGGTGTAACTGGCGCTCGCGCGCGGCAGCCGGATGGGGGCCCTCTTCTCTTTCAGGCGCGGTTGTTTCATAGTTTTCGGTACCTGCGCTTCTCGCGGGGACGCATTTCGCGCATATGGAACACGACCTCCTGGTTCCCGTCCCGCCGGTATGCAATGTGCAAATATTCACCGGCATAGTTTCTTCCGTAAAGCTCGTAGATGCCTTTCAGTCCCCGCCTTGATCGCAATTTTAGCGGGCCCGTTTCCAGTACCTCAAAGAAGTCGTCTTCGAGGTAGCCGTGCCGGAAGGCGCTCTCGACAAAGACAACCACTCCAGTTTATGTATAGCATACGCTACCAGGATGGCGCAACGGCGCCGTCGCGGGCAAGACGTCCGGCACGCGGCAGATGGTGAGCGAGTCTGCCCGGACCTTGTCCCACTCGCGCAGGACGAAGCCGTGCCCCTCGAAGAACTCGCGGTCCACGCCCGAACCGCGCGGCGTGGGTATGCGCCAATTCCTGGCATGGCGAGGTGTGGCGCGCCCGCCATGCGCGGTTGAAGCGGGACATGGCCATCAAGGTGCTGCCCGCCGCGCTGGCACGCGACCCGGACCGTATTGCCGGTTTCGAGCGGGAGGCGCGCGCGGCCAGCGCGCTCAATCATCCTACATAGAGAAATCGTGTCCGTCTACGACATTGGGCGCGACAGGGATCGGGTTTCACGCTAAGGCGCCAAAGGGTCCGCAAAAGACCGCCAAGAACATGGGCAGAGTTTTGATTCTGAACGATCAAAGCCCAAGTGCTTGGATCTAAATGGGATGGTTGTGGAGGCTTCTGTTTGGCAGCGACGACCCGGCGGCGCCGCTACGGCTCGCGTGGAGCCGCACGTTTTCGCCTACCTGTTCCGCCGATGCCGGTCTCAGGTATTCTATGGGCATGGAGCTAATCTTCGAAGTTCGCGACGCTGAGGAAGGCGGCTATTGTGCGCGGGCGCTTGGCCACGGCATCTTCACGGAAGCGGAGACATGGGAAGAGCTTCGCGCAAATGTCCTTGAGGCAGTCTCGGTCCATTTCGAAGACGGTCCGGCGCATCCCCGACTGGTGCAGTTGCACTATGTTAAGGACGAGTTGATTCCGGTCGAAGCCGCATGAAATTGCCACGCGGCGTATCCGCAGATCGTGTGATCCGCGCTCTGGAAAAGCTCGGCGATGAAGTGATCCGTCGGAAGGGTAGCCACGTCAGGCTGCGTCACCCGGAACCGCCAGTCCATTCCATCACGGTTCCCATGCATAACCCGCTGAAGACCGGCACGCTGCACGGCATTCTCTCCGAGGTCGCACAGTTGAGGTCGATCACCGTTGAATCCATCGCCGGCCTGCTTTGAGAGGAGAAGAAGGACAGGCCGGGAGGCCTATCCCACCACCAGGCCGATTAACAATCGGCCTGTAGGTTGACAACCAGCCCAGCCGGCACGCGGCAGATGGTGAGCGAGTCTGTCCGGACCTTGTCCCACTCGCGCAGGACGAAGCCGTGCCCCTCGAAAAACTCGCGGATGCGGAGCGGATTCCAGCCCACGATAGTTTCCAGAACGGGCACCAGCACGCTCAGCGCATCGTCGCTCAGGACGGTCCGCTGCGCGATTTGATTGATGTATTTGTTTTCGGATACCGCGATGGTGAGGCCGTCGAGGCGATTCACGTGCATCATCACATGCACGTCCGAACTGCCATCGCCGACATACACGATGCGGTCATGGCTAAGCGGCAGCGCCGCGCGCAATTCATCGAGCACGGCCACTTTGCCGTATCCGGCGGGCACGCGCGCGATGGATTGTATTTCGCCCGTATCGGGATCGTAGCGGAAGCGCGTGCCGCAGATGCGATCGCCGGGCAGGATGCCTTCGAGCGCCGACTGGATCACTTCCTGCGGGGCGGCCGAAACCACATAGAACGCGAACCGGTGACCGTCGAGATCCGCGAGCAGTTGCGAGAGCAGCCGGATGTTCTGTTTCAGGCGGATGCGCTTGCCCGCCTCGATCAGGTGCTCTTTGCGGACGCGGCGATATTCCGGATCGTGCAGCAGAAGATAGGCGAGTTCTCCGCCTTGTTGCACCAGGTGGATTTGGGAAAGGCCTAGAATCCTCTCGCCAAAGCCGGCCGCTCCAATCAGCTCGCTCAATACGATTCCGGAATCGTTGAAACTCAAGGTCTGGTCGAAATCGCTGACGAACAAATACTCTTTGGTTCGGACTTCGTGCTCGATTTGCATGGGACGCCTCTATTGGTTGGATGTGCGACGGCGGGACAAGTTGCTATGCATTGTTATAAAATAGTCTGAAAGCTGTAATATCAGATATGCCTCGCAAATTCAGCGCCGAGCCGCACGCGCCGAAGTACCGGCAGGTGTTCGAGAACTTATCGCGCGAAATCCTGTCGGGAAAATACCAGCCGGGCCAGAAATTCCCCAGCGAAGCGGCGCTGGTACAGCAGTTCCGCACATCGCGCATCACCATCGGCCGGGCGTTGCGGGACCTGACGCAGCGCGGGTTGGTGGAGCGCATCGCGGGGTCGGGCACTTACGTCCGGCAGCCCCATGCGAGCGGCGACGGATTGCTGTTCGGTCTGCTGATTCCCGACTTGGGACAAACCGAAATCTTCGAGCCGATCTGCCAAGGTATCGCGGGCGCGCCGCAGGCCGCCCGGCACGCGCTGCTGTGGGGGCACCACGATCCGGCGCACGCCGCGCCCAAGGAACAGGCTTTGGCGCTGTGCGATCAGTTCATCGAGCGGCGCGTGTCGGGGGTATTCTTCGCTCCGCTGGAGATGGCCGCGCAGGCACGCGAAACGAACCTCAGCATCGTGTCGCGCCTGGAAAAAGTGCGCATCCCCATCGTGCTGCTGGACCGGTGCGTAATGCCATATCCGAGCCGCAGCCGGCACGACCTGGTGGGCATCGACAACCGCCGCGCCGCATACATGGCGACCGAACATTTGCTGCGGCTGGGCGCGCCGCGCGTATCGTTCCTGGCGCATTCCGGAGGTGCGCCCACTCTCGAGGCGCGCGTGGCGGGCTTTCGCGAAGCGCTGCTGGGGAACGGCGTGGATCTGCAGCGCGGTCCGATTTACCGGGTGGACGCCATCACGGAGGAGAGCATCCGGGCGTTTCTCCATCAGGATAGCCGGGGTGAAGGGTTTGTTTGCGCGAACGACCGGACGGCGGGGCAACTGATGCGGGTTTTGCTGGCGGCTGGATACCGCTTACCGCAGGACATCCGCATTGTGGGCATCGACGATGTGGAATACGCCAGCCTGCTGCCGGTGCCTTTGACGACTGTCCACCAGCCATGCCGGGAGATCGGCGAAGCGGCCATGGCGGCCATGCTGTCGCGTATCGAGCAGCCAGGCATGCTGGTGCGGGACATTTTGATCGATTGCCGGCTGGTGGTGCGGGAGTCGTCCGGGGTGAAGCAATAGAGCAGGTCGCAGTCCGCCGGTCGCGGTCCGCTGGTCGGGCATGATCGAGAGATTGGGCATCCGCCAGGGTCAACTTTTGATCCGCTAAGCGCCCTGTAGCGCATACACCAGATACGCCGCATTTTCATATACCGGAGCGCGGCCAGGCAGGCGGTTGCGGGGCGACAGCACGATGTAGTCTATGCCTAGCGGGCCGTAGCGCGCGACGTTGCGCGGGTCGAACGGGGTGGCCATCGCCTGTTGCCAGCGCGCCCACCACTGCTCGCCGAGATCCGTTAGAAAGTTGATCTGCCCGCCGCCTTTCCAATCCACGTAAACGGCGCGCAGAGCCTCGCCGCGGAAGATGCCGGGTTGCAGTTGTTGGCCCGCATCGGCGAACAGAAACACCGCGTCGGGCGGCGTGGATGCGCGCGCCCAGGCGGAAAGCTGCGCTAACTGGGACGTGTGCAATTGCGGATGGGTGCGCACGCGGCCCAGGGTGGGGGCCAGGAAGAAGCCAGCCATCGCCACGCCGGCCATGGCCACCGCGCTCCATCGGAATCTGCGCGCCTCGGCGAAGGCCGCCAAGCTGGCGCCGGCAGCCAGCAGGGCGACCGCCAATGCGCGGTTCCAAGTGGGCATTACGATCACGAGGGTGTTCAACGGGACCAGGTAAGCCAGCGCGAACCAGGCGAAGGCTTCCGGGTAGCGGCGCGCCTGCGCGGCCACGATTCCGGCCGCGGCAGCGGAGAACTCCACGATGACGGTGACGAAGAGCAGGGCGCGCATCGGCTGCACTTGCGGCAGCAGCACCCACTTCATCTTTTCCAGCAGGACATAGGAAGCCGGCACGCTCAGGATGCCCACCAGCGGCAAGCCGACCAGGAAGAATCGCAGATCGAGCGGCGCCCGTTTGCGCAGCCGCGCGTACGCCGCGAGCGATGCGGCATACAAAATAAGATAGTGCGGCAGCCAATCGCGCCCCCACTCGGAGATCCACGAATAGGCCGCGCGCATGCGTTGCAGTTTTTCGATCGACGGAGCGATCCGCGCGAAGAAGAGCTGCGCCTCGCCGGCGCCCTCCTGGAAGCGGGCCGCGAAGGCCAGTACGATGCCCGCCGCCGCCAGAGGCACGAAAGCCCGGAATCTGCGGCGGGCAAGTGCCAGGCACAGGTACACGCCCCAGAACGGAATCACGGTGGGCGGATGCATCAGGAACGCGGCCGAACCGGCGATTCCAGCGGCGAAATCCCAACCCTGCGCGACCAGCCCTATGGCCAGGAACAGCAGCGGCACGGCGAAGCCGCGGGGGTCCGGCTCAAGTTCGAACGAGAGCACGGCCGGGCCGGCGATAGTCGCGCCTAGCGAAACGATCCCCGCGATCAGGAGGGCGGCCGGCGCCGAGAATCCCAGCGCGGCGGCCATCAGGTAGAGGCCCCAAATTCCCAGCGCGCGCGTCGCGATCTGCAGTCCTTCGAGCACTTCGCGAAAGCCCAGGCCGGTGACGCGGGAGAGGCTCCGCGCAGTCTCGTCGTAGAGCGTGAACGAAACGTGCGGGCGCACGGCCAGTATGTCGCGGCGCAGCACGGATGGATCGCGCAGATGCTCCAGGATAGGGACGTAAATCTGGGTATCTTGTTGCAGCCAGGTATGGCCCGGAAACTCGAGCCAGGTGAGCGCGGCGAGCGCCAGAATCCCCGCCGCCACCGCGAGGTTCTTCATTGGGCGGGCGTCTTATCCAACTGCTGTTTGATCCAGACGCGCGCGGGATCCAGGCGCATGGCCTTCTGAAACGCCTGGCGGGCCTCGACATTATGATGCTCTTTGCGCAAGGCCAGCCCCAGCCATAGGCAGGCCTCCGCGGAAGCGGGGTCCAGGTCCGCGGCTTTCCGAAAATCCGGGATGGCCAGCGACGCGCCGCCGCCTAGCGCATCCGGCAGGTAGTAGTTCCCGACGCCGCGGGCCAGGTATGCCTGCGACGATTTCGGATCGAGTTCCAGGGCCTTATCGATGGCCTGGCGGGCGCGCTTGCCGTAGGAGAACGCGGAAAGCACGTTAGCCGGAACCACCTGCCCGCAGAGCGTTCCCAGCACGCGATAGTATTCCGCGTTCCGGGAGTCGATGGCGATGGCGCGCCCGGCTGCCTGAATGCCGGATTGCGCCACCCGCTCGGCTTGACTCTTATCGCGCAATTCCAGCGAGACTTCGGCCAGATACGACGAGGCCAGCGCCACGCGATACTGCGCATCGGCATCGTGGGGCGCCTTTTGGGCGGCCGCGGAAAGCTCGGAGATCTGTTTTTCGAGCGCGGCCCGGTCCTGGCGGTCGCGGGCGTTCTCCAGCGCGCCGGGCGCCGCCAGCAGGGCAGCCATAAGATAGATTGAAACCATCACATCTATTACAGCGCATATTTTGGGACCGCCGACCGGCCGCTGCTTTAGACGACGTGAAAAATCGCCCGTCATCGGGATCGGCAGGCGGAACCGCCTGCGGAATGTGCTCCCCAGAACGGTTAACCGCCCAGCCGCATAGGAAATTGTGAGCGGTGGCGGCGATTGCTGTAAACTAAATATGAATGCGTAATGTAATAAGAATGCCTGCGGTGCTGGTCTTTGGCATATGCGGCATGCTGGCCGGTCAGCAGCCTGCTGCGGAGCAGCCACCTCCGGCGGCGCAAACGGGCCCTGCCACTCCCGAGCCGGCGAAAGCGGCCGCGGCGCCGGTGGATCCGAAGGCCTACCTCATCGGCGCCGAGGACGTCATTTCCATCCGGGTCTGGCACGAGCCGGAAAACTCGGGCCAGTTCGTGGTGCGTCCGGATGGCA
>Ga0302324_100030047_pt1 | contig 10277 bp, 7 predicted proteins | sample Palsa_T0_1_FD_201949 | JGI IMG/M metagenome (GOLD analysis project Ga0302324, IMG submission 201949) | Peat permafrost microbial communities from Stordalen Mire near Abisko, Sweden - Palsa_T0_1 | ecosystem: Environmental > Terrestrial > Soil > Palsa > Peat permafrost | place: Sweden: Abisko... | reverse complement strand
CTGTGTTGGAACGACCTTAAGGTTATTACCGACTGCCTGACTTCCATTTTCGCAGGGACGCATTCGACGACACTGGAAGTCATCGTCTCGGACAATGGGTCCACAGACGGGTCCATCGAGTTTATCCGCGAGCATTTTCCGCAGGTTGTTTTGATTGAAAACGGAGTGAATCTGCGGTTCTCGAAGGGGAACAACGTTGGAATTCGGGCCAGCCATGGTGAGTACGTGCTCATCCTGAACCCCGATACGATCATTCCGGACGGCGCCCTGGATAAAATCGTGGCCTTTGCGGATAAACACCCTGAGGCGGGCGGATTTGGGTGCCGTGTGCTGAATACCGATGGAACGTATCAAGGCTGCATTTGGCCCTTTCCCACACCTCGATCGCAATGGTGTTGGGCTCTTCAGCTTCAAGGATTGGCGCATTTTTCTGACTGGTTCCATCCCGGCCGATATGTCGGATGGAAGGGCGACACGGAACGCACCGTCGGATGGCCGGCTGGATGCTTTACTCTGGTCCGTGGAGAATTGCTTAAGCGCTTAGGTGGCTTCGACGAACAATTCTTTTATTGTTTCGAAGACACCGATCTATGTAAAAGGATTTGGGACGCCGGATATCCGATCCTGTACACGCCAACGGTGACGATTACCCACCTGGGCGGGCAGTCGACGCAAAAGCGGTTTCCACCGATTGGGTTCGCCATCGACAGTGAAGTCACCCGGTATCTTTACTTCTACAAGTATTACGGACTGCGAGGACTGCGTAGCTGCCGAAGATCCACTTTGGTGGGCTTATTCATCCGAAGATTGGTCCTCGACGTCGTCCAAACTGTGAAACCGAGCGAGGCAGGGAAGAAACAGCGGGAACTATTCCGCCAATTATTTCAGTGGAACGTCCGCCTGGATCCGATCCGTCTCGTCGAACAGGGGGAAGAGCCCGAACTAGACATCAAGCCGGCAAGCCGCGTATTGGAGCGCTAAAACTCGAACCCCTCGAAATCGACGGCCAAAACGACAGGTACCCGGATAGCAGTCTCCTTGGAATTGGATCCACAAATTGCGGGAGGACAGGTTCTCTAGAGACTAATGGAAATAAAAATTGAATCACGGTCGTTGGGAGATGTCGCGGTGATCGTACCCGACATCTTTCAGGATAGTCGCGGATTTTTCATGGAAACCTATCGGGAGGATCAGTTCAAGAAATTGGGCCTGCCTTGCAATTTTGTGCAAGACAATCATTCCCGTTCGGCTCGCGGCGTCGTGCGTGGACTGCATTTTCAGTGGGGGCCGCCCATGGGCAAACTGATGCGCGTGACCAGCGGCAGCGCGTTCCTGGTCGCCGTGGACATCCGCAAGGGTTCCCCCACGCTCGGGAAATGGGTGGGCGTCGAGGCTTCGACAGAAAATCGGCGGCAGGTGTGGGCGCCGGCAGGATTTGCGAGAGGATTTTGCGTTCTCTCCGAATCGGCAGAGATTCAATACAAGTGCACGGGGCTTTACAGCAATAAGGCCGAATCGGGAATTCTGTGGAACGATCCCGCCATCGGCATCGAATGGCCCTTAGCTGGTGCTCAGCCCGAGTTGTCCGAAAAGGATAAGAAGGCTCAGACTCTGGCGCAATGGCTGGCCACGCCGGAATCAGACAATTTCAAGTTTTGACGCAAAACAGAGATTGCGAAGGGAGAGAAGATGAAAATTCTATGCGCAGGCGGAGCAGGCTACATCGGCAATGTTCTTATTCCCAAGCTCCTCGATCGGGGTTACAAGGTTGATGTCGTCGACCTCTTCTGGTTCGGAAACTACCTGCCGCGTCAGGTAGGCATTCTGAACAAGGACATCTTTCATCTGTCCATCGAAGACCTCGAGCCCTACGACCAGGTCATTTTTCTTGCGGGGCTATCGAATGATCCAATGGCCGAATTCTCGCCCAGCAAGAATTTCATTTTTAACGCCGCAGCGCCTGCCTACCTGGCGTACATGGCCAAAAAAGCAAAGGTGAAGAGGTATATCTACGCTTCCTCCTGTTCGGTCTACGGATACACGGAAAATGAGCTGTTCGACGAAACCCGTCCCGTGAGCTCGAACTATCCCTACGGCATATCGAAACTTCAGGGAGAGCAAGCAGCGATGCAACTGGCCGACGACGACTTCTCGGTCATCGCCTTGCGCAAAGGTACGGTTTCGGGGTACAGCCCCCGGATGCGCTTCGATCTCATTATCAACACCATGTTCAGGAACGCCGTTCGGGAGCACGTTATTACCGTGAATAATCCGTCGATCTGGAGGCCGATCCTTAGCATCGACGACGCAGCCACCGCCTACACGCGGGCCATCGAAGCCAACTACAAGCTCTCGGGCATCTTCAACGTGGCGTCCGGGAATTACACGGTGGGCGAAGTTGCGGACCTGGTGAGGTCATCGGTGGAAGAGCGGCTGCAGCGAAAAGTGGATCTGCATATCAAGCATATTCAGGATTTTCGAAACTACAAGGTCAGCATTGAGAAGGCTAAGAACGTATTGAGTTTCCATCCATCCGGGGATGTGAAGTCGATCGTCGGAGGCTTGGTGGACAACATGGACAAGTTTCAGGACTGGGACAACCCATTGTATTCGAACATCCAGTCTCTTAAGAAGATCGAAGCCAATATCGACGTCCATTCCCTGGAAGGAGTGCGCGCGTAATGAAGGTCGCCGTCATCGGGGCGAGCGGACAGCTCGGCAATGACATCGTCCATGCGTTCCAGAGCAACGGCGATGAAGTCTTTCCCGTCTCGCATTCAGAGATCGAGTTATCGGACCTCGACTCGATATCGAATGGCCTGAAGAAACTGGAGCCGCAATTCATCGTGAATACGGCGGCCATGCACCACGTAGAAAACTGCGAACGCGAACCGCAGAAAGCGTTCGCCGTAAACGGAATCGGCGCCAAGAACCTGGCTTTGGTTGCGCGCGATATGGGGTCGATTCTCATGCACGTAAGCACGGACTATGTCTTCGACGGAGGCAAACGCAGTCCCTATGAAGAGTCGGATGCTCCCCGTCCCCTGAATGTCTACGGCAATACGAAACTTTCCGGAGAGTATTTCGTGCGCTCCATTACGCCAAAACACTTCGTGCTGCGAGTTTCGGCGATCTACGGCAAGAACCCATGTCGCGCGAAGGGTGGCCTTAATTTCGTCGAGCTGATGTTGAAACTGGCGAAAGAAAGAGATGAATTGCGCGTGGTAGACAGTGAGGTGGTGAGCCCGACTTCAACCGTGGAGATCGCGCGGCAGATCGTGGTCCTTAGCCGGTCCGACAAGTACGGTCTGTATCATGCGACCGCGGAGGGAAGTTGCTCCTGGTACGCATTTGCCCGTGAGATTTTCTCCTTGACGAACACAAAAGTAAATCTGCAAATTGCAAAACCAGGCGAATTTCCGGCCAAGGTGACCCGCCCGGAATATTCCGTGCTCGAGAATCACGAACTCAAGAGCAACGGGCTCAACGTGTTCAAACCCTGGCAAGAGGGTCTGACCGAATATCTTTCTTCACGAACCTCGAATTGAACGACCTCGTAAGGTCAACTCCGGACTCCCATGAGCAATCCGATCGCTAACTCCATCGCGACACCGAGCTGTGATTCGATCCATGCCTACGTCCTTATGAGCGCGGCTCACAATGAGGAAGCAACGATTGAAGGAACCATCAAATCCATCGTATCCCAAACCATCCTGCCGCAGCGGTGGGTGATTTGTAGCGATGCCTCCACAGACAAGACCGACGACATCATTCAGGACTATGCCCGGAGATTTGATTTTATTCGCTATGTGCGAGTCACACGGCAGCCAGGCCGGAATTTTCGGTCCAAGGTTCTCGCGTTGCAAAGCGGGGCCACGCTGTTGGCCGATTGTCCGTTTAGCTTTATTGGAAATGTGGACGCGGACGTGTCGCTCGAGCCTTCTTACTTCCAAGACCTCCTCACACAATTCGAACGGCGGCCACGACTGGGCCTTGCCGGCGGCTTCTTTTTCGAGGAGGAAGACGGTGAGTTCAAAAGTCGCAGGGGAAACCGCACGTATTCCGTCACGCACGCCGCGCAGCTCGTTCGTCGAGAGTGCTACGACGCCATCGGCGGGTACGCCGTACTCGAGTACGGTGGAGAGGACTGGCACGCTGAAACTAGCGCGAGAATGAAAGGTTGGGAGATCGAGGCATTTCCAGCCCTGAAAATTTTCCATCATCGGCATACCGGTACGGGCGGAAATCTCATCCGCTACAAGTTTCGGCAAGGGCGAATGGACTACGGTTTCGGAAGTGATGCTGCCTTCGAGATCTTGAAATGCTTGTTGCGCGCGCCGGATAAACCGTTCCTCATCGGTTGTTTTGCGAGATTAACGGGTTTCGCCTGGGCAACGATTCACCGGGACCAAAGGCCCGTGTCCGATGAATTCGTGGTTTTCATGAGGAAGGAACAAAGGGCTAGGCTGGTATCCTTGTTCAAGCGTGCGAACGAGAGTGTCTCGAAGCAAGGAACCGCATTCTAAGACCGCGCCCTTCCGGGAAAACGCTGCTATCTGGCAGGACAGTCCGCATAGACCGTGGATTTCAAACCAGCGAGAATCTTCTCAAGAGTGCTGAGAATTGAACCAAGAGACGCGAGCAGCCGATGTTCCGATTCACTCGAGCGAACTGGCGCGAGACCGATCTCGCGAATCGTTCGAGGATCCCCTGAAGTTGGTTTCCCGCGCTCTCACCAAGCTTCACAGTCTCTGGCTGGAGTGGACGTACCCGTTCGCATCTGTCGGGTGCGACTTTTCGGTGCACCACTCTTGCGACATCAGACGTGCCATCGCGGGCTACATCAAGATCGGTAATGATGTCCTGGTCGGGCCAGATGGCCGCTTGGACATTCCGAAGATTCCGGATCGCGGTGAACCGGTCATTGTGATTGACGATTGCTGCACCATCGGCCCTCGCGTGACCATTCTGGCGATCAATAAGATTGATATCGAACGGGACGTCATTTTTGGCCCTTCCGTCCTGCTGATGGATCACGATCACGAATTTGAAGACTTCACTGTTCCGATTGGCCGGCAAGGAACGACCCAGGGCGGAACGATCCGGATTGAACAGGGGTGCTGGATTGGTTTTGGAGCGGCGATCGTGAGCAGCCGGGGAGAACTGGTGATCGGCAGAAACTCGGTCGTAGGCGCAAATGCGGTGGTGACCAGAAGTGTTCCCCCCTGCTCTGTGGTGATCGGCAATCCAGCCCGCATCGTCAAGCGTTTTGACCCATCAAAGGGTGAGTGGGTGTTTGGGCACGTTGGAAATGCCGATAAGCTTTGATGCAGAAGTCGCCTCCGGGCTCGCAACATCGAAGAGGACGCGTTCATGAGTAACAGAACCTTCGCCAACCTAGAGTGGCTACCGAAACCAGATGGAGACTTTGCGTCGCGATGTCAGGCTGCAGTTGATCTCGGCGCCGCGGTCGGCCGCGAACTACAATTGCTGGCGACATCCGCGTTGGATCACAACCAACTCGTGCGCCTTGCCGGCACAATTGAGAAATTGCGCGCCAAAGGGGCCGATTTCAAGCCTCTGGTTCCATTTCGCCTCGGGCTTTTGAGTAACGCGACGACTGATTTCATTGTTCCAGCGCTGGTCGCTACGGCTGCGCGGCATGGAATTATCTTGGAAGTGGTCACGGGCGGTTACGATCAAGTTCTGCGGGACGCGGTGTCACCGGACTCGCATGTCAATCGTTCCGCGCCGGATGCGGTCTTGCTGGCGATCGATTATCGGGGAATTCCTGTCCGCAGAGCGCGCGGGAATGCGGAAAAAGGCCAGGAGGCTGTCGACGCATCACTGGGATATCTGCAGGCCGTAAGAGAGGGCATCAAGCGGAACAGCAAGGCGATTTGCATTTTGCAGACCGTCAGTTCGCCGCCAGAGACACTCTTCGGGAACATGGACGGTGTCCATCCCGGGTCATTGCGTCGGATCATCGATGGCGTAAACAGCGGCATCTGCGAAAGTGTCCGGGGCTCGAGCGATGTGGTCATCGATATCGCTCATTTAGCTTCCACGATAGGTCTTGCCGACTGGCACTCGCCCAGAGAGTGGAATATGGCCAAGATTCCCTTCTCGGATGCCTTCATTCCCCTGTATGCCGACCACGTTTCCAGAACTTTGGCGGCCTTGCGAGGCAAGAGCCGGCGGTGCTTGATTCTTGACCTGGACAACACGCTCTGGGGCGGGGTGATCGGAGACGATGGTCTGGAACACATTAAAATCGGCCAGGGCGACCCGACCGGGGAGGCGTACCTCTCGGTGCAACAGTTGGCGCTTGACCTCCGAGCGCGCGGGATCGTGCTGGCGGTATGTTCAAAGAATGAGGATGAAATTGCACGCAGTCCCTTCCAAAAGCACCCCGAGATGCTGTTAAAGGAGGGGCACATCGCCGTTTTTCAGGCGAATTGGAGAGACAAGGCCACGAACATCAAAGCGATTGCGGAAGAGCTTTCCCTTGGGCTCGATGCCTTTGTTTTTCTGGACGACAACCCCAGCGAGCGTCTGTTGATCCGCCAAACGCTACCAGAGGTCGCGGTACCCGAACTGCCAGCGGATCCCGCGTTGTACTCGCGAACACTCGCCGCGGCCGGTTATTTTGAGGCGGTTGCTTTCTCGGAAGACGACCTTCGCCGCGCTGATTTCTACCAGGACAACGCCCGCCGCGTGAGCCTGCAGAACCAAGCGGGAGATTTGGAATCCTACCTGGCTTCCTTGGCCATGGAAATTACCTTCCAGCCGTTCGATCAGACTGGGCGCGCGCGCATCGCGCAGCTGATCAACAAGTCGAATCAGTTCAACCTAACCACGAAACGTTACACCGAAGCGCAGGTCGCAGCCATGCAGGATGATCCCGCGTATTTTACGCTGCAGATCAGGCTATCCGACACCTTCGGCGACAACGGCATGATTAGCGTGATCATCTGCCGGCGCGCCACAAAGGAAGCCTGGGAAATCGACACCTGGTTGATGAGCTGCCGGGTTCTTGGCAGGCGCGTTGAAAACATGGCTCTGCTGGCCATACTGGAGCAAGCGAAGAAGGAGGGCGTGCGTAAGCTGATCGGAACGTACGTACCGACCGATCGAAATAAGCTCGTTCAAGAACACTACGCGAAACTCGGCTTCCAAGTCGTCCAGACAGAAAATGGAATCTCGACGTATGAGTTGGATGTGAATAGCGCCGTCGTACAGGGCGCCCCGATGACTGTGAAGCACATTGAGGCCGATCGAACAGAGCCAGGGAGTAAGAATGCAAGTCCGGTGACTGGTCCGGCCCAGGAAGCGCCTGTGTGCGCATCGTCCCAACCGCAACCGCAGCAGGCGTCTCGCGTCGAGCCCTCGAACGAAGTCGAGGCTGAACTCCTCCGAATCTGGAAAGAGGTGCTGGATCGCGACAAGATCAGCGTGCAGGACGACTTCTTCGAGGTCGGCGGCGATTCGCTGCACGCTGTTCGATTGATGTTCGAAATCGAGAAGACATTCGGGCAACCATTCGATATTTCGACGTTGATGTCGCACCCGACGATTGAAGCGTTTGGCAAACTGTTGAGGCCCGTAAAGGCGGCGGTGTCCGTCCAGCCATCACAGCAGAAATCTCACGGCACTGGCAATGGCAACGGCAATCAACGCATTCACGCCGGGCCTTCCAATGAAGTCGAGGCTGAGCTGCTCCGAATCTGGAAAGAAGTGCTCGATCGCGACACGATCAGTGTGCAGGACGATTTCTTCGAGGTCGGCGGTGATTCGCTCCACGCCGTTCGATTGATGTTTGAAATCGAGAAAACATTCCGGCAACAATTCGATATTTCAACATTGATGTCACACCCTACGATTGAAGCCTTCGGCCAGATACTGAAGCCCTTGAAGGACGACGCTACGCCACCCGTTCACATCGTGCCGATGCGTCCTCGGGGGGACAGAACGCCTCTGTTCTGCATCCATTGCGGAACGGGGCATGTGTTGCGTTATCGTGCGCTCAGCTCATATCTCGATCCCGAGATTCCGCTGTATGGCGTTCGCGCTCCGGAGCTTCGGGCGGGGAAAACTCTTCCTACCATCGAAGAACTCGCGGCTCTTTACGTAAAGGATATCCGGAAAGTTCGGCCGCATGGCCCTTATCAGCTCTTTGGTTTTTGCATTGGCGGGATCGTGGCGTTCGAGGTTGCGCGGCAACTCACGGAGTTGGGCGAAGCGGTTTCACGTGTCGTGATGGTCGAGACCCTGAATTATGCGTACTACAACAACGCCTCCTTCCTGCAATCCCTGCGCTTTCATTCGCGCTACGCGTATGGACGGTTCTCGAAGTACTCCCAGAAATTCGTAAAAGGCGAATGGAAAGACATGTACGCGGGCGTCCAAAGCTTAATCGACTGGCAGAAGAGGAAGCGGAACGCGAGTTCTCCGCAAAGCGCGCAGTCCGCAACCGGCGCTCGCGATATTTACAATGACATCGCCGTCATCACCACAATCGCGAACGTGTTCGAGCCCAAGCCCTATGCCGGCAAAATTCATCTCATCCGCGCCGAAACACAAAAAGCAGAATTTCAAGATGATATGACGATGGGTTGGCAGGACCTGGCCCGCGATGGAGTGGAGGTAAGCACGTTGCCCGGAACCCATTTCTCGCTTTTGGAAAAGCCAGACGTGGCCAGAGTAGCGGAGACCCTGGATAGCCTACTGCTACAAAATACTGAGTCCGAGGTCTCCAAAAAATAGGGATTTAGCGATTGGGGCGACCCTGTGAAGCGAAGCAATCTCGACGAAGAGACTCGCAGCTATGCGACCCTGATGATGCTTGAACGGCTTTGTCGAATCTTCGGCAGGTAAAACGTTTGCCCCAAAAGGACAGCGAAATCCAAGCCGCGCCTCTTACGTAACTCGTAAGCCACTCATTCTACAGACATTGCAATCGTATCGATTGGTCTTTGGAGTGCCTTAGAAAAAGCATTCTGAGGACTTTATGACGGAAATCGCAATCGTCGGCGCTGGTCCCTACGGACTTTCGATCGCTGCGCACCTGCGCGGTTCTGGCATTCCATTCCGCATTTTTGGTCGCCCCATGGACAGTTGGGCGTCCCACATGCCGGAGGGCATGCATCTGAAATCCGATGGCTTTGCGTCGAACCTATCTGATCCCGATGGTGTTTTTACTCTAAAGCACTTTTGCGCCGAACGTGGAATCACGTATTCCGATTCCGGAATTCCGGTCTCCCTCGAAACTTTTTCCGCCTATGGACTCGCGTTCAGGGAACGAATGGTCCCTGAGCTGGAGGACAAACTTGTCGTCAATTTGGAACAAGTGAAGGACGGATTCCTCCTGCGTCTGGACACCAACGAAGCGGTTTTTGCCCGTCGCGTCGTGCTCGCGGTCGGCATCACACACTTCGAGTATGTGCCTCCGAACTTGCAGCAACTGCCTCCAGAGTTCCTATCGCATAGTTTCTGTCATCGCGAACTCGAGCGGTTCCGAGGCCGCGATGTCGTCGTCGTGGGTGGAGGCTCCTCGGCTACGGATTTAGCCGGATTATTGTACGATGCGGGCGCCCGAGTACAGCTCGTTGCCCGCCAAGAGACCCTGAAGTTTCATAACCAGCCGTCGAACAAGCCGCGTTCCGCCTGGAAGCGAATCCGACATCCGCAATCTGGTCTGGGCCCTGGCCTGCGCTCGCGCCTGTATGCGGACGCACCAAATCTGTTCCACCATTTGCCGGAAGGGCTCCGACTCAAAATCGTCCGAAAACATTTAGGACCATCCGGGGCCTGGTTTGTCAAAGAGAAAGTCGTCGGGAACGTGCCGCTTCTGCTCGGACAAGCGATGGAGAATGCGGCGGTCAAGAACGGGCGCGTCGAGCTTCGGCTTCGCGGAGCGGACGGCGCTCAACGTGAGATCACCACGGATCATGTCATCGCCGCAACCGGTTACCGAGTGCGCATGTCGCTGCTGCCGTTTCTCACGGACGAAATCCGCTCCAGTCTTACGACCCTGGACGGAGCGCCAAAGCTCTCTTCGACATTCGAATCGTCTGTCCCCGGTCTGTATTTCGTGGGGTTAAGTGCGGCCAACAGCTTCGGACCGCTCATGCGGTTTGCTTTCGGCGCGGCGTTCACCGCTCACAGCCTTACCCACACCATGGCAAAATTAGGCTACAAGAATCGAGCCGCGGTTTCTGTTCCTTGCTCCGTACCGGTCACAAAGTGAAGTCATTCACGTGAAACTCGAAACGCTG
>Ga0302324_100030042_pt1 | contig 10278 bp, 4 predicted proteins | sample Palsa_T0_1_FD_201949 | JGI IMG/M metagenome (GOLD analysis project Ga0302324, IMG submission 201949) | Peat permafrost microbial communities from Stordalen Mire near Abisko, Sweden - Palsa_T0_1 | ecosystem: Environmental > Terrestrial > Soil > Palsa > Peat permafrost | place: Sweden: Abisko... | reverse complement strand
GACGGGCGCGAACACGATCGTCTTGCGCGCGCGCGCCACGTCGCGCTCGTACGCCGCACTTTCGCGCTCGAGCATCACCAATTCCGGGCCGAACTTGGTTCCATCGCCGAAGAGCGGGTCGTACAGCGGGTTGAGACCGGACTCGATCGCGCGTCGCGCCTCATCGAAGAGTTCGAGCGCGCCGCCGTCTTCGTTGCGATAGTCGCGCCCACGCACGAGTCCCGCATAGAGGACCGAATGCAACGCCCGCGCTCGCGGGCACACGATCCGGCGCGCGTTGTCGACATGCGAGGCATAGGATGCGAGCAGCACGGCCCAGCGCACGGGTTCCGGAAAGCGAACGATGTCGGGTTTGAACCAATCGAAGCGCCGGATCGGACGGGCCGGCTCGGCTGGGTCCACGACGTCGCGCCATCCAAGCGGGTCGAGCCCCGCGCCTTCCCAGTCACAGTCGGCCTTCGGATCCTCGATGAGCCAACGGCACAGATACAGCGCCGCCAGCGAATCGAAATCGGCTTCGCGATGCGTCACGAGCCAGACGACCGGAAAGCCCGCGTCGCGGAAGCGTTCGCGAATCATCGCGGCGTGATGCAAGACGCCCGCTGCGGCCGACGGGAACTGATCTTCGCGGTAGGTGTGGTGATCGATGACGGCAGGCTCGCTCGCAGCGCCCGACCAGTTGCCCCCGCCGACGTCGACCGCGATCTCGTTGGCATAGACGACGCCCGGATCGCGCGCACCGTCACTGAGCGCGCGTTGCCCGTCGCCCGCGGCAAAGCGCGTCCCGAACCCGACGTAACGATACTTGAAGGTCATCCCGCTTCCGGGACGCGCGCCGGCGTCGAGTAGCCGGCCTTCGTGTGGAGCGGCACGCAGCGCGCGACGAACGCGGCCAGGTCGCGAGCGACCGACGGCAACGCGAAGACGACGCTGAAGTGCGAAACTGTCAGGTCCCGGCGCTCCGGCCGGCCGAGGACGTCCCACAGCTTGAGTTGGAACGGCGGCGGGACGATGTCGTCGAACCGGCTGAGGTACTGCTTGCAATACGGGGCCGCGCGGTCTTTGCCGAGCACGGCCAGGTCGCAGATCGACCACACCTTCTCGAGCGCGACCGCGTCGATTCCCGCGGCCTGGAGTTGGCTCCGAATCACTTTCGTGATGGAACTGGACCACATGAGTCCGCCCGCATCGCACGCCGACATGAGTGGGAAGTAGAAGTCGACATCCCCGCAGAGGTTCGCGAGACCGGCTTGCACTCCGCCGCTCGACATCCCGAGGAGCCCGACGTAGTCGTACCGCTCGCGCATCCAGCGCACGAGCGCGCGAATCTCCGCGACGAACTGCCGGAAGTTGGCCACGGTCCAAAACACGTTCGAGCTGATGAAGTACTCGCCGCTATACGCGCCGGCCGGCGTGCGCGCTTGATGGAAGGGTACGGTGAGCAGCGCGACGTCGACGCCCGCCCGCGCGATCTCGGCGCTGAAGCGCTCTTCGAAGCTCTGTCCCGCGCGTGGCCAGCCCGGCGCGAACAGCAGAATCGCACGAGAACGCGGCGAGCCCTCGAACCATTTGAAGGGCACCACGTCGTTTTCCGGATAGCCGCTCGCGAACGGCGACCGAAAGCGCAGGCGGCGGAAGCTTCCACGCCGCTCGCCCGGCGCGGCCGCAGCGTCCTGCACGTCCGGCATCCCGGCTGGGTTCGTGTAGAACTCCCACGGCCGGTCGAAATCGGGAGCTGTTGCCGCGTAAAACTCGTCCGGTGAGTACGCTCGGCCGTCAAAGAGATCGGGATTGCGACGCACGCGACAGTCACCATGCCGTCCGACGAACAGCAAGAAGCGTTCGAACGATCGAGCGAAGACTTCCGCAGGACCCATTAGTGCGACACCGTCACGCGCGAGCGTGTTCGGTGTAGACCTCGCCGGCACCGGAGCGGCGCTTGACCGGTGAGTCGCGGATGCAGTCCTCGACGGTGAGGTGCAGGTACCGAGACTCGTCGACGTCCTCCCCGAGATACGCCTCGATCGCCTTGATGAAAAAGACCCGGAACGACTTCGCGAAGTCTTCGACCGACTTGCTGATGGCGAGTCCTCCGACGATGTACTTCGTCGCGAGATAGCGCAACTTCGTCTCGTGCGCGACCGAAAACGCGATGAAGCGGTTGAACTTCACCTGGAACTCCGAACGCCGGCTCTGCGTGATGATGTAGTCGGAGATATAGCCGCGCGCCGCCCGCAACTCGCTCTCGTCGACGTTGTGGCTCTCGAGCACGCCGCGCAGCGTGCCACGGTCGCGCACGTACATCGCCGCGAAGACCTTCATCACGCAGTCGCGCCACAGCGGCTGTTCGTGAAGGCCGCTCCGCAGCACGAAGTCGATGACGCGCTGCCCCATCTCGAGGTCGTAAAAGCTCGCCTTGAAGAGATCGTCGCCGAACGCGCTGCACGCGGCCGCGTCGCCCTTCGCCGTGTAGTGCGCGAAGAATTGGCCGAGAATTCGTTCGCTGGACGGCCAGAGATGCTCCACGTCGAGTGCGCCGACGCAGAGCGTCTGCAACATCGGCCAGTCGAGCCTCAGGTCCTGCGCGATGACGAACGGCACGATCCGCTTCTCGAAGAGCTCGAGACAGCGGGGGGCGAGGGATTCGTCGGTGTACGCGAGGTTCGTCACGAGCAGCGAGCCGAAGAACTGCGCGGAGAGGCCGCGCGAAGCGATGAGTTCGTAGACGAAACCGGCGGCGCCGTCCCAATCGTCCTTGAGCAAGGTCGGCAGCCCAACCATCGCGTTGTACCCGATGTTGCTCGTGACGCGGTAGGTCAGCATCCGCATGACGAGCTCGCGGAAGGGACTCCCCGGCTGGAAGGACGGTCGCGCGCCGTTGTGCAGCGCCACCGAGTAGGGAAGAAACTCTTCCATCACGGCGCGCTGATTGACGCCCTCGTTGTCGACGAAGAACAGATTGTTGGCGCTCATCTCCATCGACCCGACGAACTGCTTCCACTGAGCGATGCCGAAACGCTCGACGAAGGTCGCGACCAGCGCGCGAAACCCCGCTTTCGAGAGCTCGCCGAACGTGAAGCTGCGCCGCGTGCCGATCGCAACGTCGATGACCGGCTGGTAGCGCGAACGCACGAAGTCGCGCAAGAGCCGGAGCCGATTCGGGTCGTCGAACCGCGACACCATCGCGAGCGTCGCGAATTCGAGCGTGAAGCGCAACTGCTTGTAGAGGCGCCGCGCCTGCGTGGCGTTCTCGAGCGAGAAGCCGAGGATAACGCGATCGAGAAATTCGACGACCGCCTCCGGCTGCGACGAGAAGTGCACGGCGAACACGTCGGCGAGGCGCAGGGCGGGCTCGTCGTCGGGGTTCGACGCTTCGATGAACGCCGCCACGGCGTCGGGCGAGACGCCCGGCCACGACTCCGCAAATGCGCCGGCCAGGTCGTACTGGAGCGTCGGGCTACCCTTCTCGAAGACCGCGCCGTAGAGATCGGCCGGCCTGAGGATGCCCTTGGCAACGAACCCCGCGAGCATCGCGCTCACGTAGTAGCGCGCGGCCGGCGCGTCGCTATCGGCCAGGCGATCGAACAGCGGCACGAGCGGCGCGACTTTGCCGCCGTACTCTTCGGCCATGTTGTAGTGCACCCAGTGATCGATCGCGCCGGCGAGCACCGGTGCGCGAACCGACTGCCCGAGCAACTCCACGATCTTCGCAGCGAGCGCACCGAGCGCGTTCGGGCTGCGCAACACGCTCGGCGCGGGTTCGCCGAGGATCCCCGATTGATAGGCCATCGCGAGGCAAAACTGTGTGTATTGATCGTGAAAGAACGCGTACGCCGCTTGCGGCCGCGCCCCGCCAAACCCGCGTTGGACCGTCGACACCCGCTCGACGAGGCCGACCTGCCGAACCACGTCGATGACGCCGAGTTCGTCCGGGCTGCGGCGCCGAAAGGCGTTGAAGCGTTCGTCCTTGTTGATCGCGTCGATCGGCAGCGCATCGCCGTTCGCCGCGGTTGCGCTTTGCGAGGTCAGCCGTTCGTACATCAGCTCCGCGAGCATCCGCAGGCAGTCGAGTATTCTGCCGGGCAACGACTCTCGTTCGATCTCGTCGGAGATCGTGATCAAGACCTTGGCGTCGTCGATCTTGCGTTCGGTCAGTCGCTGAAAAATCGAAAAGTAGTCGAGGTCTCGTGAGATCGTGCGACCGGCGTAGGCGTTCGCGATCATCGACATCATGAACGGCTGTTTTGCGAGGTCGCGCACGGCCGGACTGAGCGCCTCGTACCGCTCGGGCGTCAGCACGTAGAACGTACGGTATTTCTCAAAGAGCGCCGCGCGCTTCGTCTCATCGTCGAACGCGCGCACGACGACGGCGTCGGCGCCGGGAGCGTAGAAGGTCGCCGGATCGAGCGGCCGTTCGCGCTTCACCTGCTCCTTATACTGCTCCCAGGTCTCAGTGCGGACCGTGCACGCGACCGAACACTGTCGCAAGACACGATCCTGGACCGTCGCGATGACGTCGGTGAGGAGTGCGATCGCCCCCTGCGGCCCGCTGTACTCGTTGACGGCATCGAAGAAGATGGTCAGCGACTTTCCCCGCCGCGCGAGGTAGGCATCGAGATCGTCGAGCGTCCACTCCGGGTCGAGCCGTTGGACGAGGCGCGTGCGCAACGCCTCTTGGAAGGACGGCGACGCGAATTGCCGGCCCGTGAAGAACACCGCCGGCCGGTCGTCGCGCAGCGTCCGCAGGTACGCGTTGCAGAGCAGATTCGATTTTCCCGAACCGGAGCCGCCGGCGAGGACGAGTCCGCGGCTGGTGGACGCGAGAAACGCCTCGACATCGGCCCACTCGGCCGGCGCAACGTACAACTCTTCCGTATACGTCCGCTTCGCGTCGCGCACCGGCATGTCGTCGCGCGCGCGGCCCCACTCGTCGTAACGCTCGACATCGAGGACGACACCGAGCGGTTCGCGCGAGACGTCCCAGCATTTCGTGCGTAGGAAGTCGTCGTCGACGCGGCGTTTCGCTTTCTTTGGCACGAGGTCGGTCAGCGCTTTGGCGCGGTCGACGAATTCACCGATGTCGGCGAGTAGGTCGTGCGCGCGCAACCGCTCGGGAGCGCTCAACCGCTCGCGCGGCAGCTTCGGATCGTCGGCGCCTTCGGGAATCGTCGTGTCCGCGCCGCCGGAGAGTTCCAGAAAGCGCAGATACTGGAGCTGCTGCTGGTACTCGTCGAGCGCGAAGAGTTTGCGCTCCTGCTCGCCCTGAATGCGCGCAAGCGCCTGCTGCGCTTGCACGATGAGGAACGGCGTCATGTTGAGATAGTCTTCGCGGACCAGCTCGTGCTCGGGTTTGCCAGGCTCGAGCGCGGTGTCACGGCGCACGAGATAGAGCTTCCCGTCGAGGAAGCTATCGCCCGAAGCGTAGACTTCGGTGGAAGCCCGATACGTGACGAGGCGCGGTCCGTCCGCTCCCGAGAAGTCGAGCGCCTTGACGTCGACGCGCTCGGCGCCGGCCGTCGTGCTCAGCACGAAAACCATCGAGAAATCGCGACACAGCGGGGCAAGCATCGCGAGCGCATCGAGAAATGCCGCGCGGGTGAGGCGATAGATGGGCTCGAGAATGCGCGGCGAGCGGTTGTGAAGGTTGCCGTGGGCGACGCGATTGCGCACCTGCTGCAAGAGCCGCAATGACTCGTCGAACCGCTCGGGGATGAGCGGCAGCGCCACGCCCGCGCCCAGCGCGTCGTGCTTCTGCAGCTGACGGTAGACGTCGAGCAGCGCCGTCAGCAGGTCCCGCTGGTCGCTCTCCTTACGGACGTCGAGCCTAGCGTCGTCGCTCTTCGCGCTCGAGTAGAAACTCTCGTAGTGCGCGAGCACGTTCGCGAGTTCGGGCGCCGCCCAGCGCACGATCGACTCGTCCTCGAGCCGCGAGAGCGCCTGCATGAAGATGAACGGCACGAAGTGGACGATCTGGCGCCAGCAGTCGTAGATCGCGGAGAAGGCCGTATTGAATTCCGTCGATGCAGCGGCGGGGTCGTCGAGCGCTTCGAAAAACTTCACGTCGTGCGCGGCCCACTCGCCGAACTTCAGCGTAAAGGGCTTCGGAAACAGCCGGTTGACGTCGCCGGCTACTATTGCCTCGTCACTCGGGGCAAGCTCGTGCGGCCGCTTCGTCGAGCTGCGATAGACGAGGTCCAGGCGCACGACGACCTTCTTGACCTGCGCGTCGCCCGTGCCCAAAAGGAATGTCCGCAGCTGCTCGTAATCGATCGGGCTCACGCTCCATCCCCTCTCGTATTTTCTTTCGCCGAGGAAGGCCGCGGGCCCGCCCCCGAAGTGCCGTTGGGTGACGACGCTCTCGGCGCAGAATCGCTTTACCGCGCTGAACTATGCATGCGTTTCCGCGCTTTGGTTCTCGCTGTACACGCAGTGGATCGCGCTCGTCGTGGTCATCGTCCCGATGCACGTCAGCGACATCGTGGGAAGCTCGCGCAAAGAACTCGATACGGGTCTGGTCCTCGGCCTCGGGGCCTGGATCGCCCTGATCGTCGCGCCGCTCGCCGGGGCGCTCTCCGACCGCGCACGCGCGCCGCGCGGCCGCCGCCGCCCGTTTCTCATCGTGGGCGTCGTGGGGAGCTGCGTTGCGCTCGCACTCTTTCTGACGCCGGCCGCGGGCACGAACATCTGGATCTTCGCCGCGGTCTTCGGGCTCTGGCAATTCTTCGGAAACTGGGCGGCGGGTCCGTACGCGGGATTGATCCCCGACGTCGTCCCCGAGAACGGACGCGCCACCGCAAGCGGCTGGATGACGGTGATGACGGTGCTCGGCAGCGGTCTCGGCGTTGCGGCCGCAGGCTGGTTCGTTGCTGCTAAGCGGTACGCCGGCGCAGACGCGTTCCTGATCGTCGTGATGCTCGGCGGCCTCGGCGTCACGCTGCTCGGCGTGCGCGAACCGCCGGCTCAAGGCGCAGCGCAGCCGTTCGCGCTTGGCGCGTTCATGCGCTCGTTTGCGCTCGATCCCGGGACGAACCGGAACTTCTACTGGGTCTTGATCACGCGGCTCTTGGCCAACATGGGGGTCTGGTCGGTCAGCGAGTTTTTCTTGTTCTACGTCTCCGAGGTGCTCGGAATTTCAGGATCGGCCGCAACGACGATCGGGAGCAGCCTCATCGCCGTGGGAAGTCTCGTCGCACTCGCGTCCGCGGTTGTGGGCGCGTGGCTATCCGATCGCTACGGCCGGGTGCCGGTCTTGCGCGCCGGCGGCTGGATCATGGCCATCGCATCCGCGTTCTTCGTGCTGATCGGCGTCGCGCCGAACCTCTGGCTCCTCGCGGCAACGGCGATCGTCTACTACATCGGGTACGGAGCGTATCAATCCGTCGACTGGGCACTCGCGCTCGACGTACTCCCCGATCTCAAAGAGGCGGGCAAGGACATGGGAATCTGGCACGTGGCCCTCGTCTTGCCGCAAATCATCGCGCCGCCGACGACCGGCTGGCTGATCTACGTCCTCAAGACCACCGTCTCGACGCACGTCGCCTACACCGCCGCCTTCGGCCTCGCGGCCGTTTGGTTTGCCCTTGCAGCGGCACTCATCGTACGCGTTCGCGTCGCGCCGCCGCTTGACCCCAACTGAACGGTCGACGGTCAGTCGTCGGGATGCTCGACGACGTCGATCATCGCTTCGACGACGAGCGGATCGAACTGCGTTCCGGTGTGCTTCGTGAGCTGATCGATCGCGGCGGCCGGCGACATCGGCGGCCGGTACGGGCGCCGGCCGATCATTGCGTTGAAGCAATCGGCGACGGTGACGATACGGACGTCGAGCGAGATGTCGCTTGCAGAAAGGCGGTCGGGATAGCCCTTTCCGTCGAGCCGCTCGTGGTGGCTGCGCACCATCGGCGTAAACGGCCGCAGGCGTTCGATCTCGCTTACCATCGCGGCGCCGGCCGACGCGTGGTCGCGGATGATTGCGAACTCCGCGTCGGTCAGGCTGCGGGGCGCGAGCAAAATCTCGCGCGGCGTCGTGGACTTCCCAACGTCGTGGAGCAAACCGCCGCGTGAGACGAACAGTGCCCGTTCGTCGGAAAGGTTCATGCGTCTGGCCAGTCGCCGGCACCAGAGCGAGACCGCTCGAGAATGCTCGGCGCTGAGCGGGTCCGCATGGTCGAGGGTGAGGAGAAACGCCGCGATCGTGCTGTCGATGCCGTCGGAGGGCGCGCGGCTATCGCAACTGCGCGCGCGGGCACGTTCCGCGAGCTTCGCCCCAATTGCCGCGTCGAGCGCCGTCAGGTCGCTTTCGAGCGAGGCGCTCGACAGGCGCCGGGCGCGCATCACGCGGCGCGTGGCGCCGCACGCGTTGGCGAGCAGTGGTGCAACACCGTCGAACGCACCGTATCGTTCGCACGTGCGCTCCGCCCAGAGCGCGAGTTGAAGGAAACCCCCATCGCTGATCGCGGTCGTGAAGCGCGCCGCGAACGCCATCGCGACCAGCCGCGCGACGAGCGTCGGCGCGTCGTCGCCAAGCTCCGCGACCACGGCCTTCGCGAGATCGTCTCCTACCGACGCGGCCGCGGCAACCGTCACCGCGCACCTGCCGCGCCCAAGAGCCGATGCTGTGGAATGCTTTCGATGGCGCGCGCCCAGCCGCCGAGACCCGCGTCGTGCATCTCCTCGAGGAACCCGAGCATCATCTCGGAATTGCAGTCGCCTTTCTGCGCCTCGAGTAGTGAAACCAGGAGCGCATGAAAGGGGCGCCATCGCGGCCATCGCTCGAGTTCGGGAGCAATCGCCTTCAAGAAGACGGCTGCGGCGCGCTTCCGCCGGACAACGAGTGCCGCGAGCGAGATCAGCAGCGTTGCCCGTAAGCTTTCAACGCTGCGCCGTCCGACCGCGCCAAGCTCGCATCTAGCGTTCGTGATCGCCCGGGTCGCCTCGTCGTCGAGATTCGCTGCCGCGGCATACGCCGCAATCTCAGCCCAGCGAAGGGCGCGCGTTTCGGGTGAAGGCTGACGCTCGGCGGTGCCGGCGACGGTCTGGTGGGCGGCGCCGAACTGACCGGTCCACGTGTACTGAAGGGCGCGCGCCGGCAGTAAACCTTCCTCGGCGTGCCGGAGACTCGCTTCCACTTCCTCGCCCGCGAGTTGCTCATCGAGCGCGGCGAGTGCCTCACCGTCGCACCGTTCGGTATTGATGAGATATGCGCCGATCAGTGCAAAGCGCCGGAACAGCCCGTTTCCAACGCGTTCGCCCACCGTGGAAATCCGCGACAAGGCCGCGAGCGCTCGCTGCTGGTCGTCCTTGAACGAAACGGCAACGACATACGATACGCTTCGCGTAACCGCGACGAGCTCGTCATTGCCATGCTCTTGCGCGAGGGTTGCCGCGATGTCCGCGTGGGCTTCGGCATCCTCCGCATCCCCTGCGCTCAGGGCGACGAACGCGGCCCGCTGGTGTGTTGCCGCCCGCACGGTCACATCCGTGACGTTCGGAAGTTCGGCCAGAGCGAGCGCGAGATGTTGCTTCGCGTCTTCGAGGCGACCGGCCGACGCATGCGCCGCTGCGAGCGACGCTTGGATCGCTACCCTGTGCGGGACGTCCGTTGCGACGCGCGCCAACGCTTCGAGCCGCTCGAGTGCATCGGACCGCCCGCGTCGCAGAAGGTCGACCGCGAACGCGATCTCGATGTGCAAGCGTTGCTGCTCGTTTGGAGCGAGCCGCACGGCATGCTCGAACCAGGCCTCGGAGACGTCATACCGTCCACGGAAGGATTCGTCGGTCGCTTCGAGCGCAAGCGCGACGGCGCTGCCTCGTCTTTCGTCGATCGAGAGCGTGGCGATCGCAGCCGCGACGATGTCCGGCGCTCCATGTTCGTTCAAATCGAAACCGTGACGGTCGAGCATCCGCATGACGTGACCGCGTGCCCCGGCCGCTGCATAGAGCTGCAATGCGGGGCCGATTCGATCGAGCGATTCTAGTGCCCGCGCCGCGACGACTCGGCCGCGCGAGACGGTGCCCTCACCCTCGCTATTTGCAATCGAAAAGGCGCGCGTCCGGATGCTTTCGTCCAACTGCCGAACGTGCGGAGCCGTCCGCTGGACGGGCGCGAACGGAAGCGCGATCTCGATTTCGTCGAGCAGTGCCGATGCCTCCGGCGGCAATTGCGCGAGCAGGTCGTCGTCGATCTCGGGAAGCGCGGTAAGCGCGACCAACAGTTCTCCGCGCGTCGCGAACCGCCGCCACGCCGTGTCCGCACCGCAGACGCCGTCGAAGATCGCG
>Ga0302324_100030037_pt1 | contig 10279 bp, 6 predicted proteins | sample Palsa_T0_1_FD_201949 | JGI IMG/M metagenome (GOLD analysis project Ga0302324, IMG submission 201949) | Peat permafrost microbial communities from Stordalen Mire near Abisko, Sweden - Palsa_T0_1 | ecosystem: Environmental > Terrestrial > Soil > Palsa > Peat permafrost | place: Sweden: Abisko... | reverse complement strand
GCTATTCCGTTTCGGCCGCTACATCACCCTGCCCGACATCGAGGCCCAGCTCGCGCCGAACGACTATCTCTACACGCGATCGATCACTTATTCCGTCGACAACTACAGCACGATTGGTGTCAACGGGAGCCTGAAGATCAACAGGAACTGGCTGCTGCAAGCGAGCATTGGCGGCGGTACCGAAACCGTGCCATGGAATGCGCGGTCGATCAGCATTCCCGGCTACCACGGTCCGCGAGATCCCGGCGCTCAGGCGTCCCTATCGGGCTGCGTCCAGTACCAGACCGATTCAGGCCACGACGCAGTCTATCTCTGCGTCGACAACCTGAACAACGCCCGATGGGGCTACAACAACCTGAACTGGTACGGCGGCACGTACTATCACCAGTTCAACGAGCAGGTTCATGTCGCGTTCGAAGGCTATTACATGTATCAGCGCGATGTGTGGAACGAAGCTTACAAGGGCCCCGGCTACGCCAACAATCCGATCGATCCCTATTTCGGCACGCCTTGGTACGGCATGGCGAACCCGCCGCGGCAGGCGGTCTGCAATACCGTATTGCCAACCTGCACCGCCAACGAATATGGCCTACTCGCCTTCTGGAACTATCGCATCGGCACGTTCGACAATCTCACACTGCGCACCGAGTTCTACGATGACATGAAGGGCCAGCGCACGGGCTATGCCACGGGCTACGTCGACATTGCGGCCGGCTGGCAGCATTGGATTGGCCCGCAGGTCGAGGTTCGCCCAGAGGTCGGCTACTACCGGGCGACCGATGCCGCGGCCTTCGACAACGGCACCGCTCGACGCCTCTGGTTCTTCGGCGGAGACATAATCTGGCATTTCTGAAAGGAATCATGCGACGTGGCGCTGAGCCATGGAACGCAGGTCCGAGTCGGACATGGCGCTGCGCGAATTCGAAAGCAAATTCGCTGACGTCGAAGCTTACGACGTCGCTGAAGTGCATGCCTACCGAGGAGAAGGGGACACCGCAGTCATGTGGCTGGAGCGGGCGTCTAGGGAGCGCTACAGCAGCATGATATTTCTAAAAGTTGATCCGCTGTTGCGCAATCTGCTGCGCGAAATGAACCTGCCGGACTGATGACTGGCTTCTTTGAAGGTTTTCAGCACGTCAAACTCACCGCTCCGAGCCTACATCAGCTGGTGCCGATACGGTAGGCGACGTTGATGGCCCATCGAGAGGCTGCAAGCCGCTGGCTATTGCGTAGCGGCTTCTTTGCCATTTGGGTAGCAATCCGCGGTTGTACAGTTAAGTCGTTGTTGTTCCGCATTTTCGGCCGACGCGGTTCCTGGTGGCGCGGGTTGCGTACGAATAAAATGCTTTTGCTTTACCTGTCTGGCATGTCTATCAGCATAGTGGTAGATACGTAAGTGCACGAGGGCTCCGATAACCACTCCCAGAAGGACCATGCCAATCACAAGTGCGCCGAAGATACCCAGCAACGCGCGTCTTGTTGATACCCCATCTGCAGCTTTCTGCCTGCGTTTGCTTTCCTGCCATGGATCCGGCCATTCGTCTTCTGACATCACTGGGCTCCTTGGAGGCCATGGTGTTTAGGAGCCACTGGTTTCTTTCTTGTGGCCCATGGATTTGATCACTCGGCACGACTCGTGCTGGCAGAGCCTTTGTGAAGGCATGGCGGGCACTGGTGTCTTTCTTTCGTAGTATACCGGTAGGGCCTCGCCTCGGCCACGCAGCGAGTTCGGAGTTACACACGGGGCTCGTGAGTTCGAATCTCGCCCTCTCCGCCATCTTGTCATCGGCGTTGCTACCCGGCGTCCGGGAAAGGCATCATACTTCCAAGCGATCTCCGGAACGGGCCACGAGGGCATAGAGCACAGGCATCAGGAAAACGCTGATCAAAAGTCGCGTGAACAGACCGCTGACAATGACCAGCGCAAACGGCCGTTGCGAATCCGTGCCAACACCGGTGGCCAGCGCCACCGGCAACAAGCCTAGCGCCGCCACTAGCGCGGTCATCATGATCGGACGCAATCGCAGGATCGCGCCTTGACGAATGGATTCGGCGAGGCCAGTGCCGCTGCGACGAAGCTCGTTGACGTAGGAAATGTAGACTATCGCCGTCTGCACCGACACGCCAAACAGGGCCAGGAAGCCGATGCCGGACGAGACCGAAAACGGGGTGGCAGTAATCCAGAGCGCCAAGATGCCGCCCACCGGTGCCGACAGCACCACGCCGAGTACCGCGATGAACGGGAATTTAAAATTGCTGTAGAGCGCGAAAAGCAGGAGGAAAATCAGGAACAATGTCAGCGGTAAAATGATACTCAGTTGCTCGCGCGAAGCCGTATATTCCGTATACTCTCCGCCCCAATCCAAGCGATAGCCCTGCGGCAGGGCAATCTTTGCGTTGACCTGCTGCATGGCATCGCCCACCGCACCAGCCAGATCACGTCCGTCCACCGAGAACTGAACTCCGATGTAGCGCGAATTGTCCTGGCGGTAGATGAATGAGGCGCCACTGGACACTTGAATGTCCGCGAATTCCTTGAGCGGAATTTGTTGTCCGCCGTTCGTGGCCACCAGGATGTTTCCAATTTCCTCAGGATTGTCCCGGTATTGGCGTTCGAGGCGCACGACCAGATCAAACTGCTTTTCTTCCTGCACCACCTGGGTGGCCACGTCCCCGCCAATGGCTGTCTGAATTAAGGCATTGATGTCGGCGACATTCAAACCGTAACGGGCGATCTTGGCCCGGTTAATGTTGATGGTCAGACTCGGCTGCCCGAGTTCCTGCACCAAGGTGACCTCTCGAATTCCCCGCACCCGCTCCAAGATCTGTTTGATGGCTTTACCCTTTTTTTGAAGCGTATCCAAATTGGAACCAAAGACCTTAACCGCGAGCGCGCTTTTCAAACCGGTTTCCGCCTCGTCCACCGCATCTTCCGCCGGCTGCGTGTAATTGAAATTGATTCCGGGAAATGCCGCTAGCTTCTGGTTGATGGCCTCGATCAGCCCAGCCTTGGTACGATAACTGCCGCTCCATTGCGAGTAAGGTTTGAGATCAACGTAAAACTCGACGTTGAAAAAACCAGTCGGATCGGTGCCGTCGTCGGGTCGGCCCAATTCCGAGGCGACCGTGGTAACTTCGGGAAAAGAATGCAAGATCTCACGTACTTCGGGGGCGATCTTCGCCGACTCGTCGAACGAAATGGTGTAGGGCATGGTGGCGCGCACCCACAGCGCGCCTTCATCCAGATGCGGCATGAATTCGGCGCCGATGCGCGGAATGAGCAGCAGCGAAGCTGCCAGCAGAATGGCCGAGGCGAGCGTGGTTCCCCAGGGATGGGCGAGACAAAAATCCAGGCCCTTGGTGTAAACCGATTTGATGGCTTCGAAAGCGGCGTTGCGCCGCTCCCGCACGCCATTGCGCATGAACCAGGCGCACAGCACCGGCAGCAACGTCAGCGTGACGATCAAGGAACCGACCAACGCGAACACCATGGTATCCGCCATTGGTTTGAACAGCGTCCCGGAAGGACCGGATAAAACGTAGATCGGCAGGAAGCTGGCCACGATTACCGCGACCGCGTAGAAAAGCGGCCGATCTACCTCGGCCGCTGCATCCTGAATAATTTCCTTGACGTTGAGCGCAGTTCCCTTACGCGCCACGATCTGGCGGAAAATGTTTTCCACCATGACCACCGCGCCATCCACCAGGATTCCAAAATCCACCGCGCCGATTGAGAGCAGATTGGCCGAGGCGTTTTGGAGATCGAGACAAATGAAGGCGAACAGCAGCGCCAGCGGAATGCTGGTGGCGACAATTAATCCCGCACGAAAATCGTACAGGAAAAATATAAGGATCACGACAACCAGTAACATGCCTCGCAGCAGGTTTCGCTCCACGGTCTGCGTGGTCAGCGCGACCAGGTCGCTTCGGTCGTAGAAAGGAAGAATTTTGACATCCTTGGGCAGGATCCGATCGTTAAGTTCCTTGGTTTTTGCCTCGACCCGCTTCAGGACGTCCTGAGTTTTTTCACCCGTTCGCAGCAGGATGACGCCTTCCACGGCGTCATCTTGTTTCTGGAAGCCGAACTCACCAAGGCGCGGGGCGATGCCGATGACCACGCGCCCAAGGTCTTTTACCAACACCGGAGTGCCGTTATGAACCGCCAACACGACGTTGCCGATGTCCTCCGCGGTGGTCATGCGCCCCATGCCGCGCACGTAATAGAACTGGCCCCCTTCGGAATAAAAGCCGCCGCCGGAGTTGTCATTGTTGGCCGTCAGCGCGCTCTCCGTCTGCGAAACCGATAGGCCAACCGATGCAACCTTGACCGGATCCAGCAGCAGTTGGTATTGCATCGTGCCGCCGCCAAACCCCGAGTCGTCCGCCACGCCGGCAACGGATTTGTATTGGGGTTCGATGGTCCAATCCTCGAAGATCTTGAGTTCCATCGGCGATCGATCGGGGCTTTGCAACACGTAACGATAGATCAGACCGGAAGGCGCCGACATCGGCGCCACGGAAGGGGTTACACCGGTCGGCAGACTGAGGTCGCCCATCCGGTTGAACACCTGCTGGCGCGCGAAGTAATTGTCGGTGCTGGTTTGAAAAGTGAGGATGACGTCGGACAATCCGTAAAGCGAGATTGAGCGGATGGTGGTCATCTGAGCAATGCCGTTCATCTCCTTTTCGACGGGAACCGTGATCAGCCGCTCCACTTCCTCAGCGGCACGCCCTGGCCATTGGGTGATGACCTCGACCATGGGAGGGGACAGATCGGGGTAGGCATCCACCGGCAGGCGATCCAGCGAGTGCGATCCCGCACCGATGAGCATCACCGTCATCAGGGCGACGAGAAAGGGCTGCCGCAATGAGGAAGCCACGATTCGATTCATGATCGAAGGCCTTCGCGGCGTAGATTCGTCGGGAGGCGGGGTCTCGATCATTGAGTTTGCATGAACTGAACGAAGATGCCTCCGTCGACTACAATTTGATCGCCGGCTTTCAGGCCAGCGGCGACGTCGTATAGGTCTCCAGCGCGATAACTTAAGTCCACGTGCTGGCGCGCGAGGCTGCCGTCGGGCTGCGCGAGATAAACAAACGGCAGGTTTTCGTCGTCGCGCAAAATCGCCGTTACGGGGACCAGCAGTCCGGTACTCTCCTGCCGGGCCTGAATTACCACGCGCACGTACATCTGCTTCTTCAGAAAGTTTCCCGGATTTTCGACCACTACACGCACGACAACCGAACGAGAGTCGGGATCCACCAGCGCTGAAATATTGTCTACTCTTCCGGAGAAGTTCTTTGCATCGATTCCCGTGAGCACTTCGGCGGCATCGCCGAGGCTGACCGAAGCCAGGTCCGAATCAAACATCCGCGCCATGACCCAGACGCGCGAAAGGTTGGCAACCGTAAAGCATGGCGTGGTGCCAGCCTGTAGAAGTTCTCCGGGGGTAATCAGTCTTTCCACTACGGTTCCTGCGATCGGTGAGCGAATCATTGCCTCGGGGCGTGAATTCGGTCGGCTCTCCCGAATTTCCTTGATGGTTTGACGATCAACGTTCAGCGAGACCAGTTCCTGCAGGGCGGCCTCGCGGTCTGCCTCGGCGTTGGTGGCGTCCGTTTCTGCCTGCTCCGCTTCGCGCTGAGAAACGCCCTGATGCTGGATTAAATCCCTGTCGATGTCGGCAAGCCGCCGGGCAGTCTGGGCGGTGGCGAGTGCCTTGCGGTAGGTACTGACGGCCGTGGCAAAGTCGGGCGAAGCTACCGCCGCCAGCGCGTCCCCCTCCTTGACCTGGGCGCCGATGGAAACGAGCAGCCGTGACACCGGACCGGAGAATGGTGCCAGTACGGCTGTCGCCTGATCGTTGTCGAAATCAACCGTCCCGGTGGTTTCAATCGATTTGCGAAATTTGCTCGACTCGATCGTGTAGAAATGGATCTTTTGTCGCTGGGCCGGCGTCAGCGTTACGTTGCTGGCGGTCGAAAATGATACCTGCGCACTGTTATCAATTTTTGCTGAACAGCCGGTGAATGACATGACTGCGACCGCAAGTGCGCGTAGGAATTTGACCCTAACCCGCGCAGGAGACACTCCAGAAATTGATTTATTTCTCAGTTTTATCATTTGCTAAATCTGTGCGGTGCCACCACCCGCCGCCAAGCGCCTGAAACAGGGCCGCCGTATCGGCATAACGATTGGCCTGGGCCTGGACCAGGTTTATTCGCGCCTGCTGAAAGGCCTGCTCAGCGCTCAACAGCGCAATATAGCCGGCGTAGCCGTCCTGCCATTGTCGCTGGGCCAGATCCAACGTTATCTTGGCGGCATCTGCGGCGTTTGCAGCCGTCTTCAGTGCCTCGGCGTCCTGGTCGAGGGCTGTCAGTGTGTCAGCAACGTTCTGAAAGGCGGTCAGAACCGTGCTGCGATATTGTTCAGCGGCCTCAACGTAGGCAGCCTTCGCGGCGCGTTCCTGGTGCAGCAGTGTCCCGCCTTGGAAGAGTGGCGCGGTCGCTGCCGCGCCCAAACCCCAAAATCCCGTGCCCGAAGTGAACAGCTGATCCAGAGCCAGCGCCGTGCTGCCTGCATCCGCGCTCAGTACAATATTCGGCAGCCGGTTCGCAGTCGCGACTCCAATCTTGGCACTGGCGTCGTGCAGGTTGGCCTCAGCCTGGAGCACGTCCGGACGCTGCTCGACAAGTTGCGAAGGAAGGCTCACCGGCAGTTCCTCCGGCAATTGCAGACTCGAGAGCTCGAATTTTTCCGCCGGTGCCTGATTCGGAAATCGACCGGCCAGGACTGCCAGAAGGTCACTCAGCTGTGCTGATTGCTTGAGCAGCGGCGGCAGCGTCGCGGCGGCTTGCGCGAGTTGCGATTCCTGCGCGGCCACATCAAGCTGACTGGCATAACCTTTGGTGAATTGGTATTTGAGAATTTGAACCATATTGGAGTTGAATTCCATGAGTTGGCGGGTCGCGTCAATTTGCATTTGCAACGAACCCTCCTGAATCGCAGTCACCACTACATTGGCGGTCAACGTGGTATACGTCGCGATCATTTGGAAACGAACTTCTTGTTCCTGCGCCTTCAATGACTCCGTGGTCCGGCGGTTCAGGCCAAAAACATCGGGCACATACGAAACGCTGACCTGCGGAGTGAAAAGATTGTATAGAAAAGCGTTTGAGTTGGGAGTGGGTGCGATTTGCCCGGATTGCCTCTGACGGCTGGCGGAAAAGCTCGCTGCGGCATTCGGATAGTAAACGCCCCGTTGAGCCAGGAAATTCTCTCGTGCCACCGATAAGGCCGCTTGCGCTGCCTTGAGGTCGTGATTGTTTGTGAGCGAAAGATCAATCAGATCATTGAGCGGCCGGGAATGAAACAAGGTCCACCAGTCCCCGGAAATGTCGACTCCTTCGGCAAAGCGTTGGGCTTCCCCGCCGGCGACGTTCGTCGTGGTAACGGTGGTCGCGAGCGGACGGGCCACATAATCGCTGACAGCCGGAGCGGCGGGTTTCTTAAAGTTGGGACCGACCGCGCAACCGGCAATAAGCAACAAGGCTGTGGCTGCGAGGAAGGGCAGCACGCGCGATTTACAAGTCACGCCCATACGAATTCGTTGCTATGGCCGGGCACCGATCGCTGCTTGTCCACTGTCATCATCTGCTCCACCACTGCTTTGCCGTAACGCTTCTGAGTTCGATCCCGGATTCGAGCTCACGGGAGAGATTCACGGCTCCATGAACCTGCTGATGTTACCCCGACCTACGGCCCGATGCGCGAATCCGTAGGTCGTATCACCATTTAGGCGAGGGCTTTAGATCAAATCGCTCCGCGACCGGTTCGATCATTGTCTTGTTCGCAGCGGGATCTTCGGTCCTATGCCCCGCCGTCGCCTCGACTCGGACCAGGACGCCGGCGTTCAAGCGATAACACGATGAACGGCCGCTACAGATACGTCAATGATGCAACATGCAGCTAAGAACTCCGCTTGGCTGCTGCCTCGCGCGCTGCCTTCAGCGCTGCCCAGTTCGGGGCGTACTTCAGTGCCGCGTCGTATTTCACCAGCGCCTCATGCAACTTTCCCTGCATCAATAACACATCGCCCCACGATTTCGACGGGTCGGCCCAGTGCGGGCCGCGGCGATTGGCATCGCTGTATTTCGCTATCGCGCCCGTGAGATCGCCCTTTGCCCGCAGCAGGTCCCCCCAATCTTTATATGCTGGAGCGAACGACGGCGCCAGCCGAACGGCCTGGGTGAATGCCTGTTCTGCGTTGCTGTAATCCTGCCGAAGGGTTGCAACGCGGCCGCGGGCACGCCAACCCTCATAGTTATCGCTCGGATTCGACGCGAGCACTTCGTCGGCCTCTGTGTAGCGCCCAGCGTGCGCATAGAGCTCTGCAAAGAATACTGGATCCCTCGATCGACGTCCCAACAGCGTCTCGCGGGGGTACTGCGCGTTGGAGCGTTCCAGCTCGGACAGGGCACCCGCCCAATCTCCCCCTTCGGCGGCCACTCGAATCCGAAGGTCGCTGAACCGAATCTCGCCTCGCCGGTACTTCGGCACCTGTACGAGGTCTAGCAACTCCGTGGCACTCAAAGGGTCGTGTAATGCGATGAGGACGACGGCTTGCTGCATCCGCGCCAGATCGCGAGTGTGTCCCGACGTTGCGTTTTTCACATCCTCGATCGCCATTAAATTCGCGGCCTGATAATCGCAGGCCAACACCTCCTGTATCTCCTGGCCAGCGTTGAGCACCAACGCCCGCCCAGATGGCGATAGCGTTTCATCGGCGATTCCACGATCGGCTGCCATTGCGGCACGGACTTCAGAAAGCGCCAATTCCGGGTGGCCTAGACCGGAATCAGCCTGCGCCACATTGAGTTCGCCGAGTACAAAGTGCGGATTGAGAGCGAGCACGCGCCGCTCGGCCACAATATATTTCTCAGTCGACTCCTCGTTGTTAGCCAACCCATTGAGCGCCCAGATGCGATCGGCCGGGTTTCCTTCGGCATACAGCTGGCGGTAAACGGCGTTGGATTCATCCATCTGTCCTTGGGATGCGAGCCAGAATCCATAGCGATAAGGTTGTGTCTGCGCGTACACGCGCGTGGCGGCATCCTGTATCAACTTGGATAGATCTGCCTCCGCTCCCAAAGCCTCGATGGTGGGGTAATCGCCCACGCGAACGCTGACGGCCACTCCGGTGTTGGTATAATAAACCTCGCCATCGACGCGGGTACTACGCCCGACGCTGTCGTGGATCCAGTGCGAAATCTCGCCGATGGAGATTCCGGTTTCCGGCACTTCCACTTTTATGTCATGGCCCCAGTTGTTTGCGAAGCTGTTGGTTGCTCGAACCGTTCCGCTGCCACGTTGGAGTTCGGTTATTCGGTCGAGGATTTTCTTGGCCACGACCTGTCCCGTCATGCCCTGGTCAGCAAGGTGGGGCGGAACCGCGAATGCTTCGATTTTGACGCCGCGATCGGTCAGTGCATCGTAAAAAGCCGCGATCAGGGCCGCCATGGCCGCGACTATCACCAAGGCCAGCATAAGCTGGGTGGCGATGCGCAACCGATCGCCGAGCCGCTTGCGCTTGGCCGCAGCGATCGCCAGGCGCCGCTCCTCGTCGAAGTGCATGAGCTGCAGATCAACCAGCCGCGACTGCTTTTCAAGGTACCCGCGTACGCCCTCTGCGACCTCGGCATTGCTCTTAGCCGCATCCATTGAGGCCACCATAGCGACCGCGTCAGCAGCCGCTACTCCGATCTCCCCTTCGCTACTCCCCTTGTCGTTGCCGAGGAGGCTCTCTATTCCGTCTTCCGACATGGAGTACTCCCTGCTGCGCCTGGACGATATTCTTGCAAGGTATCCTGGTTAGCAACAAACGTGCGATTGAGTCTGCTGAAGCATCAGCTTCAGGGCAGGCACCAGGCAGCGCGCCTGTTGGCCAGTGGGCGAGGGGCGCAAGTCCTGCAGCCGTGTCGGCCGCCCACTGACGACCTCGCTGGTAGGCCCGGCCCGCTGCATCGGCAAACTCGGGCACTGTGGCGGCGAACCCGACCGCCGCTGCGATGTCACCTTATCCAGAGAAATTCCGATCTATTGGTCAGCTACCTGAAGCACCGTAGGAGTTGACCATGCGCCTTAGTGCACGCTCGGCACTGGCCAGCATCATTGCCCTGATAGTGATCGCCGTCTGGTATTTCGGCGCACGCACCGAACTGCGCATGGCGCAGGAATCGACCCGCCAGGCCTCCACGCACTTCAGCCTCGAGCGCGCCG
>Ga0302324_100030033_pt1 | contig 10279 bp, 7 predicted proteins | sample Palsa_T0_1_FD_201949 | JGI IMG/M metagenome (GOLD analysis project Ga0302324, IMG submission 201949) | Peat permafrost microbial communities from Stordalen Mire near Abisko, Sweden - Palsa_T0_1 | ecosystem: Environmental > Terrestrial > Soil > Palsa > Peat permafrost | place: Sweden: Abisko... | reverse complement strand
TCACAGGTTGCCATGACGCTTCCCCAGCCCGACGATATTCCACTCCGGCAATTCGCAGAGATAAGTAAGACGCCTTTAGCGTTGTGTCGGGGCCATGCGTAAGAACGAGCCGCAGAAATACGTAAATAACGATCGTTGGTACCGATCTGCCGCTTGGCTCCAGCGGAACATCGAAAAATGTCGCCAGTAATTCGGTAACAATTTGGGGCGCGGCATTCTTCGCACACTCCTCCGCCAACTTTAAGCTTTCTGCCTCGGCGACGAGACGCATGTCATTCCACACTCCAAAGCCCGCGAAGACTATAAAGACTGCGGAAATGACTCCAGTTGCCACAAGTACCCAAGTATTACTTTGGTGAGTTATCCCGGAATACATCGCTAGAACGGTGAACGCTGCGCTTGCCATCAGCGCCCACCACTTCTTTCCCAAGGCCCGACAGTACTGCCTGAAGAGCGACATTGCCTAAGGGTGCTCCTTCTCCGCGTTCCTTGCCAAGCAATATTCGGTGGTGGGTCAGTTTGGCTCTACTCGAATCGGCGTTAGTCTAACCAGCCAATCCAGATCCCGAGTTCCTCTTCTTCGCTTCGTCCTCACGCTCTACAAGCTTTTGGCCTTGGAGGAGTGCCTCTAGGAGAGCCGCTGCATTTCCGTTTTGGTCATTCGGAAAATGTTTCGGATTATTCTCCATTCCTAGGTGTTGCAAACCGAGAAACTTCGCCGCTGTGGGCTTACCTTGGCGGGACATCTGGAAGAGATCCCGCCGCAGAGACATGCGCATCGAAGCGCGACCTTTTCTCATGATTGCGGAGTAGTGTTCTTCCAGCAACTCCGACGGGACACCAAAGTAATCGGCTAGTTCTTCGTCCGTTGCGCCAATCGAAAGCAGTTGCTCTAAAACATGCACATCAACAGAATCGATTAAATCGGGCATGGGATATCCTCCGGGGTAAGAGATTCATTGTTCCCGGTCTGGGAGGCCGGCATCCCCTGAGATTTGTGATGGTAAACCTCTGCTGCGACAGAATGGCGAATCTCCGAGTTAGCAGGTATCTATTTCGTAAACATGATCCATGCGCGAAGTCGCGAAACTTTGGGCACGTCCGCGCATCTTTGCCTCCTCACTTCTGGCTAGCGGCCGCGAACAAGCCCAAATTAGACGGTTTTAGGGGACCGGCGGCCATGCCATATTCGTGACCGCGAAAATGAGCCAAATGTATCCTGACAAGAAACAAAGCAAAGAGCTGTATCCCAATGTTTCGTTGAGCGCGTAGCTGAACGCTGTATGTGGATTGCCATGCAAGCCTTCTTCCATGGTCACCAACTGAGATGCCATGAAAAGCAGCCCATAGATCACCGATCCACCGATCAGAAGAAGAGGCGACGCGTAAAACCAGGGTAAGTGTCCGCCTTGCCCATGCAACGCGGAGGAACCAACAATCAAAACAATAGAACCAGTTGCCAGTCCGATTAGGAACTCAGCAAAACGTACATACCGAGACAAAATCGGCTCGTATGCCTTGGGATCGCCACCAGGTCCAAGGTTATATTTTTCATGCTGCTTCGCCTTTCTCCGGTTGGCCCAGACGATCGCCGCTATCGCGGCCGTAGAAACTGTTCCACTGAATCCAGGAAAAAGATAGTGCATGGCTAAAGTTTATCCAACGCGATGTCGTCATTGAGATACCGCTGGGCGGCTTTGGCCGTCTCGCCGCTAGAGAATCTGTTCCGATATCTGATCATAGAGAGAAAGTTATCGGAACCGTTTCCGTCTCTCTCCATCAAATCGGCCGACTTTTAGAGGTTGTAGCGCTTTCTGAGGCAACGGCGAGACTAAATGGCGGAGGGAGAGGGATTCGAACCCCCGTTACCTTTGCAGGTAAAGCGGTTTTCAAGACCGCCTGTTTCAACCGCTCACACATCCCTCCGCAGATAGTCTAGCAAGTCGGGCCGGCGGCGCGCGCGCGGGTTGATTACTGAGCGACGGGTGCGGCAGCGCCTGGAGCGGCGCAGATTACGGTTGCATCGCCGCCGGCGTTCCGGGCGCGGAGTTCGCAGATTTCTCCGGACTGCTGCGGCGGCATCACGACGGCTTGGCAGTGGCCTAGCAGCACGGGCTCGGTGCCGGAAGTGTGCAGTGTGACGTCGCCGGTGAGCGCGATCAGCGTGAGTGGCGCTTCGGCGGGGGCAATTGATCGAGTGCTGCCCGCGGCGAGATCGAAACGGTCCACGGTGAAATAGCGTTGATGGATGAGGCGTGTTCCGCCATTCTGCTTCGATGCGCTCGATCCTCCGTCGAGAGGTTGCGGTTTTACTTTGCCGGCTTGCGTCGTCAGGCGCATGGCTTGCAGCGCAAGGTCGACATGTAACTCGCGGTCGCGGCCATAGTCGTACAGGCGATAAGTAATGTCGGATTGCTGTTGCGTTTCAAGCAGCACCACTCCGGGCGCGATGGCGTGAACGGTGCCCGCGTCGACGAAGACCATGTCGCCTGCCGTGACTGGCACCCACTTCAATAACTGCTCGAGTGTGTCGTGACGAACGGCGTCGCGAATGGATTTGTCCGTGACGCCTGGCTTCAATCCGAGCGCGACTGCGGCTCCTGGCGCGGCTTCGACGCAATACCAGCACTCGGTTTTGCCGCGCAGTTGTCCCACGGTGCGGGCCATGGCGTCATCCGGGTGCACCTGGACGGAAAGTTTTTCTTTCGGAAAAATGAATTTCAGCAGCAGCGGATAATCGTGTTCGCCCACCGCGCCCAGAAGCTCTCGCGAATGACTTGCTGCAACCCGGCCAAGCGTAAGTCCGCGGTGGGGGCCCGATTCAATGACGCAATCTTTGCTGGTCAGCCATGCTTCGCCGATCGGCTCGCAACGCTCGGGCACAGTGAGGTCGAACCACGGCAGTAGGTTGCGCGATCCCCACGGACGGGGGCTGAACCATGGAGCCAACCGAAATGGCGCAAGAGGCATGGTTGTTATTTTCGCAGACTTGTTGCGTGGCGGACGAGTTAGCCGCGGGGTATACTCCGCGAGGACTAAGTTTCGGCTCTGGAATGTGAGGCAGCAGATGATCGGCAGGCTTTCGCGCAGAACAATTTTGCGGTTGTTGGGGATGTCAGCGGGTGCGGTGGCAGTGCCGTCGTTTGGACACGCAGCGACGCAGGCTGGCGCGGGGTGCGTCTCTTCGCCGAATCTGCCGTTGCGCGAACGCAGTTTCCCCGAGGGATTTTTGTGGGGCTCTGCGACAGCTTCCTATCAAGTGGAGGGTGCGGTTCATGAGGACGGCCGCGGCGTTTCTATCTGGGACACTTTCTCCCACACGCCGGGCAAGACGCACACCGGTGATACCGGTGACGTCGCCGACGATTATTTCCATCGTTACAAAGAAGACATCGCATTGATGCATGAGTTGGGACTGAAAACCTGCCGCTTTTCCGTCGCGTGGTCGCGAATCTTTCCGAACGGCACCGGCACAGCCAATCCCAAGGGGCTCGATTTTTATGACCGCATGGTGGACGAATTATTAACCTGGAAAATTCAGCCGTACTGCACGCTCTATCACTGGGACCTGCCGCAGGCTTTGCAGGATAAGGGCGGCTGGCAGAATCGCGACACCGCGCAGGCGTTCGCAGATTACGCGGGCTACACCGCGGGCCATTTGTCGGACCGCGTCAAACATTTCATGACAATGAATGAAATACGCAGCTTCACCGAAGCCGGATATCGCGACGGCATCCACGCGCCGGGGTTGAAGGTGGACGCGGCGCAGTTCGCGCAGGTCTGCCACTACGCTGTGCTCGGTCACGGGCTGGCGGTCCGGGCGATTCGCGCCAAAGCCAAGCCGGGTACGCAAGTCGGGATTGCAGACAATGTAACTCCCGCGGTCCCGGTGATCGAGGATGCAGCAAATATTGCCGCCGCGGAAAAGGGCATCCGCGAAATAAACGCCATGTTCCTGACAGTGATTCAGGAAGGAAAGTACACCGACGGCTATTTGCGGCGGCTGGGTAAGAATGCGCCTAAGTTCACCGCCGAGGAGTTACAAATCATTGGCAGCAAGATGGATTTCACCGGAATTAATATCTACCAGCCGACTTATGTTCGCGCTGCGATGGATTCCGATAAGTTGACCGCCGAATCTTACGCGGCCGACGGATTCATGATAGTTGAGCCACCGTCGTCTTACCCGCACATGTTCAGCTCCTGGCTGACGATCGGGCCGGAGACGCTTTACTGGGGACCGAAGCTGGTGAACAAGCTATGGGAAAAGAACGCGATTTACATTACTGAAAATGGGGCGTCGTCGGCCGATGTTATCGCTCCGGACGGTCACGTCTGGGATACCGACCGCGTAATGTATTTGCGGAACTATTTGACCCAGTTACAGCGCGCAGTTGGGGACGGCGTCCCGGTGAAGGGCTACTTCTTGTGGAGCCTGCTGGATAACTTTGAGTGGGCGGACGGGTATGAAAAGCGCTTCGGCATCACTTATGTTGATTTCCAGACGCAGAAGCGGACGCCGAAGTTGAGTTCGCAACTATATAAGGAGATCATCCGGCGGAATGCGCTGGCTTAGCGCGCCAAATTGTTCCACGTGGAACATTACTTTAATTCTTGAAATGTCGGTCGTGAATTACGGACCGAATTTACTAACCAGCATTTCGATTGCGCTTGTCGGGTTCGAGAAGCCGGGATACGCGCCTTGTGTTCCGGCTCCAAGATAGATGTTGTTACTCGCTCCGCTGGTTACTAGAGGGCCAACTGGGATGGTTCCGTTCGTCAGCGGGCCGGTGCCGAGTTGTTGCACCCACTCGTTGTTTCCGTCCGGCGTGAACTTTACGAGCAGGATGTTATCGTCCGGCTGCTGGAAGCTGCTCGAGAAAATGCCGTTGGTGATCCCGGACGCGATGACGTTGTTGTTGGAATCTATGGTCACGCTGCTGAGTTGATCGCCGAGGCCGGAGCTGAATGCGTCGGTCCAGATCGTCGTTCCTGTCTGGCCGCTGAATTTCGCGAGAAACCCACATTCGTCGGGTGCTGCGCCGAAGCCGACGAAGAGCGCGGGCTTTGGAACTTGACCGGGGTTCAATGCGGCACCGGCGACGACTACATCTCCCTGGCTATCCACAGCCAGAGCTGCCACATCGCCGATGACGTTGGGAAAGAGCACGGTCGGGCTCCAGAGGAGAGTTCCGGACGAATTGATTTTCAGAACATAGGACGAAGTCGCCTGACCCGAGGAGCCGGGAAAGCTGCCCATGGTGCTGCCTACTGCGAACAGGTTGTCTTGCGAGTCGACGGCGATTTGGTTGACGGCGTTGAATACATTCTGGCCGTAGGCATTCATCCAAAGATGGTCCGGGTTGCTGAAACCGGGGTAAGCGCCGAGGGTTTCTCCGCCGGCGACGACTTCGCCGGTTGACGCGACGCTGACGCTATTCAGAAAGTCGCCTTGCATGGTGCCGAATTCGTTGAGCCACACTTGATTGCCAGAGGCGTCGTACTTCGCGAGCAAATTTTCAGCGGGGCCGCCGCCTTGTGACGGGTTCGAAAAACTGCCGAGTGAATATCCGGAGATGACCAGGTCGCCGGACGGATCCGTCTGCACGCCGGTCAGCACGCTGGTGGGCGTGTAGGCGCTGGGTGCCTGGATGGGTGGGCCGAATTGCTTGAGCCAGGATTGCGTCGACGCCGCAGTGAAAACTACTCCGCCTGGTTGTTGCGGCGGCGGGGCAGATGATTTCGACGAACCGCCGCCGCAGCCTGACAGAATCCAGACGGGCAGGAGCGCTGCACACGCCAGCGTTTTTTGATGAAACCCCATGCCTCGACTCCCCGCGGCGATTGTGCGCCGCCTCAGTGTAACAATCCGCATGCGAAAATTGACTCGTGCCGCCTGAAGCCCTCGACCACAGTGACGCGTCCCCGACTGAATCTGCGTCTGCTCCGATTAAATTTGCGTATGTGCTGAGTCATCCGATTCAGTATCAGTCGCCTTTGTTGCTGCGGATTGCACGGGAGCCGGGGCTGGATCTTACTGTGCTCTACACCAGCGATTTTTCCGTGCGCGGGTATAAGGACACAGGCTTCGGCATCGAGATGAAGTGGGATGTTCCGCTCCTTGACGGTTACAAATATAAATACCTGCCGCGGCTGCGCGATGCAGACGACGTCTACGTGACGGCGCCGCTGAATTATGGTTTCGTCCGCGAGTTTCGCCGGGGCGGGTACGACGCCATCTGGGTGCACGGCTATGCGACGGTGAATGCCGGGCTGGCGATGGCGTCGGCGCGGCTGCTGGGCAAGCCGGTCTTGCAGCGCATGGAGAGCACGCTGATTGATCGTCAGCGTAGCGGCGCGAAGTTGCAGGCCAAGCGCGCGGTGCTGGCCGGGATCGAAAAGTTTGTCGACGCGGTGCTGCCCATCGGCACGCTGAACGCGGAATATTGGCGGCACTATCTGCCCGACACGCCGCAGTTCCTAATGCCTTACGCGGTGGACAACGCCTGGTTCGCGGCGAAGACGCACGCGGCCGCGGCGGAGCGGGAGCAGTTTCGCGCGCAACTCGGCCTTGAGCCGGGGCGGCCGGTGATTCTGTTCGCGTCTAAGCTGGTGGAGCGCAAGCGCTGCATCGACCTGCTCGAGGCCTATCGGCTGTTGTCACCAGACGGTTCTGCCTCCCGTCCTACTGAACCGCAACCTTATCTATTGATAGTCGGCGATGGCGACCAGCGGGGCGAGTTGGAGGCGCGCGCGCTGGAGTGGAACTGGGAGTCGATTCGCTTTCTCGGCTTTCAGAATCAGAGCGAGTTGCCGCGCTTCTTCGATCTGGCAGACGTCTTCTGCCTGCCCAGCGTGCATGAGCCATGGGGATTGATCGTCAACGAGGCAATGGCAGCGGGGCGCGCAGTGGTGGTGAGCGATGAAGTTGGCAGCGCGGCGGACCTGGTCGTCGACGGCGAGACGGGATTTGTTCATAAGGCGCGCGACGTTCGCGGACTTGCGGACGCGTTGCGGCGCGTGACCTCCGAACCCGGGCTCGCGGCGAAGATGGGGCTGGCCGGCGCGGTGCGCATTGCCAGCTGGGATTACGAAGCAGATGTTCGCGGTCTGAAGGCGGCGCTGGAATTTGTAACTGCGAAGCGGCGGAGCGCGAAATCGTGACCGGAGCGCGCGGATGACGGAAGCGTGGGGAGTCGAGACGCTGCCAACCGAGGGCAGCCGGCGGGTGAAGACGCCAGAGCGCACGGTCCGGCTGGCTTACGTGGTGAGTCATCCCATCCAATATCAGGAGCCGCTGCTGCGGCGGCTGGCGCGCGAGCCCGGGCTCGACCTGACGGTGTATTACTCCAGCGATTTTTCTGTGCGCAGTTATCGCGACCGCGGATTCGGCCGCGAAGTCCAGTGGGAGATTCCACTCCTGCAAGGTTACAAATACAAAATTCTGCCGCGGCTGCCGGGAATGAAAAACATCTCAACCGCCAAGCCGCCGAGTCTCGGATACCTGCGGCAGTTTCTTGGCGGGCGGTACGACGTCGTCTGGGTCCACGGCTACGCGACGATGAATAGCCTGCACGCATTACTGGCGGCGCGTCTCACCGGCGCGAAGACGTTGCTGCGGAGCGACTCAACTTTGCTGGACCGCGAGCGGACGGCGCGGAAGAAGGCAGTCCGCCGGTTGTTTTTTGCGGGTCTGCGGCCGCTGGTCGATGGCGTGCTGTCGGTGGGCACGCGCAATTCAGAATATTGGCAGACGGTGCTGGGTCCGCGCGTGCCGCAGTGGACCATGCCGTACGCAGTGGACAACGAGTATTTTGCGGCGCGCGCGGAGAGCGCCGCCGGCTCCCGCGAGGAGCTGCGTGCCGAGCTCGGACTGGATCCCGGCCGGGCGATCTTCCTGTTCGCCGCCAAGCTGGTGGCGCGCAAACGCTGCGCTGATCTGCTGGGCGCATATGCGCTGCTCCGTCGCAAGCATCTGGAATCGCGGACAGCGCAGCCGCTACCTTATCTATTAGTAGTGGGGGACGGCGCCGAGCGCGCCGCACTCGAGCAGCGCGCGAAGGAAATTGATGGCGATGGCATTCGCTTCGCCGGCTTCCGCTCGCAGGCCGAGATGCCGCGGTTCTATGACCTGTGCGACGTCTTCATCCTGCCCAGCGTGCATGAGCCGTGGGGCCTCGCGGTGAACGAGGCGATGGCGAGCGGGCGCGTCGTGGTCGTCAGCGACGAAGTCGGTTGCCAGCCGGACTTGGTGCTGGATGGGGAGACCGGACTGGTGTTTCGTGCGCGGGATGCGCAGTCCCTGGCAAATTGCCTGGCAAGATTGCTGGCCGAACCCGGTCTGGCACAGCGGCTGGCTGAGAGCGGACGATCGCGCATCGGAGATTCAGATTTTGAGGCCGACGTGCGCGCGCTGCGGCGGGCGATCAAAGAAGTTCGCGAGTAGAGATCTTCTCAGCCGGCATGCGGTAACTTCGCCGCTGCAGCAATTCTCGGCCAGAGTTTATACACCAGTACATCCCTCGGTGGCGGGTTGCATCTTAATGAGAGCGTTACGGTTGGGGGCAGGGATTCCCAAAATGGGCGCGAAATTGCACCGTTATCGGTGCAGTCACAAGATTTAAATCGTAGAAATGCGAACTCGGCGGGACAAAAGCAGTACTTCGCTACTACGATAGTTGCAGATTGCTTCAGGCGGCAGGGCTAGCTCGCGCGGCCCCGCAGGGAAGTGGCACCAGAAGTGGTTTCAAGTCATAGCTCTAGGGAACGTCATGGGGCGGTGACGAAGCAATGTTTTCATTTTGGCTGGGGGGCCCCATGTACACACCTATTCGTTCGTACTCTCGTCTTGTCTTTTCTGCGCTGCTGATGCTGGCGTGCGCACTTCCGCTGCTGTCCAAGAGCGCGCAGGCACAGGACGTCCTCACTTTCTCCGCCGTCGGCCATAACTATGGCACCATGGCACCGAACTCGCCGGCGGTAAATTTCGGCGTACAGGTGACCAACACCAGCGCGACGAATGACTATGTGAACTTCGGCGTCACGCTGAGCGGATCGTCCGAGTTTACAAGTGTGACAAATTGCCCCGCATCGATCGCTCCGGGGGGCACCTGCGAAATTCTCTTCATCTTCACGTCGACCAGCGCAACTGGAACCTTTAACGCGACGTGGAACGTAACCAGCGGCGGAGCGAACCCGACCTTCACTTACTCGCCGACTCTGCCGGGTACGCTGACGGCGAACGTTGCTGTGAGTGCCGGTCTCACGCTGACGACTTCGGCGCACAACTTTGGCACCCAGCTGCAATACACCACCGGCACGACGTACGGCGTCGTCCTCACAAACTCGACCCAGCACCCGGTCGCGCTGGATGTAGTGTTGACGCCGAGCGGCTACCAGAACTTTCCCTTCCAGCACAGCGCTTACACCTGCCCGTCTACTTTGACCGCAGGACAATCGTGCAACCTGCAGTGGCAGTTCTATCCCAATGCGGGCAATGGCTCCTCAGGACAACCGACGCCATTCACCGCGACCTTCCCAATCTCTGGCGTTGACACGGTGACCGGACAGAATGTGATCCTAACCAATGGCAGCAACCAGCAAGTGACCGGCGTGACGCTGAGCGGTTATGGCATCACCGGATCCAACTATGTGTTGATGTCGACCGCAACGCATAACTTCGGCAACGTCCAGACCGGCGGAACTTCGTCGCCTTACGGGATTCAGGTGATCAATACGCGGCCGGGTGCGATTGTGTTAACGGTTACGCTCGGTGGCAACTACGGTGCGTTTCCGATTACCGCAGACAGCTGCTTCAAGACCGGTCAATACACTACAACGCTTGCTTCCGGGCAATCGTGTCAGGTGCAATTCACCTTCCATCCGACGACGAGTGGGGCCATTACGGCAACCTACGGGCTAACGGCGACTTCCGGGGGTAGCTCGGTGACGATTCTGGATCAGTCCACTAGCCAACGCGCTACCGGTGCCGTGCTGTCTGGGAATTCTGTCGGCGCAACGTTGACATTGAGCACCGCGGGTCACCCATTCGGTCCTTGGGTGGTTGGTACGACCAGCAGCGCCTATGGCACGACGTTGAATTACCCATTGTGCAGCGGCCCAGGCTGTGTGACGCAAAACCCGGTGAATGTCACCTATGGCTTTGCCGCCGGATCGAACACCGCCGACTTCAATTTGACTACGTATCCAGGCGGTCCTTCTGAGCCCGTCGGGGAAGGTGCATGTCCGGCCCAGTTGACGCCAGGTTCAACGATGAACG
>Ga0302324_100030031_pt1 | contig 10279 bp, 11 predicted proteins | sample Palsa_T0_1_FD_201949 | JGI IMG/M metagenome (GOLD analysis project Ga0302324, IMG submission 201949) | Peat permafrost microbial communities from Stordalen Mire near Abisko, Sweden - Palsa_T0_1 | ecosystem: Environmental > Terrestrial > Soil > Palsa > Peat permafrost | place: Sweden: Abisko... | reverse complement strand
CCGAGAAGCTGCTCCATGCCCTAAACGAGTCAAACCGCAATCCTCACCTGAACCAGCGCATGGCCCATGTCTACTTGGCCGGAAGCGACCCGGATGCCTTGACCCGCACTTGGGAGGACGTCACGGACGCGATCATCGCATCAAAGCCTGCGGGCAGCGACAGCCACTACCGGTGGACCACCGCGAGCAAGGACACGGCGTATGGCCTCATCCGGGTGAAGCCCCTGTTGAGCACCACGCCGGATCTGCTGCTGGCGGTGCTCAAAAGGGGCACGGTCAGCACCAACGTCTATCTGCGACGAATCCAGAATTTCGCGCTGGATATGGGCTGGCTTCCCTGGCCGATCTTGAGGAAAAAGCAGTTCCCGAAGGTCAGATTCAAGCCCAAGCGAGGAATCACAGAGTGCGAGCACCGGCGTATCATCGGGCGTGAAATCAACCCGGAGCGCCGGGACTTTTACGAGCTTTGCTGGCTGCTTGGCGGGTCCCAGGGCGACATCGCCGGTCTGACCGACGAGGACATCGACTGGAGCGACCGGCTCATCTGCTACAACCGGAAGAAAATGCTCCAGCGGATGCAGGAGAATCCCAACCTCAAGCCCCCCATGATCAAGTACGGCAAGAAAATCGAGGCGGTCCTCAAGGGGCGCCCATCCACGGGGCCGCTGTTCCCCCACCTTTGTACTGTGCGGTCGAGCGACCGGGCCACCCGAGTTCAAGCAACGCTGCAAGGGCTTGGGCATCCAGGGCGTCACGCTCCACTCCTATCGCTACGGCTGGGCCGAACGCGCGCGCAAGGCGTATTACCCCCAGCGATGCGCCCAGGAGAACCTCGGTCAGCAGTCGCCTGCCGTCCACCGCGCCTACGCCAAGAATGCCGCCGTGACCATCCCCTCGCTCGACGAGTGGGAAGAGCTGGTCGCCAACAAAATTATCGACATCAACCAGATGCCCAGGGTGGCATAGGGGAACATTACCCCTCGGCCCCCAAGGACAAAATCGACCAAAGCTGGTGGAATGGCAGGCTGAAAATTCATTCCATGTTTTTTTAAAAAGAGGCGGTATAACAAACAAAACCAAAGTGACTCGGAATGATTACGCAAAACAGCCCATTGTTTGAAGCTCTGAAGGCCCGAGCTCTGGCGCTTTCTCCCAAGAACGAAGATCCTCGCCAACGGCAGTAGGCTCCGACAACATTGATATCACCACAAGGTTAATATGGCCTATTTACGGCGAAAAATCGAGCGTTTTCCATAATGCGTCAGCAGCAGAGTAAAACGAGCAGAGCCGGAAAGCATTCAGCTCAGTCCGTTTGGGGGATTGGGCATCGGTGCGATACGGACATAATGTCCGGATAATTGTCCGGATAAGGTTGCGATCACCACGTAGTCCGCACGCCGCTTCTCGCCGGTCGCTGCTTCTTCGCAGCATTTCTCCACAATTTCGATCTTAAAAGCGTTTACGACTGCTCAGGCTCATTCATTATTGATGTTCGGGCTAACGTTAGTTTCGCCCGTAGCAGTAAAAAAATACCCGGCAGGCGGGGTAACAGCCATGGGGTCTTCACCCTATATACATTTTCTGCCACGTTCGGTTTTCATTAGCGATATAGATTCAAAGACCGTTCCTCAATAATTGTTTAATTGTGCTTGATGGTTCAAAACATGAATCTGAGGTCACCGAAAAATGAGCAGTTTTTACTAGTGCAACGAAAGAGGCTTGAGGGTGAAAATCCAAAATTATTTGAATAGTCCCAGCCCTTTTCTCCGAAGACTCCTTGGCCGAAACATGCCCCCTGATTCGGTCGATGAAAGCGAACTTCCAGCGGGCATACTCACAGTCCTGGCCGATCACTCCCAGCAAGCCCTCGCCGCCGTTTTACGATGCCGGCCTGCAACATACGATCAAGTCGCTGTTTTGATGGGAGTGAGCCGGGATCGTGCTCGTCAATTAGAAATAAGAGCGGCCGGCAATCTCCGCCGCGCTTTCCGTTTCCGACAATTGTGCCGCTTCATCCCTGGATGGCAGAATGCGCTCCGCCTGCCTCCCAATGATGCCACATCCATGCTTCCCGGCGAAACCATCCCGGCGGAGTTCATGAGGAAGCGCCAATCGCCATACAAGCCAGAGGCCAGACGAGCCTTTGAGCATACTCTCGCCATCTGGGAGCGCTTAGGCGGTCCCCTGAACATTCGAAATGAGGAAGATCCGCGCGAAAGAAAAATGCGATTAGCACGGCAAAAGAATTTCGACGCAATTTTTAGTCTGAAATATGACGCTCTCGAAAGGAAGAAAAAACGCAAATTCTCAAAAAACTTCCGGCTCTGTGAAATGTTCCTGAAAGTGAATGGGAAACCTGCATGCCAAGGCTGTCCGATTAAAGAATTAACAGGCGCGCCTGGTTGCAAGCACACTCCGCTCACCGAAGCGCTGCGAAAATCGCGCCTCGGAATTAAGGACCCACAATTCCAATCCGCCGCTGGCAGAATGGCCACTTTCATGAGAGACGTTTGGACCAAAACCAACCACCTGAAGAAAAAGATTAAGCTCTAAGCCTTTCACCTTCAAATGTCAGATTTCCGAGGAGGCAATGGAGCGGCGGCAAAAGCCGGGTGCGAAGACGCGGCGAGGACGCCAGGTGCATCACTTGCAGCACACGGCACAACTGGCTCGTCAATCACTTTGGCGCGCTCGAGTGGAACTCCGTGCTTTACCAACGGCAAGACAAGGATTGGTTTTTCCACAACCGTTAAGGCGCGATTGGTTACGGGCGCTTGCCATTCGGCGTAATTCGGATCGAAGGCTTTTCATGGCACGGACGACCCGCATCGCCGGAATCAAGCTCCCAGTTTTGCCGCATCGAGGTCAAAGTGATGGCGGACGTGCGCCACAATTTGCGGTTCGGTCATTTTGTCGGTCGTTTCCATCGTGACGATGTGAGCGCCGGTTTTCTCTTTTTCAAATCGCTTTTTCAGTTCGCCCTTGGCCTCGCCGGGACCAAAGATCAAAACCGCTCCAGCATCACGAACATAAGCAACAATCTCGTCGTAGTAGCGTGCGAGATACCCGGAGTAAGCTCTCTGGCGCGAATCATCGGCAGGAACTTCCGGGTATTCGAACCGGCCAACGGAAGGTTCGCCGGTACGCCGAAGCTGCTTTTGCACATTGGATTGGATGCGCTTTGTTTCTTCCCCATTTTTTGAGAGGACGACGATCAAAGCCTCTCGATGGTCAACCCAAAGACCGGCTTCGACTTTCAGACTTCCGCCATTGTTTTTCCCAGTTGTGTTTTTCATTGAAATTATTGTAGCGGACGAATCGTCCACCTTATATGGGGTGAAACCCTGCTGCAGGGCGGACGCATTAAGAATCCTGAGCCACTAAGCAAAATTTGCCTTGTACTTTTATTTGACAAGTATAAATGGAGCGGATGCTAATACATCCTAACTCCGCTTTAGATAATTCGCTTAACTCTTCCAGCTTAATTTCCTACCTTTCCCTGGTGCCCGATCCGCGGATCAATCGCCGGAAGGAACATTCGCTGATCGACGTGCTGGTGATCGCCGTCTGCACGCTCTTGTGCGCCGGCGAGAGTTTCAATGACATGGAGGAATTCGGGAGGGCCAAGCACGAATGGTTCAAAAGCTTTTTGGCTCTGCCCAACGGCATCTCTTCCCACGACACTTTTAAACGGGTTTTTGCGGCCATCGATCCTCAGCAGTTTCTGGATTGTTTCCTGCGCTGGACCCAAAGCCTGCGCCAGGCGGTGGCCCAGGAAATTGTGGCGCTGGACGGCAACGCCCTGCGGCGGCCGCACTGGCCTGCCTGGAAACGGTGGAGAAGGGTCACGGGCGGTTGGAAACCCGGCGCTATTACCAGAGCACCCAAATCGGCTGGTTTGCCGACCGGAATCAGCGGGAGGGATTGCAATCGGTCAGGATGATGGAAAGCATCCAGGAACTCAATGGAAAAGCCACATGGCACGAGATCCACCTGCCCAGGTCGCGCCGAGGCGCCGGGCGAAGGACTGCGAAGTCACATCTCGCGTCCGAGTGAAGGCAAACAACGATCGCCCCTGGCACTTGGCGACTTGCGCCAAAATATGGGCGGCGGCGCCAAAACCATAAAGGCCCAGCTTTTTGCCGGTGCCGGCGATCACCAACGAACGCCAACCGATCAGGTCGGCGCACAGTAAAGGGGCGAGTTCCACATCATCGCCGGCTTCGCCGAGCGGGAACGCAAAGCGCGCATCGGCAATAGTTGCCGTCGCCAAACCGTCGTCGCATGTGTAGCCTGTGAAGAGCGGGCGATCACAGAGATTTCGGTGTGGCCGTGTTGCGTTTCACCCGGGCCCATCTGGCCTTCGTTCCAGCGATACTGGCCGCTCTTCCAGCCGCACTTAATCGCCTTTTCTCCTTTTTGGTCGGCTCGGAAGCCGTTACCGAGGTGCCTTTGACCGTGACCCACCTGGCTCTGGCGCCAGCGGCAATCCTTGCCCGGGCGGCAGCGGACATGCGACGTTTCTTTTTCGGGGCTTCAACGGAGGACGGGATTGGAATTTCACCTTCGCCAGAAGCGATTGATTCGATCTCGCTTAGCTCGCACTGCTCGCGGCTGAGTCCGGGGATCTGCTCCAACTTTCCAAACTCGGTGCAAAAGCGTTGAAAACAGCATGATGCCTGCAGCAAAAGACCCCAGCAGAAATCCCACTCAAACTCAACAACATGAAGATTAGATTTCAAGTCGATCAAGCCGCAGCTCTGAGCCGCGGAAGAAATCTTCTTCGGCACCATCACAAGCCGCGCTGCCGGGGACGTGAAACGGGCACTGAGACCAGATGTCAGGTATCACCGCCAGAATACTCATCGAGACGCGCGATCGCCACGGAATAGGCGCCCTCTACGAGGCCGCTGCCATCTGATTCCTTGGGCTGATCGCCCTCCGCCGATTCAATTGATTCGTATATAGAATTGGCCCATTTGAGGCTTTTTTACAATATAAACGGATCATACCTTGACGTGGCAGGGTTTTTGGCGGAGATTTGTTCGTATGAAGGATTTGCCCTAAAAGGGCAAAAGAGTTATGGAAACAAATCTGCGAACGCTCGGTCCAAAAGAAACAAAAGTGGTCCTCTCCTTACGGGAGGAAGGCCGCGATGTGGTGCTTGCCGGGGACATCATCGACCTTCTGGGCTCAGAGCCAGCAGCTCGCAAGGTCATCCGCAACCTTCTCAGAAAAGGATGGCTGACTCGTCTGGTCGGTGGCCGTTACATGCTGCTCCCGCCCGAGCGCGGGCCCGAAAACCTCGGCGAAAACAACCCGATCGCGCTTGCCTCGGCCGTTGTCGATCCCTCCTATGTGGGCTGGTGGTCGGCAGCGGCTTTTCATGGCTTCACCACACAGAAGCCGATGATGGTGACCGTCGCCGTGCTTCGGCAAAGCCCGATGCGAACCATTGAGGGTACTGAAGTGCGTTTTATCAAGATCGCGACGCGAAAGTTTTCCGGGTTCAAAAGCTATCCTGTCTTCGGCCGGAACGTCGCGATCTCAGATCCAGAGAAGACCGCGGTCGATTGCATCGATCGTCCCGATCTTGCCGGCGGCGTGAGCGAACTCGTGCGCATCGTCTACAACGCGCTGGGAGAAATCGACTCTGACAAACTCGTCGCCTCTGCGCTGGCTATGAAATCAACCGCATTGCTGCAGCGGTTGGGGTTTCTGAGCGATCTTGTTGGCCGGCCGCTGCCCACTGCATTACGTCTGAAAGTTCGGGATGCAATCTCCCCATCGCGACGCTCGTTCTTCGGACGAGAAGAACGAAAAGAGGGGGATATCGGCTACGTCGCCGCGTGGGGCGTTTTTGTTCATGCGCGGCGTGATGATCTTTTGTCGGAGGTGCCAAGGCTCAATGTGGAAAGCGCGCCGCTATGCTGACAGCCAATCAGCTCCGGCAGGTGGCCGCCGTTTCCGGCGCGAGGGATATTGGGAACGTTGAAATCGACGTAATTCTGACCTACCTGCTCCAGCTCTTCTCTGAGAAAGGCGTCACCGAGCATGTCGCTTTTAAAGGCGGTACCATGCTGCGGAAGATGGTATTTGGTCCGCGCGGACGGCTTTCAACCGACCTCGACTTCACATGCTGCACCGATATAACCGTCGATGACCTGATGCTGATGATGCTGGAGGCGGTCGATAAGCCCTTTCATGGTATTTCCTTTTCGTTCGACCGCGCCAAGGACTGGTACCTTACCGACGAGGGCTGCGCCGCCAACCCGATCTGTTCGCACCCCGATAACCAGAAGGGTGTGAAGATCAAATTACAGGTCAGCATGCGCGAGCGTCCAGTTCTTCCTGTTCGTCCGATAACGCAGCTGGCTATGCATTATTTTAAGATGCTGGAATTCAAGCCAGTCGAGGTTCCCAGCCTCGCCTTCGAGGAAGCCGTGGCAGAGAAGATCCGAGCTGCAAGCCAGCGCTCCAAAATCAGAGACCTTTATGATCTTTCCGAAATCGGGGTCCGGGCTGTTGATCACGCCCTCATCCGCTCGTTGGCCGTGCTCAAGTTGTGGGACAGCAATGGTCCAAATCTCGATTATGACCGGTTCAGGGAGCGGATCAAGGGTGCCGGCGATTACGATGTTGCTGAACTTGCTTCTCTGCTTCGCAAGGATCAGAGGCCCGATCTGAAGAACATGATTCAGCGTGTCGTTGATGGGTTCAGGTTTCTTCGGGAAATGACCGAACTCGAGAGAAATCTGGCCGGGGATGGCGCAAGGCGAAGGGAGGATGACGCGATGGCGCTCCGTGCCGCGGCGAAGGAAAGAGCTGAATCACGGGCTCGGCACTAATAGGATAGTTCAGCCTCAAGCCTTCGGGTGCTTAGCTCACCGACAATCGCTTTTGGATGAAGTGCCTGATCTCCTCGCTCGGGATGCCGGTTTTTTGCAGCAAGCCAATGGTCACTGCTAATCGACGCACAACCGGACCAACCTTGATTTCCAGCATATTGGCCCTGTTCTCGTAGTAAAAAACGTGCCGGGTAATCTTGGTCGTTTTTTGGCTAGGGGCCTGCGATTTGACCTCAACGAATAACTCGCTCCTGGCTTTGTTCCACTTGAGCACGACACCGACTCGGCCATAGGCGCCATCTTTGCTTGTGGTACTGAGGACCTCTACTTCAAGCTCGGTCAGCAGTTGAGCATTGGGTAATATGTGCAGCCCGGTAAGCGTTTGAGTGATGAAGGTGCGGACGGCTGCCTGGATCGGCACATCTCCCAGCCAGAGAAGTTTCGGTTTGCGGCTCTTCGTGGCAGGGTTTCCTTGCCGGTGCTCTTGGTTCAGGATGGCCGCCAGTTTTGTCGGTAAGGCGTTGTTGTGAAAAGCTCCTAAACCGCCGGCTTGTATCGTTAAATCTCGTGTCCAGACGACGACACGGATCGAGCCAATACGCTATTTGAAAATGTGTAGTATCGTAGTATCATACTACGATACAAAACAAATTATCACTAAAGAAGACGACAGCAAATCCATCGCCGACCTAGTCGCCCGGCGCGGTCTTGCGCAGGCGTGACCCGATGCCTAGCTATCGTCTGGGTGCGGTTTTACGCATGTACATACTGACCTTCGGAACACCCTTCAGTCTCAAAAAGGGGGGGGATTGGGATCAAGCAAGGCCGCCTAAAGGTAGTTGGAAGAATGGTACTCCATCTGCTGCATCGAGGGTGTGAAGATGACAAGCGACTACACCAGAGCGTCCTCCTCGGCAGAGCAGGCCCGCCCAGGGCCGCGCCTATGAGTTATGCCCCGACGAAAATCAAAGATTCTAAGCCACAGTTACCTCCGATACCACTTCGACGATCTGATGAAGCGGATGCGCTCATTCCGGGGATCGGCCCCTCCGGAGTTGCAGCCCGCCCTCTCGCTGCTGATGATCTGCCATGATGCACCCGACCTTTTCTTGGACTCGTCCCTTGATGCCCAGAATCTCAGGTTGGATCTTGTCAGGCTGATTTTGAACTACCCGGAGTTTGCGATCAAGGTACTGGGCTTGGTTTTTGAAAACCCCCGAATCCCAAAGAGCGCCAGCGCAGTAATCCGGGAGTTCTTAATGACTCATTACACCATCGACCTCCCTGAGGAGGGGAAGCGGATCTTCATGGTTGGCGCGACTGATGACGAGATCGCAAGGGCCGTCCAAAACGAATGTAAGAGGCGGAATATCAGCGTTGGTGACGTGTCAAAAGGTATGGTGAAGCAGGAGCGTCATAGATTAGAGCGTAAATACGGCTCCAAGGTCGCCGAATGTGTGGATTTCTTCGCCAAATTGACACGAGGGACTGAGGTGCTGTACCCAAAGGGGCAACGGAAGAAAGCGCGCCAGGAGCAGCGGAAGCTTGCGACCGATAGTTTCTACAAACCCGAGAAACTTACTGATACCTCGGCTCGAAAGAAGCCGGCCAGCTCCAACGGTAATTCGGCGCCTGGATGAGAACTTCCTCCGCGTCCGATTTGACCGGCTCACCCCGGGCGAGAAACGGTTTTTGCGAACGATGGCGAGTCTTGGCCCAGGCCCAGCACAAAGCGGTGATATTGCAGACACGCTACGCTTGACTGCTAAAAGTTTCGGCCTAGCGCGATCAAAGCTCATCAAAAAAGGGATGATCTACAGTCGGCCTCTATGGCGATCTGGCGTTCACTGTGCCTATGTTCGACGAGTTTATGCTCCATGCCATGCCAACTTGGTGAATGGTGATTGTCCAAGGCCTATCGGCTGGAAGGGAAGCGGCGTACCTTGGAACAAGAACAGAGGCCTAATGGCCGATCATTTTATCGCTTCGACCATGGTAGATGCGCGAAGCTTGCCTGCATGGCTGTCTTGTGGTCAGATGCGGCGTTGAACCCCCTGCGGTTTCTGCAAGTCAGTTAGCCTGCCCAGCCTCGATCCTCAACCAATATAATTGACTCGTAGGTTACAAATCGCGCCCCCATTTTGTTACCTAAAACCGATTGTCTCATCCTCCCGTTGCCGTAACGTGCCTATCGTGAAGAACGAAAAGATTGATCGTTGTAGCGCCCTGTCGCCCAGCCGGGCAGTGGGGCTTGTCGCGTCTTTACGGAGGTACCTATGTCAACCATCGAACTATGGCCCGCTCGGCTCACCGCCGAACAGGTGGCCCAAAGACTGGGATGCACGGTGGAGGGGGTGTATGTTCTCACCCGGCGTCGCCTCCTCCGACCGCTGGGCAAGCCACCCCCAAATGGAACAAAATACTACGCCAACATGTACGTGGAACGCCTGGCCAACGACGAATCCTGGCTCTCGCGGATGTCGGACGCGCTCGTCCAGTATAAGTGGGAAAAGAACCACCAAGGCGGCATCAAGGGCCGCAGCCCCACGACCCGGGCCGGTTCGAAATGACAGGGGCATGAGGATAAGACACTCTCATCCTACTCCAATGAAGATACCCGTTGACACGGCCCTTGCGCCGGTGTCTGCGAGCGGGCTGCGGCGCGACACGGGCGAACGGCCGCGGTCCCGTGATGCTGGCGGAACGGACGGAGCAGGCGCAAAGGCTTGGCGCTCATTTGGTTGCGCTGGATATTTGGTTTATGGACGTAGTCTTGATTCTCCCATGCAACCCTTTGTCAACGATTTGTTTGCGGAGATTCCCCCGTTGCGCGACACCGGCGGATACAGCGCGGTTTCGGAGTCGTTTTCCGGGCACGGAAGGACTCGCCGCGTCGCTATCTCCTTATGAAGATGACATTAGACAATCAAATGCAACTAACACTCTTATGAGAAATCCAGAGAACATCAAATTATTGCCCAAAGGCAATTTCTACTATGCGGTCATTGCGATTGGCAACGATCTGCGCGGCTGGACCAGCTCTGAGCATTCGGAGAACTGGAAAACCAAAAAGGAAGCCCGGGACGCCGCCATAAAGCTGCGGGACAGTCTGCAGGAGCAATTTGACGCCGCCCATCCTGAAATCCTTCCCGCTCAACTCCCATCGGAGCAGCCGCCTGCTCAGGAAGGGCAACCGCTCAAAGACGCCCATGGCAGGAAATCGCTCCAAGCCTTGGCGCATCGCGAGCTGGCCGCCTACAGCAAGAGGCAGAGGCTCCGCGCCGACAACATTTATTATTCGGCCCTGGAGTGGCTGTGGAGCGCCCTGGGCCCGGCGGTGACAAAACTGCCGCCCAGCGAACAAAAGGTAAAGGCGTTTGCCCAGGTCCGTGAAAAATTCATCAGTTCCGACCTGGGCGATCGAACGGTGG
>Ga0302324_100030027_pt1 | contig 10280 bp, 7 predicted proteins | sample Palsa_T0_1_FD_201949 | JGI IMG/M metagenome (GOLD analysis project Ga0302324, IMG submission 201949) | Peat permafrost microbial communities from Stordalen Mire near Abisko, Sweden - Palsa_T0_1 | ecosystem: Environmental > Terrestrial > Soil > Palsa > Peat permafrost | place: Sweden: Abisko... | reverse complement strand
GCCAGCCGCCGTCGACCCGGGTGGCTCGTGTGGAGAGATTCGATGCGTCGGAGCCCGCCCCCGGTTCGGTCAGCGCGAGGCAGATGACGGCCTCGCCGGCGATACCGCGGGTGACCCACCGCTGCTGAACTTCGTCGCTGCCGTGTGCGGCGAGCAGAGCATTGCTGACATTTGCCGCGAACGCCAGGTAGGCGATCGCGGGGTCGGCATAGGCAAGTTCCTCGACAGCTATGCCGACAGCCAGCACGTCGCCGCCCTGGCCGCCCGAGGACTCGCTGATCAAGAGTCCGAGCAGCCCTGCGTCGCCCAGTTCAGCGAACTCGGGGAGTGGGAACTTCTCGCTCTGCGAACGGGCCAGCATCGACTCGGCGTAGCGCGATCGGGCCAGCGTCCGGACCGACTGCTGAAAGGCGAGGTGGTCTTCGCCGAGCGTGAAAGGCATTGTGGTGTCCACTGTCGAAACTCCCTATCGGCCTTGGTAGATGGGTGTGCGCCGGGCGGCGAACGCCGCGATCCCCTCGGCGAAGTCTTGCGAGCGGCACTGCTCGGCAAGGGCCTGCTGCTCCGCGGCGAGCGCGTCCCGAAGAGATTGATCTGGTGCGTCGTTGATCAGGCGCTTCATCCGGCGGAGGCCCAGCGGACTCTTGTCGGCCAAGGTGGTGGCGAGTTCGGATAGCCGGCCCTCGAGCTCGTCGGGGTCGACGATCTCGCTGACCAGTCCGGCGAGTACTGGCGACGACGGCGGAAAGTGATCGCCGGTGAAGGCCAGGTATTTCGCCATGTGTGTGCCCACGACCCGGGCGAGCCGAACCGAGCCGCCGGCACCGGGAATCAGTCCGTAGTTCGCGTGCGCATCACCGATGCGCGCGGCGCTCGAAGCCACGACGATGTCGCTGGCGAGCAGCAGCTCGAGTCCGCCGGCCAGCGCCAACCCGTTGACACCCGCGATCACCGGTTGTGCAAGTGCGGCAAGGCGTTCGATGGTCCGGCCGGCGTAGGCGACGAATGCGACCACCTGGCTCGGATCGACTTCGCCGGCCGCGTTAGCGATGGCCTTCAGGTCAGCGCCCGCGCAGAATGCCCGGCCGGTGCCCGTCAAAACAACCACGCGGACGGTTTCGTCAGATTCGATCTCGTCCAGCGCCACGTTCAATTCGTCCAGCAGGCCTGGGCTGATGGCGTTCATCGCGGCTGGACGTTGCAGCCGTAGCCAAACTACGGCTCCCGCACGATGTTTGGCGAGGGTGGGGGATAGAACCGTGGCGGTGCTGTGGATATCGGTCATGTCAGTTGACTGCCCTCTCGAGGCCCGCCCAATAAGTGGCGCGAAGCACTTTCTTGTCGATCTTTCCGACCTTGGTCAGGGGTAGTTGGTCGACCACCTCGATGGACTTCGGCGCATGGTGTGGGCCCTTGCGCTGTTTGACGCTGGCCATCAACGCGGCCGTGTCCGGTGTGGCGCCGGGCCGGGGCACCACAAATGCCTTGACCGCCTCGCCCCATTTCGGATCGGGTACGCCGATCACCGCGGCCATCGACACCGATGGATCGTCGGCGAGAACGTCTTCGATCTCGCGGGGATAGATGTTGAAGCCGCCGGAGATCACCATGTCCTTCTTGCGGTCCACGATGTGGAAGAAGCCGGTGTCGCTGCGGTACCCCATGTCCCCGGTCCGAAGCCAGCCGTCGCGCAGGACCTCGGCCGTCTCCGCGGGACGCTTCCAGTACCCGGACATCACGGTTCGTGACCGCACGCACAGTTCGCCGACCGTTCCGTCGGGCAGTGTCAGCCCGTCCTCGTCGAGGACGTCGACGAGGGATCCGGCGACTGCGCGACCACACGAGGCCCGGTTCTCCGGATCGTGTTCGGAGGGCAACAAACTGGTGGCCATGGCGAGGCACTCGGTCTGGCCATAACCTTGTAAGAGGATGCGCCCGAACGCCTGTTGTGCCTCGTCGATTCGCGACGGCGACATCGGCGACGCACCGTAGACCACCGTCTCCAGCGAGCTCAAGTCGAACCGGTCCAGACCACCGTGATCGAGCAACGCATACAGCACTGTGGGGATCGTAAACACGTAGTTGATGCGATGGGCCTCCACAGCGGCAAGCCACTGCTCGGCGTCGAAGCCCGCCTGCAGAACGACGGTGCCGCCGCGCAGCAGCGTGGGCAGGATCGGCAGGACACCGGCGTGGGTAATCGGAGTTGCGATCAGCGTCCGCGGGTCCAACGGCAGTCGCCAAGAGGCGATCAGCGAGAACACCGCCTGAACCATCGCGCGCTGGGAGATCATGGCGGCCTTGGGCCGCCCAGTGGTGCCGCCGGTGTACTGCAGCCACGCGATGTCTTCTTCGTCGGCGTTGACTCTGCCGAGTGTTTCCGGTCCAACCTGGCTGCACAACGCCAGCAGGTCCTCGCCGACGTCCGCGGGCCCCAGCGTGAGCAGATGCTTGACGGTGGTGGCGCGTGCGACGATCTGGGCGCCGACATCCGCGAACTTGGGATGCACGATGAGTATGTCGATCTCGGCGTCCTCGCACAGCTGCACGTGGTCGTCGACGGATCCCAGGGGATGCAGCCCGGTGTACATCGCTCCGCTCAAGCAGATCGCGGCCTGCGCCATCCAAACGTCGGGCGAATTCACGCTGAGCGCACCGACGCAGCTGCCCTTGGCGCTGCCCCTGCCTTCCAGCACTCTGCGTAGCCGACTCGTTCTATCGGCCGCTTCGGCGTAGGAAACTGAGCAGTCGTCCTGGATGAACGCCGGGCGATCGCGGTGGCGGGTGAGTGCTTCAACGATCAACGCGGAGTATGAGATTCCGCTCTGTGGCTCAGTCATGATTACCTCTTGGTGGTGGAAGTCGAGGTCAGACATTGGGTAGCCGCGCACCGGCATCGATGGACAGTGTCGTCGCGTTGAGGTACCTGTTCTCGATGATGTGCATGACCAGTGACGCGAATTCGGTGGGGTCACCCAGTCGCGACGGGTTGAGCGCGGCCGAGCCAAGGGCTTGAAGCACCTTGGGATCGACTCCGGCGAAGATGCCGGTATCGAACAGACCGGGCGCGATGGTTACCACGCGAATGCCGTACTGAGCAAGGTCGCGAGCTGCGGGAAGCATCAAACCGATCAGGCCGGCTTTGCTCGCGCTGTAGGCCGCCTGACCCTTCTGGCCCTCGAACGCGGCGCCCGAGGACACATTGATGATGACCCCTCGTTCGCCATCAAGCCCCGGCTCCGCGTTTCGGGTCATCAACTCCGTGCACTGCCGCATGACATCGAATGCACCCACCAGATTCACATCGATAACCCGCTGAAACTGTTCGATGTCGAGCGGCCCACTTTTGCCAAACACCTTCCCGGGGTTAGGAATCCCTGCGGCGTTGACGCACACGTCGACCCGGCCGAACGTCGCTGCGACTTCGACGATCGCCGCGGTGACCGAGGCACGATCGGCCACATCCACCGTCACCGCGACCGCTGGTACGCCGGCCTCTTCGGCTACTGATCGCGCCGCCTCTGCGTTGCGGTCCAAGACCGCCACCCGCGCCCCGGCCTTCGCCAGGGCCAGTGCTGTGGCGCGGCCCAAACCCGACCCGGCGCCCGTCACGACCGCAACTCGATCAACGATGTCCATTGCTTGCCGACCCTTCCGTCGCGACTGCGATGTCGCTGCTATACAAAAACTAGTCAATATTGACTGGTTTTAAGGTAACAGCAAATCCTCGCTAGGTCAACGATCGGACCGCCCTGTATCAACGCAGCTACGTCCGAAGAAAACCACGGCATCCGTACGTGGGAGTGATGTACTCCTCGATCGGCGGCACCGAAGCATCGTTGCTGAAACCGTCAGCCACGACTACTTTCCAGCTGGGCTCCGGTTCAATCTGACATCGGCACGGATTGCAGAGATCATCGTCTTGCATGCCTGCGGGTGGAGTCGGTACGGCGCGTAGAAGGAAAAGCGGTCGATGATGTCACCGAAGCGCCGGCGAACCTCTGCGCCCACCTCCTCGGGCTCACCGACAACGGCGAAAGTGTTCAGCATGGTGTCGTCGATGAGTCCGGTCATCGTGTCCCAGGCGTTGATTTTGGACAGCCGGTGCAGTTCCGTGTGCAGATCGCCCCATCCGTGCAGGTCGAGCACGCTAGAGTAGGCCGGAGTTGAGCCATAAAACGCAATCTGGTGGCGTACGGCAGCCGTGGCCTCCATCATCGAGCGTTCGTCCAACCCCGTCACCACAAACCCGGGATACGACAGCACAAAGTCGCAAGAACGATTTGGTTTCCGCTTCAACACTGAATTAACCAGCGGAACAGTGACTTCCCGCAAATACCGTTCAGTAGTGAAGCCATGGACGAGCAGCCCGTCTGCCACTTCGGCAGCGACTGCGGTCATCTGTGGCCCGACCGCAGCGATGAGTACCGGCGGGGGTCCGAAAACGTTCGGGCCCGGGCGGAAGGCGGGCGGCATCAACGTGTGCTGATAAAAATCGCCGCGGAAGGCCAACGGCTGGTCGTTGCGCCAGCTGTCCCAGACTGCGTGCATCGCGGCGACGAACTCACGCATTCGATCCGCTGGACGGGTCCACGGCATGCTGAACCGACGTTCGATGTGCGCCTTTATCTGGGAACCCAGCCCAAGCATGAATCTGCCCGAACTCAGCGACTGCAAGTCGTTGGCGACCGTGGCCATGCTCATCGGGTTGCGTGCGAACGCTACCGCGATGGCCGTCCCGACAGTCAGGCGCGGTGCATGCTCTGCGGCCAACAGCGCCGGCAGGAACGGATCCCTTGCCACCTCGGTGGACCAGACGCCGGCATATCCCATCCGGTCAGCGTTGGCCAGCTGCTCCACGATCGCACCGATATCGCCACCCTCGGCCGTCCCTCCGACAATCCCATCTACTAACACGAATCGCCCCTAACATTTCGCAGTGCACATTGGGTCCGCGGCTCGGCCAGGGATACTCCCGAAATAGTCATGATTGACTGGTTTTGAAAGTAACAGCCGTTCCGATGCCGGTCAATGTGCTGCAGCCCCGGGCAGGGGTATTGACCGATCCGGTTATCCCTGTTTAACTAGAACATATTCTAGTCAGAGCTGACTGGTTTAGCGAGAACGGACCGACGTGGACATCTCGAATCGAGTGACAGCCCTTATGGAACGGGTGGGATTGGCTACGCGGACCGACCAACTCGGTGCGGTGGCAATGAACGCGGCGCAACTGCTCATGCACGGCGGGTTCGAGACGGGCGAGAAAGGCTCACCGTTCGAGGTGGTCGCAAAGGAGTCAATGTACCGACTGCGCCGGTATTTCCCGGACAGCGACAGCGCCGGACGGCCAGCGGTAGTTCTCATCCCGCCGATGATGTTCGTGGCCGATGTCTACGACGTGTCCTCGTCGTCGTCAGCGGTGAGTGTGCTCCATGAGCACGGCATTGACCCGTGGGTGGTCGATTTCGGTGCCCCCGAACATGAACAAGGCGGGCTGCAGCGGACACTCGCCGATCACATCGTTGCGACTAGCGAGATCGTCGACCGGGTCCGGGATCTGACCGGCAGAGATGTCCACCTCGGTGGATACAGCCAAGGAGGAGTTTTCGCGTACTCCGTCGCCGCCTACCGGCGCGGTGCGGGGCTGGCGAGCGTCATCTCCTTCGGTAGTCCGGTCGACACCAAGTCGGTGGGCATATTCTCGTTGCCCGAACCGGTGATGGAATTCGCCGCAGACGCGGTCGCCGCGTTACTGGACCGCACGGGACTGCCCGGATGGGCTACCCGCGAAGGCTTTCGGCTGCTCGATCCGATAAAGAATGCGCGGTCGCGAGTGCAGTTCCTGCGGCAACTACACGACCGAGAAGCGTTGCTGCCTAACGAGCGTCAGCGGCGCTTCATCGAGTCGGAAGGCTGGATCGCGTGGCCGGCTCCGGCGCTGGCCGACGCACTGCGGCAGTTCATCGCCCAGAACCGGATGCTGTCCGGTGGCATGGTCATTGACGGGCGACCGCTGGCCCTTGCCGATATCGACCGGCCCGTCCTGTGCTTTGTCGGCGAGAACGACAAGATCGGGCAGCCTGAGGCGGTCAGGGCGATCGGCCGCGCGGCTCCTCGTGCCGACATCCACGAGGTCTCGTTGCCGGTCGGACACCTCGGCATCGTCGTGGGTTCAGTGGCGACGACCGCCACCTGGCCGACTGTTGCCGCCTGGGCATCGCATCTCGACAACGACAGCGATATGCCGGAAATCGTCGAGCCGTTGGCCACGTCGAAAGTTGTTGCGGGCAGCGGGAAGCGCAACCCACTCATCTCAGTGGTGGGCCGGGGTATGGGGGCTGGCTGGCGGTTGGGCGCGGCGACGCTTGACGCGACGTGGGCACTCACGGCGGGCGCCGCCACTAGTCTGCCGCGGCTGCTGCGCCTGGAATTGGTGCGCCCTGAGACACGGGTGTCTCTCGGCCGACTCCTCGACGAACGCGCCCAAGGTCACCCCGGAGCGGTCGGATTCTTGTGGGAGGACCGCGCCTACACTCACGCCGCTCTCAAGACGCGTATCGACGCTGTGGTTGCGGGACTGCTGTCGGTCGGCGTGCGCCAGGGCGAATCCATTGGCGTGCTGATGGATACCCGCCCCAGCATGCTTATCGCCGTTGCCGCGCTCAACCGGATCGGAGCGGTGGTCGTGTTGTTGCGGCCCGACGGGTCGCTCACCGAGGAGGTCAAACTTGGTGGCGCCGCACGCATCGTGACGGACCCGGAGCACGTCGACGCCGTCCGCGTGGGGACCGACGCCGAGGTGTTCGTGCTCGGCGGTGGGGCAGGGCAACGGGACCTCGGCGTCGACGGGGTGATCGACTTGGAGCGCATCGATCCGGCTGACGTCATCCTCCCGACCTGGTATCGACCAAATCCCGGCCTGGCGCGCGAGACTGCGTTCGTCTTGTTCACCGGCGACGGTCCCTCAACGAGGGCGCGAATGATCACCAATGCCCGCTGGGCGCGGGCCGCGTTCGGAACCGCGGCTTCGGCTGACCTCGGACCAGGCGACACGGTGTTCAGTGTCAACCCGATTCACCACCCGTCGGGCCTATTGATGTCCCTCGGCGGCGCCGTCGCCAGCGGTGCCCGGTTTTCGATGGCGAGCCGGTTCGACCCCGACACGTTCTGGAATGAAGCGCGCCGCTACGGGGTGACCGTGGTGTCCTACACCTGGACGCAGCTCCGCGACCTCGTCGAGGCGCCACCGCATCCGGGTGAGCGCCACCACACGATCCGCACATTCATCGGCTCGGGGATGCCGGTCGGACTGTGGCACAGGGTCATTGAGCGCTTCGCCCCGGCCCGGGTGGTGGAGTACTACGCCTCCGCGCAGACCGACGCGATCCTGGTCAACATGCCCGGCGTGAAGGTCGGTTGCATGGGCACCCCGCTTCCGGGCAGTCCCGAGCTGCGCATCGCCCGCATTGACGAGTCCACCCGGCAGCTGGCCCTTCGCGCCGACGGCTCCGCCGAGCAGTGCCGGCCCAGGGAAATTGGGCTGATGCTCTCCCGGGTCGAGCTGGGAATGTCGCAACCGTCGCGTCCACTTCGCGGGCTATTCGCGCCCGGAGACGCGTGGCTGCAGACCGGAGACCTGTTCTACCGCGATGAGGACGGCGACTTCTGGCTCGCAGGCAGTGCTGACTCGCTCGTCACCACCGCCCACGGTGTGGTCGGCGGGTCCGCTGTCGAAGACGCACTCGGCATCGTCGACGCGATCGACATGAGTGTCACATACGCCGTCCCCGGAGCGGACGGTGACGACCTCGCGGTCACCGCCGTCACGCTGCGGTCGGAGCGATCGCTCGACGCCGAGGATCTCTCCGCGGCACTGGGCCAACTGCCACCGGACCGGCGACCGCATGTCGTGCGCATCGTCGAGCGAATCCCGACCAGCACGTCGCATCGACCGCTGCCCAGCGCGTTCGCCGCAGGCGGCCGACCCGCGCCAGGCCCGGGGGTCTATCAGCTGGATCCGCTCTCCGGCGAGTACCAGACAACAGCAGTTGCAAAACCAGCCAGAACTGCCAACTCCCACGCGCGAAGGAGCCGATGATGAGCGAGGCATACGACTACGACTACCTCATTGTCGGATCCGGTTTCGGCGGCAGCGTATCGGCGCTGCGGCTGGCCGAGAAAGGTTATCGGGTCGCCGTTTTGGAGTCCGGGAGTCGCTTCGAAGACCACGACTTCGCCGAGCGGCTCTCGCAGCTGCGCCGGACGATCTTCGCGCCGAAACTCGGCTTGAAGGGCATCCTGCGGGTCACACCCTTCAAGGACGTCATGGTCCTCACCGGCAGTGGGGTTGGCGGCGGCAGCCTCGTCTACGCGCAGACCCTCTGGCGCGCCGGCGACGGGTTCTTCGAGGACTGGGGCGCGGTATGCGGAGAGGCCCCGGATCTCGACAAGTACTACGAATTGGCTGAGGGCATGCTCGGCGTGGTGACGCAGCCGCGGCGCACGCCCGCCGACGACGCCATCGAAGCGATTGCCGTCGAGTTGGGTGTCGCTGACACCTTCCGCCCAGTCCCCGTTGGCGTCTACTTCGGTGAGCCCGGCGTCGTTGACGCCGATCCGTATTTCGGCGGCGCCGGTCCGGCCCGGTCGGGTTGCATCGAATGCGGGTTGTGCCTGTTGGGCTGCCGCAACAACGCGAAGAACACGCTGCCGAAGAACTATCTGTGGTTCGCCGAACGCCTTGGTGTGCAGATCGATCCCGAACGCACGGTCACCTCGATCCGCCCGCTGGGGGCACCCGATGGTTCAGACGGCTACGCCGTGACCAGCGAACGCACTGGCTCTTGGATTCGCAAGGACCGCCGCACCCAGACCGCACGCGGTGTCGTCGTTGCCGCCGGTGCGCTGGGAACCAATCAACTACTCGCCCAATGTAAGAGGGACGGCACGCTACCCCGGATCTCCGATCGCCTCGGCCAATTGGTCCGCACCAACAGCGAGGCGATGACCGCGGTCACCACACCGGACGACCGCGGCTGGGGTCGCAGCGTTTCGATCACCTCAAGCGTGCACCCCACCGAGGACAGCCATGTCGAGGCCGTTACCTACGGGTCGGGCGGCAACGCGATGGGCCTGATGTTCACACTGCTGACCGGCGATGGCACGAGAATCACCCGGCCGCTGAAGCTGCTCGCCCAGATCTGCAGGCACCCGATTCGCTTTGTCCGCGTGACCAATCCGCGAGGCTGGTCACAACGCTCGCTTATCACCGGCGTCATGCAGACCACCGACACATCGCTGTCGCTGGTACCCAAGCGGCGGATACTGGGCCGCCGGCTGCGGCTCACCACTCGCCAGGATCCGGAGCACCCGACGCCCACTTTCCTGCCGGTGGCCAATGACTTCGCCCGGCGGCTCGCCGACCGGATCGGTGGGACAGCGCAGAGTTGGCTGACCGAAGCGCTGTTCAACATGCCGATCACGGCACACATACTGGGCGGTGCGGTAGCTGCGCAGGGCCCCGAGCACGGCGTTGTCGACGGCGAGCATCGAGTGTTCGGCTACCAGAACCTGCTTATCTGCGATGGTGCGGTCATTCCGGCCAATCCCGGCGTGAATCCGAGCCTGACGATCACGGCGATGGCCGAGCGGGCGATGGCGGCGATCCCGGTCAAGCCGGGTGCCCAAACAACGACCCCCCGCGCCGGGTCGATCAACTCGAAACCGGCAGCAGTGTAAGCGTTAATTGCACCTGGAGGCGTTGACCCACCGACCGTTGTAGCCCACACATGCGTTGACGTTCGGCGGCGGCGGTGGGTCGTTCGGCATCGGAGCGTAGTACGCCGGCGGCGGAACGTACGGCGCAATGGGGTCGGCGAGGTTCGCGCAGCCACTCACCGATACCCGGCGACCTGCGCTTGCACAGACGTCGGCGTTAGCGACTCCGGGTGCGGGAATAGTGACAATCGCTGCGGGGACGGCCGCGAGGGCCACGGCGGTGGCCGCCGTGATAGTCCCTGACCGAAACCAATGACTCATCTTGCTTGTCTCCTCACCGGCGTGACTGGCCAATCTATGTCGAAGGTGATGGTCGGGCGTAACACCACCTAGGTGACTATTGCCCCGAATTCGGGTGGTAATCGCAGCGATTCCCCAGGTCGGTGAGGGGTTGGCGGATCCCGTTGATTTCGGACTCAACTTGGGGGTTGGCGTTCATGTAGTTCTGGACGTCGCCGTGAATCTCGTCGTTCGGCAGCCCGCGAAGGCCGGTGAAGAAGTTG
>Ga0302324_100030025_pt1 | contig 10281 bp, 7 predicted proteins | sample Palsa_T0_1_FD_201949 | JGI IMG/M metagenome (GOLD analysis project Ga0302324, IMG submission 201949) | Peat permafrost microbial communities from Stordalen Mire near Abisko, Sweden - Palsa_T0_1 | ecosystem: Environmental > Terrestrial > Soil > Palsa > Peat permafrost | place: Sweden: Abisko... | reverse complement strand
GACAATCTTCAGGCCGAGTGAAGAAAGTTTGGCACGCGTAGATTTGTAGTCCGTGTGAAGAATACTCCGAATTCCCATACCTTCCGCGATCCGGACGAACATCGCCGTATTCTCAATATAGATGACCTGCTCGACGGGAGTTTGGGCGATGTCCAGCGCGAGCCGAAACATGTCCGCGTCGGGTTTGCGAATGTGGACGAAGCAGGAGGAAATGAACGCATCCACAAATTTGTTAAGCTTGAATTTATCGATCCGATGGGAATTCAACTCTCGCGCCTCATTGCTGACCACCGCGATCCGTAGCCCGTACCGGACCTTGAGCTGCGCGACCAGCGCGATCATCTCGGGATAAGGTTTCGACTGCGCGAACATGAAACGCCGAAAAACCGCCGGGGTGAAGGACCGCTTTTGATGGAATACCACCCGGCCGAGGTATTCTTCGAGCGTTAGCTTTCCCTCTTCATAAGTGTCGAAGGTCAGGTGATGCCGATCCTCCATCTCGGCAAACTTAAGCTTGAAGTGCGCGGCCGCTCGCCGCCGAGCCTTGTGGTCCCATCCGTCGGTGAGCAGGACTCCGCCAATATCCAGAAACAAGGTCGTGATGGTGAGCGCTCTTTTCATTATCGTTGCCAAAGGATTCGAGAAGCCTCCAACGGAACCGCCGCCCCCAAGCGTTGAGGCATTGTTCGTACCGTGTAGTCGCTCACCGGACGCGCCGCAGACACCGTTGCATGGTAGACCCTGCCGCCTGATGCGCCGATTTTCGCGTCCGCGCACTTCATTTCCTCCCTCAGGGGATCGCTCCCATCGGTACGGTTCGCAAAGAGCTCGACTCGCACCGAACTCGGTTCGAGATCATTCAGAAAGATTTCGACTGCAAATGCGTGGTGATCCGCGTTGGTTTCGACCCGCAAGTCTCCGATGTGCAATGAATCCCACTTCCGATCCGTTGCCTGTTGCCACTCGACCACTTGCTTGCCGACTGCGCCTTTGTTTGCCGTGCGCTCGTGGTAGGCGGCGGCAGCGGGCAAATAATGCTGCTCGGTGTACTCTCGCACCGCGCGGCTGGCGGCAAACTTGGGCGTCAGCCGCGCCATGCTTTCGCGGATTCGCTTCACCCAGGCGGCGGGTATGCCCCTATCATTGCGGGTATAAAATTCCGGTATGACCTCCTGCTCGAGGCGCTCGTACAGGGCCTCGGCCTCCGAGGCGTCCCAAGCGGGATCTTCGCCATGCTCCTGACCGTCACCCAAGGCCCATCCGACGTCCGGCATATAAGCTTCGGCCCACCAGCCGTCTATTTCCGAGAGGTTGAGGCCACCGTTGACGAGCACCTTCATGCCGCTTGTGCCACAGGCTTCCCAGGGCCGCCGGGGCGTGTTGATCCAAACGTCGACTCCCTGAACAAGGTGTTCGGCCAAAAGCATGTCGTAATCAGCCAAAAAGATCACTGGGGGGCTCACATCGGCGCGCCGGATAAAGCTCGTCCAATTTTGAATTAGCGCCTGTCCGGCTTGGTCGGCCGGATGAGCCTTGCCCGCAAGAATGAGCTGCGCCGGGCGCTGGGGATTTTTGAGTATCCGAATCAGCCGCTCTGGGTCATGCAGCAGCAGGTTGGGCCTTTTGTACGTCGCGAAACGGCGCGCAAAACCGAGGGTCAATATTCCGGGATCCAGGCGGCCCTGGGTCCGGGCGATCACCTCCCGCTCCGCACCCGCGGCCCCCATCTGCTGGCCGATTCTTTCGCGAGCATATTCCACCAAGGATTTTCGGCTTACGGTGCGCAGAGCCCACAATTTTTCGTCCGAAACCCGGCGGAGGTCCGCCTCCAGGGTGGCTGACGTTCCCAGCCACCGTCCCTTGCCGCAAGCCTCGGTCCAAAGATCGTCCGCCGCCGCCGAATCCCAGGTTGGCATGTGCACGCCGTTGGTCACATGGCCGACCGGCACTTCATCCTCCGGCCACCTGGGAAAGAGCGGGGCAAAGATGTGGCGGCTGAGCCGGCCATGCAGACGGCTGACTCCATTGATTGCCCCGCTCCCTCGCATCGCCAGATAAGCCATGTTGAAGGGCTCGTTCCCGTCATCGGGGTTCTTCCGTCCCAAGGCTAGAAATTCGCGCAGCCCCAGGCCGAGCTTCTCCTGGGCGTACCGCCCCAGATATTGCTCCATCAGGGAGGGGGGAAAGAGGTCGAATCCTGCGGCGACTGCCGTATGAGTCGTAAAGAGATTTCCCGGGCGCGTGGCCGCCAGCGCAACGGGGAAGGGCTGTCCGGCCTCGGCCATGAAGGCACGCGTACGCTCCAGCAACGCGAAGGCGGCATGTCCTTCATTGAGATGACAGACGTCCGGTTTGAGCCCCAGCGCGGTCAGCAGCTGCCAACCGCCGATCCCAAGCACCATCTCCTGCTTCAGGCGCAATTCCCGGTCGCCGCCATAAAGTTCGCCCGTGATACCCCGATGAATCGGCACATTCGCCGCGTCGTTTGAGTCGAGGAGATAGAGCTTGGTCCGGCCGACTTGAACTTGCCACGCGCGCAGCCAGACCGAATAGCCTGGCAACAGCATCTCCAGTCGAAGCCACTCGCCGTTAGCTTGGCGCACCGGCGTGACGGGCATCTGGCGGGGGTCATTATAGGGATAAAGCGCTTGTTGCGCTCCATTCCGGTCAATCACCTGGCGAAAATAACCGTGCTGGTAGAGCAGGCCCACGCCGATCACCGGTACCCCCAAATTGCTCGCAGCCTTGAGCTGATCGCCCGCCACATTGCCGAGGCCGCCCGAATAAATCGGCAGCGCCTCGCTCAACATGTATTCCATGCAAAAATAGGCGACGCAGCCAAGGGAAGCCTGGGGGTGCTCCTGCTGAAACCATCGCGGGGCCGTCGACGCCTGCCGTTTGGCTTGGACCAGGCTATCCAGCAATCCGCAAAAGTCTGGGTTGGCCAATGCGCTTGCGAGTCTTTCGCGAGAGACGGTCTGGAGCACCACGCTGGGGTGATGCGTGCGCGCCCACTGCGCGGGATCGAGCCGTCGCCACAGCTCGTCGCCGCTGTGATTCCACGTCCAGCGCAGGTCCATGGCCAGTTCCGTCAGCGCTTCAAGGCCCGGCGGCGGAGTGGGCGGAGACGGGGCGCTGGACCGGGCGGCGCTCATAACTTCAATTTTGGCCGCATAAATTGGCCATCCGGGACCGCATTCATTACTTCACGCGAAAACCGCTTCGCTGGCCTTCTTCTGTTGCGGAGTTGGTGCCGATAAGGCCGCCTTCGGCGCTGTTTTGGCGGTCAACGCTGCGCCGACAATTGTCTGGGCCTCTTCCAGGATCTTGCGCAAATGGGCATCGTCACGAAAACTCTCGGCGTAAATCTTATAGATATCCTCAGTGCCGGATGGACGCGCCGCAAACCAGCCGCTCTCCGCAACCACCTTCAGTCCGCCGATGGGCGCCCCATTGCCGGGGGCGCGGGTAAGGATCGCCTTGATTTTTTCTCCGGCTAGCTCCGCGGTCTTGAACTGGGCCGCCGACAGCCTATCGAGCACGGCTTTTTCGGCCCGGGTTGCGGGAGCCTCTACGCGGTCATAGACCGGATCACCGAATTGCTGGGTGAGCGCGCGGTAGAATTCGCCGGGATCGCGGCCGATTCGTGCTGTCATCTCCGCGGCGAGCAAACAGGGCACGAATCCATCCTTGTCCGTCGTCCAAACGCTGCCATCCAGACGGGAGCACGTCGCGCCGGCGCTCTCCTCTCCGCCAAAGCCGAGCGAGCCGTCCAGCAATCCCCCCACAAACCATTTGAATCCTACCGGTACTTCGAAGATTTTCCGACCCAGTTTGCCGGCGATGCGATCAATCAGCTGGCTGCTCACCAGCGTCTTGCCGACCGCCGCTGCGTTGGACCACCTTGGCCGGTATTGGAAAAGATAGGAAATCATTGCGCACAAGTAATGGTTGGGCGGCAATAGCCCTTTGGTTTTGGTGACGATGCCGTGCCGGTCGTGGTCGGTGTCGCAGGCGAACGAGAGATCGAAACGATCCTTCATCTGGATCAATCGCTGCATCGCATAGGTCGAGGAGGGGTCCATCCGGATCTGACCATCCCAATCCACGGTCATAAATCGGAAGGTGGGATCGACCGCATCGTTGACCACGGTAAGATTCAAATTGTGGCGCTCGGCAATGCGTCCCCAGTAATGCACCCCGGCACCTCCCAGCGGATCAACGCCCAGACTAAGTTTTGCTCCGCGAATTACATCCATTTGAACCACGTTGCTGAGATCGGCGACGTAAGCGCCGAGGAGGTCGCGCCGGTGGGTCGTCGAGGCTCTGCGTGCCTTGTCGAGCGGAACACGCTTCACGCCGGCCAAGCGGGCCTCAAGAATCTCATTCGCCTTACTTTCGATCCAGCCAGTTGCAACCGTATCCGCCGGACCGCCGCTGCAAGGATTGTATTTGAAGCCGCCGTCATGAGGCGGATTGTGCGAGGGGGTGATGACAATCCCATCAGAGAGTCCGGTCTTCCTCCCACGATTGTACGTCAGGATCGCCTGCGAAATCACCGGCGTCGGCGTGTACTCATCCCCATCGGCGATCATCACCTCGACACCATTTGCCGCCAGCACCTCGAGTGCGGTGGCAAAGGCCGGGATCGATAGCGCATGCGTGTCGATTCCCAAAAACAGCGGTCCTTCCGTTGCCTGCAGCTTTCGATAGAAACAGATCGCCTGAGTAATCGCGAGGATATGCCATTCGTTGAACGCTCGATTGAATGACGAACCTCGATGCCCGGAAGTGCCGAACGCCACGCGCTCCGCGGGTACTGCGGCGTCGGGCACCTCAGCGTAATAGGCGGTGATGAGCCGAGGCACATCCACGAGTATTCCGACGGGTGCCGGCTTGCCAGCCAAGGGGCTAATTTTCATGGGCTTTCCTTTGATGTTTTAGTCTCTAATTCCGCCACTCTTGTCAGACGGCGAAGATGGCATTCCTCGCCGCTGAAACGTGCCGCGAGAAACTTCAGCCGCCTCAGTCGCCGTCAGCGCTAGTGGTCGCTCCTCGCGGCGGTCTATAAGCGAGGACGGCAGTGCCCGGATACTAAACAATCATTTCAGACCGGCACTGCGACCTGCTGCCGCATTGGCTGATGGTGCTCCAATACTTCGGGATGAGTGCGATTGAGGATCTCCTTGGCATGGGTGATTTCGTCCGCCGAGCCATGAGCGAGAAGGAGAAACTTGTCGGTTCGTAGGGCCGTTTCATATCTTAGTATGCTGTCCTTCGGGATGCCCAAGCCAAACAACCCTGCGCCGAGCGCGCTCAGACCCCCGACCACGGCCGCGCTTTCCAGCGCCCCGACAAGCCAGCCGACCAGCGGTCCGGCAATGAGCAACGGCCCGATGCCTGGAATTAAAAAGAACGCGGAGCCGAACAGGCATCCCCATATCCAGCCCCAAAAGACTCCTATTTTTCCCCAATGTTTCATCCGGTCACCGACGTTATAGTAGCCGACCACATGCTCTTCGGTGTGATAGTCTCGGCCAACAATCGACAGTTTCTTCATATCGAATCCGGATTCCTGCAGTTCCTTGACAGCTGCTTCGGCCGCCATGTGCGACGGGTAGATTGCTACGATGGAATTGTTGGTGTTCATATGTTTCCTCTAAGTTTGTTTTTATATTGTGAAATGATCGCTGAATGAGTCTGCGTTTCTCAGATGATAGTGACGGCTCTTAAGTGGTGCTTTCCGAGCCGGTTCCCTATTTCCGGCCATTGGAGGATGCGCCGAAAGGCGGCCGGGGACTATGGGGTGTTCCCCTAGGGCAGCGGGTCAACCGGAGCGGTGCACAGTTCAGGCTACGGTACGCGCCAATGAGACCGTCAATGAAGATCTGGCGGCCGTGGCGATCGCCTGATTCATTTGGCGTTCGGCGCCTCGTACCAGTCTTGTGGGCGCGTGTTCAAATCCCATGGCTCCAGCAGATACTACGAATCCACCCGACGAGGCACGGATACCCGCCACCTTCCTCCAGGCCGACGCCCCGCTTTTTTGTGGCTGGCGGCTTTGGGAACCGGAATCGGCGCCGGTCTGAGCGCGATCGTTCTCACGCGACTCTTGGAGATGGTCCAGCATGCGGTCTGGGCTGGTTCGGGCACCCACATCCTCGACGCTGCGGCGCGGGCCGGAGCTTGGCGTCATGTTATCGTGCTCTTGGGCGCCGGAGTCGTTGTCGGTATCGGTCAACTTGTGCTGGTGCGCCTTTCCGACGAACAGCGCCGGCTACTAGTGGCCTGCGGCGCCGGGGCGGGCATGGCGGCGGCATACGGGGTTCCCCTCGGCGGGGCTCTTTTCGCCCTTGAAGTACTGCGAGGAATGCTGGCTCTGCGGCTTATCCTGCCTGCTCTACTGGCCTCGCTCGTAGCGACCACAGATTCCTGGATCTTCCTGCCGAACGCGCCCACCTACCAAATTCCCGCCTATTCCAGCGCAGGCGGCGCGCTGGCCTTGGCGCTCACGATCGGCCCGATCGCCGGACTCGTAGCAGTCGGGTACGTGAGACGGTGGCCTGGGCCGATCGCAGAAAGCCCACCGGCTGGCTGCCGTAATCAGCGCCACCCTGGTCCCGCGGTTGATCGAACCACGTTCGATCTACGACGCACGCCTTACAGACGAGGAAGTCAAGGCCCGGCTTCTGGCGCGTGAGCCCTCATCGCATTGATGTTGGAAGATGTCTCGGAGGGAAGGCGACAGGCGGCGGATATTTCGTCCGCCTGTCGGCCTGATGCTAAGCCTGCCCGAGGAAATGATATCCGCGAGGAGTCCCGGCATTTTCGGTGGCTACCACTTCCACCACCAAGCGCTGTGCTTGACCTTGACTTGGTCCACAACTGCCGACGCGCCGCCTTCATAGGCATCGTTTTCGGCCTCACGAGAACCGATCTTGGTTCCGACGGTGCCGGTTAATGTGGCCACGCCTTCGCTAACGGCGATTTTGATGTCATCACTGTCCACGAAGGGACTCCAGAAAAACTCGTCCTTGATGCCCTTTTTGATCTGTGCGTCGGTCAGATATAGCTGCGGTTCGTAAACCCCCAAATCATAGTCAAGCGCCTGATAGCTATAAGGCCCGCCGCTGAAGCCGGAATAGTAAGGCGAATCATCGTAGCCGTAATAGGGCCGATCGTTGTAGTAGTAGTTCGCAAACTGGGGTTCGGCCTTCAGATGATTGCGGATCGAAAGCACTCCTTTTGCCCGAGAGGCGACATCCTGCGCTTCGGCCTTTTGAAGACCTGAATCCACGGATCCCGAAAGGGTCGCAATGTGATTGCTGACAGTCACATTTATCTCGGAGTCATCCAGCGCGGAGTCCCAAGCCAAGGCAGCTTTCAATTGCTTCTCCATTTCCGCGTCAGTGTACTGTTCCTTTGCCCTCACATTCAGAAGGTCGTCAACCCGCCAGACGCCCACTATGTTTTTTGCGTCTTGTTCAGCCGCGGTTTTTGCCTTCAGATTCCCCACGTTTCCGCCGAGAATAACTCCTCCGTCTTCGACGGTTACGGCGAGAGAAAAGGCCGATACGCGCGGGTCAAGATGAAGGGCGGCCAAAATGGCCTTTTTGATTTCGCTGTCAGACCTGGAGGCGAATTCGTGCTCTTGGTGCGCACCCTTGCTTGCCCGCGGTTCGACCTTCAAGCCGTTGCCGTCCACGGACGTCACTCCGTATACCCATGCATCCTCGAGGGCTCGTGATTTGCTAATCGTGCTTCCGATCGTTCCGCTGAGCGTCACTTTGCCTTCTTTAACGGCGGGGTTGATAAGTTCGCCGTTGATCCAGATGTCCCATTGAAGACGGGCCTTGATATCATTGGCAATTTGCGTGTCAGTGGCTTTCGCGAGATAGTTGATCGCGACATCATTGCGGACCTGTTTGACCCCTTTGATTCCCTCGGCAATCCGAGCGGCGAGCTCTTTTTCCCCATTGGAACCAACGCTGCCTGCCAACGTGGCAACCGCATCCTGCACGGAGACGGTCACTTGATAGGACTCCGTTGCGGGATCCTGCCGCAGGGCCGCCAGAATGTCCTTGTGGATCTCTTCGTCGGGCCGGGACACTGGAGTCACGCCAATCTGGTCAATCACCCCGCGCACACCTCGGAAGCTCTCGGCGATCCTGACCGTCCGGTCTTTGGCGAAGACGTTGCCCACCGATCCGGATAGTGTAACGATCCCCTGACTGGTGCTGACATCCACGTCGTCGGCAACCAATCCCTTTTCGTGTTTTATTCCCCTTTCAACGACGGCTGTGATGCCAGTGTCGGATATTTGCATTTTCGTCGTCTCTGCTTGTAGACGTGGTAATGCCATAATGTGCATTCCGGACGCAACCAGCAGGGCGGCAGACCATCTGGCAATTAAGGTGCTGGCAGACCGTTCCTTGAATCTTGATGTTTTCATATACTGTCTTTTGTGGTTAATCTAGCGAACTCACGTGATCGTGGGCCTCTTCATCGATCCAGTACCCTTGGCGATTGTAATGGTCATGGAGTCGGGTCTCGAATTCACGGTTCAACTGAGACTCGGTCGTGAATTCCGGCGCCCGCTTGACGGTCTCGCGAGAAACACTAACGAACACTTTTCCCTCGATCCAGTCTACCCGCTCGATCCATTGAGGCGATATCAGGACCATTTTTCCCAGCCACCAGTTCCGGGTGTTGATGACCAGATAGCGAATGGCCCAAGTATCGTCATCAATGATGAAATCCTCCACGTGACCGAGTTCGCCGTCTGCGGCCTGGATGTGGTTACCGGTCACAGCGCGCGTGCTGCGGAGATGCGGATCCCATGTTCTCTCGAACGTAGGCGATTTCCTCCATTCTTCGCGATTGCGCGCGAGGTAGGGATATGCGCCCCAACTATACGCCCCTCCCCAATACCCGGGATATCCGTAATATCCGTGAAAATCCTCCTCGTATTGATGGGAGACTGGCTTGTCGCTATCCAGCGATGGACTGTCTTTGATCTGGTCCTTGGTTAGGGCGATGGCGATCGTTCCCCGTGAGCCGTTCACAGCGCCCAGTGCATAAGGTGAGAGCAGCACCTGCCGGCCCGGGAGCCATTTGCCAGTGTCTGCGATCAGATAGCGAATAATCCAAAACCGATCATCGAAGTAGAATTCTTTGACCAAGCCAATTTTTCCGTTGAGGCTGTCCAATTGATAGCCGGTGAGGGTTTGAGCTTTGATTAACATAGTGGGTGTAATTGTTTTTCCTCTCTCTGCGGTTAGCGCGGGAGTGTCGGCTACCACCTTAATCCTGCGGAGCTCCCTTCGCCATGGGGTCTATGCCTATCGGGAAAGCGAGGCGCGGCGACGAAGGCGATGCTCGCAAGGGTGGAGTCAATGCACCTCTGGGACTGCCAAGCGCGCGTTGGGTTGGGGCCAACACCCCATATGCATCAGCGTGCGTCCATGGTACTGTCACTGTGCGGGCGCTTCGCGGACGTGCGCCGCGATCCAAGTGCGCGAGCGTCGAAAATCAAAGTGCCCACAAATAGCCTTTATCTATGGGATTCGATAAGAACGATGATACGCCTCTGATTCAACCGCGCAGATGGGGAACCAGAGTGAATTTCGCCATGGCGGCCGGGGTCATTGTTTTCCTGGTGCTCGGAGTTCTTGCGATATTCTGGATGCGTTCACACTATGGCCGGGATGCGGATGCTGCCGATCGGCAACTGCAGGACAAACGCTGACTGGCCGGCTAGTTCGACTCTTTATAAGCAGTCATAGTCACTTCTGCGCGCGCTCAGACTAATTTAGGAGCACTCTCGGATTGTTTGCGGCTTCTGAGGGAACTCCGAGCGGCACACCTTCGGGAGCAGCGTCAGGTTTGAGCCCCGCTTCCTTCCGGCCGTTGGCGCCCTCCTGGCCCAAACCCATGGTCAGCGCTGTCAGGCCGGCGAGACCTCCGAGCTGCATACTCTCCACGGCGGTGCTTGGAACGATGACTATGGTGGCGTTCTCCTTCAAGCCCTCGTAAAGCATGTTCATGGCCCTCAGATGCAGGGCCACCGGATTGTGGGCGTAGCTCTTGGCGGCTTCGGCAAACTTCTCCGCAACCTGTCTCTCCGAATCCCCCAGAATCACCCGGGCCTGACGCTCTCTCTCCGCTTGGGCCTGCATCGACATCGCGTCCTCCAAGGCTGCTGGTATCAAGACATCCTTCACTTCCACGGAGATGACATTGATGCCCCACGGTTCGGTGCGCTGATCGATGATTTTCTGC